>CXWL01018831.1_pt1 | contig 14525 bp, 16 predicted proteins | sample 590931 | NCBI WGS metagenome assembly CXWL01 (sample SAMEA3498368, study PRJEB10139) | groundwater metagenome | biome: water well; material: biofilm material | place: Germany | collected 2015-04-27 | reverse complement strand
GTCTCGATGTCACGCGAGGTGAATATCGAGCAATGGAAAGTTCACGTGAAAGGCGTCGTAAAAACACCGCTTTCACTGGGCTGGCGCGACATTTTGAATCGCGACTCCTACGACCAGGTCTCCACGCTCATGTGCATCGACACCCTCCCCGGCGGCGACAGCATGGGCACGGCCACCTGGCGCGGCATTTCATTAAAAAAACTTCTGCAGGAGGCCGGCGCCGATGAAGAAACCGCACGCGATGTGATTTTTCGCGGGATCGATGGCTACGACGACAGCATTCCCTTCACACGCGCCATGCAAAACGATGTGATGATCGCCTTTCTGATGAACGGCGAAAAACTTCCTAAGGAACATGGCTTCCCGATCCGCCTCATCGTCCCCGGCCTGTACGGCATTAAGAACGTGAAATGGATTACAGAAATTGAAGTCTACCCCGGCGATTACCTAGGGTACTGGCAACGCAAGGGCTGGACCGACGACGGCACCATCAAGATCTTCTCCCGCATCGACTCCCCCGGCCACTACCAAACCTTGCGCGGGCCCGTGCAGAAATTCCGCGGGATCGCCTTCGGCGGCCCCAATTCCATCAGCAAAGTCGAGATCAGCTTCGATGCCGGCCGTACGTGGAGTGAATGCGAGATTGAACCACCGATGTCGCCCTACTCCTGGGTGGTTTGGAACTACACATGGACCGCACCGAAGCCTGGAAAATTTCAAACAGTGGTGCGGGCAACCGATACAAAGGGGCAGTTGCAGATAGCTGAAATCGTCCGGCCACAGCCGGCCGGCGCAAGCGGATTGCACACGATTATTTCCGAGGTTGCTGAGCTCTAATACCTTGCCGCATTCCGCGACTTCCCGCGGGACTCACCGTCGATCCAACCTGAATCCGTCCCTTCCCAATCAAAGCATCCGCTTCAAAGTATCCGCTGAACATCGGCCTTCAGGTTCGCCAGGCAGGGTTCCAACTCGGGAGCTGACGCTCTGGTCACCACAATAGCGGCCGGCACCTCGTCCCAATGCCGCAGATCCGGACGCAAGGCTCCCTCCAGCACTGTGGGCGCCGTACTCATAATCGCCATGCCCCCGACGACCGATAGCTGGCAAAGCGCCCCCTTGCCGNNCTTTCCGTCGAGAGGCGCAACCCCGTCGCCGACTCGCAAGACTCCATAAACGGCTGTGTGGGCGTGATCGAAAAATACCCGCTGGTGGAACTGGTAAATTGCAGATCCCAATCGAGCCCGGGAAATCGCCCGACCCGGTACACATGCCACTCTTCAACCTGCCTCTCCCCGCTGTCGATTCGGCTGACGCGCTGTTCCGCAAACCCTCGAAGCGCGCCATCACTCTTTTTTGACGTCTTTTGAAAATCCCGGAGGCGCAACCAGTCTACCCGTGCCTCACGAACGTCCCCTACCCGCTCCCATAGAACCGCGGACAGCAGCAGATTGACCGGATCTTCTCCATAGTTATAGATCGGCGCGAACAGCTCATGATCCAAGTCCCGCAGCTCGACCTTCCCCTCTTCTGGATTCTGCAAACGGATATAACTCGCGGACAACAAGATGCTGAGATACCCCCGCTCATAACTCTCAATCACATAGTCGATGAAGGTGCCGTCAGGCACGAATACGTTCGTCGCTTCTCTCGTGACCGAAAATGATTTGTGCCGGAACCGGGATCGCGCTTGCACTCCGTACTTCACCACCAGCTCATCACAGCGGGAGGCGAACGCCTCCGATAACAAATTCAGCGCGTCGATTCGCGCAGAGAGATCGACGGCCTGTTCAATCGACGTGCAATCACGGCCATTCGGCTTGCGCAGATCCCCTGAATGACATCCGATCAGGAGACCCGTGATCCACGCAATACCGACAGAAACCGCGACACGCGCCTTCGTGTTAGTCTGGAAATCCATAGGTATTCCACCTCACCACTCCCTTGACGACACCCCGTCGGTTCAGTCGATCTCTCTTATCACCCGGCTTGCTTCTGCCCCTGAATCTCGGTACTGATAGTCGCTCCGCATCCAATTTCCAGAGGGCATTATGGCACGACTTCTCCTCATGTTCTCGTCACTCCTCTTCGGCCTCACAGGCTGCGACCTGCACTCCCCGGCTCTGCAACAAGACCGGCTGACCTCCCTGGGGTCGGCACAAACTCACGCAACCGCCACCCGCGTCAACGGGGAAATCAAACGGCGTTCCGTGACGATCGACGGCGTCTCACTCAGCATTCTGGAAGCCGGCACCGGCGATCCGATCATCTTTGTCCACGGCGTCGTCACGACAAGCAGCATTTTCTCGAAATATCTGAGTGTCTACTCGCCGGACTTTCGTGGAATTGCCGTCGACCTTCGCGGGTACGGCGACTCACAGAAGCCGGACAGCGGCTTTACCATCAAGCAGTTTTCCAAAGACCTTATCGCACTCGCCGACAAGCTGGAGATGGAGAAACCTATCTGGGTCGGCGTCTCTATGGGCGGCATGATCTTGCAGCAGCTGGCCCTGGATTATCCTGAGCGCGTGCGGGCACTCGTGCTGGTATCGACGACCGACGGGGCGATGGTCCTCGATAAGGATTTCCCGACCATCGGCAATCCGCGCGATTTTCTCGACGTCTCCAAGAACATCATTGTCGAGAGCTTTCCCCCGCAGACATCCGCCACACTCTATCAGCCGTTACTGGATCGTATTGCAACCTGGAACGGAACGGTGCTGCGTGAGGCATTGACCAGTATGGCCCAGGCCCGCGTGCAGGGACGGATCAACGCCATCACTGCCCCGACGCTCGTAGTGGTGGGCGCCAAAGATGATGTCGCCACTCCGGCCATCGCACGGGGCATTCAGGCACAGATCGCCGGCGCACAGCTGGTGGAGTTCAACACCGGCCATTTCATGATGGCGGAAGATCCGGAACAGTTCAGCAAAGTGCTGGGAGAATTTCTACAGAGCCTGAAGAAGTAACGGACAATCGCCACACTATTCAGTAGAACGGCGGGAAGTCCTCGGCGAATCCGGCGGCCGCAGCTTGACGCCTGCTGCCGCGCCGTTTCCCTGAATCAACTGCATCTCGCCGTGGGTTAATTCCCGCCAGACACCGGGCGCAAGATTCCCCAACAAGATAGGGCCAATCGCCACACGCACCAACCGCAGCGCCGGATGGCCGACCGCCGCCGTCATACGCCGCACCTGCCGGTTCATCCCTTCGCGAATCGTCATCTCGATCCAGCAGGTCGGCACGGTTTTTCTGAACCGAATGGGCACCGGTCGCTCCGGCAATGCCGGTGGCTCGTCCAGCAAGCGAACCTCCGCCGGCCTCGTCTTCGTTCCGCGCAGCACCACACCCTGGCGCAATTGCCGGAGCGCCTGCTCATCGGGGACCCGCTCCACCTGTACCAGATAGACCTTCGGAAGCTTGTGTTGCGGGTCGGTGATGCGGTGAGACAGCGTCCCGTCGGATGTCAGGAGCATCAACCCTTCACTATCCATATCCAGCCGCCCTGCGGCATAGACGCCGGGTAACTCGACATAGTCGGCGAGCGTAGGCCGTCCGTCAGGATCGGTGAAACAAGGCAGGACGCCATAGGGCTTATGAAACGCGATGGTGTGGAAACGCGCAGAAGCCGGGATCGCCGGTCTCACACGGGACGTGGCTTTCACGGGCCGGCCGTCGCCATCTCCGCCACATGCCGTTTGCAAATGCGCTGACTCCCTGTGAAGAACCCGATTAGTAGCCACGGCCGAACCCTCCACCGATTCGTCCGCCGCTTCCCACGCCCATGCCACCGAATACACCGATAGAAAAGCCCGATCGCTGCTCGGCACCATAGTCGAGCGGCCATACATACAGATGCTTCACGCCAAAGGTAGGGTACCGATACTCCACCTCATCGAGGCGATCCATGCGGGCTCCGGTCACTTCGCCGACCAGCGTGACAGCCGTCCCCTCCCGGATCGTCGCCGGATCGAGCAACTCGTGAGTGAGTGCCAGGAATCGGCCTTGCGATTCCGTCCTGACAACCGTCGGTTCATAGTCGGCGCTCAGCGGGAGTTGCAATACCTCAATCAGCATGCCGGCACCGGTCCGTTTTGCCTTCAGCACCTCACCGCCGACCACGATCCGTTTCCCGACAAAGGACTCCGGCGCCGCAAGAACCTGCGCGAAAGTCACGTCCTTGTCGAGTTGGGCCTCAAGCGCCTCAGGCACGACACCGTGCGACGCACAGCCGGTCATCATCACCGCGCTCCACCACAGCACGGCGACTCCCCTGATCCACGTGATGTTCATGCCGCCACTATACCTGAGCCTGCACATCACCCTCAAATCTCATACCCAGTGTAGAATCGTAGGTATTCCCCTGCAAATTCCAGAACGGTTTCATGCCATCTTTCCGTCACTCCTCGATTGCGCGGGACAGCCCGACGCCATGATCGCCTCGTGATCGCCTGTGGACAGCGCGACTTAGACGCTGTGGCCATCACCGAATGGTGGATATCGCCCAGCATTTCCGCCCGGCATCAGGCTTGCTCGCCACCTTGCATGAGAGTGTGACCACTCTCATCGGATTCATCCAGCGTTTGCAGCGGCCACAGCATCGAGGATGACCGCAGCCTATTTCATCAACTTTCTACATGAGGAGGTTCCCATGACTCGCTTTGCCAGCTTCATCGCACTCGCAGCATTCTTGACGTTCGGTCTCGGCACGGCCGTCTCCTTCGCAAGCGAACCGGCTCCGGTCGAACAGAAGGACAAGAAGGATATGAGCGGCTCCAAAGCCGACGGCGGCAGCAAGAAAAAAGATGAGAAGCAGGAGATGGGTAAGTAAGCCTGCCTTCCGGGGCGCAACGCTCGTTGCGTCCCCCTTCTTCGCTTGATCAGGTTCTAATCTTAGACCTATCAAACCTGTAGGTCTTTCCCTACAGAACCGTGGCATCTCACGACAGTCTCGAGAATCTCCTCAATCCCATTTCTAGTTCATTTCCTTGAATAACCAGTGCTTCCCCTCGCTTCCTCCTGGCATCTCTCAGGCATCGACCTTGCTCACTCTCTCCGTATTCCGTTTGTCATCCTTTATAGGGAGGAATGTATGCATCCACGTATTCCGTTCCAGACCGCATCACTCCGTGCCGCATCGTTGATCGCATTGTGCGCCATCGCCCCGATCGGATGCGTCACGAATGAAACGCACACCAAAGCGCTCACCGAGCTGGACGCCGCGAAGAAAACATCGGCGCAGCGGGCCGCCGAGCTTGATGCATTGAAGAAACAATCTCAGGCCCAGTCGGATCAACTCAAACAGCAACTCGCCAGTCTGCAACAGAATCTGGACCAGGAATCCATCCAACGAAAAACCGCCGAGGAAGCAGCCGCCGCTCTGGCGAAAGAACGCGCCGCCCTGGAGGCCCGCTCCGGAGAGTTGCAGTCCAAGCTGGAGGGCCTGGAAAAAGACAAGGGTCAACTCGGCAGCGAGCTGACCGACGTCCGTGGCCAGATCGATCGGCTCCAGAAACAACTGGCCGAGGAAGCCGCCCAGGTCAGCGCGCTGGAAAAAGACAAACAACAATTGGCCAGTGGCACCGCCTCTGCCCAGAACGAGATTGCCACGCTCCAGAAGCGCGCCGCCGCCCTTGAAACCGAAGCCGCCCGTGTGGCGAAGGAGCGCGAGCAGCTTCGCCAGGAACAAACCCAGCTCACGGCCAGCCTGGAGCAGGAGCGGCAACGGTTGAAGGCCGAGGAAGCCGAAAAAGCCCGGCTTGAACAGGAACGAGCCGCCAAGGAAGCGGAGATCGCGCGGCTCACCCGCACGCAAGAAGAACTGTCCAAATCACTCCAGGACGAAATTTCGAAAGGCAACATCACGATCCAGCAGGTTCGCGATCAACTGACGATCAACATGGTCGACCGGGTACTCTTCGATTCGGGACAAGCGCAGGTCAAGCCGGCCGGAGTCAAAGTGTTGAAGCAGGTCGGCGATGTCTTGAACAAGATTTCCGACAAACAGATCCGTATCGAAGGTCATACGGACAATGTGCCCATCAGCACGAAGCTGCAGGATAAATTCAAAACGAATTGGGAACTCTCGACGGCACGCGCCACCAATGTCGTGCGGTACCTGATCGACCAGGGTGGAGTGGCCCGGCAGCATATGTCCGCCGTCGGCTATGCCGAGACAAGGCCGATCGCTCCCAATGAAACCGAGCAGGGCCGAAGCGCCAATCGACGGATAGAGATCGTCCTCCATCCGAAAGACCTCTCCAAAATTTCCGGCCAGCTGGGCTCCATCGGTCCGGACGGGAAATAGCCCGCCCGTTCGCACCACGGCGGCCGCCACATCTCCTGTGGTGGCCGCCTCCCCTCGCACCGCATCTTTGGAGACTTCCCCTCTCTCTTCGCTTCCGCTATGATGCCGGCGTGCCGCCGGAATCCACAGCGCTGCGTAAGCACTTTTATGGATCTCTCAGCATGAGGATGTCATGGTCCAACTGATCAGGCTTGCCGTCATAGTCTCGCTCTCCGTCGGACTGACTGCCTGCGATACCGCTTACATCGCCACGATGGAGAAGATGGGCTATGCCAAACGCGATATTCTGAGCAGCCGGGTAAAGTCGGCGCGCAACGCACAGGAGGACGCCAAGAAAGAAATCCAAAACGCCCTCGAACAATTCGGAAAAGTCGTCGGCTATCAAGGCGGCGATCTGGAAGCCACCTACAAGAAACTGAACAGCGAACTGGAAAACAGCGAAGACAGCGCCGAGGCCGTCCGGAAACGGATCAAGGATGTCGAAAGCGTTGCAGATTCGCTGTTCGCCGAATGGAAGACCGAACTCGGCCGATACTCCAGCGCCGATCTGCGGCGCAAGAGTGAAGAGAAGCTGACGCAGACAAAAGCCCGATACAACGAAATGCTGGGAGCCATGAAGAAGGCCGAGCAACGCATCGACCCGGTCTTGAAGCCGCTTCGCGACCAGGTGCTGTACCTGAAGCACAATCTGAATGCACGCGCCCTGGCCGCTATCAAAGGCGACCTCGTGAAGGTCGACGCCCAGGTCGATCAACTGGTCAAGGACATGAATAAGTCCATCGCCGAAGCGGACAAGTTCATCCAATCCATGGAAAAAGAACCGGCCTGAGCAACAGAGCACCGACTATGCGCTGGGAAGGACAACGGGAAAGCCAGAACGTCGAAGATCGCCGCGGCATGGGCCCGGCCCGGGTCGGCAGTGTCGGCGGACTGGGAATCGGCGGCATCGTGCTGGTGCTCGCCGTCAGCTACTTCACCGGCACCAACCCCCTGACGCTCATCAATATGCTGAGCGGAGTCCGGAGCATGACGGAATCCTCCGCCCCGTCAGAGCCCGCTCCCACAGGGGCGCCCAGCGACCAGCTCGGCAAGTTTGCCTCAGTCGTCCTCGCGGACACGGAAACCACCTGGAAGCAGTTGCTGGGGCCTGAATACGAGGAACCCCGGCTTGTCCTTTTCAGCGGCGGCGTCCGGTCCGCCTGCGGGACAACCTCATCAGCCGTCGGTCCGTTTTATTGCCCCGGTGATCACAAGGTGTATCTCGACTTGACCTTCTTCAACGAGATGGCGCAGAGCCTCGGCGCCCCCGGAGATTTTGCGCAGGCCTATGTCATCGCGCATGAGGTGGGACACCACGTGCAGAATCTGACGGGCGTGGCCGGAAAAATCACTCGTCTCCAGCGTCAGGCCTCGGAGAAAGACGCCAATGCCTTGTCGGTCCGCATCGAACTGCAAGCCGATTGCTTCGCCGGGGTGTGGGGCCACCATGCCAACCACAAGCGCAACCTGATCGAGCCGGGCGATTTCGAAGAAGGGCTCAAAGCCGCCGCCGCTATCGGCGACGATCGCCTGCAGAAAATGGGGCAGGGATACGTCCAACCGGAAAGCTGGACGCACGGCTCATCCGACCAACGAATGACCTGGCTCAGACGGGGCCTGGAAAGCGGCGATCCCAGTGTCTGCAACACCTTTGAAGGGACAGGCTCATGAGCCAGGACGAGCAGGATTCCAGGAACCATCTGGCAAGCGGCGCCCTTGAGACGCTCTTCGCTGATCCTCCGTGGGACTCGAAATCCTTCCTCAGCGCAGGAGCCGCGACCCTTGCCGGACTCGGGGCCTGGATGAACGACATGATGTCCCCGGCCCTCGCACGCGGAGGCGCCAGCTTTATGGGAGGGTTCTTGATCGGCTGGGCGATCCGCCGGACAGTCAAACTCGCCGCGATTGTCGCCGGTCTGCTGCTGACGCTCCTGGCCGCCGTGAAAATGACCGGGATCGTCGACCTCGACTGGACTGCGATCGAAGCAAACATTTCGCACAGTCTCGCCTGGGCACAGGGCAAAGCCGCGGGCTTCAAGGAAGTCCTCACGGGCTATCTCCCCTCAGCCGGAGCCGGCGGCGCCGGAATGTTTTTAGGATTTCGGAGGAAGTAGAAACGCAATCAGAAACAGTCGCGCGCACGGACGGCTTAGTCGTTCAACTTTTCCTTGATCTTATTCCCGGCCTTTTCGAACCCTTCAGCCGTTTTCGTCGCAGCTTTTTTAAGCTTCTCGCCGACCTTATCCACGACGTGCTTCTCTTCGACCTTTTTCACCACCGCCTTGGTCTTACTCTCAATCTTTTCGCCGATATGCTTCGCCGTCGTTTCAACCCGCTCCATCATCCCCTGCGACTCTTCGGCAAAGACCGGAGAGCCTCCAAACGTGACGAGCGAGACAGCCAGAACCGCCCACGACATGTTCAATTCCACAGGGTGAGTCATTGCAGCCTCCTTAATAGGTACGAGCATACCATCTGAGCTGCGCATTGTCCCTGATGTGTTCGTTTCCCTCCGCCCTAGGCAGCCTCGGAAAGAGACTTGTCGGGACTGCCGGTGTGCTTGTCGCCCTGCTTCTTGTCCTTCCCTCCCCATTGGCCGACTTCAAGACTTTCCAGCCAGTCGAGCAATTTATCCACATCCGCCCCCTTGAAGATCGAGCCATGCTGAGGACAAATCATTGCCGGCTTCAGCGCCCGCACCCGCTGCACCCACCCGCGAAGCGCCGAGTTCGAGGGCATCCAGCGAACGTGGAATCCCCGCATGTATTGCACATGCTCGTCAAAGCTCGTGACAAACAGGCTGGACTCATGGCTGGGAAGCAAGGCTCCGCCGATATCCCCCGAGAAGAGAATGCGGGCCTGGGGATCATAAATGGAAAAGTTGCCTGATGAATGGCAGTAATGCGCCGGAACCGCTTCGACCGTGGCACCCGAGTCGCCGATTTTGATCGTCATGCCCTCGTCCGGAATCCCGGTGATCGTCAAATCGGTGCGGGCGGCAAAGTGGGCCAGAAAAGCCGTCCACAACCATGAACTGTAGGTCGTCGCCCGGGGATTGAGATCCAGCCACAACGCCAGCGACGAAATGATGTCCGGATCCTGATGGCTGGCGAACAGCACGCGAATATCTTCCAGCCGTATATGCTTGGAGAGTTCAGCCAGCACCCGGGGGAAAATCTCGATGCCACCCGGGTCCAGCAGCATCCCCTCCCCTTTGCTCACGATGACATACTCGTTCGTATCGATCACGTGCGCACTTTTCTCAGGATCGCGACCGATGACAATCCAGCGATGTTGCCCCTGCTCAAAGATGACCGTGCTCTTCATCCACTTCTCCTTTAGCCAGTTGTATCAACAGCTCGCGGCCGCGGCCGATCGTGTCCCTGATCGCCTGAAACTTCTGATTCAATCCATCGACGGTGGTCGTAATTCCGTTCGCCAGATTGGCGAAATGCGTCTTGCCCTGTCCCGGCAAATGCGCCGCTTCGATCCCGACACAGAGCCCCAGATACCGCGCCGTTTCTCCGATCCGCTTGATACTGCCGACCGAGTCTTCTGCCAGCGTCAGACAGGGCAATGACCGTTCCAATAGCTCTTGAATCTTCCGTAAGGTATCGAGACATTGCCGGCCGAGATAGAGCAGATTCTCACGCAAGAGCGGGTCTGCCTGCTCCAGCATCTGACTTTCCAACACATGTTCCAGGTCGCCCGGATGAGTCAGTTGGAGTGCGGCCAATTCCGCAACAAACAGCTCATTCCCGTGAGCGACCTGGCGATTGAGCACGGTCAGCAAACATTTGCTGTGCTGATAATAACGCCGTGCCAGATTGGTGCATTCGGCGGTTTGCGTCGCAATGGTCTTGCACTGCACCCCCAGCCCTTCCACTTCGGGAGTAATCGTGCCGGGATAACTCGACAGAATCCCGGCAAGTGCCAGCAGCGCCTTCCCTTCGCCGGCGGGAACCTTGGCCGCCTGCACCACCCCGTTTCTCGCCAGCAGTTGCATCTCGAACGCCATCGACTCCAGGGATCGCGCCACGTTGAGAATATCCACGGCGATCCCGAACATCCGTGTGATCATGAGCTGATACTGCGCAACAACGCCGCTTCCGGCCTCACCGCTTAGAGTTGGCGGAATCACAACACCGGTGGACGTCGATGCAGCGGAGATCTGTGTGGAGCGGGACACTTCCATAATGTGCACCTCTCTTCGACCTCCCTTATCGGGTTCTCCTGATGGATTCTTCAGTGTTATCCGTGAGGAATTTTGCCCCTCACCCGCTCGTGAGAGACAGATATCCGCTGCGCGCGTCCAATGCGTTGGACAGTCCTGCAGCTCCTGCATACGGAGCGACCGCCGACGCCGTGATATTTTTTCAAAGGAAAACAGCGAAGACCTTGTTTATACTGAGCGATCCGTTTTGCATCTTCATCACATTCATCTTGAGGTTCGACCATGACTGTGCAGATCCCCCGTTGGCTTGTCGCACCCCTGACCATCGCCTTGTGGCTCGTTGCCGGTTTCCCTTCTGTCTTTGTCCAGGCATCCGAAACCTATACAGCCTCGGCGCTCGACCGCGCCAAGCTCGCGACCGTCGGCGTACTCGAAGATACTCAGGATCAGCGGACGCCGGACAAACCGGGGAAAATTCTGGTTCGCGGTACCGGCTTTCATCTGCGCGACGGCTACATTGTCACCGCCCGGCATGCCGCGGAGAAACATGATGTCACCACCGGCACCATCATTGAGAAGCAGATACGAATCCTGACGACCGATCTCCATGAACTCACCGCCGATCTGGTCGGCGACAGCGCCTTCATGGATGTCGTCGTCTATCGTGTGGCGGAAGCCCATCGGGCCAAGCTGCGCGCCAGCGCCTCCTTTGCCGCCGGCGATGTGCAGCCGGGCCAGGATGTCTTCACCGTCGGCTATCCGATGGGCTGGGGGCCGACGATGTCCTTCGGACATCTGGGCAATACGAACACCTTCCTCCAAACGGTGGACACCAGATTGATTCAGGCCGACGTGGCCGCCTGCAGCGGCAACTCCGGCGGCGGGCTCTTTAACGACAAGGGCGACGTGGTCGGCATCATGCACGCCATCATCCAGACCGAGCGGGACGATTCCACCGCCCACTGCAGCCGCATGGCTTTTGCCATTCCCGCATTGTTGGCTGAACGGATCGTGAAATCAGCCATCGACGGAAAGCCGATGACCTTCTCGAAGATGGGCATTCACATGATGGCCGTCAAAGACGGCACGAAGTGGCGGATGGCCGTGAAGGACGTAAATGAACCGTCCAAGTCAGCCGGCATTCAGAAGCACGACATCATTATTGCGGTGGACGAGACTGAAATTAATGACGCAGCGCATTTGAAGAATTATCTGATCGAACGCACGACTCCAGGCCAGCAAGTCCGGGTGAAAGTCCGCCGCATCGATGCCGATCTGACGTTTACGGTGACGCTAGGAGGGGGATGATCCGGGGAGGGCCTGATACCAGCCGTTAGCCCGGACAAGGGTCACTGGCTGATCGAAAAGCCGGCTGAGGTTTATGTCTGTCAATAAATTCGCTTTGCTGCCGTCGGCAACGATCTGCCCTGCTTTGAGCAACACCACACGCTCGATCTCCGGCGGAATCTCATGCAGATGATGCGTGACGAGCAGCACCGTCTTTCCTTTGCGAATCTGGGCGCGCAAGAGGTCCAGATATTGGAAACAGGCTTTCAAATCGAGACCGCTCGTCGGTTCGTCCAGGACCAGCACCGAGGGATCATGCACCAGCGCGCGGCCGAGAAGAAAGCGGCGCTGCTCGCCGGTTGAGAGATGACCGAAGCGACGACCGGCCAGCAACTCGACGCCCAGTTCCTTCATCACCTCGTGCGCCCGTGCGACCTGCGCCTCGCTGAACTCCTGATACTCATACGTGTCGTTACTCGCGTAGTACCCGGACAGAATGACGTTCAGCCCCTCGGCGCAGATCAGATAGTCCCGCTGGAGGTCGTGCGAGACAATTCCGAGTCGCTTGCGCACCTCCCAGACATTCCCGCCCTCCTCACCGAAGAGACTGACCCTGGTCTCATCCAACGGCAGCGGATGGACGCCGCCCGCTAAGAGTTTGAGTAGGGTTGATTTGCCCGCCCCGTTGGGGCCGACAATCGCCGCATGCTCTCCCTCTCGTAAGGCAAAGGAGAAATCTGAGAAGACGCAGGTGTCCCCCCGATAGACCGTCGCATGTTGAATATCGAGGATGGGACGAGAGTGAGATATCGCGCCCCTCTCTTTGACCGGAGTGGTGACCGGCGCGGCGGCAGCAACTGGACCGCCGACTTTCTTACCAGCGCTGCGCGATTGTTCGAGGCCAGCGCGCGCCAATGCGTCCACCCGTTCATTCTCAGGATGCCCGTTATGCCCCCGCACCCAATGCCATTCAAGTTTGTGGCCGGAAGCCAGCGCATCGAGGCGACGCCATAAATCCTCATTCTTCACCGGCTCTTTGCCGGCCGTTTTCCAACCGCGCCGCTTCCAGCTATGGATCCATTCGCTGATACCCTTCTGGACATATTGCGAATCGGTGTAGACGCGCGCTTCCACCGGCTCTGCAAGCGACTGCAATGCCTCGATCACGGCAAGCAGTTCCATGCGGTTGTTCGTCGTCGCCGGCTCCCCGCCGCAAAGTTCCGTTTCAGCCGTGCCGATGCGCAGCAGGACACCCCAGCCTCCAGGCCCGGGATTCCCGCTACAGGCACCATCCGTATAGATTTCGATCACTCGCCCGTTCTCCTCATGAAATACCCACAAAAGCTCAAACCCGAGTCCGTCCTTCGATCGCAGGCACGATTCTACACCGCCCGGGAAGGACCAGCCATAGGAAGAAGGAGGCATGGTTTTACGACGAAACTACGCTTCGGCAGGATCCTGATCGATCTTCGCGGTCGATTGCTTGCCCGCGGAAGAAGCCGTCTGCTTGGATGAACCTGAAATCTTGGGTGTCGCCGTCTTCACATCGGCGTTCTGTGCGCGATGCAGGAGGGCGTGATCCATGAGGACGAGGGCCAGCATGGCTTCGGCGATCGGCGTAGCTCTGATACCCACGCAGGGGTCATGGCGGCCGTTCGTTTCGACGGTGACCGGCTGGCCTTGTTTGTCGATCGACCGGCGCGGGACGCGGATGCTCGAGGTCGGCTTGATCCCAATCGTCACCACGATATCCTGCCCCGTTGAGATGCCGCCGAGAATGCCGCCGGCATGATTGGTCACAAACCCTTCGGGCGTCAGTTCGTCGCCATGTTCCGAGCCTCGTTGCGCGACTGAGGCGAAACCTGAGCCGATTTCGACCGCCTTCACCGCGTTGATGCTCATCATCGCGCCGGCCAGGTCGGAATCCAGCTTCGCATAGACCGGGGCGCCCCACCCGACCGGCACATGCTCCGCCACCGTGGTGATCTTCGCGCCGACGGAATCGCCGGACTTCCGCAGATCATCCATAAATGCTTCGAGCTTCGGGACCAGACCTTCGTTAGCGGCAAAGAACGGATTGGCTCTAACGACGCCCCAGCTCTGAAACGGTACTTCGATCGGTCCCAGCTGGCTAAGATAACCCCGGATAACGACTCCATACGTCTCGTGCAGCCACTTCTTCGCAATCGCCGCCGCCGCGACACGCACCGCCGTTTCGCGCGCCGAGGAGCGCCCGCCGCCGCGATGATCGCGGATGCCGTACTTCTGCCAATAGGTGTAGTCCGCGTGGCCCGGACGGAAGGTATCGATGAGGTTGCCGTAATCCCGGCTGCGCTGGTCTTCATTGCGGATCAGCAGAGCGATCGGAGTTCCCGTCGTCTTTCCTTCAAAGACACCCGAGAGAATTTCGACGGTATCCGATTCCTGCCGTTGCGTGACGTGGCGCGACGTGCCCGGCTTGCGCCGATCAAGATCACCTTGAATGTCCTCGGCCGAAAGCGCTAATCCAGGCGGGCACCCGTCCACCACACAACCGATCGCCGGCCCGTGGCTCTCGCCAAAAGAGGTAACGGTGAAGATGTGTCCGATCGTATTGCCGGCCATGAACCCTTAGTCTCCCGCTTGAAGACGCCGCAGTACGGCGTCCCAAATCTCTCGAAGCCCTAACCGATCCGCCCACTCTCCGATATAGGGCTCATCGATCATACCGGCACTGAC
>CXWL01014889.1_pt1 | contig 14525 bp, 16 predicted proteins | sample 590931 | NCBI WGS metagenome assembly CXWL01 (sample SAMEA3498368, study PRJEB10139) | groundwater metagenome | biome: water well; material: biofilm material | place: Germany | collected 2015-04-27 | reverse complement strand
GGCTATGAGTGGAACGAGATCATTCCGGTCCTGGCGCAGCATTATCGCGTGATTGTGCCGGACCTTTACGGCTTGGGCGACACGCCTGTGCGCCTCGATCAGGACTATCGTCTGCCGCAAGATGTGGAGATGGTGCGCCGCCTGATGGACGCACTCAGCATTACCTCCGCTGATTTCATCGGCCACGATCACGGCGGCGCCACCGTGCAGTTGCTGATGCAGGCCGACCCTGACCGCATCCAGCGCGTCATCCTGACTAACGTTGAGGCCTATGATCAATGGCCAAGCGAGCCAGAACTGCCGTATCTCCGGATGATCGTAAACCCAATCACCAGCCCGCTGATCTATCAAGCGCTTCACATCGAGCCCATTCGGCGTGAAATCTTCTCGATCGCCGTCGAAGACGAAGCGGTGCTCACGACGGAAGTGTTGAACGCGTATGCGTTGCCGCACATCGCCACGCCGGAACGTTGGCAGAGGTTGCGGCGCTTCTTCCGCTGGCAGATGGATGAAACCCACAACAACATCACCATGACGGCGTTGCCGGGCATGCGGGCGTTCGAGCGGCCCGTGCTGCTGCTGTGGGGTGAGCGCGATGAAAACTTCGGTCCCCATCTGGCCCAAAGGTTGGCCAACGACATCCCCGGCGTGCGTGGCATTCATTACCTACGCAACTCCCAGCACATGCCGATGCAAGAAGAGGATGAGGAATATGTGCGGGCCGCTTTGGCGTTTCTGCGTGATGGCGTGGTTTCCGCTGAAGCACAGACGGCCCTGACCGAAGCACGTGCTGCGGCGGATGGGTCATGATCGACTTCTATGCCGCGAGGACGCCGAACGGGCGCAAGATCGCGATCATGCTGGAAGAGTGTGCGGCGCCCTACGAGACGCACTTGGTGGATATCGGCAAGGGCGAGCAGTTTTCTCCGGACTTCACGCGCATCAACCCGAATGGGAAGATTCCAGCTATCGTCGATCGCGACGCGCCGGAACCCATCATCGTTTTCGAATCCGCCGCGATCCTGATCTACTTGGCGGAAAAGTTCGGGACGTTGATGCCACAGAGCCCACCTGATCGAGCCACGTGCATGAGTTGGACGATCTGGCAGGTGGCCAATGTCGGGCCGAGATTCGGCGAAGCGCATCACTTCACCAGCAAAGCCCCCGAACCGTGCCCGCACGCGATCGAGCGGTTTTCGACCGAAGCGGCGCGTCTGCTGCTCGTGATGGACAAGCGGCTTTCGGAGGCAGCCTACCTAGCCGGCGCCTACTCGATTGCGGACATAGCAGTATTCCCGTGGATCAGGGTGGCGCTTGAGCCCATGGCCACCGCACGGCCCGATCTAGTTGGTGCTACGCCGAACATCCGGCGTTGGTTCGCAGACATAAGCGCACGCCCCGCAGTGCAGCGAGGGTTGGCGATGGGACGCTGACTTCTCGCGTCAACGTTTAGCTTCGAACCTTCCGCCTGGGTCCAGGGCAGCAGGTAGAAACGAGTGGTGAAAAAGCATCTGTCATGGCGGCGAGTTTGCTCATGATGACAGGACCATCGAGTTCATAGAACACCCGCCGACCCTCCTTGGTGGAGGCTGCAATGCCTGCCTGCTCCAACACCTGCAAATGGCGCGACACGACGGAGCGGTCCTGCGGAAGGCCATCGGCAATTTCTCCGATATCGGCTCGGCCCAGTTTGATCATCTGTCGAACAACTTCGAGACGCGCTGGCTCGCAGAAGGCTTTGAAAAACTCCGCGTCAAGGACGGCAAGGCACGCGTTCGCGGCGGCGGTACGGGAGGGCTGCTTCATAGTCGTATATTACGTGCAGGAAGGCGCACATATCAAGATGCACGCCTAGCCGCGTTCAGACGAAAAACACCGGTGCGAAGCCGCCCCCGGGTGTCCGAAAATTGGTGGTCTGACCTTGGTAAAGACGTGCGACCGCAAGCAGCACTTCACCGCCATAGGTGTAGAGACGCACATCGAGCTTTCGCTGCACACGTTCATCGTTGAGCATAATCGTCCGCTCGCTGGGCGGTGCGAAGTCCTGAGCGATGTAGTCACCGCTGAGGATCGTCTCCCAGGCCGTCTTGGTCAGCTTGTCGCCACGATAGACTGCCTTGCCACCATGGCCGGAGGCCGGCTTGAAGAAATAACGCTTACGCTCTGACCAAAGCTCCGAAGCCTTTTCCCTGGTGACACGTCGTGAGCACGGCATGCCGCTAAGCGACTGGAGGTGTTCCTCCGAAAGCCCCCATTCGCGCATCGTCGCTTGATCTGAGAGCAGCGTGAGATTTCGCTTGTCGGCATGGAGAGCGTGATTGTGGGGGTTTGGCGTGAGCACGACCGCGCCATCGAGATAGGCTGCCCGTAGAACAGCATGGTCTGGTGCGGCGAGCGCGAAATCTACGAGGCGATTGTAAACCAAGTCGATCGGGCGACCCGCAGCTTGAAGTACGCCGTGCTCATACCGAAGGTCACCCGCATCAGCGACAACGGCCTCGTAACCATGACGCCCCAGCAACGTCTTGGCGAGGATGAATTCGGGGTAGAGGTACTGCTGTTCTGGGGCGTCATCGACGATGGCGATCGTCCGCAGTGNNATCGTCCGCAGTGACTCGCTGCGCCGTTGAGCACGCCACTCTGCCTCGAACATCGCAACGATCGACGGCTCGAAGGCGGCGAGCGTTTCCTGTGCCAGCGCACGCTCAACTTCCGCACAGCAGGCGATCTGGGCGCCCGCCAGGAACGCGTTGAAGATGGCGCCCCCTGCGTTGGTGTTGATCTCGATGAGCTTCGGGCCGTCATCACCAAGGTGGAAGTCGTAACCCATGAATGCGCCGCGTTGGCCGAAGTCGTGTGCTGCGATCTCTGGCGCCTGGGACATGATCGCGGCCTGATATCCGGGTAGCTCAACTGCCGCTTCGAGCGCGGCGGCGATCGCCTTCATCGCTGCCTCGTCACTCTTGGGCAGAAACACCGGCGCATGCGAATAGAGATGCGGGCGGGCGGCGATCAAGTCTGCGAATGCGGCGTCGCCCGATGCTGTGCGTAGGGCCTCGCTCAACGCCGCTTGATCCAAGGTCACACAGAAGCATTCGCGGTTTAGCTGAACCGCTGCGATGCGGTCAGCGGCTGGCGCTAGTGAACCAATGAGCGGGTCACTCATTCCTGGTCTCTTGGACTCTGCGAGTTGGGCTGCGCTGTCGCATGAGCCTGCCTGCTTAGAGCAACAGTTCAAAATAGACGAGTGGCGTCTTGCGGTAGGNNGCCTTGCCAACTTCGACGAACCCGCAGCGTGCGTAGAACCCGCCTGCGCCGTAAGGAGCGTCGTAAGCGTCAAGGCGAATGGCCTGGCTTGGCCATGTGCGCGCAATCTCCTTTGCCGTCTCCACCAAAGTGCGCCCCAAGCCTTTACCTTGCTCGTTTGGCTCAACGGCCATGTCATGCAGATAGAGAGCACGCGCTACCGGCGTGAAGTACGAGAGATCAATCGCCCAAGGTTTTTTAGTAGCGAGGCGAAGCGTTGCGACGATCGCGCCTCGCTCGCGCGCGACTAGTACGCGCGATGTTGCGATACCACGCAGCACGGTCTTTTCGGTAACGCAAGACGGACGAAGGCCGTAACGCTCAGCCAGATGATTGTTCGCCCGCGTGCGAAGCGTCGCGATCTCTGTTACGTCTGCGTCGGCGGCGTGTCTAGGGTCGGGCATGATGGGCCGCACAATCCTTGCCGCAGGCGGCGTGCTGTTGCTAGCCACCGCAGCCATTCACGCGATGGGCCTCCCGATGGCGAGCGCTTGGGGTGAAGGACTGGGCCGCTTCCAGCATCTCGCCATTTGCCTTTTCTGGATCGCCGCCGCCGTAAGCTGGGCCGTTGTTGCGATCCTCTGGGCTGTCACCGCATGGCGACGTGGGCCGCGCTGGCCTGCCGCTCTTGCAGCGCTAATCCCGCTGCAATCCGCCGCTGGCGTACTCTACATTGATCCGACATTCTTCGGCGGGCAAATGCTTGCCGGTAGCGTTGTGCTTGGCGTGCTTGGCCTGGTATTGATTGGCAATGGACCGCGCGACAGCAAACCTTCCTAGCCGGGATTTCGATAAGACCGAGGCGTTTTACGAAGTGCTCGGTTTCTCGACGCGCTTCAAGGACGACGGCTGGATGATCATGCAGCGCGGGCCGCTGGAGATTGAATTTTTCCCGCACGCTGAACTTGATCCGCGCACAAGCTGTTTCTCAGCCTGCCTTCGCGTCGATGATTTGGACGCGCTCTACGCTGCGTTTCAGAAGGCCGCGTTGCCGAACAATTGCTGGGCGACGCCGCGCATGGATGAGCCGGAAGTGAAGCCATGGGGTATGCGCATGTTTCATGTCGTCGACCTTGACGGAAGCTTGCTCCGCTGCATCGACAATCGGACTACGCGCGAGGCAGGTGAGTTGGACACCGTGTGATGTCTAGCTTGGGCCAATCCCCGCCCGGGTGACATATTCCTACTACCGGCAGCGATCGAGCACATCCCCGCCCGCTCTGGCGTAGGCGTGGCGAGGGGGTCAGTATCGATCGCTATGTTGCGACCCGGCCAAACCCTCGGCACATCCTTACAGCGAGGATTACTCGCTGCGGCGCTGATCGTCGCCGGCTTCTCTGTAATCACGGCGTGGCGCGCCCAACGCGTGCTTATCTACAATCCCTCTGAGAGCGTTCCCTCTGGCTTCTATCTACGCACGGACGTCCCCTTGGCCATCGGCAGTTTTGTGACCGTGGCCGCGATCGATGTCTCACCCGAGTACGCTGCCTTGCGTGGCTATGACGATCGCTCTGACTTCTTCTTGAAGCGGGTCACAGCCATCGCGGGTCAACAGGTTTGCGCCAACGACCAAGTGGTTTCGATTGACGGCGTGCAGGTCGCGCTTCGCAACACGCACGACGATCAAGGCCGCGTGTTGCCGACATGGGAGGGCTGCAGAACACTTGCTGAGGCCGAAGTATTTCTGCTCGGGGACACTGAAGGCTCCTTCGACGGCCGTTACTGGGGTCCAACGCCAGTGTCATTGATCGAAGCAGCGTGGCGTCCACTCTGAGCACGCGCAGCTCGCCAAGTGCTTCTCGCAGCATTGCGATCAGCCGCGCTTTTTCCACTCAGCGTCCCAAGAGAGAGTTCGCAGCTAGCTGCATGCTCTGCTCTTAGAGATGTTGTTTGCCAGCGCATCTTTTGGGCGAACACGGATGCGTAGAAGCGCGAAAAACAATACACTCGCAGCATGACGGGACATCAAAAGGTTCTTTCGCAAGATAAAGACGCGGGCCGTGCCCGCGCAAACCGCTTACGCGCAAAGCATTTTCTGCGGGCCGCNNGATTGGTGCGGGCCGCGCGACAGGCCGCGAGCAAACAGGATGAGCACAAGCTTCGATCGTCTTTTGCAGTCATCGTTTCTGGCAACGCCCGCCATCGGCGTCGATCAAGTGCGTGTTGATCGCTCGATTCGCATGATGCGTCCCGATCAACACACATTGGTCGGCAAGGTGGGTAAGAGCAAAGGCCGCACTGGTGGATCTGGCACCGCGCAGAAACTGATCGACAAACTCAGCAAGCGCCTGAAGACGAAGTCTCCTCGTCCGCACAAACTCTCAACGTCCGCTTCCTCTGGATCAGCCGCGTTCGATCTCCGCCAACGCGCCGTAGCGAAGATCCATTATTTCAAGCATGCTGGCGGTGGTGCAGCCGCGCTCAAGGCTCATGGCAAATATGTTGCGCGAGACGCCGCGGCCCGCGACGGCCCGTCTTCATCGCTCGAACCAGATGAGAATGCAGCGGAGACCGAAAAGAAGCCCAGCGTGGTGCGAACCCATGCCGACTATCTGGAGCGCGGCGGCGCACGCGGCGCCTTCTACGACGCCAATCAAGAAGCGGTGGATGGCGGCGCGCGTCTGGAAGCATGGGCGCAATCAGATCGCCGACATTTCCGCATTATCCTGAGCGCGGAGGAAGCGCATCAAATCCGTGACCTGCCCGCCTATACGCGCGAAGTCATGGCGCGGGCTGGAACGGCCCTCGATACCAAGCTGAGCTGGGTCGCGGTGGATCATCACGACACCGACAATGCCCACACCCACATCATTGTTCGCGGCCGGCGCGCCAATGGCCAGGACCTTGTGCTGCCACGCGACTTCATCAAGCACGGATTCCGCGGCATCGCCCGCGATGTGGCTACCGAATGGCTGGGCAACCGAACCCCTGAACAGGAGCGGCTGGCGCTCGACCGTGACGCGAGCCGGCATGGACCAACCCGCCTTGACCGCATGATCGAGGCTCAGGCGCCGGAATTCAAAGTTCGCATGCCCGATATCCGCGCACCGAATGAGGATCCCCATCTCACGCGGGCCTTGAAGGCCCGCGTGCAGGAACTGGAGCGCATGGGGCTGGCAAAGCCGATCGGCCGCGGCGTCTTTCAATTGACGCCAGACTGGCGGGATCGCCTCAGCGCGATGGAGCTTCATCTCGACATCAGAAAGCGGGTGATGCGAGAGCGTGTCGAGCGCGGGCTGGCGCAACATCAGGCGGTTCGAGAGATAAGCAAAGGCCTGCTCGATCGCTGAACTTGAAGAATGGGTTCGGCGCTGCCAGATTCTTTGCAGAAGCCCTTGTTCGCCCTGTGTGCGCAGGAAGTGACTGGATCCCGTTAGGCCGGGATCGGCACATGTTCGGGCCTTGCTGAGACGCCTGCTCATTTTGTGGAGGCGCTTTCATGCTGTCTGGTTTTCTTGCTCTCGCCTTTCTGGGCTTGTTCTTGGAGGCCACGTACCGGCTCTTGGCGGTTGCGTTACTATGGCTCGCACCGATCCTCGCCGCGCTCGCCGCGATGCAGGTCACTCTCGAACTGCATCCCACCGATCCCGGACAGGTGTTCTGGGCTTTTATCACTGGAGCGCTCGGGGTTCGGTTCTTGATCGGCTGTCTGGCCTACGCCACCGGCGTCCGAACACGCTGAGTTCTTCGGAAGTTAGTAGCCGTCGGGTGCCGTTGCTCAGCGCACACAGCGTCATACGCCCCGCGCCGCTGTCATCCCCGAGATCACCGCGGCCTGTCTGCTCTGGCGCCCGCGCCCACGCGGAGCCCTGGGAGCAATAGCTGCCAAGGCACCCGCGCCCGGCGCAAGCACGAGAACGTCAGTGCGCAGCCCCGCGATGCAGAACAAAAGTAGATTGGCGCGCTGAATTTTCATTGCACATTTATTCCACGCGTCATAACGCGACAGAACACAACGGATTGAAATGCATCAATTTTTTACACGACGGAATGTGCAATGAAGCAACGGTCGTCGTGCCCGCTTTTAACAAATAAATTCAAGATGTTAGCATGCAACGCCGGCGGTTAGATCACTGGTTCCACAAACCAGTGCTCTAACCAACTGAGCTAAGGCGGCACATTAGAGGGCGCGGAACCTAACGCCCAGGTCCGGCCGAAGCAAGGCGGGATAAGCGCGTTGTTTTCATCCGCTTAGACCGGTCCCCAGCCTTGCTCGTTGATATAGGCGCGGATGCGCTGGATGCGGTTGTCAGGATTGGGGTGGGTCGACAGAAACTCGGGCGGACGCGAACCGCCGCCCTGCTCCATGCGCTGCCAGAACGGAATCGCCTGCTTCGGATCGTAGCCGGCCGCGTGCATGTAGCGGATGCCGAGGATGTCGGCTTCAGCCTCCTGAGCGCGCGAGAACGGCAGCGACACACCCACCTGCGCGCCCAACCCGAGAGCCGCCATTGCGAGTTGGCTGTTCACCTGCGTGCCGACGACCTGGAGGCCAAGCTGCGTCGCATACTCGCGACTGTAACGCTCCGCCGCATGCCGGCCGGTGACATGGCCGGTTTCGTGACCAAGCACTGTCGCAATCCAATCGTCGCGCTCACTGATTTCGTAGAGCCCGCGGTAGAATCCAACCTGTCCGCCCGGCAGCACAAATGCGTTCTTCTGCGGGCTGTCGAACAACACGAATTCCCAATTCTGATTGCCACGCCCCGCCGCTTGCACGACCCGACGGCCAACGCTTTCCACGCGCCGCTGTGCCGTGGCATTGCGCCATTCCGGCGTCTGTTGACGCACCTGCGCCCATGCTTGCAGCGATGCCTGCGCCAGCTGTGACTCATCGACGATGATGAACTGGCCGCGCCCCGTCTCCGGGTTGGTGGTCTCGCATGCACTGAGCGCCACGGCCGCGACCCCGGCGGCCGCACCTCGAAGCAGTCCGCGGCGATCCAGACCGCGCAGGGAGGAATGGACGGCATCCGTCCCACAGAATTGTTGGCACATGTTCGCGTTTCCTCCTTGGGCCGTCAGTCCGCCCAGCCCTCTTATTTTCTGCCGCCGAGGCTCTGAGGCAAGAGCCGTTTCGCCTGTGGATAAGCTTCTTCAACCCGCCGTGGACAGGCCGGGGCCGCCCCGCTATAGAGCCACGCTCCGAAAGCGGCCCCGGGTTCCCGAAGGCTTGCCGACCGGTCGCCTGGGTAGCTCAGTTGGTAGAGCAGCGGATTGAAAATCCGCGTGTCGCTGGTTCGATTCCGGCCCCAGGCACCACTGCTTCAATACCACCTTGAAGCTATTGCCGTTTTCGCGTGTGGATTTGTCCGACAGTCACTCCAACCGCAGCATTGGACTGGGTTGTCCAATGGTGGACGGCGCTGATGTTTGAGGCTCGACAACCACTAGGCGCCGGAGCCGGTTTATTCACGGCTAAGAAGCACGACGAGCCAACGACGCCAAAAAGCAGCGCTCGGCCATCGAGCCGATCTCGCCTAACCGACTGAGGTCGGCGCGCCTTTCATAGAGTGCAAACGTAATGAGCGTGATCCGGTTGCCCGACACCGACCAGGCCAAGCGGCCCAAGCCAACAACATGGCGTTCCTGAAGACCCAGTACGGGAGTCGCGGCGCCCAACTCTCTGCAGAGGTAAAGAAAATCGGTGGAGGCGCCAGCGCTGGCGCCCACGAGGTCAACCGACCCAGCCTTCTTTCGAAAGAGCGCCATCGCCTTGGCGCCGGTCGGCGCGAGACTCCAAGTAAGCGGGGTCGACCACTCCGACTGACCGAACCCGGCGCTCATCCAAACCTGGAGCGCGGAAAGAACATCTGTCTCTCGCAAGGACTCATCTCCTGGGCTGAGTGTGCCCATTCTGCGCGTCCTCAACGACGTGATTTATCGCACAACGAAGGGAGCTTAGATGTCTCGCAGTCTGGACAGCCGCTCTGGTGACAGACCCCATGCTCCCGTTACCGGCGGAATGTAGAGCGTGGATTCCTGCGACACCGACACCGACGGCAGGCGCTGCAAGGGAACGCGCTCAATCCGGGGCGATGCGATCGGAAGCGTCGCCGCCTCATACACAACGACCTCATGGTCGGCCGGGTAGTGTTCCATGAGAACGTGGGCCAGCAAGTGAAGGCGACTCGCATCGGGCGCCAATTGCTTGAAACTGAGGTCGCCGAACACGCCGATTTGCCAGAGCACAAGCGCCGTGCCGGGATCGAAGCGGCGTGGACGCAAATAGAAATCTTGCGCCTCATAACTTTGCCAGCCGGGACCGGGATCGACGCCCAGATCGGCGCACAGGCAATCTTCGGCGGAAACACCGGGCAGCATGACAGCCTCAAATCCCTCTGCGCGCGCGCGCGCGATAGCTTCGTGAGATGGATTCACGAAGATACCGGGGTGTCCATAGAAAACCGCGCAAGTTCTCTGTCCCGCGCGCACGGCGCCTAAAATGGCCTCGGTCATCTGCTCATAGCTTTCCAGTCGCGTGCGGCCCTCTCCGTAGAACTGTTGCAAGGTGTCCACCTGGCCATTCAGGCCTTCGATCCACCGCAGCACGATCGGGTCAACGGTCGCAAAGACAACGTCGGCGCCTTCGATGGCGCGTTGCGCTTCGAGCGTGCACTGAGCGATCAGCTTTATGCCGGTTCCAACCACAAACAGGGATCCGCGCTGCTCCGGCATCAAAGTTTGAGTGCTCCAAATTCGCGTTCGTTGAGGAGTTCAAGAATGGCGTCATCGATTTCGGATGCCGCCACCGGGGGCACTGGCGGCAAGATCGCGGCAAGGGCGTCGCACTCTGTTTGAATGGTTTCGACCGCGAGCGCCTGCGCCAAACCGAGGGCGCGCGCCGCAGTCGCGCTTTCACCGGCTTCGTGCTCTTCCCGCGCAAACTCCAGCAGCGATGCTCCAATCAGCGGCTTTGAGACAAGCTCGTGGCTCAACGACAGCGCCCGATGGGCCTGCGTCTTTGCAGCGCCGAGATTGCCTTGCCGCCTGAAGTTTTGTGCAAGCCCCAAGACAACACCCACCACCTGCCGATGATCGCCAATTATTTCGGCGACATCGAGCGCCTCTTCATAGGCTTCTATCGACGCCTCATGGCGGCCCTGCTTGAGAAGCAAAGCTCCGATGCGTATCAGCGTCGTCGCCCGGTACTGCGGNNGTACTGCGGGTGGTGGACGCTCTCCTCAACCGAGAGCGCTTTGCGATAGTTGGCGTGCGCATCCTCCTCCCGCCCTTCGCCTGCCGCGATGTCACCGGCGCACACGTGCACAGCAAGTGCACCCCCCAGGTGACCGATTTTTTGGCAAAGCCGGTACGCCTCCTTCACCCAATGCCGCGCCTGAGGCACGTCAGGCAAGAGCAGATGCAGCCACGCGAGCGATATGGCTGACCAATAGCTTCCCATGTAGTCGCCAGCGCCGGCGCGCTCCGATAGCGCGCGCTCGTAGTGGAGACGCGCCGTTAGCAACTCGCCGCGCGCATGGGCGGTATTGCCCAGGGCTTGGTAGCAATGCGCCGCGATGGTGGGATCTCGCGCGCCGCCTTCCAACGCTCGCAACGCCAGCTCCTCGCTTGCAGCGTAGTCGCCTTGATGCATCATGCAATTGGCGCGGATGCCAAGAAAATATCGATGCAACTCCGGTTCGGCCACGGCCGTCTCAAACGCCACCGAACCCTCACGGAACATGGATCTGAGCACGAAGAAGTAAAACAGAGGTTCGGTGCATTCGCGAACGCGACTCCAATCTTCGGCCGCGATCGCATGGCGCCAACCGACGCGCACGTTGGCGAGCTCATTCTGGAGTTCATCCAGCACGCCACCTTGCTGCGCTCCGCGCGCCGCCGCGAAACGCTCGCGCATCAGCGTCAGATAGTACTCAGAATGGCGTCGACGGATTTGTCTTTGGCCGTCCAGCTCCGTCAAGATTTCTAACCTTTCGGCGGCATAGTCGTGAATGAGCGGATGCATCACAAAGCGCCGCCCCTCGCGCCGCTCCAGCAAACACTTTCGTTCCAGCACGCTCAAAGTAGCGGGGCTAATCGAAGCAACGTGCTGCGCCGCGGGACTGTCGAAGCCTGATGAAAAAACGGACAACCGGGCGAGACCAAGCTGTTGCTCACGCGTCAGCAGCGCCCAAGACCCCTCGAACACGCTGCGCAAATTCCGTTGTTCGCCACCGATCTCAGATAAGAAATCTACGCCACCGCCCAATCTCTCAAGAATTTCAGCGACAGAGTAGAGATTGGTCCATTGCGCGGTTAGGTGCAGCGCCAGCGGAGAGCCGCTCACTGCCCTGCATATCTCATGGAACGCCTCGATCTCCTCGAGGCGCATGCAAAAACCGGAATCAACGGCGCGCGCCGCCTGTACAAAGAGGACAACGGCCGGTGCGGAGTCGAACGCGTCGCGGTGCTTCGGCGGCAACGGCAACCCGAAGAGGCGGAGCACCTGTTCCCCTTCCAACAAGAAGGGCTCGCGGCTGGTGGCCACAATCCGCAACTGCGGGCAGCCAGCGAGCAAACGCGCAAAGAATTGCTTTTCCCCAACAAGCCGATCAACCTGATCGAAAATGATCAGACTATCTTTCTCACGTAAGTATTCGAGGATCTGATCCTCTTGCGACGCACGTCGATTGAGAGGGAAACGCAGAGCCGCCGCGAGCGCTGCAATTGCCTCGGATGCGCTCGACGCGTTATCTAAAGAAACAAAATAGACCACCACACGGTCTGACAAGGCTGCCGCGACCTCATAGGCCAGCCGAGTCTTGCCGTTGCCGCCAGGTCCGACGATCGTCAGCAGTCGAACCTCTCCAGTGAGCCGTTTCGTAATTTCCGCTAGTTCTTCGTCGCGCCCGTAGATGGGGCTGACCTGAACGAAGGTTGTGTGACTGAGGCCGGAGACGGCACGAAGCGGCGGAAATTCGTTGCGCTCCAAATTGGCGTGAATCAATCCGAACAAACGCAACGGCTCGTCGATACCCTTGAACCGACAAAGGCCGAGTTCGGTAAGTTCGCACCCGCTCGGGGTTGCGTAGGCGCCTACGGCCATCGACGACAGAACAATTTGGCCGCCCCAGGCGCTGGTCATGATCCGCGCTGCGCGATTGACTTGAGCACGATCCAGATCGCCATTCGCCGGGATGACGCCGCAGTGAACGCCGATCCGGACCGCCAGTCCGCCAACGTTCTTCCAATTCTCCGCTTGCAGAGAGAGTTGAATCTCGATCGCACATTGCAACGGATTGCCGATAGGAAACGTGGCGAAGACGCCATCGCCTGCGTGGTCACGGATCGTGCCGCCATTCCTGGCGACAATCGCGTCGATCAAGGCGTCGTGACGCGCCAGCGCGTCCTTCATCTCGTTGGGCGTACGCTCCCACTTTTCTGTACTGCCGTCGATATCGGTGAAGAGATAGCCGACTAGCCTCTCTTCACCACTCTCAGCATCATACACGCAATCGCCCTACTTCTTTGCCTTGCTATCTGGCGGCGGCTTGCACGGATCAATGGCGGCAACCGACTTGCAAATCACCAGACCTCTCGAGCCCGCCACCTTTTGAATCAAGTTGAGGTCGGCCGAGAAGACGGCCTCCTCTTCTTCCGGCGTCAGACCAAACTTCTTGATCACCGCCACGGAATCGAGCGCATAGGCGCGTTGTAGATCGAGATCAGCCGACATCGCCACCAGAAAATCGTACAACTTTGACACCGCGATTACTCCTTCGTCTCTAGTTCGTAGTTGGCCGGCAACCAATCCGCGCGCTCAAGCTCAAAGCCTTCTTGCAACACGAGTTCGGCTGTATTGACAGCGCCTTCGACCCAACCTTGCATGGTCGAAAACGCTTCGCCGCAGATGAACACCGGCAGCTTCGGGTTCGGCCGCCGCATGTGCTTCGCCACCTCCCAGCTCCGGTGATAAGCCTTCCAGGCGTGCCACCCGGCGCCGTACGGATCTTCACCCCAGTCGACGAAGTTTGCGCCGACCGGCTGGGTTACGGTGAAGCCCGGATGCATCGTCTGAAGCTGGCGAAACGCTGTATCGACCATTGGCTTGGTTGCGCATCCCACAGCGCCTGCGCCTGAACTCAGATCAGGAAAGCCCGGACCGCACCCGTCGGGCGCTTTGAGACCCTTCCAGAAGGATTCCGCCGCATCGTCGGCGTAGGACGCAAGCAAGAGCGCCGGCTCACCAATTTGTGGCTGCCCGTAATAGTAGCACTGCCTGATCGGCAGATCGGTATACGAGGCCGCGACTTCAGCGTTACCGACGAAACTCTCGCCTAGCTTGCCCTGTTTCCACCACGGACTCGCAAAGCCCAAAAACAACTTGCTGGCTGGCACGCAAATGACCGACTTGAGATCCGTTTCCTTGAAGTCGTCGCGAAAGACGGACGTAAACTCGATGCGTTCAAGCGCGCGGCGCGGCAGCGCCAGAATCAGCTTTTTCGCGACCACGGGCTCATGATGGCCGGTGAAATGCAGATGAAGCGAGTCGCCGTAGCCTTCGACGCCCGCAAGTTCATGCTCCATGTGACGCACGACGCCACCCTGCTGCGCCGCCTCGATGAGGACTTCAGGCAGCTGCTGATAACCATGTTGCAGCTGATAGTAGTATTGCGCCTGATCCTCGAACAGAAATGTACGAATGGCGTCGTAGGCATTCGAGTTGCGGAGCCCCGAAGAGCAACCAATAGCCACTAGCATCAGCTCGTAGGCCTCGTTGCTCGATATTTCGCTGAGGAAGTTCCAGAAGCCCCATTCGTGCAGCGGACGACCCTTCCAGTCTCCGCGCAGATATTTGTCTGTTTCGCTCGGTGTCTTGCCCGCCTTGTATGGCCACAACTCGTCGAGCTTTGGGAACTGACCTTTTATTTTGGCTTCGAGCAAGTGATACGGCGCAAGTTTTTCGTCAGACCGGAGATCATAAGGAATGACCGCGTCCGGCTTGGGGTACATGTCGTTGGTAAGATCTTTGCCGCGCAAGAATTGATGCCTGGGTGACCACGCCACCGCGCGCGGCAGCAGCCGATCGTGCCGGGCAGCGTCCTTCTTCCGCAGCTGCTTTATCAGTCCATGCACATTGCTCTGCTTCGACGTGAAGAACATGCCGCCGAATTCGATCGGATATTCTGGAATGGCGTCGGCTTTCACTGAGAAGAGGCGCCCGCCAATGCGATCGCTCATCTCAAAGAGGTGGACCTCGCCCGCGGAACCATCGC
>CXWL01010422.1_pt2 | contig 14528 bp, 10 predicted proteins | sample 590931 | NCBI WGS metagenome assembly CXWL01 (sample SAMEA3498368, study PRJEB10139) | groundwater metagenome | biome: water well; material: biofilm material | place: Germany | collected 2015-04-27 | reverse complement strand
TGTTATCGGCTAAGAAGCTGGATTTGGTCTTGCGGTTTCTCCCGCTGTTGCGCAAGCAGGTGGTGGGGAAGCGGTTGCTTATCGAAGAACCGACATTAACGCTTCGGCGCGATCGCAGCGGGCACTGGAACCTCCTCGATCAGGTTGTCCAGGGGGGAGCGGCCGATCAGGACGCTGTGCAGACGCTCAGCCGGATTTTCCGTATCCGGGAAGCGACGCTGGTGAAGGGGAAGTTGCTCATCATCGACGACGCAAGTCCGGACGGGACACGATCGATGACACTGGAGTCGGTAGAGGCGTCGCTGGTCATCAGAGCGGAGCGGGGACAGGCGGATTTACACATTTCTTCCGGTTATGCGGACGGCAAGAGCCTGTCCGGCTTCTCTCTAGGAGGGACGATCAGCATAGCCCAACGGCAGACGATAGCGCTCAGCGATTCCTCTGCAGGGCAAACCATACTCCAATTCGAAGGCACCATCGAAGCTGCCAATCTGAATCTTCGAGGGATGGCGGATTTCTTCGGGCCGCGTCCGGCTCCGCAGCATTTGCAGGGCGCCGTCAATATGAACAGTCATGTTCGGGTTGTGCCTGGTGTTGCAGGCTATGATGTAGTCTTGTCCGGTTTATCTGCAAACCTCGAACAACTGAAGCTTACAGGCCAAGCGAGCCTCTCCGGTCTGCTGACGCCTCAACCCACGTTTGAGCTGACCTTTTCGACAGCTCCGATCCAGTTGAGCCGGTTGCTTGAGACCGTGGCGGCCGAGTGGGTGCATCCGCAGCTGCCAGCGATAATCCAGAATCGGGAGATCGACGGGATATTGGAGGTGGTCTCGGCGACTGTCACAGGATCGTCGGTGGCAGGGCCGCAGCTGTCGTTGACAGGAGAGTTTCGCGTGAAACAGGGACAAGCCTTGATCGGAAGCGATCATATCCCTGCCAAGGATTTAGCTGCGGTGGTGTTGATCGAAACCGGACGTCTCCGGGTGTCGAATTTGAGCGGACTCTATGGCACGATCCACATGAATGAGAGTAAGGCGCTCGTCTCATTTTTAGAGGCTGGCCCCTGGCTTGAAATGGACATTACTGGGGAGATGGCTGCCGCAGATCTGTTGAAGTTTCTTTCGAAGACGGTCAGTTCGGAGCAGCTGTCGCGGGTGTTGGCTGACTCGCGTGAGGTCGAAGGCAATGCCGTTCCCACGTTTCGTATGGTCGGCCCGCTCAATCAACCGGGCGGCGTCACGTTTGCCGGGGGGGAAGTGACCGTTCAGCGTGTCAGTCTGACCAATCCATTGCTGCCCGAACGGGTGACGGCGCTGCAGGGCCGGTTCGTGTTATCTGATGGCGGAACCCTATTCGATCAGGTGACAGGCCATTTAGGAGATCTGGCTCTGCAGTTCAGTGGGGGTATCACTGGGGGCAGTGGCAGCGCGTTTCAGGATTTCCTGATTCGAGTCAATGGCGATGCGGGCCATATGGCGAAGTTATTGCCCTCGAACGCTATTCCAGCCGGGATGATCGAGGGCTTGGTCAATGGCGCGGTGGTGTTGACCGGGCCGACGGTGTCGCCGCACATACGGGGTGAGGTCGTTCTGACCGAATCGAAAGTGACGCTTCCCGATTTGGTCGAAAAACCGATCGGCGCCCAAGCGACTTTGGAGTTCGAGGGCATGATTCCCCAGGCCTCCGGCGTCTTGCTGGATCGGCTTGAGCTGAGTGTGCCTCCGATTCGGCTTCCGGTCAAAGGCAAGATTCAGCTGGGTGAACGGTTCTCCATCGACGCGGCGCTTTCAACCGGCACGTTGTCATTGTCCCGCGTGCCGGAATGGATTGCGAAGGGAGGGTTTGAGGCTGGGAATGTTGAATTGTCGCTCGATATGAAGGGGAAGGGGCTCGATTGGAAAACCTGGAAGACCACCGGGTGGCTCGCATTGACCAACGGCCTGATGAACGTGAAGGGGACCGAGGGACCTATCCAGGATTTGTATTTGCGGGTCCGGTTTGTGAAGAATGGCGCGGAGATCAAGCGGTTGTCCCTTCGCTTGCTCGACAGTGACGTTGCGCTGGAAGGGTCAATCCGCAACTGGGTGGGGAAACCCGTGATTACTGCCAAGATTGACTCCAATCAGATGGATCTCGATCTCCTTATTCCGAAAGGCCCACGGTCGCCGATCCGAGAGTTTCTGGAAACCCTTGCAGCCACCAGCAAGGTCCAGGCAACCGCGTCGATAGCACGCGGCCATTACAAGCATCTCAAGTTTGGGAGTCTCTCCGCCCGGATCACCATTCAAGACGGCGTGCTTGATCTGGATCGTCTATCCGGCCAATCATCCAACGGAGACGTTGCCGGACGTATCGTGGTGCAACTGCCGCATAAGCAGCCGGCCGACGCTGAGCTCTCGGTTCGCGCGACGGGCTTGTTGGTGGAAGATGTGTTGAAACTATTTGGTCCGAAAGCCGGCGTGATCACAGGTGAAGCTCGAGTGACGGGGACGATTCGCGGACATGGGAAGAATCCTCATGGGCTGTCTCCTACGTTGGACGGCAAGGTGGACGTCTTGCTTGAAAATGGTCGCATCTTCAAATCCGAGGAACGGGCGGTCTGGAAAATCATCAGCATTTTGAATCTCCCGGCCGTGCTTCAAGGGAAAGTAGATTTGGAGAAAGACGGGTTGCCCTATAACAAGATTTCAGCGAAGGTTCTCGTGCGGAACGGGCTCTTCGAGACCGAGAACCTGATCATCGATAGCCCGATCGTCAAGATTACCGCTGCCGGCAACTATGATATGCCGACGGATCAAATCGACATGGTCTGGGCCGTCAGCCCCTTCGGATCCTATTCGCAATTCCTGAAAACGATACCGCTCTTCGGGCGGCTCTTTGCCGGTGATCGCAAAGGCATTGCCACTGCGCTGTTTTCCGTCAAAGGGTCAATCGAGGATCCGGAGGTCACCTACCTGCCCATGAAGTCGTTTGCCACTGGCGTGACGGGTTTGGCGCAACTGGCCTTCGACATTTTGAAGAACACGCTCATGTTACCGATCGATCTCATGACGCCTGACGAGGAGAAGGCTGATGACAAGGGTACCCTACCAACGCCTGAGCCTGTTCCATCCGCGCCTTGACCGACTTTCCCCCCCGTGCTAGATTCCGGCCGACATTTACTATGGCCTCATCCACTTCGCACTCTCAACGCGCCACGGTCTTTATCGCTGCCAGCGAGACGGATGCCAATCTCTATTACGCGACGAAGTTTATTGCGCCGGACCCCTTTATCTATTTGGAAATTAAAGGGGAGCGAATTCTAGTGATGAGCGACCTTGAAATGGATCGGGCAAAGAGCCAATCGTCCGTCGATCGGGTGCTCTCGTATTCGGAGGTTGAAGGGCGAGCCAAGACACAGGGTATCGCCGAGCCAGGCACGGTCGAAGTGGTCCATATCCTCTTGAGAGAAGCCGGCATCACGCAGATCCTGGTCCCGGCAAACTTTCCTTTTGGCCATGCCCTCAAGTTCCAGTCCTTGGGGTATCAGCTCTTTCCGAAGCGGGACCCATTCTACGAACAGCGTGTCGTGAAGACCGCCGAAGAAGTCCGTTATATCGAAGCAGCCCAACGCGCGACCGAACAGGCGGTCGCGGCCGCTCACGATTTGCTGCGTCAGGCTTCAATCAATAAGGATCAGCTGTGGTTCGATGGGATACCACTGACGTCGGAACGGGTGAAGAAATTGATCAATGTGACATTGATGGAGCGCGACTGCGTGGCCCAGCATACCATCGTTGCCGGAGGAGAGCAGGCCTGTGATCCGCACAACGAAGGCAGTGGGCCATTGCCGGCTCATCGCAGCATTATCTTCGATGTGTTTCCTCGTTCGGCCACCAACCGGTATTTCGCCGATATGTCCAGAACCGTGGTGCGGGGGATCACGAGTCTCGAGCTGAAGCGGCTGTATCAGACAGTGCTCGATGCGCAGGAAGAGGCCATTACGAAAGTCAAAGATGGAGCGGACGGAAAGAGGATTCATCAACGGATCTTGGCAAGATTTGAGAAAGCCGGTTACCAGACAGGTTTGGTGAATGGGCGTATGCAGGGCTACTTTCATGGTACCGGCCACGGGGTCGGACTCGATATCCATGAAATGCCGCGCATCAGCCGCACCGGGTCTCTGCTCCAAGAAGGCCACGTCGTCACCGTCGAGCCGGGCCTCTACTATCCAGGCCTGGGCGCAGTCCGCATCGAAGACATGGTCCTCGTCACGAAAGACGGGTGCCGCAATCTGACGAACTCTCCCAAGAGATTCGAGTTAGACTGACGTAGGTAAAGGGTGAGGTATTAGGGGTGAGGGGAAATTGAAAGGTTTCCCTCTTTCTTGAATATTTCCCCACACCAGGCGTACCCCTCACCTCTTACGCGATTCCTATGCGTCTCACTTTCACGATTCAACGATTCAATCCCGAAGTCGATCGCGCTCCTCACGAGGATGAGTATCGTCTCGATGTCGGACGCGGAATGACGGTGCTCGATGCGTTGATTCGCATCAAGCAGGAGTGCGACGGGAGTTTGGCGCTTCGCTATTCCTGCCGCTCTGCGATTTGCGGTTCCTGTGCGATGACGATCAACGGCAGCGAGAAACTGGCCTGCCGCACCTCCCTCCGCAAAGAACTTGAACGGCATGGGCACATCGCGGTGGCGCCACTCCGCAACTTGCCGGTGATCAAGGACCTGGTCGTGGATATGGCGTCGTTTTGGGAGAAGATTCGCGACGTACATCCATGGCTGGTGCCGGGGGCTCGGCCTGTAGATGAGGACGTGCCTGTTCAAACGCAGGCGCAAGGCCGTGCCAATCCGCAGTTTCACAATGTCGATGCCTGCATCATGTGCGGCGCATGCGTTGCAGCTTGTACTGTGCATGAAGTATCAAAGGGGTTTGCCGGCCCGGCAGCCTTGGCGAAGGCCGATCGCTTCCTTTCCGACCCACGCGAAGTTCCTTCAGCGACAAGGGCTAGACTTTCGTCTCTCCAAGACGAGGATGGGATTTGGGATTGCACACGCTGTAATTTCTGTGTGGAGGTCTGCCCGAAAGATGTTAAACCCATGGAGGCGATCATCCGGTTGCGGCGGGCCTCACTTGAACGGGGCATGACGACGACCGGCGGCGCGCGCCACGTTCTTGGCTTTACTGATCTGGTCGAGCAGCAGGGACGTTTGAACGAAGCGATCATGCCGTTGAAAGTGGTCGGATTCGCACCGAGTGGGCTGCTCCATATCCTGCCTCTGGGCATCAAGATGTTGCTCAAAGGGAAAGTTCCCAATCCCTTTGGACATACGTTCCCCGGGCTCAGCCAGCTCCAGTCTCTCATCCGTAAAGCGCGACGTGCCACGCCGACGGTCTGATATCTATGGCATGGACCGTTCGCTTTCTTGAAAAGATTGCCCTGGCCGATATCGGCTTCGAGGCCGAGGGGGAGTCGGTCGAGGAAGTCTTTCGCGGCGCTACACAGGCCGTTCTAGAAACGATGGCAACTCCTTCCACGGTATCCGGCGGGTGGGAACGTGCGATTGAACGAAGCGATCTCGATCCGTCGGCGCTGTTGTTCGATTGGTTGTCGGAGGTGGTCTATTGGAAGGACGCAGCTGGGGTGGTCTATCGGGAGGCGCCGCTCACCCTGACACGGGAAGGGGACGTCTGGCTGCTGCATGCACGTCTGATCGGCGCGCCGGTGGATNNCGCTGGAAGGTACGCGTGGTGCTTGATGTGTGAAGGAATGTGAGAAGTGCTGAGTGCTGCGTCAGAGACCAGACAGATGAGACAAACCAAATAAACTAAATAGACCAAATGAACCAGACAAACCATCCCTGAGATGAACCTCAACACCGACATGACGGTCAATCGGATTACGGACGAGATCTGGGAAATTCCCATCTCTGAAAAGCCTGGCATGCTAGTGCCGGCCAGGATTTATGCAACCAAGGGAATTCTTCAGGCCATGGACTCCGGGGTCTTCGATCAGGTGACGAATGTCGCCTGCTTGCCCGGCATCAGCCGGTATGCGCTCTGTATGCCGGACGGGCATTGGGGCTATGGATTTCCGATCGGAGGTGTCGCGGCGTTCGATGTGCAGGACGGGGTCATTTCTCCCGGCGGTGTGGGGTATGACATCAACTGTGGCATGCGGTTGATTCGGACGGACTTAACGCTGGCGGATGTGCAGCCTCACTTGGAGCGGCTTATGACCGAACTCTTTCGGAAGGTTCCGGCCGGTGTCGGGGCGAGCGGATTTGTTCGACTCTCAGGGGAGGAGTTTGGCCGGGTCATGACGCATGGGGCCAAGTGGTGTGTGGAACGGGGTTATGGGTGGCATCGGGATCTTGTCCGCATGGAAGAAGGTGGCTGCATCGAAGGGACCGATCCGTCGAGCGTCACCGACCACGCGATTAAACGAGGTATCAATCAACTGGGGACCTTGGGATCTGGCAATCACTATCTCGAAGTCCAGGTGGTCTCGAACGAACGGATATTCGATCCGGTCACGGCAGCGGCACTCGGCATTACCGGTAATGAGCAGATCGTTGTGATGGTGCATTGCGGTTCGCGCGGGTTCGGCCATCAGGTGGCGAGCGACTATCTCAAGCGGTTTGAGAAATCCATGCGCCGCTATGGCATCACCGTGCAGGATCAGCAACTGGCCTGCGCACCGTTTCGATCTCCCGAGGGGCAGGAGTATTTTTCGGCCATGAATTGTGCCGCGAACACGGCCTTCGCCAATCGCCAAGTTATCACGCACCAGATTCGCGAATCTTTCGCGACAGTCTTCGGTCAGTCTGCCGAATCATTGGGGATGGAGTTGGTCTATGACGTGGCGCATAATATTGCCAAGGTTGAACGGTATCCGGAAGGGGATTTGGTCGTGCATCGCAAAGGAGCGACCAGGGCATTTGGGCCTGGGAGTCCTGAGTTGCCAGAAATGTTTCGACAGACAGGCCAGCCGGTCATCTGCGGAGGTTCGATGGAAAGCGGATCATACTTGTTGGTGGGAACTGACCAGGCAGTGCGTGACACGTTTGGATCGACGATGCACGGGGCCGGGCGAACAATGTCGCGCGCGCAAGCGAAAAAAACCATTCGCGGTGCACAGCTACAAGAACAGATGAAACAGCGCGGCATTCTGGTTAAAGCCGTATCGATGTCGGGCCTCGCGGAAGAGGCAGGCCTGGCCTATAAGAATATATCTGAGGTGGTCGAATCGGTCGATCGTGCAGGAATTACAAAAAAGGTGGCGGAATTGCGCCCGATAGGGAATATAAAGGGGTAGCAGCCCGCTGTTTTGCAAGGTGTGATGATGGAACAACGAAAGAACCTCCGGTTTCCTGTTAAATTTCGCAGTTCGTTTTCTTCCGTCGGCATGGTCGGCGGAGAGGGCCGCGTCGCCGACCTCTCCACCAGGGGTTGTCGCATCGAAAGTTCCATCGATGTTCAGCCAGGAGCCTCTTTGGAGGTCCAGATCAAGACGATGGAGGACAAACCCCCAATTCAGATTCAGGCGGCGATTGTCCGGTGGAGCAGAGAGCAGCAATTCGGCCTTGAGTTTGAAGTGATTATTCCGACGGAATGGGCCCACCTTCAGGACACAGTGAAACAGATCGAACTGGAGCCCTACCAACGGGACAGACAGGCTGCCGAACTTCGTGAATCTTCTTGAGTCTGCGTAGAACGAATCTCCCCCTCATCAGTGCGTAATTCCTAAAATAGATTGCCTGAAGTGAACGATCTGCTAACGTCGTAACGACGTGAGCGGTGTACGCGGGTGCAGTTCTGGGTACCGCATGGCCGGTCAAGTGTATGCTCGATTATTCAATTGGGAAAGTGGCCACTGTGTTCACGCGTGTCTCCATCCTCATCATCGCGTTGAGTATTTTCTGTGGGACGATACTGACTTCCCTCCTGGCGCCTGAAGAAGCGCAGGCTATCCCGGCCTTTGCCCGTAAGTACAACACCAACTGCATGGACTGCCACACGGCGCCGCCGATGTTGAACGCCTTCGGCCAGCGTTTTCTCGAAAACGGCTATCAACTGCCGGGCACAGAAGATGGCGGCAGTACCGGTAAGAAAAAATTGGGAGATCTGAATCTCGACGATGTGAATCAATATCTCGGATTCCGCTTGGTCGGCAACGCGGTGAGCAGTTGGGGGTTCAACAAACAGAACCCTGTAGGCGCCGATGCCGGGGTCGTCGAAAACAAGGCTGAGTTTACATTTCCCAATAGTTTCGTGCTGTTCGCCGGCGGGACTGTGGCCGAAAACGTTGGGTTCATGGTCGAACTGGGCCATGACGTCAAAGAGGGTGGCGCCGAGGTGGAGCGAGGCTTCGTGACCTTCAACAACATCGGGTCACATAATCTCGCGCATCTGCGAGTCGGAAAATTTGACCCCAACACCTTCTCGTCCTATGCCACGGTGCGCCAACAGTTGGGCGATGTCGGGGAAAGCCAGAAGGGCGGGTGTACAGCGCCTACTCCCTGTGCCTTTAACCGGGTGGGTCTCACGCCCAGCGCCTTCGCCACCAAATTCTACGGCCTCTACGATCGATCAGGCAATGGTCTGTCCCCCTTCGCTGCCTCGCTGTATAACTCAGGGCATGAAACCGGCGCCGATGTGCATGGGCGTCCGTTCGGCGACTGGTTTCTGTATCAGGTGGGGGTGGTGAACGGAGCCAACGAGCATCTAGGCGATTCGAACAAGGGGAAGGATGTCTACGGCATGATTCGGTTCGACTATGCGCAGTCGAATTTTTTTTCCGCCAGTATGTCGGGGTTCGTCTACCAAGGCAACAGCAACGCCAAAGTGCGGACGAGCGACGATGTGAATTGGAATCGCTATGGGCTGTCGGCGCGGGCCACCTATATGATGGTCGATGTCTACGCGGCATATTCAGTAGATAAGATCAACAAGACGCCGACGGGCGTGGCTGGTTTGTTCGACTCCACCGCGACCGGTCTGACGATCGGCGCCGATACCTATGTGACAAGCCAGACGCTGGTGTCCTTGCGGTACGACAACCTGGATGCAGGCGGGATGCTGGATCAGCGAAAGTCTGCCTCGTTTATTGGCGTGCAAGCGAAGCATTTTCTCCGTGCCAATGTAGCGATTTTTGCCAGAAGCGATTTCAATCTCAGGCAATCAGAAGGTGGAGATACCGCGGCGCGGAATCTCCGCAACGCCTTCTTTTCCGGAATCGATGTGATTTTCTGAGGGAGACGGGCTATGCGAATCCGAATACTTCTCGCTATCGGCGCCGGTTTTGCGATGCTCAGTATCGCTTCACTCGCGAATGCCGTGAAGCCTGAAGATAATCAGGCGACCAGGGAAAAGGGGAAACAGATCTATGATCGAGCATGCCTCCTCTGTCATGGCGCGAATGGAAAGGGCGATGGACCGGCCGGCTGGTTCATCGGTCGCTATGAATCGCCACGCCCGCGCGATTTTACCGGAGGGAGCTATAAATTCCGCAGCACGCCATCCGGTGAACTGCCGATGGATCAAGACCTATTCCGCACGGTGACGCAAGGTATCCCAGGCAAAATGCCGCCGTACGGTGGGTTGAGTGAAGAAGAACGGTGGCAGGTGATTGCTTACATCAAAACGCTCAGCCAGGCGTTCAAGGGCGCAAAGCCCACGGCCCTGGTCTTGCCCAATCCTCCGGGTCCTCCCTCGGATGCTGGAATTGAAAACGGGCGCAAGACCTATATCAAGTATGGATGCCAGAATTGTCACGGGGACAACGGCTACGGAGACGGGAAGGAAGCGCTCGACGGCAACTTGAAGGATACATATGGGTTGATGATTTCTCCCGGCGACTTGACCGAGCGGGCGTCTCTCAAGAACGGGTCTTCTGCTCAGGCTCTTTACCGCAGCATCATGACGGGGTTGGACGGCACGCCCATGCCGTCCTATGCCGATACCATCGGCGGCAATGACAAAGACGTCTGGGATCTCGTGTACTACATTCTCTCGTTATCACAGGAAAGACAGTGATGGGTAGGAGGGGCATGTTTGGTCGTTCCGCGATGTCTGTGCAGGCTCTTGTTCGCCTTCTATCGGTGGCTGTTCCTGTCGTGATGATCGGACTGGCTTGTTGGTCGCCGCTTCTCGCTGCTTCGCAGCCCGGAGCCGAACCGGATGGAACGGTCGTCAAGGCGCCCGCCTCTCAGCAAATGCACGGCCTTGCGCCAGGGCCGCCTGCCAAATTTCGCCGCCCGCGAGAGGTGGTTCCCTCTGTAGCCGAGCCACAAGCAGAGTTTCCTGGTCTAACGGTCTCGCAGCCAGGCAGCGAAGCGCCACCGACGAGGTCGGCATTTTCTGAATCGACAGGGCCGGTGATAGTTGGACGCGTCTTGTATCGAGGGCCAGTGCCCTTTCCCACCCAGATACAAGTCAATCGGGATTTGGACGTATGCGGGGCGACCATGTCTATGGCCACTCTCTCGGTCGACGCAGCCACCCATGGACTTCAGAATGCCGTGGTGCATGTCGAGCAGGGTGCCGGGGAGGTGTCTGCCAGAATAATTGCGGCGACTCCTGTCCTTGTTCGAAACAAAGGATGCCGGTTCCATCCCCATGTCGCTGCTGCACAGATGGGGGCTGAAGTGCAAATTTTCAACGACGATCCGGTGATGCACAATACCAATATTATCGTCGACAATAGTACGGCGCTCAACGTGGCGATGGTGGCGGGAGGAAACCCGATCAAGAAGCTGCTGAAGAGGTCAGGCTTGCACCTGGTGAAATGCAACGTGCACAAGTTTATGCAGGCGTACCGGTTGGTGTTTGACGATCCGTACTTCGACCAGACGACAGAGACCGGTCAGTTCTCAATTGCCGGCGTTTCTCCAGGATTGCACAGGATCACGGTGTGGCATGAGACGTTGGGCATGATGGAGAAGGAACTGCAGGTTCCGGCGCGGGGCACTGTCATTGTAGATCTGGAATATAAATAAGGTCAGGCCGTTGATGCATAACGACGATCACCTACAATTGCGCAGAACTGTACCGTCTCCTGCCAGGCGAATGACGCTGGCCATCAGCGCCATTCTTCTTGTTGTGGTAGCTGGGTATGGAGGGCTCTTCATCCACAACCAGCAAAAGCAGGTTCGCCTGCAGGCCGAGGAACAGGGTCGTGTATTGGCTCGCGGGTATGCCGCCCTCGGTGCGTCGGCTCTGTTCGATAATCTCTTCATGTTGCAGAGCGCCTTTATCCAGGTGAAGAACCAGCATGATATCCAGCGTATCATGCTGCTCGATCCCGACCACATGATCGTGGCATCGGATATCACAACGCTGATCGGTACGATCCTCGACGACCAGGCAAGCAGGAATGCAGAACAGGAGAAAAAGGGAGCCGTCTTTTCCGGCTCGGATATCGGTTTAAGCGACGACACCCTCGTGATTTTCGAGCCACTGTATGGGGATCCGCTGTATCGGACGGGAACCGACAGTGCCGTTGAGGGGAAGCACGAACTATTGCCCGCATTCGCCGGATGGATTCGAATCGAGATCTCGCTGAAGAGGTTGCAGGCTGAGGCCTGGCAGTTGCTTGTGCAACAGGCCTTGACGATGGCATTGCTTGCCGCGGCGACGATTTTCATCGTGAGCAAGACGATTCGGCGTCTTAGTCAGAACATTGAGAAGAGCGAGGCGAAGCTGCAGAAGACGATCGATACGGCGCTTGACGCGGTCGTGACGACAGACGCTGCCGGGACGATTGCCGGATGGAACGCTCAGGCTGAGACAATATTTGGGTGGTCTGAGCAGGAGGCCATCGGGCGACCACTCGATTCCCTCATCATTCCCGTAGGGGGTCGTGATGGGTATCGGCGTGAACTCGCGCGCTTCCTGGAAGCGCGCGAGACCCAGTTCTTGACTCAGCGGCTTGAACTAACCACTGTCCGGAAGGATGGGGGCGAGTTCCCTGTGGAATGGTCGATGTCGCCGATTTGGCTCAATAACGAGTGTATGTTCAGTAGTTTTATCCGGGACATTACTGAGCGGAAGCAGGCTGAAGATGCGCAATCCAACTATCGGACGCAGCTTGAGCGCGAGGTGTCCATGCGAACGGAAGCGCTCGAGGCTCTCCGAGAGGCAAAGGATCATGCCGAATTGGCGAGTCGGGCCAAGAGCGACTTCTTGGCCCACATGAGCCATGAAATTCGAACACCCATGAACGGTATTCTTGGAATGGCCGAACTCTTGTTGCAGACGGAACTGTCAGGAAAGCAGCAGCACTTTGTCGATGTCGTGTACCGATCAGGGGCCACGTTATTGAAGCTCATCAATGATGTCTTGGATTTTTCAAAGGTAGAGGCTGGGAAGATTGAGTTGGAGCACATTCGATTTGATCTGGTTAAAACGGTTAGGGAGGTGACAGACCTCTTTGTGGAACAGGCGCAAGGCAAGGGTATCAACCTGACTTGTTCGCTGGTTGAGTCTGTCCCGTCTGTTCTCCAGGGAGATCCTGTTCGCTTACAGCAGATTCTTATGAATCTGGTGAATAATGCAGTGAAGTTTACCAAGCGCGGGAACATCATGCTCACGGTCACGATGGCGGAAGACTCGGCCTCTGACGCCCTCATACGTTTCGAGGTTCAAGATACGGGAATCGGGATCGAACCTGCCGTGCAAGCCAAGATCTTTGAAGCGTTTTCTCAGGCCGATGGATCGACGGCCAGAAAATATGGCGGGACTGGTTTAGGGTTGTCTATCGTCAAACAGTTGGTTCAGCTGATGGAGGGGACGGTTGGTGTCAGGAGTGAGCCTGGGCAGGGGGCGACATTTTGGTGTACCGCACGCTTGGAGAAAGTATCCGGGAATACGCGAGAAGGCAGGCAGAGATTCCCGTTGTGGCGAGACGGTGTCCAGCCTGACGGTGTTTCGAAAAACCCTGAGACGAAAGTAGCGGGCGCGCGAGTTTTGCTGGCAGAGGACAATCCGGTCAATCGGGAGGTCGCTGTCTGCATGTTGGAGCAATTGGGCTGCCAGGTTGTCGCGGTCGAAGATGGCCGTGATGCGGTGGCTAAGATAGAGGATGCTCGATTCGACTTGGTCTTGATGGACTGCCAGATGCCGGAGATGGACGGTCTCTCTGCGACCAAGGCGATTCGCAATGATGAACAGCGCACCGGTCGGCGTGTGGCTATCGTGGCGCTGACGGCGCATGCCATCGATGGCGATCGCGAAGGATGTTTAGCTGCCGGCATGGATGACCATATGACGAAGCCGTTTACGCAGGGCGAACTTGGGAACATGATTCAGAAATGGGTACAGCGTTCTAGTGATGAGGCAACACTAACTTCTGATCAATCCAAGGCCGTACCGGTTGAACCAGCCCTGCCGCCATCTGATTTGACGGAACAGAGAACGAGACAGGCGCCAGATCGCGCCCTACTGGACGCGCCGCTGGCTGATCAGGTGCTCGACCAGTTACGCGCTCTCAGGCGCCCTGGGCGACTGGACCCGGTCGCAAAAATCCTCACGAGTTTTCTGGAAAGCTCGGCCACGTATGTGAGCGCCATTCACCAGGCGGTGGTTCACCAGGATGCAAAGGCGCTCTTTTATGCGGCGCATGCCTTGAAATCGTCGAGCGCTATGATCGGGGCCATGGAGCTATCGAGAGTTCTGAAAGATTTCGAGCTGCTGGGCCGTCAGGGTGACGTGGCAGGGAGCCATGAGCGGATGGCGGAGTTAGACTCAGTTTATGAAGCGGTAAGGCAGGCCGTGCTGAATGAATTAGGTAAAAAAACTGCCTAGCAATCATGGAAACATTCCAGGAACGAACATGCCCGCTCGTGTTGGTGGTAGACGACGAACCGCAAATGCGAACGCTCGTCCGTGAGATGCTCGAGCAATCGGGCCACGATGTGTGTGAGGCAGAGAACGGCCGGCAAGCTCTTGAGCGATTCGCCGAACGCCGGCCCGACATCGTGCTGATGGACATTATCATGCCAGGGATGGACGGGTTCACCGCCTGTTCGAGCTTGCGCGGGCTGATGGGTGGAAGCCGGGTGCCGATCTTGGTCATGACAGGGCTCGACGATACCGAATCCATTGCCAAGGCCTACGAACTGGGCGCGACGGATTTCATCACGAAACCTTTCAATTTGATGATCTTGAGTCATCGCGTGCGGTATATGCTACGCGGCAGCTTCACCATGGATGCTCTGATCAAGAGTGAAGTTCGGCTTGGGCTAGCGCAGCGGATCGCCAAAATCGGCAACTGGGAATGGCGTCCGGACACGAATCAGTTTACTGCGTCGGCTGAATTTTGCCGTCTGATGGGCATTCGATCACAGGACTTTGCCGGAACCTTTGACGCCTATATCCAGCTGGTGCATGCAGAAGATCGAAGCCGTGTGGAGCAGGCGCTGAAGGGCATTTTGACGAAGCGAGTCCCGTGCGATATCGACCATCGCCTTATCTTGCCGAACGGAGCGGATTTTACGGTCAATCTCCAGGCAGAAGCGGTGTTCGACGACCAAAT
>CXWL01000535.1_pt1 | contig 14530 bp, 15 predicted proteins | sample 590931 | NCBI WGS metagenome assembly CXWL01 (sample SAMEA3498368, study PRJEB10139) | groundwater metagenome | biome: water well; material: biofilm material | place: Germany | collected 2015-04-27 | reverse complement strand
CCGGGCAGCGTCAGGAGCGCCACCAGCCCGGTGATCACCGCCCAACCTGAACCCTTGCGCGATTCGAGACTGCGAGAACCCTGACTGACGGCTCTGTCTAATATCTGTTCCATGTGATGGCCCTCCTCAATCCTGTCGGCATGAGCCTGTCTCTACCCAGTGACATACAGCAAGACCCATGCTGGACAGCCTCAACGAGAAGCCCCCCCGATCCGACGAGAGAAAAACCAACAAAGCCATGGACATAGAGCCTGCCGAGAGGAGCGGCTTATTAAAGAGAAGCGCCATGGGCCACTGGGCACTGTGGCAGAAGGAGCACAAACGAACCTTGCTGTCGCCCAATCGCTTCAGTGCCTGGAGGAAATAGAGAACTGGTTTCCAGCGCCCTCCCCCGTTTGGTCCGGCCAGCAGATCACGGTTCATCGGAACTGGGTGGGAGCTGGTCGCGCAGCAGAGGACAGCGGCCAAGACCCCATTGAAAGTGGACTGGCTGCTGTATGTACAGTGTGCGCACAGTCTGATATAGTGAAACCATCCATAGGGGGGTGTCACATGAAGCGTTCGGAAACCCGAGCCGTGGGGGGACAAGGGCAAACCATCAACCTCCGCGCCAGTCAGAAACAGAAGACCTTGATTGACCGGGCTGCGGAAGTGCTTGGCAGGAGCCGGTCAGATTTCATGCTGGACACCGCATGCCGGGAAGCGGAAACCGTGCTATTGGATCGGCGCTACTTTGCGCTCCCTCCAGAGATATTCGAACGTTTTACCGCCCTACTCGACCGGCCTCCCGCACGCAACCAAAAACTTCGACGTCTCCTTCGAACCAAGGCCCTGTGGGACAAATGAGTGACGGCCTTGAGGCCATCAAGCCGCCCGAGAAATTAACCACCACACATGACCTCGCGAGCTTTGATTCCGGCGAGCCCGCACTAGATGATTGGCTGCGTCGGCGTGCCATTCACAACGAAGCGAGCGGAGCCTCGCGCACCTATGTGGTCTGTGTGGGAAAAACCGTGGTGGGATACTACACGCTCGCCGTTGGTGCGGTGGCACATGCGGAAGCACCAGGGCGGATAAAACGCAATATGCCTGACCCATTGCCGGTCATGGTCCTCGGACGACTCGCAGTCGATACCAGTGTCCAGCGGCATGGCATCGGCAAAGGGTTACTGCGTGACGCGATCCTGCGCACGGTGCAGGCCGCGGAGATCGCCGGTATCCGAGCGATTCTTGTCCATGCGATCTCGGAGCCCGCCAAACGGTTCTATGAGGAATGCGGATTTACCGCCTCGCCCATTGACCCCCTAACGGTGATGTTGCCCCTTGCTGAGGCCGAAAAGATCTTGAATGCCACAGACTGAGCCCCATCACACAAGCCACGGAAAATCTCTGTGGCCACGCAGTTCGCTTCACACGATGCCGACATGTTCCACTCCCGCACCAGCTAGCTTGTTCGTAAACTGACTCCCCTCCCCTACATGTTCCTACATACTGACATCGAGCGGTCACAAGCTAGGTGACGGATGTTGTTGAACATTTATCGAATCGACTGAGGGCACGACTGTTGCTCTTTCAGACGGCATTACATATTCGTGTCCGTCAGGACCCTTCATTCGGAATCATCAAGGAGCATCACCAATGTGGGACACCAAGAAACCAAAAAATAAGCAGACCGACGCCGAGAACTTCACCGTCCTGGGCAAAGACGTCACGTTCAAAGGCATTGTCTATTTTGAAGGCACCGTCCAGCTCGACGGATGCGTGGAAGGCGAGATTCACACCACGGGGATACTCGTCGTCGGTGAACATGCGGTGATCCGGGGGACCGTCTCAGTCGGCACGTTACTCAGCAGCGGGAAGATTCATGGCACCGTAGACGCGGTCGACAAAGTACAGCTCCTCAAAACTGCCGTGCAGATCGGCGACGTACATTCCCCAGCCTTTTTGATCGAAGACGGAGCCTATTTCAAAGGCTTCGCAGACATGGGCCCCGGCCCTAAGGCCGAAGAATCCTCGCAGCACAGCAACGGGACGCCCAGCCAGGCCATCCGACACAACAGCGCAGGCCTCCGCCTCACGGAGCGGGAATCAGATTATAAGCAGCTCGCGCACAACGTCGAGGCAGACGAACTGGTTCACTGACCCCTCGATTTCTATCCACCGCAGCAACGCAAGCCACGCAAATCTTCCCCCAGCTCCCGTATCCCGCTGGGGATAAGAGCGTATGGCTGATGGCTGATAGCTGGAGGGCTAGCGATCGACCACATGGGCGAGGAGGGTCAGACACTGCGTGCGGTCACGCCCATGAAAGACAATGTCCTCGCGGGCATTGCCCCGACTCAAAACGTGATACACGACTCAGGGGAATTCAAGACAAAACAGAGGTGCCATGGAGCGGGGATTTCAAAAAGAAGATTCAGACCACTGTATTTCGACAGGATTGTGTTTTTCTCGGAATGAAAACCCTTGATGTGTGAAGTAGAGGAACGGCCCATTTCTCACTTGTCTGAAACTCGCTTAGGGCGACGCAGCGAAGGGACGGCGCAAAATTGACTTCCCCCCGTGACTCCAGTAGGCTTTCATCATGACAACCGCGACAAGCCATCCATACATTGTCTGCACCGAAGACATTCTCCACGGAGCCCCTATTATATCGGGTAGCCGCACCCCGGTGCTCGCAATCGCCGAGCTCTGGAAGTTCGGCATCGCCCCTGAAGAAATCATCGGGCGTCTCCCGCACCTCACATTGGCCCAGGTCTTCGATGCCCTGAGTTACTATCAGGAGCATCGCGAGGCGATCGACGAAGACATCCGTCGAAATCGCGTACCGGCCGAGAAAATTCACCCCCGTCTCCAGTGACCGAGCCCGCGCTCTTCATCCGGCTCTACCTCGACGAAGATGTGTCGGTTTTTCTTGCACAACTGCTGCGTCCTCACGGATTTGAGGTGCTGACCACGCGGGAGGCGCAGAATCTTGGATGTTCCGACGCAGCACAACTGCAATTTCAACAGCCCGCCAGCACGCCATACTCACCCATAATCGTTGCGACTTCGAACAGCTACATGAAGCAGCGCTCCGAGACCAACGGCCCCATGCAGGCATTCTCATCGCCAGCCGCCGCGCCTCAGACTTCGAACTCGCCAGACGGATCATGACCGTGCTCGACACATTCACCGCCGAAGAAGTCACCAACCAGCTCTTCTACGTCTAATAATCCCGCAGTGATCATTCAAAAGGAGAATAGACGGCACCAGAAAACTCAGGACGCAGCGGACGTGCCATGGAGCGGGAAGGCGACCCCTCACAATGTTCGATTGCAAGACCTGACCTGTTTCTTCCCAGAAGCAATGTGTGAACTCATGGCGGAACCGGAGTCCAAGGTCAAACGCTGGGGAGCGCCCAGACTGTCCTTTGTGCTCGCAGAGCCCCCACGATGAAGCAGTGGTCGCTCGATGCGCGCAGTGAAGGACAATCTGGCCACTCCCCTTTAAGGTGGAGGGAAGGAAGGAACAAGAAGACTGGCCTGGCGATTCCCTCTGCTCGCGCAACGCGCGGTCGCGGACTCCCCTCGTTGGACGCGCGCACGATGGAAACCCGCCAGGCCGCACCTCTGATCATGGAGGGAAAGATGGAAATAGCGTTCGGCAAACTGTCTCGCATGGGCATAGACCGGCTACCGAGGAAAACGTAGAATGTCCCTCTTTCTTTGTCTGGCTCGCAGATCTCGCGTCAGGGCGCTGCCCATACTTGTCCGGCCGCGAAGGCACAAGGTCAAGCAACGACCCCAGGATTTCCTCCCAGCGAAAATGCCCTACCGTCTGGTGCTCTGTATGGACAAATATTTCATGAAGGTTTATACAGGTTTACGGACCTTAGACTTCGCTACATCCACTACTGGATTGATCAATGACTCAACTTGGCACTCAAAGTCCGGCAGACGAAGCTTTTCAACGATTTCGCACGCACCTCGCCTCCAATCGCCTTTTACTGCTGAACGACGGACTTCTGTCCGAATCTGACACTCGCTCCAAGTTGATCGATCCACTCTTTAAAGATGTCCTTGGGTGGAACGAGACTGAAATACGCAGAGAAAAGCCCGTAACGAAAGGTTTCGTCGATTATGTGTTGGGGTCGGACTATAGCTATCTACTCATTGAGGCAAAGAGATCCCATCCTCGCTTTAATCTTAACGCTCCAGGGAAAAGCCGACGCCTTAGGCTCGACGGGCCACATCTGCTAGCTAACAAAAAGATCAAGCCCTTTATCGAGCAAGCGCAAGGCTATGCAGCCGATATTGGAGTTCAGTTTTGCCTAGTGACCAACGGACCACAAATCATTATCTTTCGTCCATATTTGCCAGGTCGGCCATGGCGACAGGGTACCGCTATTACCTTTCACGACCACCTTGATATCGAAAATAATTTCGCCGAATTCCATTCACTACTCGCACGAGATCAAGTGATTGCCGGAAGTTTGGTGGAGGCATTTGAACACCTTGAGAGAACTACCACTGAACGCCATGCCGTCCTAGACTATCTTCCGGACCGGGATAGAGAACTCGTACGCAACCGCGTTTGGCAGCAGATTGCCAAAATAATTGGACCGTTGTTAACAGACCAAAGTGACGACGTTTCTGCACAGCTGGAAGTCATCGCAAACTGCTACGTCACAACGCCCCTCGCCGATCAGACCGACAAGAATCTGAATTCACTACTTCAGGATACTCCTTCACGTCATCTTTCGGATGCGCGCTTCCAAGATTTGCGGTCAGACATAAAGGGGAAGACAGCCTTCTCCTATCAATATGAGAGTGACATATGGTCAGGCAAGCGCGGTGGAGCCTACATCCTTACTGGTGGCGTAGGTAGTGGCAAGACCACGTTCCTACGTCGCTTTGCACGCATTGTCGAAAAAGATTTTGTTGATCGTTATGCTGTATGGATCCATATCGACTTTCTTCCAATCGGCAACATTGACCCCAATCTGATAGATACAGAGCTACGACGGTTCGTGTACCGCCGCATACGTGAGTACCTGCAAGGAAATTTCAATACCGAACTTGCGGACACCGGCGAGAAGGTTCGCGAACTCTTCAAGGACGAAATCCAGCAGGCGCGACTAACACTTCTTCATGGAGTTGATGATGGCTCCGAGCATTGGCATACAGCAGTTAATAAGTTAGTAGACGAACTGTTCAACGATGATGAGCGATTCGCTTTCGCCGCACTGAGGGCATTACAGAGGCGTGGACGCCGAATCGCCGTCGTCCTTGACAATACCGATCAGCTAGGAGAGTCGTTTCAAGAAAAAGTGTTTTTATTCTCACAGAAACTGTCTGATGAACACCAAGCTCTTTGCGTCGTTACCTTGCGTGAGGAGAAATTCTTTGCTGCTTATCGACGAGGCATTTTCGACGCATTTGGAGACCGCCGTTTTCATATTGGCGCCCCCGATCTCCGGCAGGTTCTTCGGAAACGACTTGAGTATGGTCGATCAAAATTCAAAGCGCTTGCCGCTGCTGATCCAGGCGCGCTCAGCGAACAGGATCTACGTCGCATTGATGGGCTTTTGGGAGCCCTTATATTGTCAACAACCGATCGAAACGAAAACATAGTTCGCATGCTAGCCAGCGTCTCAAATGGTGATATGCGCCACGCACTGGACATGTTTCGAGAATTCCTAAGTTCCGGCAATACCAACGTTGACAAAATCATTGATATATTGGAGCGTCAGGGCAACTATACCGTTTCGTTTCATGAATTCGCAAAGTCAGCGATTCTTGGATCACGAAAATACTACCAGGCAAGCGTCTCTCATATCGTGAATCTATTCGGACAATCGGATGCGCTTGGCTCATCTCACATGACTGCCTGCCGCATCCTCGCCCGCCTCACAGCCGCCGAGGGAGTTGCATCTACGCATGGAGAAGGCTTTGTCATAGCGTCCACCCTATTGCGAGAATACCGTCAATCCTTCGGATATGCTGAAGATCTAATCCAATGGACTGGTGAACTCATACGCCGCAATCTAATTGAATCAGAACCGCCACGAGCTACTGATCTAAGTCATGCCGATGCTATACGTATCACTGCAGCAGGCGCATACTATTGGAGATATTTTGTGCGCTCATTCGCTTACATTGACCTCGTCTTTGTGGATACGCCACTAGCCGACCTTTCTGTTGTAAGACGTCTAGAAAGCCTGGCCGATAAAACTGACCTAAGCACCCGCATTGAAAGGGTGCGAATTTTCCTTGAATACGTTACGCGAAAAGAACATGAAGAGCTTCAGGTTTCGGCCGAGAGAGCAGGACCTTTCCTGGAAGGCTTGATGCCAAAAATCACCAGCCAAATCGAAATAGAGATGGGAGTGATTCGTCGGAAGCTAGGCATCTATGAGAATACAGTGTCATGATTCCGAAAACGAACTCAAGTCAGTGCTAGTTGCGTTCACGGGAGTAGATACTGCCCTTCCCATCCGATTCCAAGCTCGCTCATTCTCTCTTCAGGGATGGGGGCTGAGTAATCTTCCACTGCGCGCGTCTCCTGAGTCTCGTGAAACGGGCCTCGTGAAGCGTATCTCGTTTCGGAATCGGACGATTCACACTTCACGAGAGACGAACGACGCTGGTGGCGGCGCGTTGCGCGAGCAAAGAAGATCATCAGGCTCCAGCCCCTCTCTGTTCCGCGAGCAGAAGGACAATCAGGCTCCCCCCTTTCCCCCTCTTGCCATACGCTATACGCCATCAGCTCTTTCTTCTGCCATCAGCTCTTTCTTCTGCCATCAGCCATTCGCTCTCAACACCGCCATAGACCAAATCCTCGCGCGCCAGTAAAATGCCCCGACCGTTTGCTCAAACAAGACTCAAAGGATTCATCCCGTGGCTGAACCACTCAAGAATCACTTCGGCGCCAATATTCCCCGCACGATTGCCGAGATGATCGTATCGGTCCATCCCGCCTTTCCCAAGGCCCAGTTTCTCCGCACCGCCCTGAAAGACTATGAACCGCTGGAACTCATGCCCCGCGGGCGGCACATCGCACGGGCGTTGCGCCAGCATCTTCCGGTTGACTACGAAGAAGCCATCGAAATCCTCCTGGCCTCGCTCGGTCCCTCTGCCCCGAAGCAAGCGGGCGACGGAGGAATGGCGCCCTTCTTCTATATGCCGCACACCATGTTCGTGCAGGACTATGGGCTCGACCATTTCGAACCCTCGATGAGGGCGCAGTATGAATTGACGCAGCGCTTTACCGCCGAGTTCAGCATCCGCCCCTTTCTGGAGCGTCATCGAGAGGCCACGCTGGCGCGACTGACCCAATGGGCGACCGATCCCAGCCCCGACGTCCGCCGACTGGTTTCCGAGGGGACGAGGCCGCGGTTGCCCTGGGCCCCGCGCTTGCGAGAGTTTCAGGCAGACCCTCAGCCTGTGCTGGCCCTGCTCGACTTGCTGAAAGACGACCCGGACCTGTATGTGCGCCGATCAGTGGCGAACAATCTGAACGATATCGGGAAGGACCACCCGGCCTTGCTGGCAGAGACCGCGAAAAGGTGGATGCGGAACGCCACCGAGGAGCGGCGCTGGTTGATTCGCCATGCCTTACGTTCCGCCGTGAAGCGGGGCGAGCCTGGTGCGTTGCATGTGCTGGGCGCCGGGCATGAAGCGAACGTGGTCGTGCGGCAACGCTCCATCACGCCAAGCCTGGTGCGAGTGGGCCAGTCGGTGACCGTGGCCTTCGAGCTCAGGAACGCCCAATCGAAACTGCAACGGGTAGTGGTCGATTTCCAAATCCATTTCGTGAAGGCCAACGGCTCAACGACGCCGAAAGTCTTCAAGCTCAAGATGATCGAGCTTGCCCCGGGCGACAGCGTCTCCCTCAAGAAGACGGTGTCCCTCAAACCCATGACGACCCGCAAACATTATCCGGGGCCACACCGAGTCGAGATCCTCCTCAACGGCCGCGCCAAACCCCTCGGCAGGTTCGAACTCCTCGCGCGGTGATCGGGTCCTTTCGTCGTGCGGAGAAGGGGCAGGTCTGTCTGGTTCATCTGGCTATCTGGTTTGTTTGGTTGATCGGACTGAAAACTCAATCAGAAGAACCAGAGAAACCAGATAGACCAGACAGAGAAGCCTCTCCGCGTTGCACGAACATAGAAGATCATCAGCCTCCACCCCCGCCTGCAATCTCCCGCTCTTCCCCCTTCATGTTGTTGTACTCAACGAAGACTATCGCATGATCTATGAGCGGACCCCGCAGAGTGGTATGATTTCGCCAGACGAGGTAGCTATGTTTCGCTGTCATGTGTGCGGAAAGACCGAGAGCCGGCAAGAACTGGTCAGCGAGGTCTTTGATATCGAGGGCAAGCCCGTCCAGGTTGAGCAAATTCCTGCGACGGTCTGCCTCCATTGCGGCGAACCAGTATTCAGCAGGGACGCCACCGAGCGCGTTCGGCGCATGGTGCATGGGGAAGCGAAACCGATCAAATCCATTCAGATGGACGTGTTCGCCTACCGGTAATCTCTCTCGGTTTTCTGCCCTCCCCACTCACAGCCTCACCCTTCGACTGTTACCAGAACCATTTCTTGGCCCGTGGCAGGAAGCTGCTTCCTCTAGTCTCTCTGGTTCATCTCATCTATCTGGTCTTTCTGGTTTGTGTGGTTCGCCGAACAAGAGAGACGCGACAGACCCGCGCACCAGACAGACCGCTTCTGAATCGCTTTCCCCTCGCACAATCGCTATCGGCTTTACGCCCTATGCTCTTCTCTTTATCGCTGCCATACTCATCGCTCGCGTAGATTCGCCCGGAATAGAATCCTGACGCGGGAAGTCCTTTCACGCTGGAGACCTCGATGATCGTGACCCTGGAGATGAATGGCCGAAATCGTCGACAGGCGCTCGTCGTCGCTGGCCTGGTGGCCTGGGCTGCGAGCCTATTGGTCTGGCTGGCCCCTGCGCTCTGGCTCCTACTGGGGCTGATCCCTTTCAGTTACTGGTGGGTCCGGCGGCGCTATCTCCGGCGGGTGACCGTGATGCAGCAACCGTTTCCTGACGAGTGGGAACGGATTCTTCGCACGCATGTCGCCTTCTTCGTCGCGTTGAACGATGTGGAGAAGACGCGATTCCGGCACCTGGTGCAGATTTTTCTCGACGAGATCCAGATTACGGGCATTCGCACGGAGGTGGATGAGACGATTCGGGTGCTGGTGGCGGCGAGTGCGGCGATCCCGATCTTCGGCTTCCACGACTGGGAATATCATCGACTGCGTGAGGTGCTGATCTACCCGGATGCCTTCGACGACGCCTACCAGAGCCATGGGGGCTCCGATGAGCACATTCTCGGGATGGTCGGGCTGCACCATTTGAGCGGAGTGATGATTCTCTCCAAGCCGGCGCTCCTGGCAGGATTCGCCCATCAGGCCGGCTCACAGAATGTGGGGGTACATGAGTTTGCGCACCTGGTCGAGCAAGAAGCGAATGAGTATGGGCTCCCGCCGGAGGTGCCCTGGATGGTGGTCCGGCAATGGGTGCGCTACGTGGCTCGGGAACTGGCTCGTCCTTCGAAGCATCGCGCCCATGTCAGTTCCTATGCCTACACGAACGAACATGAATACTTCGCCGTGCTGGCCGAGTATTTCTTCACCTCGCCGGAGCTGTTGAAACGCCGGGATCCCGCCTTGTACGCCATGCTGCGCGGTATGTTTCACCAAGACACGGGGTCGCTGCTCCCGTTGGTGCCCCCGCGTCGCCAGGGCGTCAGCCGCAACGCGCCCTGCCCCTGCGGCAGCGGCAAGAAATACAAACACTGCTGCCTCGCAGGACCGGCTAAGCGCGGCTAGCTGGTTCATCTGGTCTGTTTCGTTGATCTGGTTTTTCTGGTTGATCTAGTTTGTTTGGTTGTCTGAACCAGAGAAACCAAAGGAACTAAAGAAACCAGCCTGTGCGTTGCACGAGCACAGAAGATCATCAGACTCCATCCCACTCTCTGTTCCCCCAGCAGGAGGACGGTCGACTCCCATTCTCCTCCTGCGGATTCTTCGTCTGAGGTGACTCGATTTTGGCTGTGTCTTTCAGCCGTTGGGCCAACGCACAGCAGCCAGATGCAGTAACGGAGCCGTTTGAGTCGCAACCACAACAGACAAACAGCCCGCTGAGGACAGGAGGTCAGACGTCAAACCGTTCGCTATAGTTACATGGTACGCGGAGACAAGATCATGGAACAGAAGAGCCATCTCGCCGCTCAGATCCCGATCCTTATGGTTAGCCTCTCATGTGTTTGCGCCATATTTCTGGCCCAGCACTACCTTGAGGGACTGGAGCAACGCACGGTCTTAGTCGTGGACCAAAACAACGTGGCTCGATTCGACACCGAACATCAACAGCGTTATCGTTATTTCCGGGATCATGCCGTCGTCACGGAGAAGGCCTTCCGTCAAGTGCTGACCGAATGGGAGCGAGAACGATTCAGTCAACCGCCTTTACATGAGCCTCCTGAGACAGCCCATTACAAACATCGCTTGCGAAGTCTCTAACACCTCGCCTGACGACATCCCAGTGGCCTGCACCGAAAGCCCAGGGCTGGTTCATCTGGTGTATCTCGTCTATCTGGTTTGTTTGGTTGATCGGACTGAAAATTCATTCCGAAAAACCAGACAGACAAGCCAGCGCGCGTTCCGCGAGCAGGAGGACGACCAGGCCGTGCTACCGCCGTTACCGCCAACCATCCTGACCTGTCCCCCCTCCAAATCCTCCGAAATTCCCCCCGAATCCCCCCTGACCCGTTCCCCAATACTCGCCTTTTTGAATCCGTCTGTAGGGATGTCGGAGGTCCGGTCGGCTGATCCACCAGAAGAAGGAGATGGCTCCGATGCTGGTAAAGAGCGTGATCCAGAAGCCCACACCTTTGAAATGAGTCTTCGACAGCGTCCCGACTCTGATTTCTTGCGCCGGCGCGGCGAGCGAGACCACTGTGCGATAGAGCCCTTCGCCGAACTGGCCCCGATCGATGAACGGCTGCAGATGCTCGTGCCCGACTTGATTCATCACCGTGGGGGTAATCACCGGCAACATCTGCCGGCCCAGCGTGATCGCCGCCTGTCGCTCTTCCACCGCAATCAGCACCATGACGCCATGCTCTTGTTGCGCGGACCCGATGCCCCACTTGGCATAGATCGCCGTTGCATATTCATTGACCGTCCCGAATGGCTTAATGTTCGGGACCGTCACCACGACCATTTCCACGCCGGTCTTCCGTTCCAGATCCTGACAGACGGACCGGATACGTTCTTTCCATTCCGCATTGACCACCTGGGCATGGTCGCTCACATAACCTCGCGGCTCCGGCAATTGGATCTTGGGCCGATCGTAGGGCACCGCCTGAGCGGTCCCCGCAACGAGGACGAGGCAGCAAACTAGTACGATCCTGATGAGCTTCGTCATCGTGACCCCGGCTGCGGCAGTTGTTCGACCGCGCGCGTGAGTTGCGTCACGGTGTGCAGATACCGGTCGAAGAGACGAGGCACTTCGTGCGGGCCGGGAGAAATCTGCCCCCGCTTAAGCAACAGCGCATCGAGCAGTCCCTGCAGATCCAGCTTCAATTGTTCTGCGACGTCTTTGATCACGGCCTCAGAGTGGGACAGCACCGGCCGACCGAGGAGCCGCTGCACCCCGCGCAGCAATGGCAATGTCGCCGTAATCGAGAGCGGCAGCAAAATCGTCGTGGCATCGTCGGTCCCGCCCCCTTCGACATAACGCTGACGCAGCCGGAGCAGATTGCTCGTCATACCCTGGACAACGGCCTCTCTGAGCCGATCGGCCTTCACGTGAAAACCGATGAAGGGATCGCGCCCGCCCAATACGCGATGGTGCTCCTGGATTTCCAGAAACTCGAGTGGGAAGACCGCGGCCGACAGGTGCAGTTCTTCTTCCGTCAGGAAGAGGGGGACCACGATCTGTTCCTTGCTCCATTGACGGTGCAAGGCGCTATACTTTTTGAGCACGGCGCTGTCGTACGACGACACGAGCAACAAAATATTCAGGTTGGAGCGCCCTGGAAGAAACTCACCCCGGACGGCGCTGCCATAGAGCAACATGCCTTCCAACTGCTCCCCGAAGCAGCCTTTGACCTCCTTCACGTAGGTCTGCAACAGCTGCTGCATTTCGTTCGACAAGCCTTCGATTACACGTTCAGTCATGCCCTATTCCTCATGAAGACTTCGGATGTGGAGCTCGCTCATTCGCACGGAAATCCGGGAGAAACCCCGCGGCGATCACGCGGTCGATCAGATCGAAGGGCGCGGTCGTCCGCAAGCCCGCCGTGGTCGAGAGAACCTGATACCGCAGCCGTGCGTTCCGATCCAAGGTCTGAAACACGCGATCGCGCAGGAAGGCCACGACCGGATTGCCCGTATTCCAATAGAACACTTGTTGATCGGCCAATTGCTGCAACATCGTCACATGCGGCCGCCTGATCCGTTCAAACTCTTTGAGCCGGTCGGCTGAATAGTCCTTGTCGGCCAAACAGCCAGGCAAGAGATCGGACAATGCCATGGCATCGACCATCGCCTGCATGCGCCCCTGAGAGGCATGGGGATTCATGGCATGGGCGGCATCGCCGATCAGAACGGCGCCATCCGCCACCCAGGTCGGCGTCCGCACCCGCCCGGTCGGCATGTAAGCAGTCTGGCTCCAATCGCGTAAACCACGGAATAGTCCGGCGAACTGCGGCGCGATCTGGCTCCAGATCTGCTGCAATGCGGGAATGCCCCGCTCCTTCACGGCTTCCATCGAGCCGCTGGGAATCATATAGAAGAGATAGACTTTATTTCCCGTCGCAGGAAACAAACCCAAAATCGTCTTGTGGCCGACATAGTAAAACGATTCGGAGATCGGCTCCTCCGATTCGAGAATCGCAATCAGATACCCGTCGGGATAGCGATGCAGGTCGGCGGGAATCTGGAGGGCCTCGCGCACTTTCGAAAAGGCCCCATCGGCGCCGACGACGATCTTGGCGCGGATCGTCCTCGTTCCATCCGGCCCTTGCGTGGTTAATCCCAACACCTTGTTTCCCTCGCGCAAGAGTCCGGCGAAGGAGGTCCCATAACGAAGGGTCGCGCTCTGCTGCTGCTGCACCGCTGCGACGATGGCATGGTGGGCCACGTTCGGCAGGGTGACGATGGCGCGATTGTACGGTTCTGGCAGGTCGTTGTAGTCGATGCTACAGAGGCGCTTGCCTCCGGCCCGGCAGAAATGAAAGTGCCGCACGGATCTGGTCGCATCGGCTGGTAACGACTGCAAGACGCCCAGGCGATCGAGCACGCGCTGTCCGTTCGGTTGGAGAATTTCTCCCCGCAATCCCTGAGGTGGACCGGCAGCCTGATCCAGCACGACGGTGCTGATCCCCTGCTTCGCCAGCGCCAAGGCAAGGACGGCTCCACCTCCCCCGGCTCCCACCACCGCCACATCAGTCTGCTCAATCATGTCTGCCATCGTCTCAGCGAGCCTCCCAGACCCGATACCTCTGGTGATCATTCCACATCGTCAGGAATTTCTCCCTGGCTTTTACAGAGATCGCGTGATCGGTGATGATGTCGAGCCGCTCATCGTTATAGCGGTTGCCGCTGGTCGTATGGTTCATCGAGCCGGAGGCGTTCACCTCATCGTCGATCACGGCCTGCTTCAGATGCATCAACCCGTCGTGCTCGTTGACCAGAATAGGAATGTCGGCCAGATGCAACGTATGCAGCGCCGCGCGCTGTTTGACGTCCTCGGTGCGCTGCCGGTCGGTGATCAATCGCACATCGACGCCCCGCTTTTTCGCCGCGACCATCGCCTCCACCGCGCGCGGTGTGGTCAGCCCATAGACCGCCACGTAGAGATAGCGTTTGGCATGTCCGTAGAGCACCGTCAGGCGATCAAGTGGCGCATCCTCCGGTGCATAGTAAACCTCAACCGTGGCCGCCCAGCCGGCCCCGACCGGAACCGTGAGCAGCAAAGCGGCGAGCGCGAGCGACCGGATGATGGAGTGGGCAAGGACTGCGCTCATCGATGGCAATTGGTAGACAGGGTTAACTATTCGAGCTCAAACAACATTTTGAAATGTTCGTCCGTGGCCTCCCAGGCCTCGGGCGCCGTGGTGGCGAGCCATTGCTGCAGAAACTGCTTTTGGCCCGGCGTGAGCAACTGTTTGATCTGGTGTGTGCGGCCTTGGAGGGGTTGGAGAAATCCGACCCGCTTCTGGAAATCCAACGTGGCCGTGCGGACATACATATTCGTAAAGATCGTCGGTTTTTCGTCTTCCCCTTCGCCTTGAATCCAAACGGATAAAAACTTCTCTAATTGGAGTCCGGCGCTATCCATGGCGGGATCGGTATCGTGAAACAGCTCGTTTTCGGATTCTTTGAGCGGAATGGCCTCAGCGGACCTGAACATGAAATTGCGTTTCCACATGCAATCACGCCTCCAAAAGATGGCATAGTGGCGGCGGATCACGAACAAAGTCAAGCCACGAACCGGCCCATTTCGTTGCCTTGAC
>CXWL01116533.1_pt1 | contig 14532 bp, 15 predicted proteins | sample 590931 | NCBI WGS metagenome assembly CXWL01 (sample SAMEA3498368, study PRJEB10139) | groundwater metagenome | biome: water well; material: biofilm material | place: Germany | collected 2015-04-27 | reverse complement strand
CACACCCCCCGCCGCTACGCTACCCCGTGATATCTCACGACTATGAAAGCCATACGCCAGCAGAACGCCCAGTGACACACAGAAAAAATCACCAATGTAGGCATCGTAAAGGGATGAGTTGAACAGGCAAGACACTGCGAGAGCCAGCAATACCGACTGACCTGCACGGGCAACGGGGGGCTCCATCTTACGCAAGTCCAACAATACCGCCCCCCCGAATGCGAACAAGAGCAAGATCCCGCCTACGCCCAGCTGCACACCCCACAAAAGAAACTCCTGGTGAGGGTTGCCGTGTGATTGAGCCCCCAGATTTTGATGAAGGGGGTTTTTCAGCTGCTCGATACTGTTGTACTCCGTGACCCAGCTTCCGGCACCGGAACCCATCAGGGGTTTCTGGGAAATCGCTTCCACAGAAGTTGTCCAGAACTTTAATCTGGTGCCGGATGAGCTCTCCTGTCCAGTCTTGGCAGAATACGCTGACACCTCCGACTTGACAGCAGAAAGTCTTTGCGCCACCTTGTCAAAGCTGAGAAATACCACCACCAGCACCAACGGCGGCACCAACAGGGAAGCGAATCGATACCTTTTGGGCAAAGCAAAAAAAATGGCCATCGACAATACCGCTATTCCCACGAGATGCCCGGTGCGCCCGGTAAAAACAACAAACACGCCCCCCAAGGCCAGTACCGATACCGCGGTGGCTGCGTAAAACAAAAAACGATTCGGTGCAAAGGTTCTCAGATGCCAGAAACCGGCCGCCGCCACCGAGCTCATGATGCTCTGGTCCAGATAGCTGGAAAAAACAGCATAGGCACTTGTCGCCATGTTTGAAGTGGCCCATGGAACCGGCACATGGAAATACAGCGCCCAGGAACCAAGCAACAAAAAAACTTGCGCCCCCAAAAAGAAGATCAGTGCATACACGGCCTCGCGGCGGGTCTGAATCAATACNNAAAAGCGCAGGAATTAGCAGAAATTTACCGTACTTGCCGACCGCACCCAGCGCACTGTCCAAGGGAGCGGAAGTCCACAGAAGACTGACTGTAAAAACCAGTACGACGACGGTCGCCAGCAGCGGGGTCCACATGTGCTGCAAGGCTGCACCGCTGGAAGCAGCCCGGTTGCCCCGCAACAGCACGACCAGCAAAGCAACGACCAGCAAGAACTTGCTGATGCTGATGATGGCCATAGACAGCCCCACCGACGCGGCAACCAGACACACCAGTGCCAGGCGCATTCCTGGATTTTTCATTTTCAATATCAACGCGTTGCCTTCAATGGGATACCCCGTCACGGTGCAACACTTTGACGAAAGTGAGCCAGAGAATGCGCACGTCAAACCAAAGTGATCGACGCTGTAGGTACTCAACATCAAGCTTCACCTTGTCGGGTATGGGCAACTCATCGCGGCCATTGACTTGCGCCCAGCCCGTCAGCCCCGGCACCAGTTCATGCACACCCTGCTGCGTGCGCAACGCAATCAGGTCATGCTGGTTGAACAGCGCAGGCCGGGGACCGACAAAACTCATGTCGCCGACCAGGATGCTCCACAGCTGGGGCAACTCGTCCAGACTACTCTTGCGTAAAAAAGACCCAATCGGCGTCAGGTGCGACCTGGCATCGGCCAGCAAATGCGTGGCCACCGCCGGCGTGCCCACTCGCATGCTGCGGAACTTGGGCATTTTGAAAATTTTGTTATACCGGCCTACCCGGTCGGACCAGTACAAAGCGGGGCCGGGAGAGGTCAGGCGTACCAGCACCGCCACCAGCATTACCGGTACGGCCAGCACGACAGCGGCGGCAAAGGCCAGCAACAAATCAAATACCCGCTTCATGCCCATATCCTTTTGCTGCTTTTGTGAGTCCCTCATCCAGCGACAGCGGCGGAATCCAGCCCAACAAACGCCGCGTTTTTTCAATATCCACCTGCAAAGACCCACATAAGCGCTGGGCCACATCCCGCTTGCCCACCAGAGCTGCCGCCAGTTTCAGCCAGCTGGCCGGCACCGGAACCAAACGCGCCGGTCGGCCCATCGCCTGGCCCATGCGGCGCAACAGCTCCGTGGTGGAAACGTCTTCGCCATCGGACACCAGAAAGGTCTGGTTCGCCGCAGCGGGATGCGAGAGGCAAGTCAAGATCAAATCAACCAGGTTGTCCAGCGCCACCAGACTGCGCTGGTTATGAATGGCACCCAGCGGCATGAGCCAGCCACGCTGCACCGCGCGCATCAGGGCGGCAAAGTTAGCCTTGACACCGGGGCCATACACCAGCGGCGGGCGGATGATAACCACCGCCATGCCGGTTTGCGCCGCAATCTGGCGCAAGCCCGCCTCTGCCTCCATCTTGGAAATGCCGTAGGGGTCTTGCGGTGCGGGCACGTCGTCAGCGCTGAATTTCCCCCTCTCTTTCCCCCTCGCCCCTCCGGGGAGAGGGCGGGGGTGAGGGGCAGGCGTTGCCTCGCCGTTAACCTTGATCGAGCTTAAAAAAATAAAACGTTGCACCCCGGCTGCTGCGGCTTGCCGAGCCAGATTCAAGGTGCCTTGCACATTGACGCGGCGAAACTCCGTCAACGGATCGACGGCCGTATCAGCCATCACATGCACGCGCGCGGCACAATGCACAACAGCAGAAACGCCCCCAAGCGCAACGGACCAGTCGGTAGAGGGTTCCAAGTCACCCGTCACTCGGAGCAACACTCTCTCTGGCCACTGCTGACCGCCTCTGCGCACAGCCACCGCAACCCGCCGCGATTCGTCCTCGGCCAGCAAGCGCTGCACGACTGCTTTGCCGACAAAGCCTGTTGCCCCGGTAACCAGAATCACGCCTTCACCTTTGCTTCCTTGTACAGGTCTGCAGCTTCCCGCAGAAGAAGCTCCAATCGGTCCATCAGCAAGCTGCGCCCGAACTCTTTCTGGGCAAAAGCACGGCCATTCAGGCCAAGCTGATGCCGCTGATCGACACGCAGGGCCGCCATCTCAAGTACCGCTGAGGCAAGACCGCCTGCGTCACCCGCCGCGCAAACCAGGCCAGCGTTCGCCTCCGTAATGACCTTCGCCCCCTCACCATCGAGCATGCCAACAAGTGGCACGCCCGCCATCAGGTAAGACTGCACCTTGCCCGGGATGGTCATGCTGAACACCGTATCTTTTTTCAACGAAACCAGCAGTGCATCCGCATGCGCGTAAAAAGACGGCATGCGCTCCACGGGAAACCGGCCCAATAACAACACGCTGCCCTGCAAGCCACGGCGATCCACCTCTTCTTGAAGCCAGTCAGACTTTCGCCCATCCCCCACAATGAGCCAGCGGATGGCGGCGTTGTGCTTCAAGGACTCGGCGGCATCCAGAACAGCAGGCAAGTCCTGCGCCTCGCCGATATTTCCGGCGAAAAGCACATTGAATACGCCCTCCAGCACGGGCACCTCAGGCGCTGGCACTAAATCAGGTTCATCAAAAACCTCTTCCGCCCAACTGGGGAAATATCGAATCTTTTGGGTGTCAGAACAATACTTGGCAATGCTTCCAAGAAAGCCGCGCGACTGACCCAACACCAATGTGCAGCGCTCATAGATGAACTTCACCAAATGCCCGACCCAGCCCAATACCCTTGGTGACCGAACAACGCCTATGGCAGCCAGTGTTTCCGGCCATAGGTCAAGCGCCCAAAATACAACCGGCGCACGCTTGATCCGGCCAAGCAAGATGGCTGGCAGGCCCACCGTAACAGGCGATGGCTCAAAGACAAAGATCACATCAGCTTGCTGGCCCCGCAACCGCCATGGCCCACAAAGGCAGGCACCGATCACAAAGCTCAGGTAATTCAGAAACAAGCGCGCAGCACCGCGGCCCCGTGCCAACATGGGCACCCGCCACACCTTGGCACCACTGTAGTGGCCGAAAGCCTTGGGGTTCTGCCGGTATGAGTCAAACACACCCCCGGCGGGATAATTGGGAATGCCCGTCAGTACCGTCACGCTGTGGCCGCGCTGCACGAGTTCTTGCACGAGGTCATTGATCCTGAAGTTTTCAGGCCAAAAATATTGGCTGACCACTAAGATTTTCACGCGCCTGAAACCTCAGTACTTTTTCCACACCACACGGTTCACGTAGTCCGTGTAGCTGTGAATGATGCGCAGCACCTTGTCAGACACATTGGGCATGCTGTAGTCGGCGACCTGGCGCAGGCTGCGCTCTTCGCCGTGCGGCTGAGTAGCCAGAATCGCCAGGCCCTGGAGCACACGCTCCACCTCCAGCCCCACCATCATCACAGCGGCTTCTTCCATCCCTTCGGGGCGCTCGTGCGCCTCGCGCAGGTTCAGCGCCGGAAAGTTCAGGATCGACGACTCTTCATTAATGGTGCCGCTGTCTGACAACGAAGCGCGCGCCGAGAGCTGCAGCTTCACGTAGTCATGAAAACCCAGCGGCTTGAGCAGTTGCACATTGGCATGAAACTTCACCTGCATCGCATCCACGCGCTTTTGCGTGCGCGGGTGGGTCGAAACAATCACCGGCAAGCCATACTGCTCGACCACCGTGTTCAGCACCTGCACCAGCTTCCCAAAGTTGACATCGGAGTCGATGTTTTCCTCGCGGTGGGCGCTGACCACAAAATACTGCCCCTCCTGCAGGCCCAGACGATGCAGCACATCCGACGCCTCGATGCGCGGGCGATAGTGCGTCAGCACCTCAAACATCGGGCTGCCGGTCTTGATCACCATGTCAGGTGGCAAGCCTTCCCGCAGCAGGTATTCGCGGGCAATGCTGCTGTAGGTCAGGTTGATATCCGCCGTGTGGTCCACGATGCGGCGGTTGATTTCCTCGGGCACGCGCTGGTCAAAGCAGCGGTTGCCCGCTTCCATATGGAACACCGGCACCTTGCGCCGCTTGGCCGGCAACACCGCCATGCAGCTGTTGGTATCGCCCAGCACCAGCAAGGCCTCGGGCTTTTCCGTGGCCAGCACCCCATCTACGGCAATGATGATGTTGCCGATAGTTTCTGCCGCGCTGCCGCCCGCCGCATTCAGGAAATGGTCGGGCTTGCGAATACCCAGATCGTCAAAAAAGATCTGGTTCAGTTCGTAGTCGTAGTTCTGGCCGGTATGCACCAGTACATGGTCGCAATGCTCATCGAGCCGCGCCAGCACGCGTGACAGGCGAATGATCTCGGGCCGGGTACCGACCACTGTCATAACTTTGAGTTTTTTCATGAGGTCACTTGATTTGTCATTCCTGCGCAGGCAGGAATCCATAGCGTTTAAATGATTGTTCTGCACGGCTACACTGGATTCCCGCCTGCGCGGAAATGGCGGCCGTGTCAAAAAGCCGGGTTAGAACCATTCAAAGTGGGCAAGCAAAGGTATCCGGCCGGGCACGGTCAAATACCTCGTTAGCCCACAGCATGACGACCATCTCTTCAGCGCCGATGTTGGTGATGTCGTGCGTCCAGCCGGGTACTGTCTCCACAATTTCAGCCTTCTCGCCGCTGGTGAGCAACTCGTGCGCCTGGCCGGTCTGCATGTGGCGGAACTTGAAGCGCGCCTGGCCCTTGATGACCAGAAACTTCTCGGTCTTGCTGTGGTGATAGTGCCCACCCCGGGTGATGCCGGGATGCGCCGTGAAGTAAGAAAACTGCCCCGCATCGGGCGTTTTGAGCATCTCTACAAACACGCCGCGCGGGTCGGCGTGCTGCGGCACGGAATAGGCAAACAGCTCCACCGGCAGGTAGCTCACATAGGTGGCATACAGCGCCCGCACCAGCCCGGTGCCCACGCGCTCGGTCATCAGCGTGTCGCGGCTGTCCTTGAAAGCCTGAATCTGTCGCGCAAGTTCGCCCACCGTGGTGGTGTACTGCGGCGCCACCGTGGAAAACCTGTTTGCATCCATAGCGGCATCAGCACCATCCATCAGTTGCACAAAGCGTTCAATCACGTCATCGACATACACCAGCGTGACAGGCGTGGCCGGGTCATTGACCTGGATGGGCAGGCCGCGTGCAATGTTGTGGCAAAACGTGGCCACCGCCGAGTTGTAGTTTGGCTTGCACCATTTGCCAAACACGTTGGGCAACCGAAAGATATGCACTGGCACTCGGTGGTTGCGCGCGGCAGTCTGCAAAGCTTCTTCGGCCCCGCGCTTGCTCTGGCCATAGGCGTTGTCGCGCCCTGCCTGGGTGGATGAGGTGTAAACGATGGGCATTGGCTTGCCGGTCGCATCGGCCACCGCACCCACAGCCTGGCACAGCGCCTGCGTCAAATCCACATTGCCCGACACAAACTCCTGCGGGTCTTGCGGGCGATTGACGCCGGCCAGGTGAAATACAAAGTCCACTTCCTGCAGCAAGGCGGGCAACTGGGCCACGTCGTCGTCATGGGTAAAGCTCACCACCTGCACGTCCTTGCGCTCGGCCAAGTGCAGTTGCAGGTTTTTTCCGACGAAGCCATTGGCCCCGGTGATCAACACCTTCATGGGCTTAGTCCTCTGCCACAGCGTGTTCACCGCGCGCAATGCGCTGCATGAAGTCGAGCTTTAGCAAGAGCGTCTTCATGCCTGCCACATCCAGCCGGGTGGTGTTGTGCGAGTTGTAGTCTTCGCCATGCGTGCTCTGGGTAATGCGCTGTTCACCCTGCTCCACAAATTTGGCGTNNATGTGTGCTCTGGGTAATGCGCTGTTCACCCTGCTCCACAAATTTGGCGTAGTTCAAGTCGCGCGCATCAGGTGGCACGCGAAAGTAGTCGCCCCGGTCTTCAGCGCAGGCCATCTCTTCGCGACCCAACAACGCCTCATAGAGCTTCTCGCCATGACGCGTACCAATGCTGCGCACCTCGTGCGCGGGTTTGCCCATCAGTTCCAGAATCGCCTGCGTCAACACTTCCACCGTGGCAGCCGGCGCTTTTTGCACAAAAATGTCGCCGTTGTTGCCATGCTCAAACGCATACAATACCAGCTCCACCGCATCGTCCAGCGTCATCATGAAGCGCGTCATGGCCGGGTCCGTCACTGTAATAGGCTTGCCCGCCAACACCTGCTCCACAAACAGCGGAATCACCGAACCACGCGAAGCCATCACGTTGCCGTAGCGCGTGCCGCAAATGACGGTATTGGTGCCTTCCAGGTTGCGGCTGGCAGCCACCATGACCTTCTCCATCATGGCCTTACTGATGCCCATGGCGTTGATGGGATACACCGCCTTGTCGGTGCTGAGGCACACCACGCGATTTACGCCTGCTGCAATGGCGGCTTCAAGAACGTTTTCAGTACCTAGGACGTTTGTACGCACTGCCTCCATGGGGTGGAATTCGCACGAAGGAACCTGCTTCAGCGCAGCCGCGTGAAAGACATATTCCACCCCCCGCATGGCCGTGGCAACGCTGCGCATTTCACGCACATCACCAATGTAGAACTTGAGCTTCGAACTGCTGTAACGCTTTCGCATGTCATCCTGTTTTTTTTCATCGCGGCTCAATATGCGAATTTCCTTCAAATCGGAATTGAGGAATTTGCGCAGCACTGCATTCCCAAATGAACCAGTACCGCCGGTGATAAGCAACGTTGAGTTTTTTAACATATTTTTAGCAGGCAATAGAGTGACCGCCAGACTTCCGCCTGGCAAAGTATCTACTCGGGTTTATCAAATCTATTCTTAATAAAGCGCGCAGGGTTTCCGGCAACAATTGTATAAGGAGCAACATCTTTTACGACAACCGAGCCTGCCGCGACAAGCGCGCCGTCCCCTATGGTCAAGCCATTGAGGATGATGGCTCCATGCCCCACCCAAACATCGGAACCGATGACTGTAGGGCGCCAGTGTTCACGTCCGCCATCAATCATGAGAGTGTCTTTTTGAAGATAGGCATGGTCGCCACCGACCACGGCAACGTGGCTCGCGAGCATGGTGAAATCTCCGATAGTGATATCCCCATCGAGATACGAGTAGCGCCCGATGTAGCATCGCCGACCCAAACTGACCTTGTTCGGAATCACAAAGAGCCGCCGGTCCAGACGACAGCCTTCGCCTACATCCCTGAATCTGTACAAAACCCTCGTTTGCCAGATTAACAGTAGTCGCAGCAGTACTTTCTTCATTGGGTCAAAGCTCGTTGGTGCATGAAGCAGGTTTCGCGTGCTGCGCTGCCGCAGCTGTCCAATTTTTTGCCGGTATATGCGCCGAAATAACTTCACGCAATGTCGTCTTGCTCACCCTCAGAAAAGGCTCGGGAAAATACAGCTCGGGCATGAAGGTGGGTGCCTCATAAATCAGGATTACGCCAGCGCCCTTGACGTCAAAAAAAGCACTGGAATTCACTGTAATAAAAATGGGCCGGAATACATTCAGATCCCGCCAGGAATAACACGATTCGCCTCTGAACTGGACCCCTTCCGCAGAACCAGCCCTGGCCCGGTTATTGGGGTGCATCTTTATAAAGTACCGGACTCCCAAGGACAATCTCATTTCCGCTAGGGCGCTGTCGAGCCAAAGCTGGGCGTCCTGTTCTGCCGGCAAGCCGGTCTCTTCGAACGGCTGATGAATTAGGACCAGCGCCACTTCTTTTTCTGAAGATTCGGCATAACCGCCCAGGCCGTTCGACATCATTTTTTTTCTCGACAACACAGAGTACGCAATTCCCGGGTTTCGGGATTTGTAAAACGAGGCCTGAAATTCCGACAAGGCACGAAATTCGGTGTAGCAAACGTAAGGACAATATTGCCCTACGCCGTGCGCGGTGTTGACAACCCGAATTCCAGATTCAACCGCCTTTTCGTACATCGCAAAAGAGCCACACTCAAATTCGTCGCTCGTATAAATTTCCTGAGCTCGCATTCGCAACAATTCATCGCCGTGAGCATCATTGGCCTGTAGCTCAGCGCGTGAAACTATCCCGTCGTAGGGTTGCCCAGACACCCAACCCCAGAGTATGGAAAGCAACGGATAAGGGAGACCGCAAAATCGCCACCTGATCCCGTTACTGCTGCACCAATGTATAAACCGAATCTGGCGCTTCAGCCCAAGGGCGAATGGATAAATGAGGAGTGTCCCGCTCCGAACTTCCTTGGGATACATCTTTTCGGTCACCTCCACCCAAGCTCGGACCAATATTTCTGATGCTTGGGGTCTGTGGATCAGGCGAAAAATGCGATGCGCCACCGCCTTGGCGAGAAATAAAAGGAAGTACTTCCTCTCTATATACGGCTGACGGTGCTCCAGAATTTTGAATATGTTTATGCCGGGTAAGGATTCTTCCAGCAATTCGCCAATCTGCTCATCAAGGAAAGCAGTCTTGACTGTCACGCGATTGCTTTTGACATAAAGGGCCACTGCCGTCGCGGTCCGGGCAAGCCCGGATTTAAGCGCATAGATATTGGCTAGCAGTTTTTGCTCAGTCACAACATCTGAGCGCCGCTCTGCCAACTTCTGACAAATGGAGTAGTGCAATTCGGTCTGATAAAGATCAAACGAGCAATTACGGACTATCTCGGCGACGGAAATTTCACTTCCATCGATCAGGACAAGCCTGCTCTCATTTGGCATATTTACGCCGATCGAATAAATCACTGCCTGAAGCAATTATTATGTAAATAAGAATGACATGAGGATGCTTCAAAAAATTTTGCACAAAGGCTCCTGCGAGAAAAAAAACAACGATTGCAACAAATGCGGCGCCGCCAGTTTTGATGTGCCTCCAACTAGGGAAGAGAACCACCAAAAACACACAAAGTGCGATTAATCCATGTCTTACTGATACGTCGAGATAGCTGTTATGAAATGACGGAAACCCGTCAAATCCGATCGATTCATCCAACAGTATGGCGCCATGTCCCAAGAGCGGCGACTCCCAAAGAAGATTCAACGCGAAGCTATAGATATTTTCACGATCTTCAAAAATGAACAGCCTATCCAGAAGATCTTTCTGGAATTCAAAAGATAACAGCAGAAGGACAAGCATAAATATCGAGACGGCTCCAGCGACAACCATAAACCATCTTGGGCGAAAGCTCCCTTTGTAGAAGCACAAAGCGAGCACGCTGAGCCCTACCGCCAGAAATGGCGTTCTCGAAGTAGTCAACATCGCTGCAAACAGTATCACCATCGCAGAATATGGTTTTGAAAACAACAGCAGGTTAAGCATGAACGCCACTGCAAGCAAAAAGGCCAAAAAGTTGGGCCAATCGGGGAAGAAATTCTGCCCCCAAAGTCGATACTCCGGAACCGAGAACAACAACCCGCCGTATTGATATATTTGTAAATATAGGGCCATGGCGATAATCCCCACGGCCCAAAACATCATTGCATTGGCGAACCCTTCCAGAAACGCCAGCTTGTTTTCAATGAGCTCATCGAACACCAAAAACAGAAAGAAGAAGCTGGTCGTAATCACCCGCACCGTATCAAGATCTTTGGACGAAAGCCCATAGATATTAGAGATAAGAGCCAGTACGACGAGCAAATAGATGCCAACGCTTTTTTTGGTAACACCGGTAACCAGGACAGCGGGGCGTTTTGCAAGTAGAAAAGCAAAAGTTAGGAACGCGAAAACATAAAGGGGCGGAGCAGGCCAAGCGACAGGTAACCCCAGAAGAAAGCCAATTACCCGCGAAGTACTCCATGAACGATCTGTCGGTCTCCCGATAGCTTCTACCGTATTCATTTTCTGCATGCCGCTGTATAGCCCCAGGTAGTGACGCAAAGTAGTGAGAATGCAATCACGCTAGACCAGCAGGCTGCGATTACGCCATATTGAGGCACCAACGAAATATTCAGGGCTACGCTGACCAGGGATGAAAGCATTGTCAAAAGCGCGAGGCGACCGGTCCTCTCGTAATACATCAGGTAGTTTGATGCAATCCTTGAGAGCGAGAGGCACAAAAATGCAAATATGAGCCATGGAACATACTCCAAAGCCATGATGTATTCCTTATTCAATAGCAGGGGTGCGAAAATTTCAAATAACGCGAAAAAAGCAATTGAGAACACTGCGAGAGCAAGTCCATATAAATAGTTTATCTTTCTAATTTTTGACCAATCAGGCTCGGGCTTTGCCAACTGACGAAAAAGCACGGGAACAACGGCCTGGTTGATGGAACTGGAAACAATGTTTGTCGCTTGAGCAACCTGAAAAGACAGTGAATAAACACCTACCGCCGCTGGACCAAAGTGACTCACGATGATGAACCTGTCCACCATTGCAATGGCCCAGCCGGCCACCTGATGCGGGACGAGAGGCACAGAGTAAGCGAGCGCCTTCTTCAAGGTCGTTGAAGACCACGCCATAACTCCGTAGCCGTCCCTTGCAAAAAAAGCAAGCGAAACTGCTGCGGTAATGATCGGGACAGAGGAAAAACTCAGGACCGCCCACTGCCAACGGGTCTCCCGAAGTAGGATGAATGAAGCTGTGGAGATAACAAAGAGCGTTACTTGCAATACCGTTATGAGCGCATACGGTCGAGGCCGCATTTGGCTTTGCAAGACGATCTGGGTAGTCTGAATGACCATTTGCCCCATAGCGGCAAACAATGCATAAAGTATCCATACCTTCGGCAATCCCACGTGCACGGCGACATTTATTGGCACCACGATGACGACCAAACCAATCAAAATCCCCACCAAGGCGACAAGCTTGACTGTTGAAGAAATCAACACTCGAAAATCTTCGAGGGATAACGTGAAATAGGAGCGTTGGGCGGCTGCAGTCAACCCCATTCCGACCACCATTGAAAACACAATGTAGACAACAAAAAAAACGGATAGGTAGCCGAAACCTTCTGCTCCCAGTATTTTGGCAAACATTAGCATCACAGCAAACTGAACTGCGGCGGTTAAGGCGTTGGACAGGCCATAGGTCGCCACGCCGCGTAAGAATGACATGGATACTTGGCCCTTGGAAAGAAGAAATAAACGCGCCGGCAAGGCGGATTATTCTTACATTTGTTCCGTGCTGGTCATGGCTGCATGTGCAGCATTCCAGTCGCTAGCTGTGTCAATATCAACACTTTCTTCAGCGACAGTAAAGAATGGACGCGCATCTTGAGTAACAAATGACAATTTTGCTCGCAATTCGGATGGCGATATAATATAAATAGAACCATTCAGCGTATAGGCAGGCTGCAGATCTTGCCCCCGTAAAGCGATCGCATCCCACCCCAAGTAAGGGAAAATATGTTCCCCATCCGTGCGAAAGCACCAGCTTGGGTGAATAGGCGCAGGGCTTACGCTCACTACAGCACGCACCCCACCATCGGACTCAAATAGCTCCACCGCCGATTTAATGCTTTTTTCGGTGCGAAGAGGTGAGGTCGGCTGCAATAACAACAAACCGTCTACAGCGCCGTGCGCGTCCTCGTAACTGGACAGCGCATGGAGGGCCATATCTACACTGGTCGAAGTGTCGGTGGCGAGTTCTGCAGGACGAAGCCAAGGAACGAGGGCGCCATATTCCCTCGCAACCGATGCTATTTTTTCGTCATCCGTAGAAACGAGAACATCCACGCAAGCCTTACTCGCGCGGGCAGCTTCCAGTGTCCAGGCGATCAAAGGCTTGCCCGCCAACAGTTTTATATTTTTTCCAGGAAGCCGCTTGGAGCCGCCTCTTGCAGGTACCAGCGCCAGTATCTTCATTTTTGCGCAATGAATTGCTTGAGAACTGAAAGGCCCGCCTCGCCACTTTTTTCAGGATGAAATTGCGTGCCCCAAACGTTGTCGTTTCCTATCACTGCCGCCACAGGTGCCCCCCCATAGATACAGTTGGCCAAGCGATGCTTCGGGTCAAGGGGTTCAGCCATATAAGAGTGAATGAAATACATCGGCGAATGGGGGCGCAAGGATTGGAGCAAGGAGCCATCCCATCTGTCTCTGTCGGCGGGAAGAACCAGATCATTCCATCCAATATGAGGTATTTTTTGCAAAGAACCGCTTATGGTCTCCCGCGGTATAGCTACTACCTTTCCCGGAATAAGTCCCAAGCCGTGTCCCAAACCAAACTCATCACTCGTATCAAGCAGCAACTGCATCCCCAAACAAACTCCGAGGAGATGTGCCCCCCGAGCGGCCGCCTCTTTTAAGGCTTGGTCCATGCCGTGCTCATTGAGAAGGCGCATGCCATCCCCAAATGCGCCGACACCGGGAAGAAGAATTTTATCAGCCCGGCTAGCTACTGCCGGGTCTGAAGTGAGTTCAACCTCCGCGCCACAATGCTCAAGCGCCCGACACACGCTAAAAAGATTGCCTACTCCGTAATCAACGACCGTAATCTTAGAACCCATAGTCCCTCACCTTCAAGCCCGCACCCTTAGCGCAGCTGCGAATTTCGCTGATCGTCGCGCGCTTGTAGTGGAGGATATCTGCCATAGCGACTGCGTCTGCTCCACCTTTTTTCACGACTTCTACGGCGTCTTCAACACGCCCCATGCCGCCGCTTGCAACAACAGGAACACCGACTTCAGACGTGATCGCGTGTACGAGTTCGGAATCAAAGCCCTTTCTCGTGCCTTCACGGTCAATGGACGTTAGCAAAATTTCTCCGGCCCCTAGCGAGACACCTTTTTTTGCCCACTCTACAACATCCAGGCCTGTTTTCTCCCGACCGTTGTCTGTGTAAACCTCCCACCGTCCGCTGCCGACCTGCTTTGCTTCGATCGATAACACCATGCATTGGCTGCCGAACTTGCGCGCTATCTCGGTAATCAGCGATGGCTGTCCCACTGCGGCCGTATTGACCGCCACCTTGTCGGCCCCGCAGCGCAGCAAATGACGAGCATCATCAGTAGATCTAACGCCGCCGCCCACCGTCATGGGAATAAAAATGTCCTGAGCCGCACGCTGAACAATATCTGTCAGATTATTTCGGCCATACAAGCTTGCAACGCAGTCGATGTAGATGAGCTCGTCTGCGCCTTGCTCGTAGTAGAGCTTTGCGTATTCGTTGGGTTGACCGATCACGCGCAAGCCTTCAAGGTGAATGCCCTTGATCAGGTTAGGGCCCTTGATGTCGAGTCTCGCGATGAGACGCGTGTTGCTCATCCCGCGCGAACTGCTTGATCCCACGGATTGTGGCGCAGTTTCCATTGTCCTCCTTCAACTTTCCAAAGGTGCGGCGAGCGGAAGCGGTCGCAAATTGCGAGAAATTCATCCCGAGACATATTGATGTACTCAAGAAATTCTTTTTCGTAGCGCGCCGGATACTCTCCTTCGTATCGACGCATCAACGCCATGGCTTCGTCCTTGTTGATGTGATGGTTGCGAATCTCTTGGGCTGAGTCCATCATCGCCCGGCCGACGCCAAATTTGATCCAACGTGTGAAGTAGAAGAAACCGTCAACCTTGTCGTCCAAACTATTGTACTTTGAGTAGGTCCCTTCAGTACGTACAGGATTGGCTTCGAAGCCAGTGTTTTCCACTGCGTAGTAGTAGGCCTCTTGCGGTACCCACCTCTTGTAGTAGCCGAGATACTTGAAGTCAATACCCTTGCGCTGCAGCACTTCCGGGTCCATTGGCAGATAACTTTTCAGGTCAGCCATCTCCACGCCTTCGTCCAGATACT
>CXWL01009367.1_pt1 | contig 14532 bp, 27 predicted proteins | sample 590931 | NCBI WGS metagenome assembly CXWL01 (sample SAMEA3498368, study PRJEB10139) | groundwater metagenome | biome: water well; material: biofilm material | place: Germany | collected 2015-04-27 | reverse complement strand
ATTTTAGATTGGCAGGGTATTGAGTTTGATGTGTATATGAAAGTGTGTGACGAGGGGTCATACACTCTTTTGGATGAAAATAAAAATGTTATTGCAAACTTATACGACTCCTACGTCCCGAATAGCGTGATACCAGGAGAATATGGCGATTATATTGACATGAAGATTGGTATAGACGGTAGGATAAAAAATTGGCCTAAAAACCCCAATTTTTCTGAGTTTTTTACAGACTAAAGCCCAGACAGTTTCCTGCCTGGGCCTAGTCAGCAACCGAATCTGGTTTAATCTATTTAAGAAGATCTACCGAGTCGTTATCTTCTTGTGCTATCTTCTGGAACGTTACTTTAATAATACCATCGGCCACTTCTACAGTTGATTTGTTTGTATCAACATTTTTATCTACGAAACGTGTAAACGTATAGTCGCGGTTTTCATTCGAAGCTTTAATGCGAAGAATACGCTTTCCTTCAACTTTTGCTTCTTTGACATCCACCTTTGACACGCCTGGGGCATCAAAAGAGTATGATATTGTTGTGTCTGTCGATGTCACATTTCCAGCAATACTTCCCAGCAAATCTGTAGAAAACGTCTTTATTTTAGAGTAATCTTTATCCTTTGCCAAAGAATCTAACTCGTCTACAACATCCAACAAATCTTCAAATCCGTTGGAAAACTGACCCCAACCTCTTGCAAACAAACTCGGAATATCTCTTGATCTCGCTAGCGCCATAGTAAACCTCCTTGGGTTATTGTTGTTCCTGGCTCGTTATTAATATAAACACACTATACTATATGTCAAGTACAGTAATTAATCTGGAGTAAAAAAATGTCGGTCTATAATTTAACGCACAAAGCGTGTTTTGATGGATTTGGTGCTGCCTATGCATGTTGGAGAAAACATGGAGAAAACGCTATTTATATTGGTTGTACATTTGACAAACCGTTCCCATATGACCAGATAGAGAAGCCTTATAAAGACGTAGAAATCTATATGACAGATTTCTCCTATAAACGTGACGTTATAGAGAAAGCGCAACCACAATTCAAAAAATTTATTATCCTAGACCATCACAAGACTGCCGAAGCTGAGCTAAAAGGTTTAGACGATGCCACATTTGATATGAGTAAGTCTGGAGCAGTTCTTTCCTGGGAGTATTTCCATCCAGATACGCCAGTACCAGCAGCTTTGCAATATGTTCAAGACAGGGATTTGTGGCATTTCAAACTACCTAACAGTAAAGAGATAAATGCTTGCATCCAGAGCTTACCCTATGATTTTAAAATATGGGATGCTTTCGTAACGTCTCTAGACGATAATTTTGATAAGTTTGTAAACCAGGGTCACGCTATCAATCGCTATATGGATACTCTAACAAAGACGATGTGTGAGAACATTTTCTACGTTACCATTGCAGGTACTAAGGTTCCTTGCACAAACACATCTTGCCACTGGGGAGAGGTTGGAGATTATCTTGTTAAGAAGTTTCCTGACTATCCATTTGTAGCTTTCTATACAGACAGACCCAATGGTACTAGACAGTGGTCGTTAAGAAGCAGCGATAAATTTGACGTATCAGAGGTGGCTAAAAAACTAGGTGGTGGTGGTCATGCTCAAGCAGCGGGATTTATTCAAACAGTTGAACACAACAAAAGCATTATACTTAAATAGGAGAATATATGGTAAAAGTTGTTCCGATAAGACCAAAAGAGGATAAAACAGAAACCGTCGTAAAATATAACATAAGATTCCCAGAGGATGCTGATTTAAAGATAGTAATTAAATTCCTTAATCTACTCAACCTATATGTTACAGATACGCCAATGTTGACTCAGGAATATAGAGACTTTATTAGTCAACATCCAGAATGTTGTGTACGAATCGAAGAAACAGTTAAAGTGGAGCCAACTCCTCCACAAACTAGTACCTTAATTAACTAAGATTTAATAACGTAATTGATGTTATCGACGCCCTGTTTTAGAGGGCCTATATCTTTAACAGCGTCTTTTATAGTATTACCAACCAATTTGACGGCTGGGTCATTTACGTTCTCATCTAGTCTACTACTTTCAAAAGCAGTAGATAGGCGATTAAAGTCTTTTTCGATAGATGTCATGCTTTGTGATAATACTTGACCAAGTTCTGCTAAGGACCCTGGTTTCTTAACACAATACGGCTGTTTTGGTTCTGATACCGCCTTAGCATCTGTAACTGTTTTATAGATATCATTCATATCGTTGACGAAATCTTGTAGATAAGGCTTCATTCTAGAGAGAACATCCAGTAATTGCTTTTTCTTAGCTTTTACAGTATCACTATCGTTAGGCTTCTCCTGAGATAGCTTGAATAGAAATTTTAGGTTTGGTGTGAAATTATGCTGCTCTTCTCCACGAATACGATCTACAATACGAGATACCTCAATAGCCATTTGAGAGTTTGGCGATATAGCCGCTCTAATTTTTTGAATAAACTCTTTTATGGATGCAATATGGGCTAATAACGTACCACTATTTTTATTGATCGTCATATTTTAAATACCGTAATGCCTATATAAAATCGGGTTAAGAAAACATATATCTATTTACACCAAAAAACATTAGTATAAACTATATAAACCTGCTTTAGAAAGTCTCTATTAGTGTGGTTGACAAAGCTTATACTATACTGTATAATCCACTGTAACATAAGGTAGATACTATGGTCAGAACAAATACTTTAAAAGAGCTTAGAAAATCAAGGCGGGATGCTCGAAGAAATGGTGGGAAACAAAACACTAAAAAAACCGATATAACCCATACACAAGTCACAGAAACCATAAAATATGACCTATGGGTCTCACAAAAACAACTTGAAGCCCAAAGACTCGGCTATGAAACAAAGATAAAGACCTTAGAAGACAAGATTAGAGAGTTGCTCTCTGATGACACACTACCCGACGTTTTAACTGGATTATCGGACAAAGACATTGAGCATCTTAGAACACTAATACACACACTCGTTTTTTACGCAAACCCAGACATCTGGAAAATACAAACCGAGTTAAATACTTTTATAAAAAGACATAACTCAAACACCGCAGCCTTGGCAATTAGAAACGTGTTATTTGGATTATCTAATGATGTAAGAAACCAAATTACAGACCATATTGTTAAAAATGGTGGGGCCGTTGCTGCCAAAACATTGATAAACATCGTAGGAGGTAAATAACCATGGGATTGTCTAACACATTTGAACACGTAATGTTCTGGATAGCAATAATATCAACAATAATTTTCTTGATAAAGTTCGGGGTGTCTTTGTTTGGCCTTGACATGGATTTGGATATAGATTTCGATTTTGACTTTTTAGATAGTACAGAGTTTGCTCAGTATCTGACGTTAACCAGCCTGGTTTATTTCCTAACTATGTTTGGGTGGGTTGGTTTGCTATGTTCACAGAAAGGTTTTGGCTCCGCTGCTAGTTCAATTTTTGGTATCGTTAGTGGATTTGCGTTTGTGTTCTTAATGAATGGGATGATGGCTATTTTGTACAAACTGGAAGAGAACAATATAACGGCTACAGGTGACTCCATAGGTAAAACGGGGCATGTTTATCTAAAGATTCCAAAAGAACGCTCAGGATGTGGTATAATCAATGTGTCTATAAATAATTCTACAAGGGAGTTCCAAGCAATGACGGATTCTCAAAGCGATATTGCGACGGGATCAAGCGTAGTGGTGGCTAAAATAATTAACGAAACAACAGTACTAGTAACAAGAAACTAGAGAGGTAAAAACATGATTTTAGGTATTATAATTGCGGTCGTAGCTGTAGGACTTTTTTCAGGATTAATCATCCTGTCGAAGTATTACAAACGTTGTCCGTCAGATAAAGTATTGGTTATCTACGGCAAGCAATTTAAAAAAGGAAAGTCTACAGACCCAATGGAGAACCAAGGTACATCTAGATGTATTCATGGAGGCGCTGCTTTTGTTATTCCACTGATACAGGATTTTGCTTACCTTAGCTTAATCCCTTTTCAAGTAGAGATACAGCTAAAAAGCGCTCTGTCTAAACAAAACATCCGGGTTGATGTGCCTGCAACATTTACAATTGCTGTTTCAACAAACCCTTCCATTATGTCTAATGCCGCAGAAAGATTGTTAGGGTTGTCCATTCAAAACCAATCACAACTAGCAAACGAAATTATTTACGGACAATTACGTGAAGTTATTGCCACAATGACAATTGAAGAAATTGTTTCTGATAGAGACAAGTTTATCGATAAGATTCGCAGTAGCGTTGTTGTTGAGTTAAATAAAATTGGTTTCGATCTAATTAACGTTAATATCCAAGATATCAAAGATGAAGCCGGTTACGTAGTGTCTTTAGGTAAGGAAGCTGCAGCTAGGGCTATCAACGAAGCCAAGATATCTGTTGCAGAACAAGAGCGTATTGGTGAAATCGGTAAAACTGAAAAAGATAAAGACCGTATTACACAAACATCGGCTGCACTCGCACAGGCGGAAATTGGTAAGGCTGAAGCCGATAGACAACGCAGAACATCCATCGCAACAGCCAATGCTACTGCCGTTGCCGGTGAAAACGAAGCTAAAGCCAATATTGCAAAAACAGATTCTACCCGTCAAGTTGCGGAGGCAGAAGCTAGAAGAGAGGCTGAAACGGCTATAAAAACAGCAGATGCTAGAATCCTTGAAGATTCTTATGCTGCTGAGCAAAAGGCTGAAGTTGCTCGTGCAGAACGTGACAAAGCTTCACAGATTGCTAACGTAATCGTTCCAACACAGGTTGCTAGAGACAAGACTGTTATTGAAGCTAATGCCGCAGCACAGAGAGAAATTGAGGAAGCTCGTGGTAAAGGTGAAGCTCTAAGACTACAGTTGGTTGGCGAGGCCGAAGGTCAGTTAGCTATTTTAGAAAAGAAAGCAGAAGGTTTTAAAAAATTAGTTGAAGCTGCTGGTGGTAATGCCAAAGATGCTGTCATGATGATGATTGCAGACCAACTAACTGAAATCACCGAGATTCAGGTTGAGGCTATTAAGAATCTCAAAATCGATAAAGTGGTTGTGTGGGATAATTTGGGACAAGGTGGTGATGGACAATCCTCTACGGCAAAATTTGCTTCCAGCCTAATGGGATCTTTACCTCCATTTAATGAGCTACTAAAGGCTGCTGGATTTCAGCTTCCAGGATGGGTTGGTAATGAAGTAAGTCCTGCTGAAAAAGACGTGTCCCCGATACAACCTACCAGTGATACGCCTGCTGACCTAAATGAGGCTGTCCAGGGAAAGGCCCCTAAAGATCCGGCTGTTCCAGATGGTTTTTGGGAAAAAGGTCATCAATAAATGATTCACTACGTTGCTGGTGACTTGTTTTTAAACAAGTATAATGCTCAAGCTTTTGGACATGGTACAAATTGTCACGGGGCTTTCGGGGCCGGTATCGCAGTCGCCTTTAAACATAAGTATTACAACATGTATTTAGCTTATAAAGAACGTTGCGAAACAGGTAAACATAATCCAGGGGACGTGTTTTTTTGGAAAGAAGATGGTAAGCCGTCTGTATTCAATCTAGCTACACAAAAAAGACCTGGCGCGAATGCTCGGTTAGAATATATTGAAAACTCCCTCGTAAAAACTATAGAATTGGCTAGAGATAATAACGTTGTCTCGATAGCAATTCCCCAAATAGGCGCAGGGATTGGTGGGCTTTTTTGGGATGATGTAAAAAACATCTTAGAGACACGGTTTAAAAATTGGGGTGGTAATCTCTATGTTTACGANNTGACAAATTTACTGCTATCGTTTATAATGATATTATAACAGTAGGAGAAAATATGGAAATCAAAATTCAGACAACATCGGATAACAAAACTATTAGACTAAAAGATATTACTCCTGGTGGTGTCTTTCGATACCATGGGGTGTCTCTAGAAGATGCTCTACGGGATGATGGAATTTGGCAAGTTGTTACAGCACAACCGGCAAAACCAGGACTAGTATTTTGTGTTAATGTATCTGGGAAATCGTCTGCTTTCCGTGACGACGATCACCTGGTTATCCCGCACAAAGCAACACTGGTTCTCGATCCTGGGGAATAGCTGTGGGAATTGACAATCCTCTTTTAAATATTCAATCAGATGATTTTAGCATTGTCGAGTCTGTATATGACATTGCTGTCGCTGTAACAGGTAAGAAACCTTTGTATTATTGTATAGATCAAAACTTTGGTTTGGTGTGTTTTTGGTACTGTGAGTCAAACATGACAGATTCCCTTGGAAATAAATTTTCCTCTAATCCAGAAGGGAATAAAGATTACTTTGCTAACATACATCTTGAGAGATTTCCGTTTGACCCCAAGGTTTTTGTTTGCCAATGGTTAAAAGAGGCTAAACCAGATGATTTTGCCCAAAGTCAGTGGTCTAAAAGATACAAGAGTGACGACGTTTGGAGTACGAGGGCTTTTCGATTTTATACTGAAGATTGGGGACACGTCGGGCATAGTAATCGAGCTTGTTTTGCTGTGAAACCTACACATGGATGGCAGGGTAAATAATATGAAAACTGTGTTCTGGTTGATTTTAACATTATCAAATACCGATAGTAAAATTATCAAAGAGATTCCAACAATCTCACAACCTGCATGTGCCGCCGCTGCCACACAGTGGATAAAATATTATCGTGATAATTACGACTCTGGTTACGGTGCCTCGGCTATTTGCGTGGAAGGTTACTTACAAACCAATGAGTAAAGATAAGCTATTAGGACCTATAACCGATGTTGGTAAGGGCGCTTATTTTCGAGGCGAGGATCTGGCTATCATCAAAGAAGCTCTCGGATGTATGGGGGTCTTACTAGAGAATGCTAGAAACGCAAATAAGTCCAGAGTTGGTTGGCCAATGGCAGAACTTGTTCAATCAGATGCTTTAAAAAGAATAGAATTAAGAACCAAAAAATAAATTATATTCTCTAAGTCTTTCGTAACAAGTCCCAGTCACTTTCCCATATATAAACAACACTATATCCAGACCTTTCTAAACAAGATATTTTATACAGAGTATCTAGGTACAAAACTCCAAAAGAACGTTTGTTATTAGCGTTTATGTTTTTTTGGGAAAAAACTTTTGGGTTGCCATGCCAGTAATCCCCAAAGAACTCATAAACAGTTTTCGTGTCTTCCACGTAACCGTCAACATAGAAAACAGCTTCCGGAACAACTATTCGTTTATAACGTATCAAGTTGGTAATGTTTAATGAGTCCAACCATAAATTCTCTTTTTTAGAAGACACTTTAGAGCATTTTGGACATCCAGTACCCTGCAGATGACTATTAGGTGTTTGATAAAAAACCCCATGTTTTTTGCAGGTAATGGGTAGTTTTGTATGTTGGTCCACGTAATTTTCAATAGAAATCATGTAGTAGTCATATTTGTCTCTATGAAGGCTAGCGGCTTTAGCTAGAAACTTATCTAAATATTTTTTCTTATTGCCTTGGTGTCTTTTTATAGTTTTCGATATTTTCACGTCATTTCCACAAAGAGCGCAGCCGTATTTTGTTCTTGGACTAACATGTCTTGAGGGTTCCACAGAAAAATCACCGTGTTTTCTACAAGTTATTATAACTTTAGCGCCAAGCTGCCTATTTCTTAGGTCTGTTTTTGAGTAGTCGTAGGTATTTCCATGAATGGCTAAAGCTTTTTTAATAAAAATATCTTTATCATTGACGCCATCTAGATGACATTTTCTACACCCTCTACCTTTTAAATGTAATATGCCAGATTGTTTAAACTCTCCATGTACCGGACAACTTATAAATAACATGTCAGATGCTTTTGTATAACATATCTTGGAATAGTCATAATAACTATTATGTATTAAATTAGCTTTCTCTACAAAAAATTCTTTCGGTATTGCAAGAGATTTTCCAACTAAACTTAAGGCGGCTGATATATTTTCTTTACCGCAATGAGGACATCCACACCCTTGTAAATGTGAGTGTGGTGTCTGTTTAAATTCTCCATGTTGTTTGCAAGTTATAAAAATATGTTTCTCTGAGTGTTCATAAAAAACTCTCGTGTAGTCATAAGTATCACCATGGGTTTTTATGGCCTTTACTACAAAACTGTTTGTGTCAAGCTTCTGACTTAAGGCATTTTTTGAGAAGGCTACACGTCTTTTTTCGTCTCCACACTCAGGACAACCATGACCTGAAAGATGAGAGAGTGGTTGTTGATAAAAATAGCTGTGCCTTTTACACCCGATATTTACTTTTGTATGACTATTTATATACGAAACATCATCATAGTTATATAGTGATCCATGAATGCTCCTGGCTTTATTAATAAAATCTTCGGTCGTGGATTTTCTAGACATTTTAAAAGCTTATGTAAAAACCTAGTTTAAATCTCTATTTTGAAGCATTACCTCTTCCCCGATACCCTCATAAGCGTTATATACTGCATCAGCAACCGCCTGGGGAGACTCTTTTAAGGCTATTTGGCTGTTTTTTATGCCAGTTGATACCTTGGATAGCCCTGACATTAATTTCGCCTTTAAATCGTTTCTAGAGCCTTTATCCAAGGGGAAAATAGACATAGAGACGGCATCAGCCAATCCCATTGACAGGTCATCAGGAATTCCAGCCTTATTGAGAACGTTTCTCAAGTCTGAGTAGAATTTATCGTTGTTTTCTTCTATAGTATCTCCAGATAGAGACACCGATTTTAAGGAATTTACAAACCCGTCTACAAGCGATTCTGGATTACGGCCTTCTAGTGTAGCGTGGAAAGCATCGGCTAGATAGTCACCAGATGTTATGGAGAACTCGGACAACTTAGTATCCCCAGCGCTGTTCGTTTCTAGTTTCCTGTTCCATTTGATACCTACGATCTTCATGTTCTCTAACCTGTTTTGCAAGTTCTGGGTCAGTTTTTTCTAATGTTTCCCAGTCTATATTATCTATAACCTTCTCCCCACCACATTCTCTACACCTAACGTCAAAATCACCTCTAAAATAGGCTTCTTCAAAATCAGGGTCTTCTGCAAACTCTTCTGGAGATATGCCGTGACTGTCTACGGCAGGATTTACGGTAGTACCTTTTCCATCACAAGTTGGGCATAAAGCACGTTTAGTGGGAACTTCTACAGTTTCTTCTACGTCATAACCCTCAGCATCCGTAAAAGTTATTTTCATTTGCTTAGATATTTTACTGGTTAGATTAACCCCATCCACAATCCAATCAAGTTCTCCCCCAGCATACTGCTCTTCAAAGGTCCTAACCACTGATTCAATAGCCAAACGACGGACAGATGCTGGGAACATTGAGTACCAAGCCTTTGGATCAAAATCACGGGCAATTTCCCGTACATAGCGTCTTGCAGCACCCTCAACGAGACTAGTTATGGCTCTAGTGGCCAATGCAGATGTATAAGAGCCTTTTCTCATTTTTAGAATCAGGTTTTTAAAAATACCTGTTTTCTCGTCGTCTAAAGGCCCTGTATTATCTATATATTCAACTAATTCCCTAGCAACTGATCTATCATCTTCAAAATAAGCTACCTTAGTCTGGAGATTGGATAGTTGTCTTTTAATGGATAATAGAGTATCTTTCATAGCAATTTTCCTTGATACCTTATTGGTTTAGAAAAAATTAACTAGAGATACCTGTGCTCTAAAATCTCTATGTTAGATGTATTTAAAATGATTGTTGAGAACCCTATTTTAGGGCTTGTTGCCATTATTCTCTATGTTTTGGTGGTTATAGGTATAGCTACTGGTGGAGAGGGTGGTTTGGACTAATAATCAGTCCAACGTATCATAACACCAGCCTCTTCTAACATTTTTATAGCGAAGTCTATTGACTCCTTCCAATCAGGTTTATTGGCAAAAGGGTTATTAGTAGAGACTACTACAGTTGTAATACCTGCCTGAATGATCGCTCTCGCACAATCGGCACAAGGTGGCGATTCCATATACATAGAACACGCTCTAGTCGATACCCCGATTCGGGCAGCGTTATAAATACAGTTACGTTCACTATGTTCAGTCCACAAATATTTGGCGGGTCTTTCATGACGCTCTTCAACATTATCATCTATACCACGAGGGAACCCGTTAAATCCCGTAGAGACTATTTCTCTATCTGGGCCGACAATAACACAACCAACCTTTGTAGACCTGTCTTTTGATTTAGTAGCTACAAAACGAGCCATATCAATGAAATACTTGTCCCAGGAAGCTACATCTGGTCTTAATGGTTCTATCATATAGTTCTCCGCACATGCGCCACTATAATATCTGGTACTAGGGACTCGTTTCCGGAATTTAAAGCCAACTTTAACTCCGATTTTATATCTAGGTCCAAGGCCGGGTTTATACATAGTGATGTACCTGCTGGACAGCCGCAGTCTCTTTTTTCTAGATCATTTCCGCAGCCAGCACAGACCTCAATCATCAACCCTTCACGTACTAGATTATTAAATGTTTTTTGTGATATCACAACCAACCTAATCCTTCCATGACGGAAACTTGCGACCCAAGTCTATCATCACCTGTCGGCCATGTTTATATGTTGGATCTAGATATTTAGAGACAACATGATCAAAATCCGTTAAAATCTCATCTACCATAGTCTCTAGAATCTCTTCAGAACACGCTTGTGCGGCGTTAGAAGCCTCTCCTGTTATCCTGTAATACTCAGAGTTGTCAGCACCCTTTTGATTATTAAAACGATTTTCTACAGGTATTTTAGCAAATTCAGGGTAGTTTACTTCGATATATAATCGAGCAATCTTAAAATAAAGCCCATCTCGAATACCTGCGCCATCAAACATAGTTAACGACCCGTTATTTTCCATAGAAACCGTCTAATAAATAAACCTACACAAACACCCGCTATAAAAGAAATCACTATAAAGCGCCCATTAGCTCTTCATAAGCGCTCTGTCCACCAACGGCCTTAATAACAGTTGTACGTTCTTTAGAGAATCCAATTGGCTCGTTGTTAAGAATATTAACATGGGAAGGGATTGCTGTGTGCTTGTAAACAAAATCGTTACCCTTTTTGGTAGGCTTCCAATAACCTGGAATTGGTGTACCATCATCACGAGTACGCTGCTCAACCAATCCCCACTTCTTAGCTTTTGCCAAATGACGTGTAGGNNTCGTTTGTACGCTCATGTACACGAACTAGTTTAATTAAAGCTTCTGCTAAATTCTTATGTAGGTTATACGAGTAACCGTTATAAAACTGGCCACAGCACGGGCAGTCAGTACCTTTACCCTGTAGTGCAAGACGGTTTAACACACGCTTTGCCGACTCTACTGTGGTACGCCTGGAAAATGGAGTTTTTGTTCTATTACGTTGCATATAGTTTACCTCTCTTTTAAAGAATTGTTACAATGTAGCCTATGCCGAGAACTACACATCCAGATATTATAGCATAAACGATCTTTATTAGGGGAGCCATTGGACTATGGTATGAAAACGGGTCGGGTTTGTGTGTCATGTAAGTATGGAATAAAGACAACCCGTAAGCTTGTAGTTTAGTTAAAAAGGGTAGCCCAAAAACTGGGGCAACAAGCCAACCCCACAATTTAGTTATTACAAAAGCATGCCAAACCGCCAATGGAACAATAGAGAAAAGTGCTATCCAAAAAACTACAAACCGAACCGCTCTTTCCTCTTTCTGATTCTCTTTAAACTTTTCTTCTAACATAGGTATCATAGAGTTGAAAATCCTGACGGGTTTTGGAAAACAAATCTGGTAATGGCTGTAACAAAGCGAGGATCTTCTATATCAGATAGGATTCTATGCTCCCACTCTGTCCAGTTGTTTTTCTGAAGGTCCCATGGGTCTTCACCGTCCTCTAGATTTCTTCCCACATTCTTAGCACCAGTGACATTGGCAATATACAAATGTATGATCTCATTAGATTGTGTGGACGAAAACATTCTCCCCATGTTGTACAACTTAGTCTCATCGATAACATAACCAGACTCTTGTCTAAGCTCTAAGAGAGCTATTTCTAATGGAGACTTATCTTTATCCATAGAACCACCAAAAGCACCCTCTAAAACCTTATTGTGGGCAGGATTAAACTCTTGGTGTAGTAAAATCTCAAACCTACCATCTTCAGTACGACGAACCGGAACTATCCCAACAGAATCTTTACCCAATCGCTGGGAATAATAATAGTTCTCATTCTTAAAAACAGTTAGCCAGGGTTTAGGCTCGGATTTCCAAATTTCTTCTATCATATTTTAATCTCTTTGTTTACTACAGTATAGTACATTTTAACAACACACAAAAACAATTGAGACACTTGTCCTGCCTGTTAGTTTATCATATTTTAATACGTTACGTCTAGGAAATATAAATAGAGAGACTATTTTCTCTCTAGGTTGGTGTGTATGGTTCTACGTTGCTTTCTTCTTTTTGGCTCACTAATAGCCTTAGCAATTTTTACTCCAAACCAGGGACTCGCTGAAGAGAGTGTAACGAAACCTACCGAAGAATCTAAAGAAACACCTGTAGAAATGCCTACACGCTTTACAGCATCTTGGGCAAGACACTATTACCGTGGTTGGAGATTAAATGCCTTAGAAACCCAGTTTAAATACCCGAAACAACACTCTATTATTAAACTAAGCGTTGGTGGGTCTAATAAAAGATCTGGGGCCGTTGATATGGTTGGCGGAGATCTGAATGCTGATTTACTTAGCGGAATACTCTCTATAGAACTTCCACAAGAATATACAATAGAGAAAATAGAGAAAACTCAATTGTGGCAAGCTACTATAGATTATGAATACTACTGGTCTCTATATGATGGAAAAGCTTGGAAGTTTCCTTTTGATCTATATGCGTCTACAGGTATTGGTGGATTATTAGACATTGAATTGTCTACACATAAATACACCTATACCATTAATTTTGACGAAGAACAAGATTTGGATGGAACAATATCCATCCCAGGAACATCTACTGATACTAATTTTAGTTTTTTCGTACCAGGATGTTTAAACTTTGATTTCTCTATTGCTACTGTAAAAGGTTGTGGATTTTTTAATATAGAGAATCCTAAAAATTCTTCAGGATACTGGGCCTTTGGTTTCGGTTTCTAATGCTTGTAAAAATTTCAAAGTCTTCTTAAAGCAATCGATACATAAGTGGACTTTAGCTACTACAGGCTCCTTAATAAGATTCTCCAGTAGTGGCGGGCTAAATAATAAGGCACCAGGCTCATTTAACTCGTGGTCGCAGATATCACAATCTATTTTGAGCATTGACAACCCCAGCCTGGTTCATATTTAATACGCTTTGCTTCTTGAACATAGGCAGCAACTTCAAGAGCAACATCCTCTACAGATGTAATATCTCCAACCAACTCGTCTACCTTAAATGTTTTAAAAGAGTCTATATAGAATCTTCCGCCAGTCAAATAAGCTCTGATTTGTAGACCTCCAGCGCTTCTAGGCATATCATCTAGTGTCGTATAAGTAACGCGGTCAATATTGCATAAAGGTATGAAAACTTTTTGAGCATCGCTTAACATAGTAGCCCCACGTTCTACGCCGATAAACACACGTCCCCAATAGTCTATAACGCCACTTACAATATCATACCGTAAACTCATCTTTTAACCCTTCTTTTGCTTGGCATATACCACATATTTTGCAATACTTAGTGCTATAGTCTCCAAGGTTTCTCTATTCTCTAGAGTGTTTTCTAATACTAAATGAGAACTGTATACAGCGCCATGAACTCCGACTACGATAGCAAGTTTATCAGAGATAAATGTTGGGATAGATAATATAGGTTGGCCAACTGACACAGAGAATATTTCTGTTATCGGTATAAATATTTTTAAACAGTCACCATGACAACTTGGCACAGAGTACTCTGCAGCCAAAAATACAGTGTTATACTCCTTTAAAACATCTTCCATAAAATTTGGAATCTTTAGAGTGCCGTCGTCTGTGGTTGACTTTGGTCGTGGTGGAGGAGGTGGCGGATATGTTCCCATATGTCTTTTAATCATTTTCTTTTTCCAGAAGTTCTATTTTTCTATTTAAATACCAGACAGCTTTTTTTAAATTTTCAACCGGGTTGTCCTTAGCGTCCCACCGATATATGTATTTAAAAGCGTTGGCAACATGGTGGTCTTTATACAAACCAAGCTTCTCAATAAGATCTATACACTCATATTTACTTTTATTGTAGTGGTCTGGGTTATTAATCTGTTCGCGCACTCCACTGGTTTCTGTAAACTTGATTCCGTTTGTACCAATGAAATTTATGTAGCGATTAATGTACCAAACGGATTTTTTTAAATTATTCTTTAGGTCTCCCTTAGAATTAAATCTCCAAATATACTTAAATGCACATGCTAAATGAAAATGTTTATCAAGACCTAAATCCTCAATAACATCCATACAATCGATTCCGTCCAACTGTGTGTAGTGTGGAGGTTTGTTAACAATATCTACATTCTCTGTCATATAGAGACTCCTACATTGTCTCTATAGTAT
>CXWL01009772.1_pt1 | contig 14536 bp, 8 predicted proteins | sample 590931 | NCBI WGS metagenome assembly CXWL01 (sample SAMEA3498368, study PRJEB10139) | groundwater metagenome | biome: water well; material: biofilm material | place: Germany | collected 2015-04-27 | reverse complement strand
CCCAAGGCCTATGGCGGCGACGAGCCGCGAATGAACCGCGAGCTCACCAACACCTTCGACAACGCGGATGCCCACCGCAAGGACCTGAAGGACGACTACCTATCGGTCGAGCACCTCCTACTGGCGATGAACGCCAGGTTGGGCGTCGGCAACGAAGAGCTGCTGCAGGCACTCAAGGAAGTGCGCGGCAGCCACCGGGTCACCAGCGCCAACCCGGAAGAGCAGTTCGCCGCGCTCGACAAGTACGGCCAAGACCTCACCGCCCGCGCCCGCGACGGCAAGATCGATCCGGTGATCGGTCGCGACGACGAGATCCGGCGGGTCATCCAGGTGCTCAGTCGCCGCACCAAGAACAACCCGGTGCTGATCGGCGAGCCCGGGGTCGGCAAGACAGCCATCGTCGAGGGCCTGGCCCGGCGCATCGCCGATGGAGACGTGCCGGAGGGCCTGAAGGGCAAACGGCTCATCTCGCTCGACATCGGCTCGATGCTCGCCGGGGCGAAGTACCGAGGTGAGTTCGAAGAGCGGTTGAAGGCCGTGCTCAAGGAGATCACCGATGCCGCCGGCGAGGTCATCACGTTCGTCGACGAGATCCACACCATCGTCGGCGCCGGCGGTGCCGAGGGCGCGATGGATGCCGGCAACATGATCAAGCCGATGCTGGCCCGCGGTGAGCTGCGGATGATCGGCGCCACCACCCTCGACGAGTACCGCAAGTACGTCGAGAAGGACGCCGCGCTCGAGCGGCGCTTCCAGCAGGTGTACGTGGGCGAGCCCACGGTTGAAGACACCATCGCCATCCTGCGCGGTCTGAAGGAACGCTACGAGGTGCACCACGGTGTGCGCATCCAGGATTCGGCGCTCGTCAGCGCGGCCGTGCTGAGCAACCGCTACCTCACCAACCGCTTCCTGCCCGACAAGGCGATCGACCTCATGGACGAGGCCGCCAGCAAGCTGCGCATCGAGATCGACTCGCTGCCGACCGAGATCGATGTCGTCGAGCGGCGCATCCTGCAGCTCGAGATCGAGGAGGTCGCCCTCGACAAGGAGACCGACGTCGCCTCCAAGGAACGACTCGAGATCATCAGCACCGAGCTCGGCGAACTGCAGGGCGAGGCAGCCGAGATGCGCCGCCACTGGGAAGGCGAGAAGCAGGCCATCGCCGCCATCCGGGTGCTGAAAGAAGAGCTCGAGCAGCTACGCACCATCGTCGATCGCGAAACCGACCTCAACCTCGCCGCGGAGATCCGCTACGGCCGAATCCCCGAGCTCGAGCGGCGCATCGCCGACGCCACGGCGCACCTCGACGAACTGCAGACCGGCACCCGGATGCTGAAGGAGGAGGTCGACGCCGAAGACATCGCCGAGGTCGTCAGCAAGTGGACCGGCGTGCCTGTCACGCGGCTGCTGGAGGGCGAGATGGCCAAGCTCGTTCATCTCGAAGCGCTGCTGCACGAGCGGGTCATCGGCCAGGACCAGGCCGTGATCGCCGTGTCGAACGCGATCCGCCGTTCGCGGGCCGGCCTCAGCGATCCGCATCGGCCGATCGGCTCGTTCATGTTCCTCGGCCCGACCGGGGTGGGGAAGACCGAGCTCGCTCGAGCGGTGGCCGAGTACTTGTTCGACGACGAACGGGCGATGGTGCGCATCGACATGGGCGAGTACATGGAGAAGTTCTCGGTGAGCCGCCTCATCGGCGCGCCTCCCGGGTACGTGGGCTACGACGAGGGCGGCCAGCTCACCGAGGCGGTGCGCCGTCGACCGTACAGCGTGGTGCTGCTCGACGAGATCGAAAAGGCCCACCCGGATGTGTTCAACGTGTTGCTCCAGGTGCTCGACGANNGGCTTCTTCAAGCCCGAGTTCATCAACCGGGTCGACGAGATCATCCGCTTCCGTTCGCTCACCGAGGCCGACCTGCGCCACATCGTCGGCATCCAGCTCGGCGCGTTGCGCAAGCGCATGGCCGATCGCCGGATCACCCTCGAGGTGAGCGAAGCGGCGATGACGAAGCTGGCCCAAGAGGGCTACGACCCCAGCTTCGGCGCCCGTCCGCTGAAGCGAGTGATCCAGCGCGAGATCAGTGATCCGGTGGCAGTTCTCATCCTCGAGGGCAAAGTGGTCGACGGCGACACGGTCACCGTAGATCTCGACGCCACCGCCGCAACTTTGTCGGTCTCGACCCGCTGAAGGCGTTCGGACCGACAAAGTTGGGGGTGGGCTGCGTAGTGTCGGGCGGTGATGGATCCCGATGGCCCGTGGTCACCGTTCGAACCGTTGGCCATCACCGATCCGGCCATCAACGATCCGGTCAGCGCTGAGCGGGCGAGCGTCGACCCGGATCGCCGGCGGGGCTGGATGCGGCGCCTATGGCCGTTCCTCGCCGTGCGCAAGGTCGCCTTCGTGTCGGCACTCTTCGCTGCACTGGTGGCGATGGTGGTCGGGGTTCTCATCCCGAGGGTCACGATGGATGCGATCGATGACGGCCTTCGCGCCCAGACCCAACCGCTCGAGCGGTTCGTGTGGATCATCGGCGCGATCGCGATCGCCAGGGCGCTGCTCACCTATTTCTATCGATGGTCGCTGTATCGCGTCGCCTACGAGCTCGAGGCCGATCTCCGGTCGGCGATGTTCGGCCATCTCACCCGACTCGACTTCGCGTTCTACGACCGCGTCCAAGCTGGCCAGCTCATCTCCCGCGCCAACTCCGACATCCGGTCTGTGCAGATGTTCCTCACCTTCGCCCCGCTCATGTCGCTCAACCTGGTGAGCTTCGTGGTTGCGATCGTGTTGATGGCATCGATCCACCTCTGGCTCACGCTGGTGGCCGTCGCGGTCTTGCCGTTCACCTACTTCACCGGCACGCGGCTGCGCAACGTGTCGTTCCCGATGTCGTGGATCGTGCAGGGCCGCCAGGCCGAGATCGCCACGATCGTCGACGAGAACGTGCAGGGCGTGAGGGTGGTCAAGGGGTTCGCCGCCGAGGAGCGCGAGCTGCACAAGTTGGCCCGTGCGGCCACCCGGCTGCGATGGGCCAACGTGTCGTTGAACGACGCGAGGGCGAAGTGGGGTCCGCTCACCGAGAACCTTCCCCGGCTCGGGCTTGCCGCGGTGCTGCTGTACGGCGGGATCCTGACCATCGACGGCGACATCACCGTGGGAGCGATCGTCGCGTTCAACGCGTACGTCGTGCTGGTGCAGGCGCCGTTCCGGTTCCTCAGCTTCATCTTGATCCTCGGCCAGCGAGCCGCCGCATCTGCCGGCCGGATCTTCGAGGTCCTCGACGAACGTGCGGGCGTGGTCGACAGACCCGGCGCCGTCGATCTCGTCGACGCTCGTGGTGCTGTGCAGTTCGACGACATCACCTTTGCCTACGGGGGCGGCGAGCCGGTGCTCAACGGGTTCACGTTGCAGGTGTGCCCGGGCGAGACGGTGGCGATCGTCGGGCGCACCGGTAGCGGCAAGAGCACCATCGCGCGGGTGCTGGCCCGGTTCTACGACGTGCAGCAAGGGATGGTGTCGGTCGACGGCCACGATGTGCGCGACGTCACCCTCGCCAGCCTTCGCCATCACGTCGGCGTCGTGCTCGACGACCCGTTCCTCTTCTCGGCATCGGTGCGCGACAACATCGCCTTCGGTCGTCCCGACGCCTCGATCGACGACGTCGTCGCTGCGGCACGCGCCGCGCAGGCCGACGAGTTCATCGGCGAGTTGCGCGACGGCTATGACACCGTGGTGGGCGAACGCGGCTACGACCTGTCCGGAGGGCAGCGGCAACGAATCGCCATCGCCCGGACGCTGCTGGCCGATCCGGCGGTGCTCGTGCTCGACGACGCAACGTCGGCGATCGACGTGCAGGTGGAGAGCCGGATCCACGAGGCCCTTCACCAGTCGCTGGGCACTCGCACCACGATCCTGATCGCCCACCGACTGTCCACGATCACGCTGGCCGACCGGGTGGTGCTGCTGGAGGGCGGTCAGGTCGTTGCCGACGGCACCCATGCGCAACTTCTCGCCGACGAACCCCGGTACGCCGCGGTGCTGGCGCGAATCGAGCACGCCGACGACGTGTCGACCGGCCAGGCGGTCGGCGAATGATGTTCGGGCCTCCTGCCGGCGGCGGCCTCGGTCCAGGTGGGGCACAGACCAGCGCGGCGGCCGGGCTCCCCTTCGCCGGTGTGCCAGCCGAGCTCGCCGCACAGGCGGACGCCATCTTGGCGACCGAGCCCGAACACGCCGAACCAACGGTGCGGTTCGATCCGGTCAACCGCGACCGGCGGCCGTTCACGCTGCGTCGGTTCCTCGGCGCGCACCGCCTCGCGCTTGCCGGGGCGTTCGTGCTGGTGGTCTTCGAGACCCTTGCACTGCAGGCCGGCGGTGTGCTCACCCAGCAGGGCATCGACCGTGGCATCACACCGGGGAACACCGGGGTTCTCGTCGCGGTCGCCATGATCTACGTGCTGTCGGTGATCGTGGCGACCGCTGCCGGCGCGTGGCGGGTGAGCTGGACGGGCCGGCTCGGGGAGCGGTTGTTGTACGAACTGCGGCTCCGGGTGTTCGCCCATCTCCAGCGTTTGTCGATCGACTTCTACACCGACGAGCGTGCCGGGCGCCTGCTCACCAGGATGACCAGCGACATCGACGCGCTGCAACAGCTCTTCCAGGACGGCCTGGTGAACCTCGCCGTTCAGGCCCTCACGGTGTTGATCGTGACCGTCATCCTGTTCGCGCTCGAACCGACGCTCGCCGTCATCACGGTGCTCGTGATCGTGCCGGCCTTGCTCGCTCTCACCCTGTGGTACCGGTCGGCCTCGGATCGATCGTACGCCGTGGTCCGCGAGCGCATCGCCGACGTGTTGGCCGATCTGAGCGAGACGCTGCAGGGTGTTCGCATCGTCACCGCGTTCAATCGGCGGCGCCAGAACGTGGTGGCCCATCGGCGCATCGTGCGCAGCTATCGCGATGCCAACAACGTCACGGCACGCCAGGGCGCGCTGTACGGCCCGGGAGCCGATCTGCTCGGGGCGATCGCCCAGCTCGCGGTGCTGCTCGTCGGTGGCCGGATGGTGCTCCGCGGCGACATCTCGATCGGCACGCTCGCCGCGTTCGTGCTCTACCTCACCGCGTTCTTCGCGCCCATCCAGCAGCTCGTCCAGCTGTACACCACCTACCAATCCGGGCAGGCCGCCGTCACCAAGCTGCGCGACCTCTTGGCGACCGAGCCGGCAGTTGCCGAGCGGCCCGACGCCATCGATCTTCCCCCGCTCGCGGGTCGGGTCGAGCTCGACGACGTGCACTTCGGCTACCAACCGGGTGTCGAGGTGCTGCGCGGTGTGAGCCTGGTGATCGAGCCGGGCGAGACGTTTGCGCTCGTCGGCGAGACCGGTTCGGGGAAGTCGACCATCGCCAAGCTGGTGAGCCGGTTCTACGACCCCTCTCATGGGTTGGTGCTCCTCGACGGCTGTGATGTCCGCGATGTCACAATCGCATCGTTGCGCCGGCAGCTCGGTGTGGTTCCGCAGGAGGCCTTCCTGTTCGCCGCGTCGATCCGTGACAACGTCGCCTTCGGCGCCGACGGCGCCGCCGACGAGGACGTGCGCGCCGCATGCGACGCCGTGGGATTGGGCGATCTCGTCGACCGGCTGCCTGACGGACTCGACACGTTCGTGCACGAACGCGGAGTGTCGTTGTCCAGTGGCGAGCGACAGCTGTTGGCGCTCGCCAGGGCATTGCTCGCCAGGCCCCGCGTGCTGGTGCTCGACGAGGCCACGTCGAGCCTCGATCTCGAGAGCGAGAGCATCGTCGAACGAGCGCTCGACGCCGTGCTCGAGGGTCGCACCGCGATCGTGATCGCCCATCGCCTGGCCACCGCGATGCGTGCCGATCGGATCGGCGTCATCGAGCGCGGCGAACTGGTGGAGCTCGGCACCCCGCAGGAGCTCCGTGACCTCGGCGGTCGCTACGCCGAGATGGAGGCCACCTGGCGCCGTCATGCCAACGCCTGACCGGACATCTTGACCATTGGCTGACGAAGTCTTCGGGCGTACTGGCTGAAGTTGGGCGCGCTCGGGCCGATACCTGGATCGAGGGATTTTCAGGGGAGCAACAACCGTGGCCGATCCAGCCGACATCGCTCATCTACTGCGCCGCACCGAGTTCGTCGCGCGCCAAGCGCGGGTAACCGAACTGGAGGCCGGCACGATCGCCGCTGCGGTCACCAACGTGATGGACTTCACCGCCAACGCCAACCCGCAGATCCCGGCGAACCTGGTCACCCACGACAGCGCCAACTCCTACGGTCAGTTCATCGCCGCCCACAACTGGTGGCTCGACTCGATGGCCACCCGCCCGAGGCCGTTCCAGGAGAAGATGACCCTGTTCTGGCACGGCCACTTCGTGAGCGAGTGGGAGGTGGTCAGCCGTACCGACCACATGATGAGCCAGAACCAGCTGTTCCGCACGAGCGGCCTTGGCAACTTCCTGGCCTTGACCCATGCCATGGCGTTGCAGCCGGCGATGCTGATCTACCTGTCGAACGGTGTGAACGTGAAGGGCACACCGAACCAGAACTTCGCCCGTGAGCTGTTGGAGCTGTTCACCCTCGGCGTCGGCAACTACGCCGAGGACGACGTGGCCGAGGCGGCGAGGGCGTGGACCGGGCACAACTACAACACCACCACCAAGGCCTACGAGTTCCGCCCGACCAGGCACGACACGGGGGACAAGACCTTCTTCGGGATCACGAGGAACTGGGACGGCCCGGAGACGATCAACGAGATCCTCAGCGTCAACACCGCCAAGCAACTGATCGCGGCGAAGCTGATCGCCAAGAAGCTGTGGGAGTTCCTTGCCTATCCGAAGCCGGCGGCCTACATCGTCGACGAGCTGGCGGCGCTGTTCGTGCTGAACAACCTCGAGATCCGCCCGCTCGTGGAGGCGATCTTGAACCGCCCCGAGTTCTACTCGGCGGAAGCGAAGCAGGGCCTCGTGCGCACACCGGCGGAGTGGGTGGTGAACCTGCTGGCGCGTACGGGCCTCACCTCGGCGGCGATCAACGTGCAGGGCTACTCCGAAGCCATGGGACAGATGGTGTTCAACCCGCCGAACGTCGCCGGGTGGAAGAACAACAGCTACTGGATGACCACGAGCGCGTTGAGCGGTCGCGCCAACCTGGCCAAGAGGGTCGCCGGGCTCCTGCGGGCCAACGGCGGCTTCGACGGCCTGTACGCGATGTCGGTGGCCGATTCGGTCGACTACGTGGTCAACTACTTCGGGCTCGCGCCGCTCGCGGCCAGCTCGCGAACCGCGCTGATCAACGCTCATCAGGCCGAGCGCGGAGCCAGCAACGGCTCGAACAGCAGGGCCGTCACGAACCTGCTGATCATGACCATGTTGACCGGCGAGATGAACGTGCCGTCATGAGCGTCGCCGGCTCGTCCGCAACGACATGCCTGGAACGGCACTCGACGTCGGGAACGACGTCCAGACCGACAAGGACTCCCGATGCTCGATCCTGACATCTCCACCGACGATGCGTTGGCGCTGCTGTCGCGGCCCGACGACCGCCCCGATGCCCACCCCGGTCCGTACGGCTGGAGCAGGCGCACGTTCCTGCAGGCCATCGGAGCCGGCGTGTTCGGTGGCGCAGCGATCGGCACCTTCGGTCCTGAGCTGTTCGGCGGTGACATCCCCGAGGCTTGGGCCGGCACCCCGATCGGGCCGAACGACGGAATCGTGATCGTTGTGACGTTGTACGGCGGCAACGACGGTTTGAACACCTTCGTGCCGTACGCAGACCCGAACTACTACGCCCGCCGGGCGAACATCGCGATTCCGCAGAACCAGGTTCTCGCGGTGAACGGAGCCGTGGGCTTCGCGCCGCAGCTCACCTATCTGAAGGCGCTCTACGACGCCGGTCAGTTGGCCGCCATCCAGGGAGTCGGCTACGCGAACCCCGACCTGTCGCACTTCACGTCGATGGCGATCTGGATGAACGGGTCGTTCGCCGGTGGTCCGGCGAGCAGCGGATGGATCGGGCGCTGGCTCGACGGCCAGCCGGCGGCGACGGCCGACCTCGCCGCGGCGTCGCTCGACTCGTCGGTGCCTCTGCACATGCAGGGAGTCGTGCGCCGCGCCGCAGGCATACCACCGAACGGCGGGATGTTCGGGGTCGACGCCGGGGCTTCCGATCTGCGGATGTATGCAGGGCTGCGTGCGCTGTCGGCCACCAGTGCGGGGCGCGGCACCCTCCACGACACGTTCACCTCCACCATGACCAGGCAACTCGATCTCGCCACCGAAGTGGCGCCCGCGTTCAGGGCGGCGCTACCCGGCGGCGGTGAACTGACCCGCGAGCTCACCATCGCGGCTCGCCTGATCAACGCGAACATCGGTTTGCGCGTGCTCGACATCTCCCGCGGGGGGCTCGACACCCACGACAACCAGAACGCTGCGCTCCCCGGGATCCTCGTCGATCTGAACGCCGGCCTGCAGGCCTTCTACGCCACGCTGTCGCCCGCGTTCCACAACAGGGTCACGATCGTCACCCTGTCGGAGTTCGGGCGCACGCCCAAGTCGAACGACTCGGGCGGCACCGATCACGGCACCACGAACACTCTGTTCGTCATCGGTTCGAACGTGCGCGGTGGGCTGTACGGCCAGATGCCTTCGCTCGTCAACCTCGACCGCAACGGACGGATGATCTCGACGGTCGACTTCCGCTCGGTGTACGGCAGCCTGCTCGACGGATGGCTCGGTGGCGGAGGCAGCACGATCCTGAACGGCGGCTTCGAGAACCTCGGTCTGTTCCACGGCGGCCCGGGCACGCCGTCGCCGACCGTCACGCCGATCGTGCTCGGCCCGTCGATCGCCAGCGGGTTCGTGTCGCTCGCACCGCTGCGCCTGTTCGACACCCGTGACGGCACCGGTGGCAGGTCGACCCCGATCGGCCAGGGCGAGTCGTGGGCGTTCCCGATTGCCGGCCTGTACGGGGTTCCCGCTGATGCGACGGCCGTTGCCCTCAACGTGACCGCCGATGGGGCGACGGCGCCGAGCTACGTCTCGGTCTGGCCGGGTGGCACCGTGAAGCCGTTCACCGCGAACCTCAACCCGGTACCCGGGCTCGCCGTCCCGAACCTGGCCATCGGTCAGCTCGGCCCGGCCGGGTCGGTGAGCTTCTACAACAACACCGGCAGCGTCAACCTGCTGGCCGACCTCGTCGGCTACTTCACGCCATCGAGCAACCTGAGGTTGCAGCCGCTCACCCCATCGCGGCTTCTCGACACCCGCGACGGCACCGGCGATTTCCTGGGCACGCTGGCCGGTGGTCAGTCGTTGAACCTGAAGGTGACCGGTCGCGGTGGTGTGCCCACCAACGCCAAGGCCGTCGCGCTGAACGTCACCGTCACCGAACCCAGCTCGGGCAGCTACCTCACGGTGTGGCCTGCCGGCGACACGCGTCCTCTCGCGTCGAGCGTGAACATGGTGCGCGGCCAGACGGTGCCGAACATGGTGTTCGCCCGCGTCGGCGCCGACGGCATGGTGAGCGTGTACAACAACAGCGGCGCCGCACATGTTGTTGTCGACGTTGTCGGCGCCTTCGCCGACAACGCCCCCGGTCGGTTCGTGGCCCTGCAACCTTCCCGGGTGCTCGACACGAGGGAGGGTTACGGCGCACCGCAGGCCCCCGTGGGCCAGGATCCACTGCTGCTCCGCTTGATGGGCACGGGCGGAGTCCCCGGTAACGGTGTGAGCGCCGTGTTGTTGAACGTCACTGCCGTGACGCCGACGGCCAACACCTTCATCACCGTCTACCCGGCAGGAGGCGAGCGCCCGCTCGCCTCGAACCTCAACGCGACGGCCGGTCAGATCATCCCCAACATGGTGCTGGCCCGGCTGGGCACGAACGGCTCGGCGGCGCTGTACAACAACGAGGGAACCGTCGACCTGGTCGCCGATGTGATGGGCTACTTCACCGGCTGATCCGCTGATTGCCGCGGACTACCTTTCCCGGTGATCCGTGCGCGCCGCCCGGCTACACCGCTGCTGGGGCTCACGGAGCCCAAGGTTCGTGAGGAATCGCCCGCCGTGGCCCGGTTGCGCCTCACGGACAGGACCATCCGTGAGCGTCACCCGGTAGGACGCCGGCGGAGGCTCACGGATCACGTGCCGGGGTCGGGAACATGAACGGCAGCCGGGTGGTTGGCTGCATCATGGACCTCTCAGACGCTCTCTCCTTCGTCGCCGCTCACCGCAACGCGATCCTCGTCACCCTGAAGCGCGATGGTCGACCGCAGCTGTCGAACGTCGTGTACCACCTCGGTGACGACGGCTTGGTCCGCGTGTCGATCACCGCCGATCGCGCCAAGTACGCCAACCTCCGACGCGACCCGCGCGTCTCGTTGCACGTGAACCGGGCCGACTTCTACGGGTACGTGGTGCTCGAGGCAGAGGCCGAGCTGAGTGCGGTGGCGGCAGCGGGAGATGACGCCACGGTGGACGAACTGGTGGAGCTGTACCGGGGTCTCGCCGGGGAGCACTCCGACTGGGACGACTACCGCCGTGCGATGGTGGCCGATCGGCGCGTGGTGTTGCGGATCAGACCGACGCACGTCTACGGCATGCTCGGCGGGTGAGGGTCGGGGCCGAACCGCAGGCGGATCGCGTTGCCGTGTGCCGGGAAGCCCTCGTGATCGGCGAGGGCGATGATCGTCGGGGCCATGCGCCGCAATGCGGCGCCGGTGGCCTCGGCCACCGCAGTGCGCTTCAGGAACGTTTCGGCCGTGATGCCCGACGACACGTGGGCGAATCCGCTCGTAGGCAGTGATGCGGGACAGCCGATCACGAAGTTGGCCGCGCTGAACGGGGTGTCCTGACCGATCAGGATCTCGCCGGCATCGGTGAGCAGATCGAGCACGGCTTGCTGCACCTGCTCGGCCACCGCGAGCTGCAGATGCTCGGGCGCATACTGGTTGCTCACGGTGGCGGCCTGCTGGAGATCGTCGACGATCACGCATCCGCCGTTCACCCCGAGCGATGCACGCACAGCGGCCGCGCGTGGGGTCGGCAGCACGACGATCTGCGCGGCCAGCTCCGCTTCGACGGCGTCGGCCAGCGACACCGATGGTGTGATCAGAACGACAGCCGAATCGGTGCCGTGCTCGGCTTCGATCAGCAGATCGGCGGCCAGCAACGCTGGGTCGGCGGTCTCGTCGGCGATGACGACGCTCTCGGTGGGACCGAGCAGCATCATCGTTGCCACTCCGTGCCGTTGCATCTCGACCTGGGCCAGCGTGACTGCCGGCGAACCCGGGCCCACGATCTTGCGCACCTTCGGGATGTGTTCCGTACCGAAACCGAGCGCGGCCACCCCGGCCGGTCCGTTGACGCGGAACACCTGGCGGATGCCGAGCTTGCGGCACACCACCAGCACGGCCGGGTCGACCTCGCCGCGGCCCGCGGGCACCGGTGGAACCACGAGGGCGACATCGGTGACGCCGGCGACCACAGCAGGCACGCCCAACTGGTAGGCCACGCTCGGGTACGACGCCTTGCCGCTCGGCACGAAGAGGCCGGCAGACGCGATCGGCGTGACCTTCTCGCCGACGAACAGGCCGGGTTCGCTCTCGAACCGCCAGTTCGCGGCGCGCTCCACGACGCGCTGGTTGTACGTCCGCAGGTGCGTGATCGCGTCGTCGATTGCGTCGTCCACAGCGGGGCCGACCGTCGCCGCGGCGAGCTCGTCGTGGGTGACCGCGAGCTGCGACGGTTCGATGCGGATGCCGTCGAAGTCGCGCAGCGCTCGGCACACGGCCTCGTCGCCATGCTCGCGGACGTCGTCGATGATCCGACAGATCGATTCACGCAGGGTGGGAGCGAAGATCTCGTCGAGACCGCGGCGAAGCAGCGCAGCTCGCTCGCCGGCGGTCATCGATGGCCATGCCAGCCGGCGCATCACCCGACCGTGGGGTGCCTCGCTCACGTGGTTTCGGCGGCAGCAGCGAGACGTTCGAGGGTGGTCTCCATCCCGGCGCGGTTGTGCGTCACTCGATCGGCAACACCACTGAACGGCTTGCCCAGCTTCTTGATGAGACCGCCGCGACGGTCGGTCCAGGTCTCGGTCACGGTGCAACCGGCATCGGTTGGGGCGATGTCGTAGCGCCACTCGGCAACCTTCAACGGTCCGGCGGCGACGGAGAAGGCAAAGCTGCTTCCGGGCTCGGCGGCAGTGACCGTGCACACGGTGGACCACTTCTTCGTGCCGTTGCGGTTCTTGCCGGCGAACTTGGCGCCGACGGCGGGCCCTGTGGCCCCGCTCTTCCAGCTGCCCCCGGTGTTCTCGGGCGACCACTCGCCCATGCGGGTCACATCGCTGATCATCGCCCACACACGGTCGGCAGGGGCCGAGATGGAACGTTGTACACGTACTTCGTCGCTCATCCGCACGACCCTAGTTGTTGACGTAGGCGACGTCCGCAGGACATGGCCGCGATGGCCCTGGGTTCCGACCGGGCGGGCGACTAGACTTTCGACACGTTCCGTACGAAGTTCGGACACCTGTCGTGCGAGGAGCGTGCCATGCCGGTCACCGTCGTCGTCGGCGCCCAGTGGGGCGACGAGGGCAAGGCCAAGGTCATCGACCTGCTGTCGAAGGAGAACGGCCTCGTCGTTCGCTACCAGGGAGGCCACAACGCCGGCCACACGGTGGTGGTTGGCGACGAGCGCTACGCCTTGCAACTCATCCCCAGCGGCATCCTGTACCCCCATGTGATCCCGGTGATCGCCAACGGCGTGGTGGTCGACATGCCCACCTTGTTCGCCGAGATGGACACCCTCGAACGCCGCGGCATCTCGTGTGATCGGCTCGTGGTCAGCAGCCGCGCCCACCTCATCTTCCCGTGGCACCAGGCGTGGGATGCACTGTCCGAGCAGAGTCGCGGCGACGATCGCATCGGCACCACCTTGAAGGGCATCGGACCTGCCTACGCCGACAAGGCTCGGCGTGTCGGTCTGCGCGCCGGAGACGTCCTCGATGCAGCTGCCTTCGCCACAGCCGTAAAGGCACGGGCCGCTGCCGAGAGCGAAGCGCTCNNCTCGATGCCGGCCAGCACGTGCTGCTGGAAGGCGCGCAGGCCACGTTCCTCGACCTCGATCACGGAACGTACCCTTTCGTCACCTCGTCGAATCCCACCGCCGGCGGTGCGTGCGCCGGCACCGGGTTGGGTCCGCGGCTCATCGACCGCGTCGTCGGCATCACCAAGGCCTACACGACCAGGGTGGGCGCCGGCCCGTTCCCAACCGAACTGCTCGACGCCGACGGCGATCGTCTCGTGGAGATCGGGCGAGAGTTCGGCACGGTCACGGGCCGTCGCCGCCGGCCGGGCTGGATCGATTGCGTCATGCTGCGCCATGCGGTTCGGATCAACTCCCTCACCGAGTTGGCACTCACCAAGCTCGACGTGCTCGACACCTTCGACACCGTCAAGGTGTGCGTCGGCTACAGCGTCGACGGCCGGATGCTTCCCCACTTCCCCGACCGGATCGAGCTGCTGGCCCAAGTGGAGCCGCAGTACGTGTCGTTGCCCGGTTGGGGCCGGCAGCTGCGCTCGATCAGACAGGTGAGTGANNGTCGTCGGGGTCGGGGCCGAACGCGACGACTACCTCCATTGGTCGTGACGCAATGATCCCCCGGTACTCGTTGCCCGAGATGTCGGCCGTGTTCGCCGACACGGCCCGGTTCCAACGCTGGTTGGAGATCGAACTGCTCGCCACCGAGGCGCACGCCACCCTCGGCGTCGTACCGGCCCACCACGCCGCCGAGTGCCGCGCCAACGCCCCCGTCGTCGACGATGCGTTCGTCGCGGCCGTCTCCGAGCGTGAACGGATCACCGATCACGATGTCGCCGCGTTCGTCGACGTCGTCCAGACGGCCATCGGGCCAGGCGCCGGATCGTGGATCCACTTCGGCCTCACCAGCAGCGATGTCGTCGACACGGCGTGGTGCTGGATGCTGCGCGATGCCGCCGATCTCCTGATCGCTGCTTCGACCGACCTGCTCGGCACCCTCGTCGAGTTGGCCCGAGCGCATCGCCACACGGTGATGATCGGCCGTACTCATGGGGTGCACGCCGAGCCCACCACCTTCGGCGCCAAGGTGGCGCTGTGGGCGTTGCAGGTGGATCGCGACCGCGACCGGTTGCGCGCTGCCCGCGGCGCGGTGAGCGTGTGCAAGCTGAGTGGAGCCGTAGGCACGTACTCGAACGTCGATCCAGCGGTGGAACGCTTCGTGGCCGACCGGCTCGGCCTCGTGCCCGTGCCGGCAACCCAGGTGATCGCCCGCGACCGTCACGCCGAGTACCTGTGGGCCTGTGCGGCTGTCGGCTCCACCATGGAACTGATCGCAGTCGAGCTCCGGCATCTGCAACGCACGGAGGTGCGTGAGGTGTTGGAAGGGTTCAAACCGGGTCAGAAGGGTTCGTCGGCGATGCCCCACAAGCGCAACCCGATCTCTGCCGAAACGATCAGCGGGCTCTCCCGGGT
>CXWL01019352.1_pt1 | contig 14539 bp, 17 predicted proteins | sample 590931 | NCBI WGS metagenome assembly CXWL01 (sample SAMEA3498368, study PRJEB10139) | groundwater metagenome | biome: water well; material: biofilm material | place: Germany | collected 2015-04-27 | reverse complement strand
GTAAACTTTTCGCCGTCTCTGATTACGTGACCGTAACCGATTGTAAGTTTTCCAGCTGGGCATACATAAGGCTTAGGTTCAAATGATTCAAACATTTCGATTAAATCTAAACCTTTTTTTGATATGTTCATTCTGAATTTGCTGCGTGTTTTATGTTAAAAGCTACTGCATTTATGTACTTATGCACTCTTGACATTATACCCTCGCCGTCCGGTTTTGGCAAAAATGCTGCCGCAACAGATGCGAATCCTATAATTTTTGGAATCAGGTCGGTTAATGCACCTACTATACTTGATATGTTGTTTATGGTTTCTGCTATCATAATTAATCCTAAACTATATTAATGACGTTGCCATTTTGCCACAAATCACCGGCGCTCAATCCTGTTGCGGATGTTGGCAAGTTTGGCATAACGCGTTAATCCCAGTAACAGGATATTCTTGATATGTTGTTGCTCCTATGTATTTAATTAACATGGTTATTCAAATATTTTTTTTAAAACAGAAATTGGTATTGATCCAGTTTCAATATATCCGTCTATTTCGGTTTCAACTGAATCACGTAATGTTTCCATAATATTCTTAATAATAACTTGCCTCATGCCTTTATTATCCTCCTTAAGGTCGCTTATAATAATTTCTCGCTCATTTGGCGTAAGTGCACTTATCACATTAATAAAGTCATCCCACGTTATTGATTTTAACTTATTGTTAAGTTCAATCTCTATTATTTTGGCACGTGCTTTCATGTTATCTACACCTGAAAACCAAACTCCAGTTGGCGTTTGTAATTAAGTTAAATATTCCGTCCGTTTCTCTAAAAACAGCTAATAGATCCCCACCACAAAAACTTTCCACGGTTGTTGCATTGGCTTTTACAGTCAATGGCACATAGTATGTGTCACCTGTCTTTTTACAAAAGTTATATAGTTCGTCACCAACAATGAAACCTGACTCATTTGTCTTGCAACGAATAAGCGCATACGCATAGTTAGGCACCCTACCTAATCCGTGAGTAAATGATTTTAACTCCGATACAGTAAGATTAAGTTCAGCGCTTTCTGACCAACCAGTATTCACAAAAGCAGTTGTAGCTAGTTGTGTTGTATTGGTTCCAGCGGCGGCAGTGGGAGCCGTTGGTATGCCGGTAAATGTTGGACTTGCAAGATTAGCTTTTAAGTTATCAGCAGTCGTTACAAAAGCAGTTGTCGCCAGTTGGGTCGTATTGGTTCCAGCGGCGGCAGTGGGAGCCGTTGGCGTCCCGGTCAAGGATGGCGAGGCTAAAGGCGCTTTTAAGTTATCAGCAGTCGTCACAAAAGCAGTCGTGGCTAGTTGCGTAGTATTAGTACCTGCCGCCGCTGTAGGCGCTGCTGGTACTCCTGTAAAAGTTGGACTTGCGATTGTGGCGAATGTATTGGTGACCTTATTATAAGATATTGCCCGCCATGTGCTACCTGTTTCATTAACGAATACTGCCGTATCGCCCGCTGCCGTAGTAATGTTGGCGGCATTGATCATAAAAAATGACGCCGAATTTGTAAGCGTCAACGCGCCCGTAAATTCAAGCGTCACTATTCTGCCGTTATAATTCGTACTAAATCCAGATATTGAAAAACCTGAGCCGTTGACCACAAAATAGCTTCCTTCGGTGGGCATGGTAACAACGCCCGAACCCGATATGGTAATATCACTACCTCGAATAAACTGCTTTTTCAAAATGGCCTGTATTGCCCTTGGCAAACTTGCAACGGTTGACCCCGTAGAGTCTGAATCCTGCGGGAAATTGCTTGATGCTGTATCAGATAAATCGGTTATAGTAGATGGTACTGGCATTATTGATTTCCTTGTTGAGATTGATATAGTAAATTACTAATTATTGAAGGGCTTATTCCAGTCTTACCTGATATATCATCTATATAATCAGAAATTGTTTTAATTCCTTTAGCGCCAAGTCCTGCTCCATAAGCTGAAAAACCCATTAATTTAGGTGATTGCAAACCTAGTGCTGCTATTGCTGCCGGTGCACCTCCTGCCATATAACCGCCAACTGCTGAACCACCGCTTAATGCACCTGCTATTCCTCTGGGTTGCCATGTATTTAAAGCTTGACCTGCTAACATAGCATTTAAATTATCGGCTCCGTTATCCTCTAACAATTTAGCTAAACTTACGCGCTGTCCATAGCTTGTATTTGCATTATTACGTGTAGTAGATTGTAGTTTTCTTAATGTCGTACCGATATTTGCTTTTGGGTTTAATGATAATTCTCTTTTTAATTCATCAAGTATATTCATTGATTCTTGACTTTTTTCCATAGCTTTTCCATAAGCCGGATCAAGATCATTAATTGTATTTTTTAGTTCACCATATACATTCATAGCCGCTCTATACTCTGGCTTTGAAGGATCAGTGTTTTTAACTATGTTATGAATACCTCGCTTCATTTCATCAAAGTTTCTTATTGTGCTAAGTCCCCTAGAATCAAACTCATTAACTAAATCAGCTATATTCTTTTTAACTGGTGCTGTTGATGGGTTTAAATCGATACCTTCTGGCGTTATATCAATAGCGTTTGACCGTTGAACAGCATCACGTATGCGCTGAAAATCTAATGGTGTTTGATTAGAAAATGAACCTTGTGTGCTTGATAAATAATCTTGATAACTTTTATTAGCCAAATTATTTTGACCTTGTTCAGCTACCTCGACTACATCAGTCATAGGGACAGTATCATTAATATTATTTAAAAACGCTTCCTCTTTGCTGCCGCCAGCCATCCCTGCCCTTGCCGCTTCTTTTATAGTTTCACCGCCTGTTTTTGTACCTAGTCCACCAATTAAATCAGCTAATACACTGCCAATTGCTGGAGCAGCTTTAGCGGTTCCTTTTATAGCCATGTTTATAGGGTTTATCGCTGTTGCAACTTTAGGGTTTATCGGTGTTAATATAGTAGAAACATCAGCTAATAATCCAACTGGATCAGTTTCAAATGTATTTTTTATATTATCTATTCCACCAAGACGATTAATAAAATAATCTCTTGCATGATTAAATACAGCGTCTTGTCTTGCATTCCTTTCTTGATCATTGGTTCTTAATTGATCTGGTATAATTTTGCCTAAACCACCGCCGATAATATCAGCCAAGCCTTTACCAGTATCAATAGGGTGCGATAATGCCTTAACTGTTCCACTAATTAAATTAAATGCGCTTTCAGGTGTAGACATTAAAGCCTTATTCAATGACCCAGCACCATACGACATACCTAAAGCATGCTGCATCATTTCATCTGGAGAATTATCAACTTTTTTAAGATCAGGCAAGTCGTCAATATTAAATTTCTTTTTAGGTGCGTTTAAATCAGGTAATGAATCAATGTCCATTATTTACCCTCGATTAAATAGCCTTTCTGCAAAAGCTTTGCCTTATCAGCATCTGAACCACTGGTTAAAACCTCCTGAATCTTGTCTCTAACTTCTTTCGGCTGCATGGATGCTGCTGGAGAAAGCTTAATGTTTGAAACGGTTCCCGCTGGCTTTGCTGAATCAGGAACGTTCCATTCACCACTAAAACCACTTCTTTTGTTGTATTCCTTAACATTAAAACCAGCATCCTCATAAGAGTTTATATATTCTCTTTTCTTATTTTCTATTAGTTGTTTAATACCTTTGAGCTTTTCTTTAGCTACTTCCGGCTTATCGCTCAATTTAGGTAGCATTGTTTCATATTTTATTTCATCTTCTTTTCTTAATACGCCACCTTCTAAATAACTTCCTATTGTTTGTCTTGCCCTTCTTAATTCTGCGTCAATTTCTTGACCTTTTACATCATAAGGGTTTATTTCATGTACTTTCCCAAGAATAGGATCAAACATATTGCTGTTATCTGTTATTAATTTTTCAAGCCCACCCAAAACACCAGTTGAAAGGTTTCCAGCTTCCCCCAATAATTGGGCATTATGAGCAGGCAAAGGCCGACCTTCCTGTACTTGTTGTTCCTTTTCTTGTTGCCTTTGTAAATCATATTGTCTATTTGCTTTATCGGCATCAAACCTCATTCTAGCCAAATTGTTGGCTTCTTCTGCTCTTAAATTGCCTTGGTGTGCAATATTTAACCGTACATCTTCTCCGTAACCGGGTATTTGTGCTTTTTGTGATGCTTGCTGCATAATAAAATCAGAATAAGGCATAGATTGACCATTACCCATATCAATAATTTTAGACTTCATTCCTCCAGAATCTGTTGGGTCAAAACCAGAAGGAACACCTGACCTATCAGCTTTCAAATATTCCATCGCTTTTAATGGGTCATTGCTAAATTGTGCCAATAGTTTTGCAACAGTTGGCCTATCTGTTAAATCAGCAGTCGATAAAGCTGATCTTAACTTACCTTCTCTGTTTAGCTGTTCTTGTTCTCTTTTTGCTTTCGATGCTTCTTGCAACATTTGAGATTCTTGCAATGCTAGCTGTAGCTGATATTGTCGCTGATCCTGCATAGTGTTAATGCCTTGCATCATACCAGGCGCTATTCTTTCTCCTAAGCTTGTGCCTCTTACTAGCCCGCCGCCAATAGGTGCATATTTAGGCGCTGCTAACATCGCTAAACCGGCTTGTAATAGCCCCATTTGCTGAGGTGACATATTAGAAAATGTGCCCATTTCTGGTTTTTCTGCCATTTAATACGCTCCTAAACCTTGTCTTTTACGCATTTCCATTATCGCCTGTGCCGCCATGTTATTAAGCTGCAATGCTTGCGGATTGCTCATTCCGCTAAAGTTTTGCGGTGGCGCTTGGTTCTGTGCCATTGTATTTTGATTCGTCCTATTTTCTGTAACCTGATCTGGACCTGTATAGGCGGCATCCTGACCGCCTTTAACCAATGATCTCACCTTATTTGCGTTACTGATAGCGTTATAAGCATCTTGCCATGTTAGCGCCTTATCCATTGTTGTCGCCGCCGCACCTGTTTCAGTACCGGTTGCCGCCCCTGCTTGTGCTATGCCTTGCAATCCTAAAGAATCAGCACTTAATAAAGTTCCTGATGGTGAAAACGCACCAAGCCCCGATCCAAATCCGGTACCAGCACCACCAGCAGACGCTATACCTGAGCCACTTGCAGCAGTTCCAGCCGCTGCCGGAGTAATAGCCCCTGTTGCTGCAGCCGTTCCGCCTGATCCTAGTAATCCTGTGCCTGTAACTCCTGCGGTTCCTGCTAATGATCCTGCACCACCAGCCGCCGTTCCCGCTGCCGCACCTCCGCCCAATCCAGCGCCAGCCGCCGCTCCTGTTCCAGCGCTTGCTAATCCTGGCGTAATGGCTCCCAATGCCGCCGCATCAGCCGCCGCCGATCCTAAAACTGTGCCGCCTAATGCTGTACTACCTGCAACACCGCCTGCCGTAGTTCCTGCCAATGCGCCGCCGGTTGCCGCTCCTGCTCCAACGCCTAAAGCTGAACCAACTGCTCCAGCCGCCGACCCTATTGCCGTTGCCGCCGCTCCTGCCCCAGCCGCTATACTGCTACCTATCGCCCCTATTGAAGCTGCCGCTACTGCAAAACTCATTGGATAACCTCTAACCGATTAAAGTAAGTATCATAATCCTTAGAAACAAGATCATTTTCTATTTCAGCAATATCTGTTAAATCAGTTCTGTGTACCGTTATAAAAACAGTATCTTCATGAGCATATCCAGCACGCTTCGTTCCTGCCTTACTCACTGATATAAAACCAGCTTTTAGCCTTGTTTCATTATCACCGTCAGTAACCGAAATATCTCCCATTGCCACGATATTTATACATTCGTGGTTATGTATAGCGCCGGTTAGCACATGCCCAGCAGGTATAAATAACGAACGAACATAAACGCCGCGTATATTGAAATGCTCTACCTTTAAATCAACTTGCGGCATAGCTTTAATATGATTTTCAAGGTCAACTAACTTAGATTGCTGCGTTGTTAATATCATCCGAATAATCCTGCTAAAGCACCGCCAGCAGCTCCAAGCCCAGCGCCAACATTCGCGCCAGTTGAGCCAGCACCATAAAGTGAATTGCCTAACGCACCGCCTAATTGCATACCGGCCAATCCACCCCCAATCATGCCAGACGTTGAGCTAACTTTAGGAAGCTGAGCGGATTGAACAGATGAGCCGCCATTGCCCATTGAAGTACGAATAGCGTTTTGCAAAATATCAAGATTTTGTAAAGGCCAGTTTTGCTGATTAAGCAAATTTTGGTATTGAGCGTTAAGAAAATCCTGCTCTTGTGTGCGCTGAATGTCGCCAACGCCAAGCAACTGCATGGCATCCGTATAAGGCTGGTTAGCGAATGTTTGTGCAGCACCAAGCGATCCTACTTGTCTTTGTCGCTCTGAATCAAATGCGGATTGGTCACGTTGTGCTTGAGATTCAGCGAGTCCTTGCTGCCCTAAATAATCCTGATAACGCAAGTTGCTGGTGTTTTTTGCCAGCTCGCTGGCCATCTGCCTATTATTTTCAGCGTTTGCTTGTTGCCACGCAGAGCCACCAAAAGCGCCAGCCCTAGCCATGGAAGCATCGGTTTGTGGCATTGTGGAGTTTAAAAAGCTGCGGGTAATATCTTGATTAGTGCTATTGATAACCTTTTGCAGATAAGGATTATTAACGCCAGCCATGCTGTTTTTAGCAGCTGGTCCCATATAAGCGCCTTGCAAAGTATTGGTTGCTTGGGCATTACCGGCGTTTAGAATAGGCGATCCATTAGCGGCACGGTTAGTAACCAAGTTCATGCCGGCTTGGTGCGCTGCCGTCAATGGCGCTACTTTTTGCGATAAAGCAGGATCATAAGGCCTATTAGACAGGTCAGACGCTCTATTGAGCAATTCAACGGCCTGCCCTTGAACGTATGCTGGTGGTGCCGTTACGTTAGTTGTGGTACTGGTTGTGCTCGATGGCCCGCCGCCGCCCATAAATATATCCTTTCGTCATCACGACGATAGTTAAACTTCGTATCTAAAATTCTGATGAGTCGGTTCGAACCCAATCTCTTTACATGCCTTTGACATGCCCTTCCTAACTGAAGAATAGGTTATATATTTAGCGCCTATTTCTTCAGCTATTTTTTTTACTTCATCAGTAGCAAAAACCAGATCATCATGGTTTCGATTATTAACGGCTACCCAAATATGCAAAATTAAATCTCCGTATTGCATAAATGGAGTTAATATGGTAAAGCCCATTATACCACAATCGTCATCGGCAACATATAATCCAGATTTATTGCTCATTAATTCCACGTAGGCGTCTTCAACTTTCCAGGTATCAGGCGCTTTTTCTAAAACTCGATTTAGGCCAGTTTTTACATCAGCCCAGTAGTCATTTATTTCATTTATTGGTATCAGTCTTAACATTTTTATTATCATCTTTCAGTAATAGTGATCCTAATAACCCACCTGCTAATATATTAGCGCTGTTATTTTTCTTTGGGTCAAATGCTGCGAATATTGATCTAATACTCGACGGTTTAAATTGTGCTAATATATTTCCTTCAATATCATATCCCCCCATTCCTGCATCATTAACATTTTTAAATAAAACAGAATCATATTTTTTAGAATTTCTTATTTTTCTTGTTAGTTCGTCTGTAGTTTTGCCTTTATAATTACTCCAATTAGCTCCTTCAAAATTTATTTTCTTTGGCATTTCTTGTTTCAACAAAACCGGATATACGGAAGGTGTAGAACCTGGATAATCTATATCTGTATAGCTATTAGCTAATTTTGGGTTGTCCGTAAAAAATGCACCTGTTCCCTCTGTTTTAGTAAATTCAGCGCCGTCTGTGTTAAATTTTTCAAACCCTGGATAATTTGTTCCATGATAAGCATTGGTTTTAAATCCCATAGCTTGCGCTCTTTCCATTGCTGTATTATTAGGATGCAATCCAAGCCCGCCTTGCTCTATTGGTAATGCTGCGTTTTTTTGGGCTATTAAATGAGCATTGCTAAATTCTGTTTCTGGCAATGCTAAAGTACCTAACGTTCCACCTTTAGATTTAGGAGCGAATGGGATTGCACCAGTTTGCATCAACCCTGCTAAATTAATAGCGGATTCTAACGATTGATCATTTAACGGCTGGATATAGCCAGTCCAACTGGTTTCATCAAATTGCGGCTGCCCTGATGCTATTTCAACATTATGAACAAACCAATCTTTTAAAAGCTTTCCTGCCTTTATTGGATTATTTAAAGAACTCATTAAAACGCTATCAGTGTCTTTAAAGTCTTGCTTTTTTATAGTGTCAAGTAAGCCCATATTATAGCCCATTTATCCTATTTATTTCGTCAACCATTTTGTTAGAATGTGTCCTAATTTGCCGGTATAAATCATAAAGCCTTAGCTTTAATTGACCAACATCGTCACTAATCGGTAAATAAGGGTCTAGTGGTAAATACGGCAATTTATCTATACTAAATGCAACAAAACTTGCTGTCGATGATGCTGCTATTGAGAATACTGCATTAGAAGCTGATGGCGTTATGAAATTAGCCGCGCTTATGCCGTTAGACGCAAATACCGCTGAACTTAATGCTTTTCCTGTAAATGAATTTGTACTAACACCAACAGACGAAAACGCACTATTGAACGCCGCCGTTCCTGTGAAACTACCTAGACCAACACCTTGGGACGTTAAAACACTTTTAAATAACGACGAACCTGTAAAGCTTGCTGTACTAATGGCATTTGAAACTAAAACACCGTTGAATAACGACGAGCCTGTAAAGCTTACTGCACTAGAGCCATTAATGGAAAAGTCAGAATTAATTACTCCACCACCACCAGCAACACCAACAAAACTTATTGCACTAGAGCCATTTGAAACTAAAACACCGTTGAATAATGATGATCCTGTAAAGTTAGTAGTGCTGGTGGCATTAGAAACAAAAGTGCTTTTAAATAATGATGTCCCTGTAAAGCTTGCGCCGCTGGTGGCATTAGAAACAAAAGTGACATTGGATAATGCTGATCCTGCAAAATTTGCGCTGCTAGTAGCATTAATATTAACGATTCCACCACCGCCAAGCGTGGCCGATAACCCTGCAAGAATAGATTGTGTTTCTGTTTCGGCGCTATCAAGTAGTAATTGCCAAGGGTTTTTTGCTATCTGATCTGCCAAGTCAAGCGGAACTCTTGAGTTTCCAAAAAATGCACCGTTAACATTGCTTAATAATACTCGCTCAACGGTACCGTGATTAGCTATCGCCCAAACACCGCTATTTGTTGCTGTTGATGCTGATACTGTTGCAACTGCAACCCGATTGCCATCAACCCAAACAATAGGCGGTGTGCTTGTTGATGTTGCGTTGTGGTATAAAATAATACTGGTTGTATTAAATGCCGCTGGAATTGGGAATGTATATTTTAATCCGCCGCCGATATAGATACCGACTGATGTTCCCGATTGATTAAATATTACCTCGTAGTTCGCATTCCAGAATATTCGACCCTGCGAATTATATGCTGTTATGTTGCCTAAAAAACCAGCAAAAATATATTGCGATGATGTAGTGCTGTGTGTGAGTAATCCTGCTAAAGTGCCATCTACATAACTAAACGCTCGACCTTTTGGAGTTGTCTTTTTTGTGTAAAGCGAATCTGCTGCCGTATTAGGATTAATGCCACCGCGCGCCACATCAATGCCATGACCACCAAACGGTAACAAAAAGTTACTGATGTATGCAGAAAACTTAGGGTCTAATGTCGCTACATGTTGCGGCTGTGCGCTTAACATTATGCAATGCTATCAACTGTTGTAATATAAGCTTCCGCGGTTACTGCGTTTGTCGTATTGTTTGCAAACTCAATTTGTAAGTTACCAACGCCCATTGGGACAGGCCACGATCCAGGCGTTGACGCGCTTGCAGTTGTGCTGCCGTCAACAACATAAACCAGTTTCCAGTCTGCGCCCTCTGCGGCTGTTGCTGGTAACGTGGCATTGTGCGCTACAAAAACTTTTGCGGTTAAAGCCACACCTGGAGCTGATGCACCGTTTGTTATCTTAAACGTTAAAAAACCGCCAAGTTTAGTAGGTAAAGCAATTGCAGCTCGGACAGGCGTACCAACTGCTACCGACTGCGAGGAAACTAGCGTTGTCGCTGTTTTTGCTGCTGCTGCCATGTTAAATTATCCTTATTCCTAAATCATTAAAGACCAATGATAAAATCTCGTTATCAGGCATAAAACCCTCATACGTAAGATTTCCTGGCACCGCTGCTGTTCCCGTACCTGTTGCCAATAGCTGTTCGAGCCTGTTTGTGTCACGTTGTATGACAAGTTTTACAGCTTGCCAACCAGCTGCAACAGGGGCACCTAAAGCACCACTAGGCACATCCGTTAAAGCATCTTGTAAACCTTGACGGATGCTTACTTTACTTGTGCTAATACCGTTGTTAAAATCTCGATTCATCAGCAAAGTTTGCAGGATCATCATCTTATTATTACACTGTGATAGCCAGTTAGACCATTCAACGGTTGCAAGCACATTGGTATTTATAGGCGTATACCGTGACCAAACAATATTATCTTGTATATCACTAACAGGCGTTGATGTTTTCCAAACTTTAAAACCTGTGTTAGCTAATAAAAAAGCTTTAAATCCTACATGGTCGATTGTTTCAGGGGTTACGCCGACTGGGAAAAACGTTTGGGCTGTTACATCTGTTTGTAAAAAATTACGTATTACAGCTAGTTGTGCGTCATTAAAAATCATGATTAATCCTCTGTAATAGTCGAAACGGTTGTTATCTGAGGCGTTACGCCAGGAGCTATGCTTATAGTTGGCGTTAACGCCCCAGAATAAAGTATTTTAGAAACTCCTGATACAGCAACGCCTACGCTTGCATGTGTCGCAGTTGTTGAGCCAACAGTACATGCCCCAAAAGAAATAGTAGCGACAGGGCTCACACTATTAGCAGTTACAGTCCAACCGCCTGTAGTCCTTGCTACCGTAGCACGTCCATATCCAGTATAACTGACCTCGGTGGTTGTTTGGTCTCCCGCTTCTCCTGGGTCTGCCGTGTGTAATGCGACGAAAAGGTTTGTTAATGGGCCTGTAGCTGCATTGTCAGCAATGTTTGCAATCGCTGTTGCATTGAAGATTAATTTTATAAAGTCGTTTTCGAAAGTATTGCCTTTGCCTGCCATTATCGTATCCCGTTTTGTTTAGCTAATAACTCATAACCGGTAATTTCTACCGGGTCCGTAAAATTAAATTTTAATCGATGAAATCTGGCGGATTTAAGTAAATCAAACTTATAATCGCTCATTGATACCATTTGTCCTGTCTGAACATCTGCGCCTTCGCCATTTTTCCAATAATGGGTTAATGTACCATTTGTTGGCGCTTTTAAAAATCTTGGCCTGACTCTGGTTATAGTTGAAAACATAGTGTCATCGCCATTGTCCCCAGTTACTAAATAAGACTCAGAGGCGCCTCCAACATTGAAAACACCAATCTTATCATCATTCCCTACATAAGACATCCCAACTTCTGCGCCGAAAAAACTAACATCGAGCCATAAAATAGTTGTAGGCCATCCACCCCACGTAGCATACAAGGAGCCAAGCTGTAACCATGTTAAGTTTGGTGACGAATAAGTTAATAATGCCTTGATGTTTTTTGTAACCTTTCCGAATGCGCCCGTTATTGTGTTATAAACCAAAGCAGAATCAAGACCACCTGATGATAACTGACTGGGGTAGAAAAAGTAAACTAGAGAGTTTATCTTGTCATAAGATGCTTTGCAGTTGGCTTTGTAAGTCTGATTGATAACTGACTTTAACCAGTTTTTAACCTCTATAGTGCCAATCGGTTGCGGCCTTGTTCCATCATAGACAAATATGCCATTATCTCCGATAAAGTAATGCTTAGATTCTGTAGAAACAACAGATTCTTGACTGAACGCTCCGGTATCGCTTGTTATTTGTTGCCATGCCCAAATAATTGGCGGACCTACATACTGACCTATATACATTGACGCATTCTTGTAAACGATAACGGCAGAGCCTAGGCGTTTACCCGCTGTTATAGGCCCAGGAGTATCAAATAAGCGCCCATTTGCAGCTTGGGTGGCTGTTGAAGGTGTCCAGCTAGTATGATCGTACAGCCCAGAACACCACCATCCATCATGAAAAACGTTAACGCCATCATTGTAAGCGAACAGCATGACAAAACCGGAGGCCGTCTCACATAGTTTAGCTTTTGGTGGAGTCCCAACACCAGTCAAATTAGCAAATGCGCCAGATGTTGTAACTTGTACTGCATTATCGTAATTAGTGGCAATGGTAGCGTCTCCAAATTGACAGAAACGCCATGTGTTTGAGCCAGTTGTAGCATAGCCGCCAACAGCCGACCTATTTACCCATGAGCCACCGGATAATTCATAAATATTGCCTGTAGTACCAGCAAACGTTCTTGCGGAATTGTCAAGCAATAGCATTGTTTCAGCCTCTAAAACTACACCGGGTGCCGCTGCATTTCCTGAGTCAATCCCTGCTCCTGATGAAATAAGTCCGCGCAACGAAGGAACCATATTGTTACAGTCAACAATTATGCCCGGTGTTCCTGGGTCTGCTCCTGGATTAAATCCGGTTATCGGAATCATTAATAATCCTTATTAATGTTGTAATTATTCCCGTACTGGAAAACATTAAGCTCCGTTCTCAATGGTGACTTATTTCGAGTTCTGTGCGACAGCCTATTTGCTTCTCTTAACGCGTCTGTTGCAAGCTGCCCCCATAAAGGCAAACGACTATCATCACCTATATAAACTGATGCTGCCGCTAAAGAACCATAAAGGTATAGGTCTGGGTTATTTGTTAATAGCCAGTTTTCAAGCGTAGTCGCTAAATCCCAACGCTTCAAGTAATGTAATTGTATTGTGTAATTCTGATCTGCAACCGCATCGAAATACATTACTCCGTTTCTTATTGTGTAATAAACAGGCAAAGACGATTCAACCGTCTTTAAGTTGTCGAAGTTTAGCGAGTTTAAGCTTATAAGCTCGCATGGGTAATTGTTTAATAAAACTGTCGCCGTGATAGGCTCAAGAAAGTCAGCAGGTAATGAAACAGAATCTTGTCCAGCGGTTAAAGTCAATGATACTGTAACCTCTTGTTCCGACAGCCTTAACGTTCTGTTGATTCTTTTCTCGAATAAAGAAATGAACGTAGGAATTTTAACAGCAAGGTCATCACGATGCAGTGTATCTGCTATTTCTTGCTGCAACTCTGTATAGTTAGCTAACATTTAGGTTTCTTTCCTGGATATTTTGGTGCTTTCTTTTTCATGATATGTGTCTCCAGATTCTGCGTTTTTTAATGTCACAAATAGTAGTTTTTGATACACCTAACTGTCTGGCCAATTCTGAACCACTTTGATCAGAATTTCGTATCATCTTAACATCTTTTTCTGTTAACTTCGAACCTCCATGCTGTTCACCTGCTGTCTTTCCAGTTCTTGATCCGTACGGGTTATGACGACCTTTTGACACCATATCCTTATTATTGTCGTCTCTACTTCCTAAAAACAGATGATCAGGATTAACACATCGTCTATTGTCGCATTTATGCAAAATACACTTATCATCTGGTATTTCTCCCTTATAAATAATCCATGACATTCTATGAGCTAGTATCCTTTTTGCCCTGTATTGATACATAACTCCATATCCATAGTTATTTATAGTTCCATTCCATTCCCAACAATATTTTGCATTTCTTATCGTTACATTTGCGTAAAACCTTGCCTTTTCATTTAAACCATCTTGAGACTTTTTCCTTACTGGTTTAAATTCTTCACCGTTTTTATGCTGTCTGTAATGAGTTAAACAATAATGAGCTGTATGTTTATTACTTGAACAAAAATCAACTTCGCATTTCATCTCAAAACTCCCGTACGTGGTATGAGTTTTAATTATACCACGTACGTTCGTTATTGAGTAACTTATAGTTTATTTAGTTGCTCAAAAGCCTTACAGCGTTCTGCGGCCTTAGTGTCTTGGCTCCCCACAAAACGTCAAGACGACAAGGGAACTTATCGTTGATTATATCATACTGTCTGACTATCCTCATTGAGATACCGTCCATTGTTTCGCGTTTGGCAAAGTCAATACCAGAAGGCATAATCAAATCGGCAGTTGCGAAAGTAAAGGCATCTTTATGGAACGCCAAAGACGGTTTGTAAACAGCAGAAGCGCCGCCCACTTTTGTCAATGTTGCGCCTGTTGGAATACCAGCTGCTGCCATGTTTTGCAATGCTCCTGAGGTATAAACAGCCGGAGCAAACGGAATGGTAGTCCCGGCTGTCACGTCAGCTGTAACAGTGAATTGCTGCAAACGTGAAGTAACAGCTTTTGACTCTGGATGCACAGCAAAAGCACCGGCAACCGTGAACACATCACCTTTTTTCAACGTCTGTGCAAGAGTTACGGCCAATGAAGCAGAGCCGTTAGTAGTAACAGCGCCTGAAGTTACAGCAGTTGTGCTAGAACCTGATGTTGATTCTTGCA
>CXWL01012807.1_pt1 | contig 14540 bp, 11 predicted proteins | sample 590931 | NCBI WGS metagenome assembly CXWL01 (sample SAMEA3498368, study PRJEB10139) | groundwater metagenome | biome: water well; material: biofilm material | place: Germany | collected 2015-04-27 | reverse complement strand
TCAATTCCGCGCATGATTTATGAGATGAGTGAGTTCCATCAAATTTTACCCGACTCGGTGGGTATTTCAACGGCCTGCTAGATAACTCCATGCTATTGGATGTATATATGCTGTTGAATTTGGCTTTATTTGACCATCTGATGGCATCCGTTCATTAGCCTGAATCCACAACTTCCCGGTAAAACCATCAGGTTCAATCCCAAGCACGCCCACCATAAATAGCACCTTTACGAGTGCGATAACAAAAGAATGTGGATTAGGGTTTCCGCCGTTAATCCTAAATTCCTCAGTTGAAGTCACTTAAATCGCTCAAGAATCCCTTAGATTAAGGCTTTTTGAAAGATTCATAGCATCACCAATTAGGTGAAATCTTAGTGAAATAATCAAAATCTGCTGAAAGTGTTGTCATGCCATGCTCTCAGCTNNAATCATTGATAGTATTAGATTACAGCCATTTTTATCCTAAATTCCAACTGAGGAAATTAGGTTAATGAAAGTATAAGCAGCACGTATGATTGGATCGAAATCATGCTCACCATCCATTGCATGTGCCAAAGCAAAAGCTTCGATCTTCTCTTTAGTAAAAGCGGATAGTTTAAATTCCATTGGCATCCGCTCTAGACAAACACTCGATTATTCGGTGCACGCACGATGTATAGCGAATGTAAAGTACTTAATCTAAGCTTCCTTAAAGATGCCGGACTGCTTCACATCTCAGACCAAGCAATGGTGCCCGTATACGCCGTTACCAGAATGATGATGCCGAATACAATGCGATACCAGGCAAATACGGTAAAATCATGATTACTGATGAAGCGAAGCAGGCCACGCACTGCCAACAGCGCACTGATGAAGGCAGCCACAAAACCCACCGCAAACATGCCCAAATCATCCCATTCTAAAAACTCGCGGTGTTTATAGACATCATAAAAAGTGGCTGCAAACATGATGGGAATGGCCAGGAAAAATGAAAATTCGGTGGCAGCTTTGCGCGATAAGCCAAAAAACAGGCCACCGATAATCGTAGCACCAGAACGTGAAGTGCCGGGAATAAGCGCCAAACACTGTGCCAATCCCACTTTTAAAGCATGTTTCCAGTCCATGTCATCGACTTGCTCCACTTCAACCACATGTTTCCTGCGCTCCGCCCACAAAATTAGGAAACCGCCGATGATCAACGCCAGCGCGACCGGTACCGGATGAAACAAATAGAATTTAATGGTTTTAATGAACAGTAAACCCATGATAGCAGCCGGCAGAAACGCAATCAGCAGGTTGATCACAAAACGATTGGCTGCCGGATTGGAACCGATACCACGAATCACGTCGATGATCTTACTGCGATATTCCCAACAAACCGCCAAAATCGCACCCAACTGAATCGCGATGGTAAAAACCATAGCACGCTCATCGTTAAAATCAAGCAAATCACCAACCAAAATCAGATGACCGGTAGAAGAAACCGGCAGAAACTCGGTCAATCCCTCAACAACGCCCAGGATCAACGCTTTAAACAGTAAAATTAAATCCATATCGCGTTATTGTTATGCTTTTATAAAATTGAAATTGACAATAAGATGAGCGGATCCAATTTACAATTTACTGTAAATTTCCGCACCCTTTTCCTTAAACTCTGCTGATTTTTGCGCCAGCCCCAGCTTCAAGGCTTCTTCTTCAGCAACCCCCTGATTCGCCGCATACTCCCGCACATCCTGAGTAATTTTCATGGAACAGAAATGCGGGCCGCACATGGAACAGAAATGCGCCACCTTTGCGCCATCCTGTGGCAGGGTCTCATCATGGAACTGTTGCGCTTTATCCGGATCAAGACTGAGATTAAACTGGTCTTCCCAACGGAATTCAAAACGTGCTTTGGACAACGCGTTATCCCGAATTTGCGCGCCGGGATGTCCTTTTGCCAGATCCGCTGCATGCGCGGCGATCTTGTAGGTAATGATACCGTCCTTGACATCATCCTTGTCCGGAAGGCCCAGATGCTCTTTAGGCGTTACATAACACAACATCGCTGTACCGTACCAGCCAATCATGGCCGCACCGATGGCAGAAGTAATGTGATCATAACCAGGAGCAATGTCCGTCGTTAGCGGGCCCAGCGTATAAAAAGGCGCCTCATCGCAATACTTCAATTGCAATTCCATATTTTCCTTGATCAAGTGCATCGGCACATGGCCGGGTCCTTCGATCATGGTTTGCACATCATGTTTCCAAGCTACCTTAGTTAATTCACCCAAGGTTTTCAGTTCGGCAAATTGTGCTTCATCATTGGCGTCATAGATTGAACCGGGACGTAACCCATCGCCGAGCGAGAAACTGACATCATAAGCCTTCATGATCTCGCAAATTTCTTCAAAGTGCGTGTACAGGAAACTTTCTTGATGATGCGACAAACACCATTTGGCCATAATCGAGCCGCCGCGGGAAACGATGCCGGTCATGCGTTTTGCGGTCATTGGCACATACGCGAGGCGCACACCGGCATGGATAGTAAAGTAATCAACACCCTGCTCGGCCTGTTCGATCAGCGTGTCACGGAAAATTTCCCAGGTTAATTCCTCCGCTTTGCCGTCAACTTTTTCCAATGCCTGATAAATAGGCACTGTGCCAATCGGGACCGGGCTGTTGCGGATAATCCATTCGCGCGTTTCATGAATGTTCTTGCCGGTAGACAGATCCATCACCGTGTCACCGCCCCAACGGATCGCCCAGGTCATTTTTTCCACTTCTTCCTGAATACTGGAACCCAATGCGGAATTACCGATATTCGCGTTGATCTTCACCAGAAAATTACGTCCGATAATCATTGGTTCGGATTCAGGGTGGTTGATATTCGCTGGAATGATGGCGCGCCCGCGTGCTACTTCATCGCGCACAAACTCCGGTGTTATCCGTTTGGGAAGTGATGCGCCAAAATCCTGCCCGGGATGCTGGCGTGTAAACAGCTCATGATTTTGCGCACTGAAAGCCTCAACGCACTGATTCTCACGAATGGCGATAAACTCCATTTCTGGTGTAATGATGCCACGGCGTGCATAATGCATCTGCGTAACATTCAATCCAGCCTTGCTGCGGCGCGGCTGCCTTTGCAAATTAAAACGCATGTCCGCAAGCTTAGGGTCATTTAAACGTTCCAGGCTGTATGCCGAATTAAGGCCGGATAATATTTCGGTATCATTACGCTCTGCAACCCACTTTTCACGTAGCGCTGGCAATCCGGAGCGGATATCTATCTTTGTTGCCGGATCGGAATAAGGACCGGAAGTATCGTAAACCCAGATCGGCGGATTTTTTTCCGCGCCGGTACTAGTAGTAGTATCGCTCTGGCGGATTTCCCGCATCGGTACCTGAATGTCTGCTCGCGAGCCTTGTACATAGATTTTGCGTGAATTCGGTAGCGGTTTTACCGCTGCCGCATCGACTTCGGCGGTTGTATTGGAAAAACTTTTGGGATTTAAAACTGTAATACTCATAATAATGTTGCTCCTTAGTAAATGCCATAAAGAGCGGGAAGATAAATCCCAGCTTCCCTACGGCGGCATTATCCGCGTCAGGTATTAAGGGACTATCTCACCAAATATCAGACAATTCTGAAAACGGACCCCTAGCTGATGCTGTGAAGCTAATGGAAATGTGAAATAATTGCAAGTCTTACACCAATTTAAGAATATGGATCAAGAAATGAATCTCGAACAAACTCGGTTTAATATGGTTGCCCAGCAAATCCGGACATGGAATGTATTGGATGACAACGTACTGGATTTACTGTACAAAATAAAGCGTGAAGAATTTGTTCCAGCCGAAAATCGCGCAATGGCTTTTGTGGATATGGAAATTCCGCTGGGTTATGCCCAAGTAATGCTTACCCCCAAAATGGAAGCGCGCATAGTACAGGAACCTCATGTTAAGAAAACAGACAAGATTCTGGAAGTCGGCAGCGGCAGCGGGTACTTAACGGCACTACTGGCTGATAGAGGCACACATGTTTACAGTGTTGAAATTATTCCAGAACTGAAAGCAATGGCAGAAAATAATCTTAAAGCGCATGAAATTACGAATGTAACTGTCGAACAAGGTGATGCTGCGCACGGGTGGCCGAAGCATGAACCTTATGATGTGATTGTTTTAACCGCATCGACACCGGTTTTACCCGATGCTTTTCAGAAAAATCTGAATCCGGGCGGACGGTTATTTGCGATTGTCGGAGAAGATCCGGTCATGGAAGCTTTGCTGATCACTTGTGTAGCGCCTGGCGAATTCACCACAACCAAGCTGTTTGAAACCAGTACAGCGCCGCTCATCAATGCACTGCAACCGTCAAGGTTTACCTTTTGAGTATAAAAGAAATTACGTGTGTCATCCAACGCAGCACGCAACTAATCGCTGAAGTCTCATCAGCTCCGAATTCCTATCGGAACAACCCATGAAACTCTTGCAATTTGTTTTTGCTGTCTTTATAGGTTTTATATGGCATCCCGCTCTGCGAGCTGCCGATCTGATGGGTATCTATCAGGAGGCTTTAGCGCAAGATGCACAGTACAGATCGGCACGTGCTGCTTATCAAGCAGCGCAAGAAAAATTACCGCAAGGCAGAGCTGGTTTTTTACCAAATATTACATTGTCTGGCTCACGCGCAGTACAGCAAGTCGATGCAAACAACGTTTTTACCGGGATTGGTAATGCAAATCCCCCTGAAGTGACGATTCAAAACCGGAGTATTACGTTGTCTGCAACACAGCCTTTATTCCGTATGGAAAATATAGTCATTTATGCGCAATCAAAAATTGAAGTCAGCAGAGCCGATATGCAATTTATGGGTGCCGGACAGGATTTGATTTTGCGTGTCGCGCAAGCGTATTTTGATGTATTGGATGCTCAGGTTGATGTCGAAGTAGTGGAAGCGCAGAAAAAAGCCATTCTAAAACAACTTGAACAAGCCAAGCGTAATTTTGAAGTAGGCGTATCTACCATTGTGGATACCAACGAGGCGCAAGCTCGCTATGATTTAACCACTTCGCAAGAAATTGCAGCGCGCAGCGCGCTTGAAATTAGAAGGCGCGCTTTACAAGGCATCATCGACCGCTTCCCTGAAAATCTTGTGGGCGCGAAGGAAATTGCGTCAAATTTGACTAAATTAAACTACAGCAGCATGGATGAATGGGTGCGTGTTGCTGAAGAAAAAAACTTTAGTTTAAAAACCCAGCAAGCTGCTTATGAAATAGCTAATCAGGAAGTAAAGAAAGTGTGGGCACAACATTACCCGACATTGGATCTGGTTGCACAATTTAGCGATCAAACTGGCGTCGGTGGTGCTATCACCGGTCGCGGAATCGATATCACGTCAAAATCAATCGGGCTGCAACTCAATTTACCTCTGTTCCAAGGTTTTTCCGTACAATCCCGTGTGCGCGAAGCACTTGCCCTTCAAGACAGAGCATTACATGATCTGGAAAACACGCGGCGCAATATCACCTTACAAACTCGTCAACAATATCTGAATGTCACCAACGGTATCGCGCAGGTAAATGCCCTCAAACAAGCCTTGGTGTCCAGTCAAAGTCAGTTAGATTCAACTATTCTTGGACAACAAGTCGGCGTTAGAACCGAAGTGGATGTGCTGAATGCCCAGCAACAACTGTATTCTGCCAGACGCGACTTGGCCAAAGCGTATCACAGCTACTTAATGTCCAGATTACGTCTGAGCGCGGAAGCGGGTGAACTGGACGAGGATACGCTGACGCAAATTAACGCGATGCTGACCAAGTAATCGGCAATTCCTCGATATGAAGGCAGGATGATTCCAAACACGCTAACGAGGACAATCTCTGGGCGGTTAAGCCTGCCAAACGAGCACAGAAAAACAGGTGAAAAAGTGTAGTTGATCGCGATAAATGAGAATTTTAGCTTGTTTTTAGCATCACAACGACAACTCCGATAGTTTTTCAACGGCCTTGTTAGCCCGATTGATCTGTCTTCGCTTCTTCCTGCCTTATTGCATTAGGAGTTTGGCTACGTGTCAATTCAGCTGGCAGATCACGCACATGCAAATCGAGTTGTGGAAAAGCAATTTCAACGCCATGCTCGGCAAATAATGCCATGATTCTTGTATTCAGCGCATTCTGGACTTCCAGCCGATGAATTACTGTGTTAACGAATACGCGAAGCTCAAAATCGAGAGAGCTTGCACCGAAAGTCAATAACCAGCATGAAGGTTCTGGTTCCGCCAGCACCCGCTCATCTTCCCTGGCAGCCTGCAATAGCAACGTACGTACTTTGTCAGCATCAGCACTGTAGGCAACCCCTACCCGGATAACAACACGAGTAATCGTATCAGTCAATGTCCAGTTGATGATCTGGCCAGTAATGAAGGTTTTATTAGGAATCACGATTTCTTTGTTATCGAAATCAAGAACAGTGGTCGCGCGGGTACGGATACGGGTAACCCGGCCGGAAAGATCGCCGACCGTGATTACATCACCCACCCGGAACGGCCGCTCAAACAACAAAATGATGCCGGATACAAAGTTAGCAAAGATTTCCTGCAGGCCAAATCCAAGTCCGACCGTTAAAGCTGCTGCCATCCACTGCAACTGCGACCAACGCATGCCCAGAAAACCGAATCCCACCAGGGTGCCTCCAATAACGATAGCGTAGCGTAACACGCTGGTGATGGCATAACGTGAAGCTGCATCGATGCTGATATGTGACAATAGGCTAATCTCGATCAATCCCGGCAGGTTTCTGGCACCAACCGTAGTCAGAATCAGAGTAAAAATACCCAGCAATACAGCCATCAAAGTGACCGGTTGCTGGATCGTGATTCCATCCGGACCGCTGTCACTGAAGTACCACAGCGCGATCTCGTCTAAACGCGCGATGGCTGGCAGCACTCCAGACCAGACCCAAATCAGACCCAACGCGAGCAAGCTCAAACGCAGCGTCCGAAGCAGCCGCCGGGTTTGCGCGTTAACTTGCTCGAGCGTGATATTTTCTTCTGGCTCTGCTGTTACCTCGCCAGCTACCACGCTATCTTGAGCTGTCTTTGCGCGGCGTTCCTCTAGCCGCTGCAACATAAGACGCCGTTCTCCGAGCAGGAACCAGCGTGAGAGCATTCCCTGTACGATAGCAATCGTTACGATTACACCAAAGCTTGCCAATAACGACTGCAGCATCATACCCGCAGAATAGATATAACCGGCTAGTGCCAATGTTGCGATAACCAGCAATAACAGCGGCAGAAACAGACGCAGCAGCTTGCGCAGCTTCGACGATTCACCGGTTTCGCCTCGAACAACCCAGAGACGTCCAACATCCAGCAGGCGCCAGAGGGACCAAGCAAGTCCCACGCAACACAGCACGATAGCAACGCGCGCCTGCACATCAATAGCCAAATCGAGTTTACGGATGAATGCCAGCGAATCGATGAAATACAGCGGTAGCACTACCACAGCAATTCTCGGCAAACCATCGCGCAATGCGGCACGGCGTTGCCGGGTCCAGCGAAAATGTGCGTGACCAAGGCCACGTTCAATACTGATCCAGCGCAGCAGTTGCACTGCCAGTAACGGAATTACCAGCAACATGCAAGCCTGGCCGACGGAATGACTGAATCGTCCGGGATCACCGATACCTTGTAGCAATTGCCCCAGCAAGAGCAACATGACAGGTCCTGGCAAAGCAGCCAGCAGTGTCCATCCTAAGGCTTTAATAGTCGTCTGGTAGCTATCTTTGCGAATCTGATAGGTATCAATTGCTAAGGCCTCAATATGCGCTGGGGCGCGGCGCCGCAGTTCCAGCAAGACCAGCATTAACAGCAGGCTGCCAAGCCAGATTAGGGGTTGCTGGCGGAAGCTGCGCATACCGAGCTTGGTCGTGGTAATTAAACGCGATGGCTTGACCAAGTCGAGGAATCCTTCGGGGAACCGTTGCAGCCAGTCTGCATCGATGACACTATGGCTTGGAATCCATAATAGGTGGCGATCGAGCATTTGCTGCAATTCTTCGGTAGCTTGGATCTGCTCCTGTAGGGTTTGCTCGCTCTTTTCCAGTGCCGAGATACGCCGTTGCAGTAAAGGCTCCAGCAAGACTAAAAGTTCGGCACGTTTTTGCAGCAAAGGAAGTAACTGGTTATTAGCATTTTCTTCAGCGTGACCCTCGTCGCTTGTTTCCGGGCGCGCCTCCGTCAATGTCCGGGCAACAGCATCGATATCGACCAGGCTTCGTTGCTGTTCGCTTAGCACGACCCGTTCCAAGCGCAAATCAGCCAAGTCATTGCGAATCAATTTCAGCCGGTTTTCAAGTCGAACCAGAGATTCCAGCCGGCGTCGCTCACTCCACAACCAGCGGCCAACGCGTTCGCTGGCACCCCCCACATCAAGCCGGGTTCGGCTATCACGCAAGGCTACTGCAGTGCGTTCGCGAGCTCCTTCGATACTGGCCAAAGCAGCACGATCATGTGCCAAATTTTCATTTTGTTGTATGAGTTCCTCACCCATCGCACGATTCGTAGTGGCTGCGGATGCCAGAATCGCAGCGGCGCCTGCCAGCTCTCGTTCTCGTTTAATTAATCGCTCAACCAGCGACTCCAGTTCATTCCGGCCGCGATTGGCGATACGTTGCTGTAAATGTTTTACTCGTTTTTCATGTAATCCCAGCCGATAGCGTAGCTCACGTAGCGTCAGTTCGTAAAAATTCTGGCGCTGCGTGGCGGTATCCTGCTCAGCGAGGCGTAATTCCAGAGTTACTTGTAGCTGATGTTGCTCACCGCTACGACGCAAGCGCCGCGCTTCAAACAATACGGTAGGTTCATCTTTCTGAGCCAAGAAAGGCACTGACAGCTCTTCGATACGGCGGCGTAATGCGGTAATTTCATCTGTGGCTTGAGCCGGACGCGATAACGCTTGAGCCAAATCGGTACCAACCGCATCGATCTGCGCGCGCAGATCGCTAATAACCGTACGTTCCTGCTCCAAGAACTGTTCGAGCGTTTCTCCATCGGTATCAGCCGGTATACGCTTGGACCATTCAAGTAACTCCTGTTCACGATTTATTGTCAGAGCTTTTTGTAAGCGCTCTATTCTTTTTGGCTGGTCAACAGTCTCAGCACGTAGCGCTGTCAAACGCTCTTTCAGCGTTTCTGCTTCACGCTCGTAAGCACGTGCGGCTTCAAGATGATCAATGGCTGCCTGCCGCTGGGTTTCTTCCATCTTACTGCGATCAATAGCCGTGCGTGCGGTATCAATAGCATTAAACACCGATGGCTGAGTTTTTGCGCCGGCAGTTGCAGGTGACAATAACGGAAGCACTAGAGCGCTGAACCAGAGAATGTAAAAAAACGATTTAAAGTTCAACAAGGGTTTTAACAGCATGAATGTATAATCGTGGAAAAGAGGGAGTAGTTACCCGGAGCGTATTACTAGCCCGATAATGCTGTTCTACCGTACACTGAGCAACAGATAAGAATTGCAAATGCTTCTTTTGAAAAGCATCTCTAAAAACTCAAAATCTTAGCAAGAAAACTGAGAAGCGTAGCGCTCAATATAATTCTAATCTGCGCAAAAGTAAAAAAACAATTGTGTATCATCCAATCCGGCACATCAATTCACCTGCACGCAAGCAGCTTGCTTTATATTTTGTCCAGATGCCTTACGAACTATAGGCTGATTATTTCGCTAACTTATCATTCTTGCAAGTGATAAAATGACCGGCGAAGCTGGCTAGACAGTCGCCGCTTGTCGTTCGTTTAGAACACAGGGGGAGGAAAGTCCGGGCTCCATAGAGCAGGATGACGGCTAACGGCCGTCCACCGTGAGGTGAGGAATAGGGCCACAGAGACGAGCGTATTTAGTTACGGTGAAACGCGGTAACCTCCATCCGGAGCAAGACCAAATAGGCAGGCGATGATGTTGCTCGCAGAGCCTGCGGGTAGGTTGCTTGAGTGTACAGGTAACTGTACATCTAGAGGAATGACTGTCCACGACAGAACCCGGCTTACCGGCTGGCTTCACTAAATTTATTATTTAACTGACCCAAATTGATTGAAACTCTCATGCAAATCAGATATCCGTTACACAATTAGCGCCGGATACTTTTAACAATCGCAATGATCCGTAAATTTCTCCGTAAAGTATTCAGCCGCAAAGCGCCTGCTTCTGAACCGAACGCAAAGCTGAAGCTGAGTCTGAGTATTATTCCTTTCAAACACCACGGCATCCGGCGCAACCAGATCACTCCCTGTGCACTTAAAACTGCCACTACCCTTCAGCAGGCAGGATTTTCAGCTTATATCGTCGGTGGCGCCGTGCGGGATTTGCTGTTGGGATTGACACCGAAAGATTTCGATGTGGCGACCAATGCGACACCCGAGCAGGTATACCAGCTTTTTCGCCGGTCACGCATTATCGGGCGGCGTTTTCGCTTGGTGCACGTGATGTGTGGCGCCGAAACCGTGGAAGTTTCAACTTTTCGCGGACAATCTCCCGACGATGGTAATGAACACGCATCGGTGCAACTAACCGACCAACACGGCCGTCTTTTACATGATAATGTTTTTGGCAGCCAGGAAGAAGATGCCGTTCGCCGTGATTTCACAGTCAATGCGCTGTTCTATGACCCTGCCAAGGAAGAGATTCTTGATTACCTGAATGGTTATGAAGATATCAAAGCTAAAAAGATGCGTATTATTGGAGATCCGATAATACGTTTCCGCGAAGATCCGGTACGCATGTTACGCGCCGTCCGTCTGGCCTCTAAACTGGACATGCAAATAGAAGCGGAAACCGCCAAGCCCATTGGCGATCTGGCACTGCTACTGCAAAACGTCCCGCCGTCTCGCTTGTTTGATGAAATGTTGAAGCTGTTATTGTCGGGACATGCGCTGGCTTGTGTTGTTGAATTACGGGCACGTGGTTTGCATCACGGTCTTCTGCCGATGCTGGACGTCATACTCGAACAACCTTTGGGAGAACGCTTCATCACCATTGCCCTGAAGAACACCGACGAGCGGATCAGACAAGATAAACCGGTTTCTCCCGGATTCTTGTTTGCCATACTGCTATGGCATGAAGTGCTTTCCGCTTGGGATTCATTCCAGGCTGCCGGTGAGAAACCTTTACCTGCCTTATTTAAGGCAATGGATCAGATCCTTGCGATACAACATAAGAAACTTGCGATTCCTCGCCGCTTTGATGCAATCATCCAAGAAATTTGGTCCATGCAACCGCGCTTTGAAGCCCGCAGCGGGCGTAAACCCTTCCGGTTGATCACTCACCCGCGTTTTCGCGCGGCTTATGATTTCATGCTGCTGCGTTGTGAAAGCGGTGAACTGAACATGGAACTCGGTGAATGGTGGAAATCATTTCTATCCGCGGATAACGAAGAGCGGGAAAAATTGTTGCTCAACCAAACTTCGCCTATAAAACGCAAGAGAAAACGCAGCCGTAAAAAATCTTCACCCAGTCTCGCTGTTCCTCCGAATGATTCCGCCAAAAATGAAGACGGTTAATTTATATTTCCCATGAGCAAAACACCGAGCCAGGCTTTTATTGCTTTGGGCAGTAATCTAGAAAATCCGATTTCCCAGATACAGCAAGCATTTGATGAATTAAAACAACTTCCAGGTACTCGCTTAATAAGCCATTCTTCGCTGTATAAAAGTGCTCCCGTTGGACGATTGGATCAGCCCGATTTTATCAATGCGGTAGCATTGATTGAAACGCATCTGGCACCGTATGAGCTGCTCAACGCATTGCTGGCTATTGAACAACGGCATGGACGCGTACGCGAATCTTTGAATGCGCCGCGTACTCTGGATCTCGATATTCTGCTGTATGATGCGCTGCAGTATCATGATGCGGGATTGACTTTACCGCACCCGCGCATGTGGCAACGCGCTTTTGTCTTGAGGCCGCTGATAGAAATCGCGCCGGATTGTCACATTCCTGGTCACGGCCACATTGCCTCATTGCTAACCGCGTGCAATGAACAAAAACTAGAACAAATCAAAGCTTGAAATAATTCATCATGTTACTTGGTTTTTCTCGATAAAATTTGCCATCCTATAAAGTATGAGAATTACACAGACCACTCTGCAAAAAATGCTTGAGAACAATGAAAAATTCACTGTTCTGACCTGTTACGATGCCACTTTTGCAACCATCCTGGAAAATTCGGGTATCGATGCCTTGCTGGTCGGTGATTCTTTGGGAAATGTTTTGCACGGAGAAAACACCACATTATCCGTCACGCTGAACGACATGATTTATCATACGCGTTGTGTTGCGCGCGGCTCCAGAAAAGCATTCATCATTACCGATATGCCCTTCGGCAGCTATCAAGTTTCACCCGAACAAGCTTTTGAGAATGCTTACAGGATTATGGCTGCGGGCGCACACATGGTTAAAATTGAAGGGGGTCAAATCATGGCGGATACAATCCAATTTTTGACTCAGCGCGGTATTCCGGTTTGCGCCCATATTGGGCTGACACCGCAATCGATTCATCAACTGGGCGGATACAAATTACAAGGTAATTCGGAGAAATCAGCAAAACAATTGCTCAATGACGCAAAATTACTGGAAAAATCGGGAGCAAGCATGTTGGTAATGGAAGTTGTGCCGGCAAAACTCGCCAAAAAGATCACTCAGGCGCTTTCCATTCCTACGATAGGTATCGGTGCAGGCGCCAATTGCGCAGCTCAGGTTTTGGTGCTCCATGATATGCTAGGACTGGTTCAAGGTAAAAAACCCCGCTTTGTGAAAGACTTTATGGCCGACGCAAAAAGCATCCAGGAAGCGATTGCAAATTATGTTACTGCTGTCAAAACCGGCCAGTTTCCAGGTAAAGAACATGAATTTTAATTGCTAATCTGCGTGTGAACATAATTAATGACATTACTGCGCTACGCAACAGTCTCAAAAGTGAACAACCGATTGCTTTTGTTCCGACCATGGGAAATTTACACGCCGGTCATCTGGCGCTGGTTAAGCAGGCAAAGCAGTTATCCGATTGCGTTGTCGTCAGTATCTTTGTCAACCGGCTGCAATTCTTGCCACATGAAGATTTCGACCGGTATCCGCGGACTTTTGACAATGATTGCAGATTGCTTTCTGAACTAAATGTCAAGACTGTTTTTGCACCCAATGAAAAAATTCTTTTCCCTACACCACAAGAATTCTTGCTAGCATTACCCCCTGTAGCAGATACTTTGGAAGGTGCATTTCGTCCGGGATTTTTTCGCGGCGTTGCAACGATAGTACTGAAATTATTCAATATTATCCAACCGGATCTGGCTGTATTCGGCAAAAAGGATTATCAGCAATTGCATATCGTGCGTGAAATGGTAAGACAATTGAATTTACCCGTTGAAATTGTTGCAGGTGAAACTGTCCGGGCAGCGGATGGGTTAGCACTGAGTTCACGCAATCAATATTTGAACGAAGTACAGCGTGCAGAAGCTTGCAATCTTTATCAAACGCTCCTTCAGATCAAACAAGAAATTATTTCCGGTTGCAAAGATTTTCTGACATTACAAAAAAATGCAACCAACAATCTTGTTCAACGCGGCTGGAAAGTTGATTACATCAGTATTCATAAACGCAGCTCACTGCTACCCGCACATGCTGACGATGTAGATTTGGTAATTTTAGGTGCAGCTTGGCTGGATAAAACACGATTGATCGATAATCTGGAAATATAAGATCAGGCATTTTTACCTTAAAATTGCATTGTTATTGCTTTCTAAAACCAGACAGATAAAGAACAAAAAATTATGCAATCACTGAACACTTTCTGGTTATCTTGTCTTGATCATTTCAAAAAAGAACTCAACGCGCAACAATTTAATACTTGGATCAAACCATTACAAATCGATCCCGCATTAAATAGCGACAATGAAGTCGTACTGATTGCTCCCAATAGATTTGTCTCGCAATGGGTGAAAGACAACTTCATTATGCACATAGAGGTGATGGCGCAGGCATATTTCTCCAGAAAAATCCAATTCCATCTGAAACTTGCCGATCAAACCGAAGCAAAAAACGGCCTGCCAGATCCGGTACCCTTGCAGGTGCAGGATGTACCCAAACCGGAAACTAAGACGGCCTACCCGCCTGCCAAAAAAAACCCCAGCGGTCTGAATCCCAATTTTACTTTTGACAATTTCGTAACCGGAAAAGCCAATCAACTGGCGCGAGCCGGTGCCATCCAAGTTGCGGAATCACCCGGTATCGCCTATAACCCGCTATTTATCTATGGCGGTGTGGGTTTGGGAAAAACCCACTTGATTCAAGCAATCGGTAATTACGTGCACGAAAATGACAAGAGCGCCAAAATCCGTTATGTGCATGCTGAAAAATATGTATCCGATGTCGTCAGTGCCTATCAACATAAGGCATTTGACAAGTTCAAACTGTACTACCACTCGCTTGATCTCTTGCTGGTCGACGATGTGCAATTTTTTGGCGGGAAGAATCGTACGCAGGAAGAGTTTTTCTATGCCTTTAATGCGCTCATCGAAACCCATAAAC
>CXWL01093870.1_pt1 | contig 14541 bp, 13 predicted proteins | sample 590931 | NCBI WGS metagenome assembly CXWL01 (sample SAMEA3498368, study PRJEB10139) | groundwater metagenome | biome: water well; material: biofilm material | place: Germany | collected 2015-04-27 | reverse complement strand
GTGCTCAACGGCGACACCATGTGGGTCGACCGCCAGCCCATCGTCTACATCTACGGTGAAGTGCAGCGCCCCGGCCCCATGCGCCTGGAACGTGACCTGACGCTGATGCAGGCCCTGGCCACCGGCGGCGGCCTCACCCAGCGCGGCACCGACAAGGGCATACGCGTGCACCGCAAAGGCCCTGAAGGCGCGGTGCAAGTGTTTGAACCCAAGATGGACGACAAACTGCGCGAAGGCGACGTGGTGTTCGTTCGTGAGAGCCTGTTCTAAGGGAGCGCGGTTATGACGTTTGGACAGTTTCTTTCCATCTTGCGCGCGCGTTGGTGGGTGGTGATGTTGGTTCTGGGTGTGTCCATCATTGGCACCATCGTTGTGAGCCTCATGCTGCCCAAGCAGTACAAGGCTTATGCCAGTGTGGTGATCGACTCCAAGCCTGACCCCGTCTCGGCCGTCATGTACGGTGGCATGGTGTCGCCAGGCTTCATGGCCACGCAGGTAGACATCATCCAAAGCGAGCGCGTGGCGCAACGCGTGGTGCGCAATCTCAAGCTCAATGAGAACCCGCAGATTCGGCAGCAATGGCAAGATGAAACTGAAGGCCAGGGCACGATTGAAAGTTGGTTGGGTTCGGTTTTCCAAAAGAGTCTGGACGTGGTGCCTTCGCGTGAAAGCAGCGTTATCACGGTCAGCTACAAGGCCGCCGATCCGCGGTTTGCCGCAGGTTTGGCAAATGCTTTCATGCAGGCCTACATCGACACTGCATTGGAACTGCGTGTGGACCCCGCGCGCCAGTACTCCACCTTCTTTGAAAACCGGTCCAAGGAAGCGCGTGCCACGCTTGAAAAAGCGCAGACCCGTCTAAGCACTTTTCAGAACGAAAAAGGCATCATTGCCAGCGACGAGCGCTTGGACGTCGAAAACGCCCGGTTGAACGAACTTTCGTCGCAGCTAACCGCTTTGCAGGCCATCTCGGCTGAGTCGGCCAGCCGGCAGACGCAGGCCCAGGGCGCCCAGGGCGATCGCCTGGCTGAAGTGCTGAACAACGGCAACATCGGCCAGCTCAAGGCCGACATCAACCGAAGCGAAGCGCGCTTGCAAGAGTTGAGCACCCGCTTGGGCGACAACCACCCGCAGGTTCAGGAAACCCGGGCCAGCGTTGCCGAATTGCGCTCGCGCCTGGAGCAAGAAACGAAGAAGGTCACCGGTGGAGTGGCTGTCAGCAACACCATCAACGGCCAACGCGAAGCCGACATTCGCCGTTCGCTGGAAGCGCAGCGTGCAAAGGTTCTAAAGCTCAAGGCTGTGCGCGACGAAGGCCTGGTAATCATTCAAGACGTGGGCAACGCCCAACGTGGCTACGACGCCGTATTGCAACGCTTTACGCAGACCAGCCTCGAAGGCCAGACCACGCAGAGCAACGTCAACATACTCACACAGGCAGTGGCGCCGCTTGAAGCCGCCTCCCCTCGCCTGTTTGTAAATGTGCTGCTCTCCGTGTTCATCGGGCTGCTGCTCGCGCTGGGTTCTGCCCTGGTGCTTGAACTGCGTGACCGCCGCATCCGTAGCGTCGCCGACGTGGTGGCCGTGCTTGGCCTGCCGGTGATTGGTGTCATGCCAAAGCCAGGTGCCAAGTTCCGCATGGGCAGCAAGCATGCCCTGACCATGCAGCAGCGATTGCTCGCCCCGCTGCCCCAACCTGGCAAGGCGGCGTAATGGCCAAGTTCCGCGACTCCACTCCCGATCCGTCCGTCTATGACGCGGGCTCCAGCGTGCGCCCGGCGCCACCGCCGGCACCCCTCAATGGGCAAGAAGCTGACGTGCAGCCCGAGCGCAGCATTGGCGACATCATTGCCGAGCTGCGCAACCTCACCGCCGAGCAGGTTGAAAAGGTCTTGCAACTGCAGCGCGACAAGGGCGTTCGTTTTGGCGAAGCTGCTGTGTCCTTGGGCTATGCCAGCAAAGAAGATGTACTGTTTGCCTTGTCGCAACAGTTTCACTACCCCTACGCCCCCGAAGAAAGCCGCAAGCTCAGCCCCGAGTTGGTGTCGCTGAACGAGCCCTTCTCGCCCCGCGCTGAAAGCTTCCGTGCACTGCGCAGCCAGCTCACCATGCGCCTGTACGGCGAAGGTGACGTGCGCCGTGCACTGGCCGTGATCAGCCCGGCAGCGGGTGACGGCAAGACCTATTGCGCTGCCAACCTGGCGGTAACGCTGGCGCAGCTGGGCGGCCGCACGCTGCTGGTGGACGCAGACATGCGTGGCCCGCGTGTGCACGAGGTCTTTCGCCTTAGCAACCAGGCGGGCCTTTCGGGCATTCTTTCGGGCCGTGCCGACAAACACGTCATCCAGCAGGTACCCGGTGTCAGCAGCCTTTTTGTGCTGCCTGTAGGCACGACGCCGCCCAACCCGCTTGAATTGGTTGAACGGCCGGCTTTTGGTTTGCTCATGCGTGAGCTGGCCTCAAAGTTTGACCACGTGGTGGTTGACACACCTGCTGCAGTGCATGGTGCCGATGCCAGCGTGGTGGCTGCGCGGTGCGGTGCGGCGCTGATCATTGCGCGCAAGAACGCCAGCCGGGTGGTCTTGCTGCAGGAGCTTGTGGCCAGCTTTGCCGGCAGTGCCGTCAAGCTGGCCGGGGTCGTCGTCAACGAGTTCTGAGCGTGGCCGCCATCGCACCGCCACCTGTCAAGGACGATCGTGCGACGCGGTTGCCCTTGTTGCCCGCCGGCATTGACTGGCCTGTGCTGGCCATGCTGTTGGCTGGCTTTGCGCTGCTGTATGTGCCCACCTGGGCACAACTGGCGCGCACCATCTGGGCCACCGACGAACAGGGCCACGGCCCCATCATCCTGGCCGTCAGCGCCTGGTTGATCTACGCCCGGCGCCACGACTTGGCGGCGGCGGCCAGCAAGCCTGCGCCCGTGCTCGGCTGGGCCGTATTCATGTTTGCATTGCTGCTGTTTGCCTTTGGCAGCTCGCAAGACGTGATCATGTTTCAAACCGGCAGCCAGATCTTTGCCATTGCCGGCCTGCTGCTCATCTTTCGTGGTCCGGCTGCGCTGCGTTTGGCTTGGTTCCCGCTGTTTTTCATGATCTTCATGATCCCGCTGCCCGAGGCGCTGGTGGCTGCCGTCACGGCGCCGCTCAAGTCGGCCGTGTCAGCCGTAGCCAGCTCCATGCTGTACATCATCGGCTACCCGGTGGGCCGGGCCGGCGTCATCATGACCGTGGGCCCCTATCAGCTACTGGTAGCTGACGCCTGCGCAGGCCTGAACAGCATGTTCACGCTGGAAGCGCTTGGCATGCTCTACATGAACCTCATGCAGTACACCAACGTGCGCCGCAACGTGGCGCTGGCAGTGCTGCTGGTGCCCATCGCGTTTTGCGCCAACATCGTGCGCGTCATGATCCTGGTGCTGGTCACCTATCACTTCGGCGACGAAGCCGGGCAGGGCTTCGTGCACGGCTTTGCCGGCATGGTTCTCTTCATGGTGGCCCTGGCCATGATGCTGGCCACAGACAAGCTGTTGGGCTTGTTCATGGCGTCGCACAAGGTGGCTGCATGAGTACCACCCCATGAGCACCGCCCGCATCGTCAATGCGTGGCGCATCAAGGCCGCAGTGGCGCTGGTGCTGATGGTGGCCGCCTATGCGGCCGCCTATGCCTGGCGGCCCACGGCGCGCCTGGCCGATACGCGCCCCCGCGTCGACCTTGAAGCCATGTTCCCCAAGGCCTTTGGTGCCTGGGCCGTGGATGAGCGCATGCCCGTGCAACTGGTATCGCCAGACACAGCGGCCATGCTCAGCAAGATTTACAACCAAACGCTCAGCCGCACCTACGTCAACCCCGCCGGTGCGCGCGTAATGCTGTCTGTGGCCTATGGCGGAGACCAGTCCGACGCCACCCGTGCCCACCGGCCCGAGGTGTGTTACCCCGCGCAGGGCTTTCAAATCCAGTCCAGCAGCGACGCCGTGGTGCAAACCGGCGTCCACCCCCTGCGCGTGCGCCAACTGGTGGCACGCCAGGGTGGCCGGACTGAGCCCATCACCTACTGGATCACCGTGGGTGACCACATCACCCTCAGNNACCCTCAGCGGCACCGAGCAGAAATTGGCCCAGCTCAGCTACAGCGCGCGCGGCGTCATCCCAGACGGCATGCTGGTGCGTGTGTCGTCCATCGAGCCCAAGGCCGCCACCGCCTACAAGGTGCACCAGGCGTTCATTGCAGACCTTTCTGCCGGCATACCCAGTGGCCTGCGTGCCCAGGTCATTGGTGCCACCGGCTCCTTGGCTGATTGAGACATGGCGGCTGCCACCGCCAGTGCCGTGATGCCAAGCCTGGGCACCCGCAGCATCAACGCCGTCCTGTGGGGTGCAGGCGGCACAGTGCTGCGCTTGCTCATACAAATTGGCGCACAAATTGTGTTGGCCCGCCTGTTGGGGCCCGAGCAATACGGCCTCTTTGCCATAGGTGCCATCGTCATCGGCTTCAGCGCGTTCTTTTCTGATGTGGGTCTGGCCTACGGCCTCATCCAGAAGCCCACCGTAGGCAAGCGTGACGTGCGCTTCGTATTCACTTGGCAAGTGGTCCTGGGCAGCGCGGTGGCACTGGCCGTGCTGGCCGCCAGCAACGTGCTGGCCACCTTCTTGGGCGATGTGCGTGCTTCGGGCGTCATGGCCGCGCTTTCAGTCGTGTGCCTTGTCAATGCGTTGGCAGCACCTTCACTCAACTTGCTCAAGCGCGACCTTAACTTCCGTGCCATTCAAATCGCCCAATTGGCCAGCTACGTGCTGGGCTACCTGGCAGTGGGCCTGCCTTTGGCCTTTGCCGGGGCACAGGTGTGGGCGCTGGTGGCTGCGTGGATAGTGCAGGCTTGCGCCAACGCCCTGCTGCTGTACGGCGCCAAGCGGCACAGCGTGAGGCCCCTGTTCTGGTACGAAGACGCGCGCGTGCAGTCGGGCTACGGTGCCACCGTGCTGGTTACCAACCTTGTCAACTGGCTCATCAACAATGTGGACCGTGTCATCGTGGGCCGCACCTTTGGCAGCCGCGACATTGGCCTGTATGCCACGTCATACAACCTGCTCTACAACCCCACCATGGCTGCACTGGGTGTGGTGCAGCCTGTGTTCTTTTCAGCGTCGTCCCGCCTGGGGGCGGAGCCCGCACGCGTGAGCCAAGGCTATAAATCGCTGGCGGGCATCTTGGCCGTGCTGGCCTTGCCCCTGTTTGCATGCGTGGCCGTGGTTTCCGGCACCCTGGTGGCCGCGCTGTACGGGCCCAAGTGGGAGGCGGCTGCGCCCCTGCTGCAACCCTTGGCCTTGGCCATGCCCCTGCTGCTGCTGTGGGGCCTGAGCACGCCGCTGCTGTGGACGGCCGGCCGGCCCAGCCGCGAATTCAAGCTCCAGTTGCCCTTGGCGCTGGTGTGGGTGCTGGTGTGCCTGGCGGCGGCCAGTGTTTCGGTTCTGGCCGTTGCCTGGGCCGTGCTGGCGCTGCAAGCCGTGCGCACGGCGGTGGTGGTGGGGGCCGCCACCCGGGCCATCGGTGTGGGTGGCCGCGAACTGGGCCGGGCCGTGTGGGGCGGCCTGGTGCTGACCGCCGGTGTGGCCGTGCTGGTGGGTGCGGCCGACACCTACTTGTCAATTTCAACGCCTGGCCTGCTTTTGGCGGCTGACGCGCTGGTAGGTTGCGTGGCTTGGCTGGCCCTGCTGCGCTTGGCGCCTAGCCTGGTTTCGGCTGATGCTGCGCTATTGCTGGCCCGGGTACTTGACCGCTTGCCCGCGCCGCTGGCCCGGCACCTTGCCCACCTGGCGCACAAAGAAGAGCAGACATGACCGACCGGGACCTCTTTGTGATTGCCTACGCCCTGGTCTACGGCCTGGCAGGCTGCACCCTGGCCTTCATCGGGTTGGGCATCTTCATGCAGGTGGAGCGCGGCGTCTCGCGCTGGACGGCCGCGCTGCTGGCGCCGTTGATGACCTTTGGTATTGCACTGAGCAGCGCCTTGTCGGGGCGTGATCTGAAGTACGCCGGCGTCAATGTTGAAACCGTAGCCTTCGGCGCAGACCATGGCAGTGCACCGTTACTGCGCGTACTGACTGTAGTGTTGATGGGGCTGTGCGCAGCTGCGATCGTGGCGCGGGGCTTCCGCCGGCAGGCCAGCCTGCGCTTGCCCGGGCAAGCCCTATTTCTGTCGTTTCTGGCCTACTTCGTCTGCAACAACATCATCAACAGCATCTTCGGCACCATCCCTGCCTTTTCGCACCATCTGGTGTACGTGTTGTTTGCCTTTGGCGCGCTGTATATCTGCCGTGACGACCCGCTCGCGCGTTTCATCCGTGCCGCCAAGTTCGGCTTGATGGTGTTCATGATGCTGAGCCTGGTGGCCGCCATCGTTAAACCATCGCTGGCCTTGCAGCCCAACTACAAGGGATGGTTGCCGGTGGTCAACTTCCGTTTCTGGGGTCTTGGCTCCAACCCCAACAGCATTGGCCCGCTCGCGCTGTTGCTGATGCTGCTGGAGGTGTATGCGCCATCGCGCCATCGGGTTTGGCGGATCGCAGCGTTTGGTTCGGGTCTGTTGGTGTTGTTGCTGGCGCAATCCAAGACGGCTTGGGCCGCTGGATTGATGTTGGTACCAGTGCTGGCCTGGTACCGCGTGGGCCGCGCCGCAAACGGGGGCATGACGTTCGGCTTCGCGCTGGGCTTGATTGCGGCGATGTTGGTGCTGCTCCTGGGCGTGGTTGCGGTTGATCCCGAGCGGCTCTACAACAGGCTGGCGGAAAGTCAGATCGGCGCCGACGTCACCACCTTGACGGGTCGGCTTCAGATCTGGGCCGCAGCCGTGCGTGCCTGGCGAGAGAACCCGCTTTTTGGCTTTGGCCCCCTGGCCTGGGGCCCCTACCACCGCGCCACCATTGGTCTGCCCAACGCTTTCAGTGCCCACAACCAGTTCTTTCAGTCGCTTAGTGTTGCGGGGTCGCTGGGACTGATCACAGTTGGGGTCTACGTGGTCGTGCTGGGTACATTGGCTTGGAACAGATCGGCTGCCACAAAGGGCATGTCATTGGCCCTTTTTCTGTTCATTTTGGCCAGATGCATCACCGAGGCCCCCTTGTCAGCGTCGACTCTCTTCAACGGTGACATCGTCACGCACTTGATCCTGTTCAGAATATTGCTGGAGCCGGTACCGCGAAAGGGGGCGGTGGCATCGCCGGTGCCGCACAGTGCCTGGAATCCCGCCGTGCCGCTGTGAGCGCCACCCCGACGATCGCGGTGGTCATTCCGCTGTACAACAAGGCAGCGTACATCCGCGCCGCACTTGACTCTGTGCTTGCGCAGACGTCGGCGGTCGATGAAATCATTGTTATTGACGATGGTTCCAATGATGCAGGTCCGCTCATTGTGTCCGGGCTCGTGGAAGGCCGAATCCAGTTGGAGCGCCAAGCCAACGCCGGTGTTTCAGCCGCGCGCAACCGTGGTATCCGCAAAGCACGCTGCGACTTTGTCGCTTTTCTGGATGCCGATGACTTCTACAAACCAGACTTCGTCAAAGCGATGCGCAGCCTGATCGCTGAGTGGCCCCAGGCGGCAGTCTTCTGTTCAGGCTACAGCCGTGCGTACCGAGGCGGCGAGCAAGTCGATTGCATTCGCGCCCCGATGAAACCGATGCAGACCGGCCTGATCAGGAATTTCTACCTGAGTTGGTGCCAGCAGAGTTTTACCAACACCAGCGCCATCGTCGTGCGCAGGGCGGCGTTGCTGGCCTGCGAGCCCATGTTTGTCGAAGGTGAACGATTGGGCGAAGACCAGGATCTGTGGTTCCGATTGGCAGAGCGGCACGAGGTGGCTTACGTCAACGCGCCCTTGTCTGTCTACCGCATGGACGTGCCTGCCAGCGCCACCAATCAGTCTGCAGCCGAATCGCTTCGGCCACTCCCTTGCTACGAGCGGCTTGGGCAACGTCTCGAAGACAACCGGGTCCCGCGACACTTGCGAGCCGCTGCGCGCAGGCTGCTGGCAAGTCATTTGCTGAACCTGGCCCGCCGTTGTCTGGAAGCAGAACGCGCTGACCTGGCGTTGCACTACTTGATGGATCGACGCAGTTTCGGCAACGCGCTCTATTGGGTCCGAACCGCTGCACTCGTCTGTGCAAAACGATTCAGTGCGGGGTTGGTGAAATGAAGATTTCTCTCGTGCTGGCAACGGTGGGTCGTGCACAGGAGATTGGCCGCTTTGTTGAGAGCTTGGGGTCGCAGCTTGATAAGAACTTCGAGCTGATCGTTGTCGACCAAAACGATGATGATCGATTGGCCCCCCACCTGCAGACCGCGCGCGACTTGGGTATATCGGTGCAACATCACCGCCTGAACGTGCGCAGCCTGGCGGGTGCGCGAAACCTGGGCATTCGTGTGGCCACAGGTGAGGTGATGGCCTTCCCCGACGACGACTGCTGGTATGAGGCCAGCACGGTGGCCGAAATCCGGCTCGCTTTTCGCCAGCACCCAGGTTGGGACGGCGTGGTGGCTGACTGGTTTGAATTGGCCGCGTCGTCGGGTGGGGTCGTGCCGCAAGGCACGCTGCAACTTCGCGATTGGCGCCAATTTAAGGGCGGTCACGCAAGCTCGATCTGTCTCTTTTTCCGGTCGTCGTTGCTGCGACAGCTGGGGGGGTTTGACCAGCGCTTGGGTCTGGGGCAGTGGTATGGCGCGGCAGAGGAAATTGACCTGGTGTTTCGCGCACTTGAGGCCAGCGCTGCATTGGGTCGGCACCCGGCTGCACGTATCAATCACCGCCTTGAAAAGCTAAAGACGTTGCCACCAGGGGCCGCTTTTGCTGCATTGAGGCGCGCACGAGGTACCGGCGCGCTGTACGCAAAGCACCGGATTGCGCTGTGGGTTGTCATTCGTGGGTTGCTAGCGCCCATAGCACGTTCATTCTGGCCATGGCGCGGAAGCCGTGGGTTGCTCCACGGGGCAGCGATCAGTATCGGCCGAGCGCAGGGTGCTTTGCGCTGGTTGACCACACAAGAGAATGTCCATGCGACAAAAGCGACGGACTAAGGGCGCTTCGATTGGCTCGTGGATACGGTTCGTACAGGTGCTTGCACTTGCGGGTTGGACAAGTTTGGCTGGCGCGCAGGCGCCCCCGTCACTGGGGCCCGTTGATCTGGCGTATTTCGGTATGACACCAGGTTTGGGGCCCGCAGGTATCGCCTGGCCAACCGTGCCGTTTGGAAGCATGCGTCTGTGGGACGCAAATGTCACCTGGCCGATGCTGGAGCCGGCGAAAGGGCGTTGGGACTTTTACGCCTTGGACCGGATGGTGGCGCAAGCCCAGTCGAACTCAGTGAACGTGATGCTGGTTCTCGCGCATTCGCCTGCCTGGGCTTCAGCACGTCCAACGGAGCGCAGCGCATACCGTGCTGGCTTTGCTGCAGAGCCCGCAGACATGGATGACTGGCGCAACTACGTGCGCACAGTGGCAGCACGCTACAAGGGCCGCATCACTGAGTATCAAGTGTGGAACGAACCAAGCGACAAGGGCCACTTCACGGGCAGCGTAGCCAAGATGGTGGAACTGACCTGCGAGGCCTACAAGGTGCTGAAGGCAGTGGATGTCACTGCCAAGGTGGTGTCACCGGGTTCGGCAGGCCCGGGCGGTCACGTCAAGTACCTTGACGATTTTTTGGCCGGTGGTGGTGCTCGTTGCATCGACGTGGTGGCGCACCACTTCTATGTGCCACGCTTCGGGCCGGAGGCCATGGTGCCGATGATCCGTGATGTGCGGCGCGTAATGGCCAACCGTGGCGTAGCTCATTTACCCCTATGGAACACCGAAACCGGTTGGTGGATAGCCAACACCGACGGCACACCGGACCCGGCTATGGTTGCCAAGTCGGGATGGAGAAAGCTGGATGCAGATATTGAGGCTGGTGCTGTAATTCAACGGGCGTTCTTGCTTTCACGTGCCGAGGGCGTCGGCAGGTTCTATTGGTACGCCTGGGCCAACAAGGCTTATGGCCTTGCAAATGCAAATGGCACCCCAAAACCGGCCGCAAGGTACTGGACTGAGGCGGTCCGCACAATGCTAGGTGCCGAGGCCGTCAGTTGTACTCTTGGGGCTGTGGACTTCGCCTGCGGATTGCGCAAACCCGGCGGGCAAAGTGTCGAGCTGACATGGCGTGATCCGAATGCGTTGGTTAGGCGCGAGGGCCCCGCTGCTGAGGCGGCGCTGCCTGAAAACGTCCCGGTGCAGCGAATGGAGTCTGGCGCCTCGCGTCGGTGAAGTTTGGCGCCGGCCATAGCGTGGCTTGTTCCAAAGAAGTGCCAGAAGTGGAAGCTATGCGTGTCTGTTTTGTCACCAACTTCATCCCGCCGTACCGCAAGACCTTTTACGAGAAACTCTGCGCGTTGCCGGGCATCGATGCAGTTGTAGTGCGCGGGCGGGTCGAGGGCGAAACCGGAAGGCCCGACTACCGCGGGCCCATCGCGGCGCCCACGGTGGATGTGCGCAACCGCGAGCACCGCCTTGGGCCTTACACGCTGCGCTACCAGACCGGTGCGCTGGAAGCGGCGCGCGCGCATGGCCCGCAAGTCCTGGTGATCCTGGGCATGGTGGGCAATCTGTCCAACTGGCTGCTGATGATGTGGGCCCGGCTGACGCGGCGGCGCGTCGTCATCTGGGCCTGTGGCTGGGAGCCGCAAGCGCCCGGCTCGGCTGCGCACGGGTTCAAGCAGCGCGTTATGCGGCACTACTTCAACCAGGCCGACGTCTGCCTGCTCTACAGCACCAAGGGGCGCAACTACCTGCAGTCCATTGGCGTGCAGCGGCACAAGTTAGAGGTCTGCTTCAACGGCATCGAGATCGACGACCTGTTGGCCCTTGAACCGGCCATCGTTGCAGATGCAGCCCGGTTGCGGGAACAGTTCTCGCAACCGGGGCAGATGGTGTTTCTGTATGTGGGCGGGCTGTTGGCCGACAAGCGGGTGGGCCTGCTGCTTGACGCCTTTGCCGGCGTGCAGGCGGTCTGCCCGGAGGCGTGCCTGTGGATCGTGGGCGACGGCCCCGACGCAGCCGCCCTGAAGCAGCGTGCCGCCGCGTGTGCGGAGGGCAGCGTGCGGTTCTTCGGCCGCATCATTGAAGGCGTTGACGCCTACTTTTCCGCCGCCGACGTTTTTGTGCTGCCTGGCATTGGCGGCTTGGCTTTCAACCAGGCCATGTTTTGGCGCACACCCTGTGTGGCCACCGCAGCCGATGGCACCGAGGACGATCTGGTACTGGAGGGGGAGACCGGATTCCGCTTCGACGCCGGGCAGGTCGATTCACTGAAAGCAGCCATGCTGCGCGCACGGGCGCTCAGCCCCCAGCAGCGCACGGCAATGGGCGTGCGAGCGCGGGCTGTGGTCACCGATCGGAGCAATGTCACGCAGATGGTGCGGGTCTTCGAGGCCACGCTGCGACGACTGCAGGCGGGGCGCACCGGCGACTAGTGGCTGGCCAGGGCCATGGCCTCGTGGTAGATCGCCAGTAATTGCTGGTGGTTGGCTGCGCCGGTGAGATGGGCCTCGTAGTGCGCGCGCGCCGCCTGCCCCATGCGCTGCATCTGTGCCGGGTGGGCCGCCGCCCAGGCCAACTTGTCGGCCAGATCCTGTGCGTTGCCTGGGTCGAATAGCAGCCCTGTGTGTCCGTCCTGCACGAGGGATTGCATGGCCCCCAGGCGGCTGGCGATGACGGGCAGGCCACTGGCAAAAGCCTCGACCAGGGTGCGTGGAAAGTTTTCGTAGCAAATGCTGGGCAACACCAGCGCCTGGGCCTGCGCCATGAGCTGGTACACCTGCGCAGGTGCCTGGGCCCCTAGGGCCTGCAGCCGCGGCACGCCCTGCAGCGCGTGGGCCGCTGGGCCGGTGCCGGCCACGGCCACCGCCACGTTGTCGGGCGCCAGGGCCGTGGCGTTTGCCAGGACGCCAATGCCTTTTTCTGCCGACAGCCGACCCACGAACAAGAAGCCCTGGCGCGCCTGGCGCTCGGGCGCCGGTAGGTCGACAAAATTGGGCTTGATGCGCAGGCGCTCGGTCGGCAGGCCGCCTTGCACAAACTTGTCCCGGCAAAAGGTGTTGAGTGCGATGTAGAGCGTGACCTTGTCGTGCCATGTGCCGAGCCAGCGTTGCGCCTGCACCATGCCTGCCACGGCCGCACTCTGTGCCACGGAGCCACGGTAGCAGCGGTGCAGGGCGGCACGCCAGGGCACGCGGCCGACGCAGTCTTCGCACACATGGCCATTTCGCAGCAGCAGGGCCTGCGGGCAGATGAGGCGGAAGTTATGCAGCGTTTGCACCACCGGCACACCGGCGCGTGCCGCCGCCCAATAGAGTGACGGGGAGATGAGTGGAAAGCTGTTGTGCACGTGCACCACGTCAGGCCGTGTCTCGGCCAGCAGCGCCGCGATGTCGCGGCCGGTGCGTGCCGACCAGACTGTGTCAATGGCCAGCTGCACGCGGCTTGTGCCCGTCACTTCATCGTTATGTCTCTGGTAGCGGTGCACGGTATGTCCGTGCTGGCGCAACAGGGCTTCTTCGTCGTCAACGACGGCGTCTTCACCGCCTCGCTGCTGGTAGCCGTTGTGCACTAGCAGGATGCGTAGCCTGGGCATTGCGACGCCGGTGTCCGGGGCTGTCACGCTACGGGCTTTTGCAGCACCAGAAAGGCTGAGGTCGGCCGAAGCTTTTGCAATGTGCCTGCTGGGTGGTAGTTGACGTTCCACGCAAAGCTCTGGCTCAGCAGGCTGTCGAGCATGACGGCCGCGTCGCTGTTGTATACGTCGGGCCGCCACCATTTGAACAGGCGCGGTGTAAGCGGAAATGCGCACAAGCTCTTATTGAGGAGCACCAGCCCAGCGGCCTGGGTCATGGCCAGCAACAAGTGCAATGGGATGCCTCGCTCGCGCTTGGTCAGGCCACGCCGCAGGTGCCGCCAGTCCCCCATTGAGATGATGGGTTCGCGCAACAGCAGGTGGCCGCCGGGCGCTAGCACCCTGGCCAGTTCCTTGACCACGTGGCTCACGTTTGGGATGTGGTGCAACACGCCCAGGCAGGTGATGAGGTCAAAGCCACCGTCTGGCAGCGGCAGGTCGCCGGTGGCGCCGGGCTTTATGTAGGCGGCCGGCTTGCCCAGCACCTCTGGCCGCACAAAGGCGTCGGAGGGGTCGACGATGGTGATGGCGTCAATGCGGTCTATCACGGGCTGCAGTTCATCGCCGTACGCGCTGCCAAAACCCAAGACACGTGCAAACCGCTTGGGCGGCAGGTGGTCGTAGCCAAGTCGACGGTTCCAGGCGTGGTAAGCGTAGGCGTAGTTGGTGGCGTCCTTGGCGCCTAGGTCGGCATAACCCTCGGCTTCGTCCTTGAACCACGATGCGATTTCGGCTGGTCCGAAGTCGTCGCCGTACAGCGCGTGGCCCTTGAAGTAATGGATGATGTCGGTCATGGGGGTGTCCCTGATGCTGCTAGGGACGTGAGGCCAAGAGTTGCCTTGCCGCGCGGAACATGAATGCGGTGTTGGTCAGGAGGTAGCGTCTCCACAGTCGCCGGGGTTCGCTGGCCAGGCGGTGCAGCCACTCCAGGCCGCTGCCGCGCATCCATGCTGGAGCTCTGGCCACCGCGCCGGCGTGGAAGTCGAAGGCAGCGCCCACGCCGAGCATGGGCATGTGGATGCGGCCGCGGTGTGCGGCCATCCACAGCTCTTGCTTGGGGCAACCCAGGCTCACCCAGAGCGTGGCCGCACCGCTGGCGTTGATGGCCTGCACATCGGCATCGTCTTCGGTGGCGCTGGGTTCGCGGAAGGGCGGTGAGATCGCGCCCGCGATGCGCAGGGCGGGCCAGCGCCGGTGCAGTTGCTTGTGCAGTAGCGCCAGTGTGGCCGGGCTGCTGCCGTAGAGAAAGATCGCCTCGCCAGTGGTGGCGGCGTGGGCACAGTAGTCCAGCATCAGGTCAGGGCCGCTCACGCGCTGCTGTGCCTTGGCACCCTGGCGCCGCAGCATCCATGCCACCGGTGCACCGTCGGGCGTGGCCATGTCGGCACTTGCTATGGCCCGCATGAAAGTGGCCTCGTTTTCTGCCGTCACCACTGAGTGCGCATTGCAAATGCAGACCACGCGGCTTTCTCGGTGCTGTGCCCACTGCGAGACGCGCTGTACCGCCTGCTCTGGCGAGATTACGTCGATAGGTGCGCCCAGTACCTGCAACGTACGGCGCGAGTGAGCGGCAAGCGGGCTGGAAGTCGGATCGGGCATTGTGGTGCACAGGTCTGCGGTTTGCATCGGGGCTGGTTGCCCGCCATTGTCACGGCAAGTGGCATTGAGGCACTGCGTCAGTGGTGGTCGAAGCTGGATAGCGCAGGATCAGTGGCCGCGCCGAGTGCCAAGCACTCCGCATGTGCGGTGGTGTGGAGCTTTACGAAAAGACCATTGCCACGCGCCGCTTTCGGCCGGTGGCGATGTCGGTGTTGGCGTCAGGCGCCATTGCGCCGCGTGAGGCCATTGA
>CXWL01117982.1_pt2 | contig 14544 bp, 16 predicted proteins | sample 590931 | NCBI WGS metagenome assembly CXWL01 (sample SAMEA3498368, study PRJEB10139) | groundwater metagenome | biome: water well; material: biofilm material | place: Germany | collected 2015-04-27 | reverse complement strand
TCAAAATTTAGCTGCGAATAATTTGTCGGATGTATTGAGTCAGCATTTAAATATTACCGTAAGACCAAGTGGAACAAGTGGTCGTTCTACCGTTTCATTATTTGGATTAGACGCGCAATATTTTAAGATTTTAGTCGACGGTGTGCCTTTAGTGAACGAAGCTGGTTTAGGAAACAATACTGATTTATCGCAAATTAACTTAAATGATGTGGAGCAAATAGAAATTGTAGAAGGTTCAATGGGCGTAACACATGGAGCCAATGCCGTAAGTGGCGTTTTGAATATTGTAACCAAAAAATCATCACAACATACTTGGAACATTTCCGCAACAGCTCAAGAAGAAACCGTTAAAGATGAATATTCACTTTTCGAAAAAGGAAAACACATTCAATCCTTAAAAGTTTCTCATACAATAAATGATAACTGGTTTGTGAGTTTAGGCGCGAACAGAAATGATTTCCAGGGTTTTTTAGATGATAAAAAAGGAAAAGATTACAAGGAAAACGATAAAATGCGAGGTTTTAGATGGCTTCCGAAAGAACAACTTAACACCACTGCATTAATATCGTATCATAAAAATAATTTCAATACTTTCTACAAATTTGAATATTTCGATGAAAATATTGACTTCTATAACAGTACGGTACAATCAGGTTACAACATGCAATTGGGTTCATATCGTTATGCCAATGACAAAAGATATTTAGTAAACCGATATTTCCACAATTTGAATGCTACTGGGAAAATTTTCTCGAAATTAAATTATAACGTCTCACTTTCTCATCAAAAACAAGCTCGAAATGTAGAAGATTTCAGGTATTATTTACAAACTAAAACGGAAGCGAATAATGTAACTGTAAAAGATCAATCGATGGAAGTTTTGTATTCAACGGGAACTTTGAGTAATTTCTTCTCAGACAAAATGGTCGATTTGCAATTGGGTTATGAAATCGTCAATAACAAAGGTTTTTCATTGGTTCAAGAAGCGAATAACATCATCGTTCCCATTCGTAAAACACTTGAAAATTATGATTTCTTTGTTTCTTCTGAAATTAAAGCTACGGAAAAATTTTCTATTCGTCCAGGAATGCGTGCTTCGTCTCAATCAAAATTTAAAGACCAATTTGCTTCGTCTTTAGGTTTAAGATATTTGTTTGAGAAAGGAATTGAGCTTCGAGGTTCGTATGGGAATTCGTTCCGAACGCCAACTTTTGAAGAATTATATTCGAAACAAATTTTCGATGGCCACTTTTTTGCAGGAAATGAAAATCTAATTCCAGAAACCAGCACTTCGTATGAAATGAGTTTAAAAAAGACTACATTTTTACCATCAAAACTTCAAATTTCGAACACTTTTTCTGGAAGTTATTTAGATGTGAATGACCGAATTGACATGGCTTTGGTCCGATTTAATACAGATACTGGAAATCCCGAATACGAATACATCAATATTAGCAAATACAAAATGTGGAATTTTTCTACCACAAATCAATTCAAAAAAGAAAACTGGACTTTTAATATTGGAGCTGCTCTAATTGGAATTTCTCAAAAAATAGAAAATCAGGTTTTTGCATCTAATGAAAAATACTTGTATTCTTTCAATTTGAACAGTAGTGTTTCTTATACTGTTCCGAAATGGAATACCACTTTTTCAACCTATTACAAATACAATGGAAAATCGCAACAATTTGTTGAAGGTTCATCTGAATATATCATTTCAACTGTTGATTCAAGCAATTGGTTAGATGCTTCCATTAGAAAAACGTTTTTCAAAGACAAATTAGAAACAACTATTGGCGCCAGAAACTTACTAAACATCACTAGCATCAATCAATCCAGAACAAATGAAGGAGCTGGACACTCCACATCTTCACAAATTATGTTGGCTTATGGTCGCTCTTATTTTTTAAAACTCACGTATAACCTTAATTTTTAAATATTTATATAATGAAAAAGACAATTTTATCTTTAAGCTTTGCTTTATTAGCCTTAGCATCTTGTTCAAAAGACGACGAAACTACTCCAGTAGCAGAAAATTCAGCATCAGCTGGAGCCATTAAACAACCTTTAGTTGGTGGAGCCAATCAACCTAATCAAGTATTTTTAGATTTAAGTACAGAAACTTCAACACCTGTTAACCGAGCTTCTTGGGATTTCGGATTTGCTTCAGGTTCTGACTTTAGAGTTTCGATTAACGGAGCCGTAAAAATGGCTGTAAAAAAATTGGCAACAACTGATATGTCAATCACTCAAACTTCAGATGCGAGTGTAGCAGTTGGAGCTGGTACAAATCCGGCAAGCAATGGATATTGCGATAATCCAACTGGGATTTTAGCTGGTGCTGGTGCTGGAATCGGGACAGCTATTGCAGAAGTTTCGGCTACGGATGCAGATAATAAAGTATATTTAGTTAATCTAGGATTTGCGGTTTCAACAACTACTCCAAATGTAGGTTCTGTAAGTATTGATGGTGATGCAAGAGGTTGGAAAAAAGTTAGATTTTTAAGAAATGGTAACGGATACAAAATTCAATATGCCGATTTAACTTCAACAACTTATACAGAAAAAACAATTGCTAAAGATTCGGAATTCAACTTCACATTTTTTAGTATCGCATCTGGAACTACGGTTGCTGTTGAACCACAAAAAGCAAAATGGGATGTATGTTTCACGACATTTACAAACTACTTAAATGCGGGAACGGAAGTAACTTACGGATATTCTGACTTTATTACAACAAACATGAAAGGTGGAACAAAAGTATACCAAGTTTTATCTTCAGAGTTTACGTATGATGCTTTTGTAAAAGCGAATATTGTGGAGGCTAACTTTTTAACTTCAGCAACTGATCAAAGAATTATCGGTTCAAACTGGAGAAATGGTGGTGGTCCATCAACTTTACCAAGTGTAAAAACTGATCGTTTTTATGTAATTAAAGATGTAACTGGAAATTACTATAAAATTAAATTCTTAGCCATGACAAATGATGCTGGAGTGAGAGGAAATCCGACAATTCAATATGCTATTTTAAACTAAAATAAAATTCGAAAAACATTTCGATTTAAGATAACAATCGGAGTTTTAAATTAAACTTTGAGTTTGTTTGTGTTTTGACTGAAAGACTGCTCATATTTGGGCAGTCTTTTTTAATTTAATTCACATTAATTAGTAACTTTACCAAATATAAAAATCAATTTCGGAAAGTCAAATCGCTTTCCATGTGGAATCAAGTTAAATTCTTGAACTGTCGTGCAACTGTAATTTCCTTTAGGAATAAGTCAGATACATATAATTGATTTTGTTTACGCATCACGAAAGTGCATAAGCTGGAATATTCTTCATTTTTCTATAATGAAGAAATGCTCTGTTTTATTCGCTTTTATAACTTTTAAAAGAATAAAACATGTTCGACAAATACGACGAAGCTTGGGCAAAATATCAAAAAAAGATACGAATAGCACCTTTACCTATAATTTCTTGGGATATTTTCAGTACGACAAATTTAGAAGCTTCTAATTTTAATTCGCTTCAGAAAAAATGGGTGAATAAAGAAGATTATCAAAATCAAATTGCTAATAAATCTGTAATTGTGACCGATAAAAATCTCACCATACTTTTGTTTCTAAAGAAATTTCTACATTAACAGGTTATCATAAATCGGAAATTATTGGAAATTCTCCTAAAATGTTTCAAGGTATTTTGACTTCTGAAACCACAAAGAATAGCATCAGAAACGCCATCAGTAAAAAACATCCGTTTAAAGAAGTCTTACTTAACTACAGAAAAGATGGTTCTACTTATTGGTGCGAAATTGAAGCCTATCCAAAATTCGACAAGAAAAACAACTTAGTTCACTTTATTGCATTCGAAAGAATTGCCTCATAATTATCTACAAAATATGAAAACACAAGAAGAAAAAATTAACGATTCGACAACACGCGTTTTTAAAGCCGTATTTCCTAACACAACCAATCATTACGATACATTATTTGGTGGAACTGCGATGCAATTTATGGACGAAGTAGCTTTTATTACTGCAACCAGATACAGTCGTCAAAAAATGGTTACCGTGAGTAGCGATCGCATTGATTTTAAAAGACCAATTCCGCACGGAACTATTATTGAATTGATTGGAAAAGTAACTTATTTAGGCACAACCAGTTTGAAAGTTAGAGTTGATATTTTTATTGAAGAAATGTATTCGAATTCAAGAGAAAAAGCCATTACAGGCGAATTTACTTTCGTAGCTATTGACGAAAACAAAAAAGCAGTTAAAGTGGAATAATCCTTACTTCTTTGATTTTAAATCTTTATCTGATTTTGCGCCCAATCTATTCAGTCTATACATTGGGCCAAATTTTAATTTTAATAACGAAATTTTATTGTAGTCGGAACTGGTTAATCCGTTTTCTTCGACTATATTTTTTCTAGCATCTAAAGCTTCATATAATAATTTGACTTCATCCCAATCTTCAATAGAATAAGCATCTTTATTTTTTTTTACAGTTGCTACAAAATCCTGGTACACTTTAAGAATATTGTTTTTGTTTACCCATTCAAATTTCATGTCTTTAGTAATCGTTTTCCCAAATAAGGCTTTTTGAATTTGTTTTTTCTTAGTTTCCCTTTTAAATTTTTCAGCCAGGATAGAACTTTTATATTTATCATAACGAACGTGACCTTTATCTATAGAAGATTGAAGTGCCTTTTTATTTGAGATATTTTCTAGAGAAACTTCCGCTCTAGCTCTTGATTTTTCTAAATCGGTTTGAATACTTTCCCAGTTGGTTAGCGCTTCAGAAGTTGCAATTTTACTAATAGAATCAACATATTTGGTATAATCTTCCACAGCAACTTTGGCATTTTCTTGTTCTTCGTTTTTACAACTTACAAAACTTAAAACAACAAAGGCTAATGCAAAAATTAATTTGATATGTTTACTCCTGATTTTATTCATTATAATTTATTTATTGAAACAACTGTACACAAACAAATATCGAAATTTTAGACAATATATCCTAATTCGTATTTTGTCTTTATTTATTGATTAGCTTCAATTGTTTCCTTTGCTTTTTTTGAGAATTTACTAGTCAAAAAATCTAATTTCGATTTTATATCATTCTCTAAATCACTTTTCTTTTTAGCAATTTTTTTTCTCGTATTTATACCTTTATCAGGCGCAAATAACACACCAAGAACGGCACCAACTGCCATGCTACCGATTACTCCTAGAATTACATTTTTTGTTTTCATAATTTATAAAGTTTTTCCTTTTATCAATCTTAATAGTACAGCTATTACTGCAATGACTAATAAAAAGTGAATTAAATATCCTGCGCTGTACACAAAGAACCCAAGTGCCCAAAGTATTACAAATACTAATGCGACTGTGTAAAGAAGATTTTGCATTTTTTTTAGGGTTAAAAATTAATTTATTGAATTTGAACGTAACATAAATGCTCAACGCTCGGCTTTAATATTTATACAAAGTTGCAACGATTTTAAACACAAAGTATTACATCATTTTTTGAAGTTGTTACACAATTTCTATACTTGAATATCAAAACAAAAAAACGCTTCTATAAGAAGCGTTTTTAATAAAATAAATTGTAGTTTTTTTAATTTAACGGTAAATAGATTGTAAAAATGGAACCCTTATTTATTTCGCCATCTGCAAAAATAAATCCATTATGATTTTCCACTATTTTTTTACAAATGGCTAAACCAATTCCAGTACCGCTATATTCATCTTTATTATGAAGTCTATTAAAAAGTAAAAATATTTTTTCAGCATACTGAGAATCAAAACCGATTCCGTTGTCTTTAAAAATTATTTTATAGTATTTGTTTTTTTCATTCACTGGAATGGCTATTTCTTTAGACGCATCCACTTCACTAATATTTATGGTAATAATTGGGACAATATTTTCTTGACTATACTTTAATGAATTATTAATTAAGTTCGAAAACAATTGTTGCATTTGAAACGGAATGACATTCAAATTAGGCAATTCATCATTGGTCACAATAGCCTTTTTTTCTTCAATTATTTGGGCTAATTCCAATTTAGAATTATCTAATACTTCATTCAAATCGGTTACTTCAAATACTTGTTCTCCTTTATTGGCTCTTGAAAATTTCAATAAATCATCAATCAGAACACGCATTCTTTGTGAAGAATCTTGAATTCTCAACAAATATTGTTGGCCGTTTTCTGAAAGTGAATTCAAATCTTTGTCAACTAATCTGGAGATAAAGGTTTGAATTTTTCGAAGTGGTTCTTGCAAATCGTGACTCGCTACATAATTAAATGTTTGTAACTCTTTGTTATTCGCTTCTAATTCTCTGTTTCTCTGTTCAATCGCTTGATTGGCTAACACTTCGTCGGTTATATCACTTGTTGTACCAATTAATATTTTTTCTCCAGATTTATTAGCAACAATTTTTCCATTTCCTCTTAGATATCTTAAATTACCATCAGCTCGAATCACTCGATACGTAAAAGGAACTACTTTATCTTGGGTAATCATTTTAAGAATAATATCTTTCACATAGGACAAATCATCTGGATGAATGTATTTTAAAAACCCTTCCATAGAAGCTTCAAAAGAATACGGTTTTAAACCAAGTAATCGGTATTCATTTTCAGAGAATGTATATTCATTAGTTTCTAAATTTAAATACCAAGTTCCAAAATCACCAATTTGCTCCGTTAAGTTATTCGATTCGTTGTTCAAGGCGAGTTGTTCGTTCTTTTTACGCATTTCTTCCAAATCTCTACTGATTTTCACAAATGCAACCGTGATTATGGCTATCGTACTGAATAAAGCAATGTAAATAATAACAGGTGTGGTATCGGTAATATTCGTGTTATTTTCCGTTCTTACAATCAACAATTGCTTCTCATTTTCTAACATGGTATTGACAAAAACTTTGATTTTGTCCATCAGAATTTTGCTTTCGAGAAGACTCATTTTTAATTGATCTAATGATAAAGATTCACTAGGATTAATATCTTGGTCAACAATTTTGAATTTTTCATAAACCAATCCTTCCAACTTTTTTAAAAGCAGCGTTTGTTTCGGATTGTCTTTAGTAATGTTTTCAATTCTGATTAAATTTTTGGAAATCTCACCTTTTAAGTCGGCAATATTTTGAATCAAATTTTTATTATTGACCAGCAAATAATTTCTCCTTTCAATTTCTAAATCTTTGATATTTGCATACAATTGTTCAATTTCCACAGTAGCTTTATAGGTATGTGCTACCGATTTTGAAGATGCAGTTAGTAATTGAACGTGTCGATACGTTAATGCCGAAACGAAAATCATTATAAAAATTGCAATCACAAACACAATTCTTAAAAAGAGCGGCGATTTATGTATGGAAAAAATCCTCATAATTACATTCTAAATAAAAAATTGTCTTTGTTTAATCCCGAAGTGTGGTATTGCCAATTCAGTGTCACTACATAAGATAAAACTCTCTTTAGTTCACTAAAATCGCTAGGTTTTTTGATATAAATATTAGCACCGCAAATAAAGGTTTCCTCAATATGTTCCTCAGAAGAAGAAGTAGAATAAATGGCAATAATAATATCATCAAATCGTTTGTCTGCTTTTATTTCGTGAAGACATTCAATCCCATTTTTCATTGGCATATTCAAATCTAAAAAAAGCACATTTGGCAGAACACTATCATCTTTGTTCAAATAATTCATCAATTCAACCCCGTCATTACAAGTTTGAACTTTTGTACTAATTTTTAATTCCTCAAAAGCATCTGTGAAAAACATTCTATCGTCTTCATCGTCATCAGCAAGGATAATGTGTATATACTCTCTTTCCATATGGAATTATTTTTTTTACAGTTATAAATTTCGTTCTCTTCGTGAAGCAATAATTCTTAGAAAAGCAGATGGCGTAATTCCGGTTGTGTTTTTAAATTGTTTACTTAAATGCGCCACGCTTGAATAGTTTAATCGGAAAGCTATTTCAGTTAAAGATAATTTATCATTCAAAAAAAGTTGTTTGGCAAACTCAATTTTCTGAATAATAATATAATTTTCAATTGAGGTAAACGTTACATCAGAAAATAAATTGGAAAGATAACCATAACTATGATTTAGTTTTTCAGCCAAATAAACCGATACTTTTACATTTGGAATTTCTTCTCCGTAAACCATTTCATGGATAATATCTTTAATTTTTTGAACCAAAACCGTTTTCTGATTTTCAATTATGGTAATCCCATATTCATCAAATATGTTTCGCAATTCTTCTAGTTTTGCTTCTGGAACTTTTTCAAGAAATTCAATTTCACCAAAGCCTTGAATAGCATATTTATATCCAAAATCAGATAACTTATCTTCAAGGATCTTTTTGGTTAACAGGTTATAATCAAATTTCAAAAATGCTCTCATAGAATAAAGTTTACTTGTAAATATAAGAATTATTAGAAAACTATTATTAATTTTTTATAACACTAATGGCTTATCTTACAAATTTCGGAAGTCTAATTCATTTTAGATTATACAATTTTAGGCGTTTGTTATACTATTTCAATTGAATCAAATCTGACTTTTAAAAACGACTTTTTTTTATACTACAAAATAGTTACTTTTGAGAACATGAACCACTATCATTACATATTTACCGGAAACGGATTATCTGCTTTGTTAACTCTTTTTGAAATGATTCAAACGGGTCGGTTTTCTGATAAAAAAATACTACTGATAGATTCCGATTCGAAAAACAAAAACGACAGAACCTGGTGTTTTTGGGATTCCGAAAATTTATTTGATGAAATTATTGCCAAAAAATGGAAACAAGCTTGGTTTAAAAACGAAAACTTCACGAATCAATTAGATTTGAATCCGTACGAATACAAAATGATTCGAAGCGCGGATTTTTATAAACTGATTTTCGATGAAATTGCGAAACATCAAAATATTGAAATCTTTCAAGATGAAGTTACTGATTTCTCAGAATTAGGAAATCATTGTGTAGTGAAAACCAAAACCAAATCGTTCACGTGTAATACAATCTTCAATAGTATTTACAACCCAGAAATTGTAAAATCACAAAGCAAATTCCCATTAGTTCAACAACATTTTATTGGTTGGTTTATCAAAAGTAAGGAAGCCGTTTTTACAGAAGATTGTCCTACTTTCATGGATTTTTCTATCGAACAAAAAGGCAACACAAGATTTATGTATGTTTTACCAACATCTTCAACCGAAGCTTTGCTAGAATATACTTTGTTTTCGAAAGATGTTTTATCAAAAGAGGAATACGAAACTGAAATTGAAAACTACATTCAAAAATTAGGAATCACAGAATATGAAATCGTTGAAAAAGAACAAGGCAACATTCCAATGACGTGCTTTCCGTTTTGGAAAAACAACAGCAAAAACATTATAAATATTGGTTCTGCCGGTGGTTGGAGCAAAGCCAGCACAGGTTATACGTTTAAAAATTCGGTAAAAAAAGCGAAAGAATTGATTCAGTTTTTACGAACAGAAACCGATTTTACCAAATTTCATAAAACCAATAAATTTTGGTTCTACGATTTGTTGCTAATTGACATTTTATATCACACCAATCAACACGGAAGTGCGATTTATTCGAGTATGTTTAAATCGGGAAAAGCGGCTTTAATTTTTAAATTCTTAGATGAAGAAACTTCTTTATGGGAAGATATTCAAATCATTTGGTTGTGTCCGAAAGGTTTGTTTATTAAAGCGTTGTTGAAAAGAGTTTTTTAATTATTCTTCCTCAATATAATTCTTATTCTGCAGTTTTATATTCGTGTAAAAATGATTCACGTCCGTAAAAACAGTTCCTTTTTCATCAAATCGTTTAAACGTAAAATCACGTAATTTTTCTTCAATAGCTAATGATTTCAAAACCATTTTATTTTTCACAACTTCAAAACTCATGGCTACTTTTTCTCTTTGGTAAATCCAATTGGAAGTGAATTTATGATTCTTACCAATACTTTCTTCACTGGTATAAAAAAACGGATATGGTTCTTGTGTTTCATAATTCAGTTGTAATAAATTGTAGTTTTTGTCCACAATAAAACTTCCTTTATAAAATCCTTTGGATTCGAAAGTCACTAATAACTCATCGTTATCTAACCATTCTCTTGTAAACACATAACCATTTGGATGAATAAAAAAGTCCAATTCAGCAGTCGTTAAATTTTTACGAATCGGATAACCTGAAAGCCAACCAATTGGCGATTCATCAGCAGAATAATTCTTGAAAATCTCTTTAAAATTAGTAAACCAATTGTCTTTATTCTCCACTACATTTTTTTTCGAAAAAGTATTATTGAAATTGGTTATTTTTATAATTTGATCTTCCTTTCTATTGATAATAGTATCCGAATTCTTCAAATTAACTTGACGTAAATTGAAAACAAAACTGGTTGTGTCTGTCTTTTTAAGCAATTGTTTGTTTAATCTTTTTAAGATAGTAGCAATTTTAGGTTTGCTTTTTATGCTAACTATCTCAATTTCGGCATCTTTTAGATCTTGAGCAAAACTAAATGTGGCAACACTTAAAAAAAGTAAAATATAATATCGCATAAAGTGAATAATTAAAATTTTCTGTTTGTTTTTTTCATAACTCGTTTCATAAAACTATTTTGAGTTTTAAAATCATAAACCGAATCAATTGTTCTTTTACTTGCAATTATGCTTTCTATATATTCAAGAGAATTTTTCTCGTTTGAATTACCATAAACTCCTGCAACACCAAATTTACAAACCGAAATTTCATCTGTAATATTAGCACCAATTTCAATTATATTAATTTTTTCTTTATTGTTTTTATAGTCAATATAATAATATTCTTGATCCAAAATTCCTGTTTCTAATTTAGAACTTGTAAGTAAAATGCCATCAAATGGAATTTCATAGATTCTTCTTCCTTCTTTAACTTTTATTTCTTTAGAATTAGGCTGATTAAAAATCACATTAATTCGCCCTTCAAAACCCGAAGGGATTAGAAAAGTTTCTTTTACTTTATGAGAACAACTTATTAAAAAAACTGCAATCAATGAAATTAAAAAAATGTTCTTCATTTATGATTTGTCATTCAAAATTATCAGCAAATATAAATAGTATTTTCAGGATTTGAAGAAATTTATAGAACGATAACAAATCTTTATGATAAGTTTATATGTCTAAAGCTAAAAACTTTGTAAATTTGTCCTTTATAAACGATATTTAAATACAAAAATATGTATCCAGAAGAAATGGTAAGACCAATGCGTGCAGAATTATCTGATGCTGGTTTTCAAGATTTATATTCAGCTGACACAGTTGAACAAGCAATTAGTCAAACAGGAACAACTTTAGTAGTTGTAAATTCAGTTTGTGGTTGTGCAGCAAGAAACGCTCGCCCAGGTGCAAAAATGAGTTTAGAAAACGTTAAAAAACCAAGCAATTTAGTAACGGTTTTTGCAGGTGTAGATAAAGAAGCGGTAGATAAAGCAAGAGAACACATGTTCCCTTTTCCTCCATCTTCACCTTGTATGGCATTATTTAAAGATGGTGAGTTAGTTCATATGTTAGAACGTCATCATATTGAAGGTCGTCCAGCAGAACTTATTGCAGAAAACTTAAAAGACGCTTATAACGAATTTTGCTAACTACTATGCTAGCATACTATAAAAACCGCCTTTTTGGTGGTTTTTTTTATTTATAACTAGTATCTTTGGCAACGTAAAAAACAGAACAAAAAAGTATGCAAAAAATTATTTCGTATCCATTATCGATACTATATGCGATAGTTTTTTTAATATGGTTGATTATTTTTCATCCGATTCAATTGGTTTGTTACCACGTGTTTGGATACAATGCGCACAGAATATCAGTAGCGGTTTTAAATTTTTTTCTTTTAAGAACCTCTCATATTTTAGGCACAACTTACACGATTATTGGAAGAGAAAAATTACTAGAAAACAAACCTTTAGTTTTGGTTTGTAATCATCAAAGTATGCATGACATTATTCCAATTATTTGGTTTTTACGAAAGGTGCATCCGAAATTTATTAGTAAAAAAGAATTAGGAAAAGGCATACCAAGTGTATCATTAAATTTAAGAATCGGTGGTTCGGCTTTAATTGACAGAAAAGACGGTAAACAATCACTTATAGAAATAAAAAAAGTAGGAGAATATATCAACACCAATAATTATTCGGTAGTTATTTTTCCTGAAGGAACCAGAAGTAAAACTGGGAAACCAAAGGAATTCGCAGCCAATGGATTAAAAATGTTGTACAAATTTGCACCAGATTCGTATTTTGTACCTATAAGCATAAATAACTCATGGAAAATGAATAAATTTGGAAAATTCCCGTTAGGATTAGGTACCAATATTTCATTAGAAATTCATGAGCCATTAAAAGTTTCTGATTATTCGTTTGATGAAATTTTCGAAAAAACAGAAAATATAATAAAATCACATATAAAATAATAAAACTCATGTCATTACATAACATCAGACTTGAAGTCATGCAATTATTGGAAAGAAAAATTGATTCTTTTATGGATGAATTTTTAATTCCAGTAGAAAAAATTTGGCAACCAACAGATTTATTACCTGATTCTAACAATGAGAATTTTTTAGAAGAAGTTAAGGAATTAAGAGAGATATCTAAAGATTTACCTTACGATTTTTGGGTAACTTTAGTTGGAGATACCATTACTGAAGAAGCACTTCCAACCTACGAATCGTGGTTAATGGATGTGGAAGGTATTGATAATGTAGAAAGAAACGGTTGGAGTAAATGGGTGCGTCATTGGACAGGTGAAGAAAACCGTCATGGTGATGTGCTAAACAAATATTTATATCTTTCAGGAAGAGTAAATATGCGTGAAATTGAACAAACTACACAGCATTTAATTGCCGATGGTTTCGATATTGGAACTGGAAGAGATCCATATAAAAACTTCGTGTATACGAGTTTTCAAGAATTAGCAACTTTCGTTTCACACAATAGAGTAGCATTAATTGCTAAGAAATATGGCGAGAAAAAGTTATTCAAAATGTGTAACTTGATTGCTGGAGACGAAATGCGTCATCACTTAGCTTATAGTGAATTTGTGAATCAAATTTTCAAAGTGGATCCAAGCGAAATGATGTTGGCTTTCCAATACATGATGAAGCAAAAAATTACCATGCCAGCTTTATTCTTACGTGAATCTGGTGATAAAATAGGAAGTGCTTTTGAAGCGTTCTCAGATTCTGCACAAAGAATTGGTGTGTATACGGCTTCTGATTATGTAGATATTTTACAGAAATTAAACGAAAAATGGGACATTGGAAACATCAATGGGTTAACTGCTGAAGCAGAAAAAGCGAGAGATTATCTGATGAAATTACCAGATAGAATGAGAAAAATCTCAGAAAGAATCATCATCCCAGAAGATGGTCATGTTTTCAAATGGGTAGAACCAGCTTTAATTAGATAAATTAAAAATTTCAACAACATTAATTCCAAATTCTTAAAACATAACTTTTGAATTTGGAATTTTTATTTAATACCAATGTCAACACTAAATAAAACCATAAACTTTGTAAAAAAACAATTAGAAAATGCAGAAAGCGGACACAATTGGTTTCATATGGAACGTGTGTATAATAACGCTTTATTAATTGCTAAAGACGAAACTTGCGATTTAGAAGTCGTACAATTAGCAGCTTTATTACATGATATTGCCGATAGCAAATTTCATGATGGTGACGAAACGGTTGGCCCGAAAGTCGCTAGAGATTTCTTAACGTCTGAAAATGTTTCAGAAAAAACGATTAATCATGTAGTGGCAATTATTGAAAATATTTCGTTTAAAGGCGGAAACTTCGAAAAGCAATTTACTTCTAAAGAATTAGAAATTGTTCAAGATGCGGACAGATTAGACGCTATTGGAGCAGTAGGAATTGCTCGCACCTTTAATTATGGTGGTTATAAAAATAGAGAAATCTATAATCCAGAAATTTTGCCAAATTTAAACATGTCAAAAGAAGAATATAAAAATTCAACGGCACCAACAATTAATCATTTTTACGAAAAATTATTACTTCTAAAAGATAAAATGAATACCGAAACAGGAAAGAAAATCGCACAACAACGTCATGATTTTATGGAAACGTTTTTAGAACAGTTTTATAACGAATGGAACGGGAAGGTATAGTTAATTGTTTTCAGACCAATATATTACAAACAAAAACGGCTTTCAATTACTTGAAAGCCGTTTTTTATATTTAAGAATGTAAATTATACTACACCTTGACCTAACATAGCGTCTGCTACTTTTACGAAACCTGCAATATTTGCACCTTTAACGTAATCAACATAACCATTTCCGTCAGAACCATATTGTACACATGCTTCGTGAATGTCTTTCATAATTACTTTTAATCTGTCGTCAACTTCTTCAGAAGTCCAGCTTAAACGTAAAGAGTTTTGAGACATTTCTAAACCTGAAGTTGCTACTCCACCAGCATTAGATGCTTTTCCTGGAGCGAATAA
>CXWL01015282.1_pt1 | contig 14544 bp, 10 predicted proteins | sample 590931 | NCBI WGS metagenome assembly CXWL01 (sample SAMEA3498368, study PRJEB10139) | groundwater metagenome | biome: water well; material: biofilm material | place: Germany | collected 2015-04-27 | reverse complement strand
AAGCAGGGTGGCCAACGCCAGCTCGACATCCCGGCCGACCTGGCCTACGGCGACAGCCCGCAGGGCGGCGTCATCCAGGCCGGCGATGCGCTCACCTTCGTGGTCGACGTGATCGCAGTCATCCCCGTCGTCGACCCCTCGACGGCGCCCGACATAGCCGTCGAAGGGGCGTCGAACCGGGAGAAGATCGACATCGAAGACCTCGTCGTCGGCGAGGGTGCCGAGGTGCAGCCCGGTCAGACAGCGGTGCTGCACCTCGTCGCTTACCGCGCCGACACCGGCGAGCAGCTCGACTCGACGTGGGAGACCGCGCAGACGTTCTCGTTCGTGCTCGGCACCGGCGACGCGATCCCCGGGCTCGAGCTCGGCATCGAGGCCATGCACGTCGGCGGACGCCGGCAGGTGGTCGTGCCGTACATCTTGGCCTTCGGCGACGTCGGCAACCCCGACCTCGGCCTGCCCGAGAAGACCGACATGGTGCTGGTGCTAGACCTCATCGCCGCCTACTGACCAGGCCGCGCCAGGCTTCAGCAAACGTCACCGAGCTCAGGTCAGTTCAAGAGCACGGGAGGACACAGGAGTGAACATGGGTCAGCCGACGCAGGGACTGCAGGCGGCCGCCGCGGCCCGCGGTTACACCGAGTTGCGCCTGGTGGGAGCCGGGCTGGAGTTCTCGGTGTACGCGGCGGTGGCTGCGGACGGCAGCAGGGTAGTCGTGCGTACGCCCTCCCGCGAGCGGTTCCAGTCCAACGCCAACGACCCGGCTGTGGATACCCGTGCCTTGCTGCGGTGGGAGGCTGCTGTTACCCGACATGTGGCCAGCTACGGCATCCCGGTCGCAGCTCCGCGGGAACTCGTGCTCGGCGAGCCAGACATGCTCGTGAGCGATTACGTGCCGGACGACGGAGGGGGCGTTGACCAACGAGCGCTCGGTGACCTACTGCGCCGCCTGCACCGTGTGGCGCTTCCTCCAGTGTTACCGGTCGCTTCGGAAGGACTGCCGACGGAGCGGTTGTTACCGGTGCGCGTCCAGCGCCGATGGCGCGAGTTGGCCGCGGTTGTCAGTCTTCCCACCGAGCCGGACATCGCGCTGATGGCGGCCACACTCGCTGACGGTGCGGGCAAGAGCCTTGTCCACCTGGACGTACGTGGTGCCAACCTGCGCGGCGTGGACAACGCTGTCGCCGCGCTGTTGGACTGGTCCAACGCCCTGGTGGCCGATCCAGCGTTAGAACTGGGCAGGCTCGCCGAGTTCGCAAGGCTGCCCGACAACGGACTCGACATGGACGCCGTTCTAACCGGGTATGGGGAGACGGCCCCGGTCGACGCAGTCACGCATTGGATTAGTCGGCTCGACGCCGCATTGATGCTTGCTGTTGTGTTCAACCTCGAGACGCCCGATGAGAAGCTCGGCGTCGCGGCGGTCGACCGGCTCTGCGAGGTGCGTGAGCGCTTGATGTGGGAGTGGGACCGATGACCTGGCGCCTGGCACCGACTTCCGGTTGCGACAGGTGGGCTTTCCCTCGACCACACCTGCACCGCACGTTGGCCGGTGGCGATGTGGTGGCCGAGCCGGCCGACGTCGAGGAGAACGCGACCAGCAACTCCGATGGAACGCATAGGCTTCGGTCATGTCGATCACGATCGAGCAACTCGCCACCCGGCTCACCGCCGAAGCAGCGCGCCGCGGCATCACCACCGAGACACTCATCGACGAGCTCGCCGCACGCCTTGATGATCCGTTGGAAGCGTTCATTGGCTGCGTCGCGTCGGGCAGGACTGAACCGTTCGACATCCACCGAGAACGCGCCGTCGCGGCCGGCAAGAAGATTGCTCAAGGCATCTGACGGTCAGCGGTGCTGCTGATCGACACCGGCATCTTCGTTGCGGTCGCCGATCGCGACGAACCCCACCACGCCGACTGCGCCAGCCTGCTGCGCGCCCACACCGATCTTGCTGTCACCGCGACCGTGATCCCCGAAGCCGCCTGGCTGATCGAAGGCCGCCTCGGCCCAGCCGCCGAAGCACGCTTCCTCGCCTTGGTCACCAGCCCCAGGTTCACGATCATCGACCCGATCGACATCGACTACCAGCGCGCCATCGAGCTGATCGGCACCTACACCGATCTCGGACTCGGTTTCGTTGACGCTTCGATCATCGCTATCGCCGAACGACACAACATGACCCAGGTCGCCACGCTCAACCACCGCGACTTCGCAGTCGTCAGACCCGCCCACTGCGACGCCCTCGAACTCGTCCCCTGACCAACAGCACCAGGGTGGCGGCTGCTACGCGACCCGACGCCCCTCCACGTCACCACTGATGAGCTGTTGGACATCGTCGCTGCCCAGTTCCCTGACCGTTCCGAACGCGCCGACTGGTTCGCGTTCGCCGGGATGGGACACTCCGGGCGAGGCGATCTCAGTGAACGTCACAAACAGATCCGTGACGAACTGATCACCGAGCAACGCAGCCCCGGCGAGTAATCGTCGTCCACACCGTGCGCTGCTCGCCGTCGCCGACCACGACGACCGCTGGCACACCTCGAGCACAACGATGCTCGCCAGTTACCCGTCGAGCCAACCGATCCTTCCCGCACCGGTGATCGCCGAAACCGGATGGATCATCGCCGCGGTGCTCGGACCAGCGACCCACGCAGCCTTCATCGCCTCGGTCGCCGCCGGCGACTTCACCGTCACCGATCTACCCCGAACGACTGGCAACGCGTCGCCGAGCTGGTCGAGCGTTACGCCGACATGAACCTCGGCACCGTCGACGCCGCCGTCGTCGCGATCGCAGAAACGACTCGACATGACAACGCTGGCCACGAGTCGGCGTCGACGTAGCCGGCGACGAGCGACACCTGCTCGGCTGCGGGACCTTCCGCGAACACCCCGACGAGGCTCAGGTCACGGCCGGTGCTGAGCAGAATTGCCGATGCCACGCCACCGAGCCTCTCACGAACCGTCGACGACCGCGCCCACACCACCACCCAGACCACCACCCCCCGGAACCAGTCATCCAGCTAGTAGGCGGTGGTGCGCAAGACCGGCTGGAACAGGTCGGTCGACTTCGCGCACACCGGGTCGGCAGGGCATTCGGCGCATCGCGGAGCCGACATCTCGGGGCAGCGATGTCGCATCTGGAAAAGGAACCAGTCGACCGCACCCATAGGGCGGCCACTCACCTCGGCGAGACCGGCGACGGCTTCGAACGTGGCCCGCCGGACGGCCCATTCCTCGTCGGGGGCGAGCAGGCGACGACCGGCCAAGCGGCCGAGCAGCTCGGGGTCGTCGACAACCACGATCCCGGTTCGCAGGCTGGTGCGCTGCACGTGGTAGTCGACGATCGGAGGCGCATCGTCGTCGGGCGCAGCGGGCACGAAGCCCTCCGGCCGCTGGCGAAGGATGACTGCGAGCAGCGCGGCCTTCTTGCGCAGCGGGTCTTCGCGGTAGCCGCCAACGTGATCGAGCAGGCGGAGCAAGCTACGCAGCGGGCGCGACGCGCCGGCGGCCGCAGCAACCAGTTGGTCTGCATCGAGCCCGATTCCCGCAAGGCTCCGGCCATAGGCGTGCGCGCTCGCCACTCTTTGACCGGAGTCGGGATAGGGGTCGTTGCCGCTGTCATCGGCGGCAGCCGTGGCCCACTCGGCGGAGGTGACCGCGGCCTGACCGGCGGGCTGCAACGCGGTCGGCGAACCGCGGTGCCAACGCATGTAGTGCGCCCACAGGTAGTCGCTGCCCTTGCGTGGCACGCCGTCGATCGTGGCCACCATCGGATGGTCGTAGCCCCCATCGAGCTCGTACCAGAAGCCGTACTGCTGGAGCGTGGCCGCGGTGAACCAGCCGACCGTACCGCGGTCGCCGACGTCGGGGAACAGGTCGCCTACGAAGCCGAACCCGTCGAGGTCTGGCAGCGTGTTGATCTGCCTGCCGAGGCGCTGCACCGCCACCGGATCGACGCGGACGCGCCGGTCCGGCAACGGAGACGGTGGCGGACCGGGGGCCCACAGAGCTGCCGGACCCACCATCGTCACCATCTCCGCCGCGGCCGCAACGGCGCGTCGCGCCGCTTCCACCGGGTGGTCGCCCGCCAGCAGGCGGGCGATGGCGGTGCCACAGAAGGTGTCGCCGGCGCCGGTGGGATCCAGCGCCGCAACCGGCACCGCCGCCACCTCGGTGCGGTGGCCACCCTGGAACACGGTGGCGCCCAGCGCGCCACGGGTAACGAATCGGAACGTGCCGTCCCTGCCGGCCGCGGCATCGACCGAGCCGAACAACACCGCGGCCTCGTCGGCGTTGCAGAAGAACAGGTCGGCCATGTCGGCCGTGTCCAGCACCGTGGACGTGTCGTCGCGCGCCGCCTTGCCGTAGGTGGACGCCACGGTCAGGCAACCGCGTGCACCCAGCGCGGCGATGAACTCCTGCTGCAACCCAGCATGCAGGAAGGGCACACAGTACGCGCAGCCGGGCAGGTCGGCGATCGAGTCGATCAGTGCCGGGATCATGTCGGGTTCGGCACCGAGGTGCTCGCGGAACAGGGTGACGGCGCCGTCGGCGTCGTACGCGATCTCGAAGCGCGGCAACTGCTCCACCGGCACCCTCGGTCCCACCCACCGGATGCGGTCGAGAGCCGGCGCCAGCTCGGGAGGCATCGGGTCGGGCAGCGGAGCCAGCATCGTGACGTCGGCGCCCGCCCGGGCCGCGGCCAGCGCGGTGTACAGCCCCGCCCCTCCTGGGGTGCTCACCGGAGCCCCACCGACGTGGATGACGTCGAGCGAGGCCCCGCCGACCACCAGCAGCCGAGGCCGCCCTGCGGTCTCGGCTGCTAGCCAACGTTCCGCCCACGCCATGGTTCGAACTCTACGTTCATGGGTTGACGAACAGTTGCGTCACCGCCGCGGCGCCGTCGATCCAACGCACCATCGCCACGACGTCGAACTGCTCGGCGAGCTCGGTGGCTGCCGGCTCCGAGTGGTGGTGGGCCACGAACGCCGACCGCGCCAGCAGTTCGCCGTCCGACGCCTCGAGGTCGACGACTGTCAACCCATAGATCCTCACCCCGGCGAACGGTTCCACACCCGACTCGCGAAGTTGCGCGCCGAGGAAGCGAGCGGCGGGATGGAGCAGCGGATCGGCGAGCAACGGCATCGCCAGCACTGACGACATCGGCAGCTTGCCGTCGGAAATCTCGAGGCCGGGCTGCAGCTCTCAGCGCAGCGCGTCGGCCAGGAGGTGGGACACGTCTCGCCCCGCGGCCAACACCAGTTCGCCGTAGCGCGCGCCGGGCTGACGGGTGAGCCGCTCGATCGGACCGCTCACGCTGATCGCCGCGACGATGATGCCCCGACGGTCGGTGACCGGCGCGCTCACCGAGGCGACACCCACCTCGCGCTCCTCGACGCTCTCCACCCACTGGGCTGTGGCACCTCCGGCGGAGAGCACCCGCCCGGCGGAGCCGAGGCCGAGTGGAAGGAGGCTCCCCTCGGGCACTATCCAGCGCAGCGCGTGTGGCGACTGCAGCGACACAACGCACCGCCGCGCATCGTTCTCGCGCACGTAGAGCTGCACGCTCTCGCCGCACTCGTCGCGCAGGCGGCGCAGCACCGGGGTGGCGAGCTCGCCGAGCGGGAACTGCTCGGCGGCGGCCCGTCCGAGGGCGATGAGCTCGAAGCCGAGCACGAACCGGCCCTGATCGTCGCGGCGCACGAGGTGGTGCTTCTCCAGCGCCACCACGAGGCGGTGCGCGGTTGCGCGTGGAAGGTGGGCGGCGTGTTGCAGATCGGCGAGGTCGTGCGGGCCGGTGCGCAGTACGTGCAAGATGAGCATGCCCTTGTCGATCACGCCAACGCCGCTTACACTGTCCATTGTTAGGAATGCTATCTCATCTAGTGAGATCAAGCCACGACGAGGAGCGACGATGCCCGGCCCGAACACCATGGCCAGCCCGATGACGATGGCGAACAAGGTGTGGGACCGCCATCTGGTGCACAGTGCACCCGACGAACCCGATCTGCTCTACATCGATCTCCACCTCGTGCACGAGGTGACCAGCCCACAGGCGTTCGACGGGCTCCGCATCAGCGGCCGCACCGTCCGGCGCCCGGACCTCACCGTGGCAACCGAGGACCACAATGTGCCGACGGCCGACATCCACCTGCCGATCGCCGACCCGGTCTCGGCCCGCCAGGTCGAGGTGCTCCGGCAGAACACAGCCGAGTTCGGCATCACCGCCTTCCCGATGGGCGACCCACTGCAGGGCATCGTCCACGTGATCGGCCCCGAGCAAGGCCGCACCCTGCCAGGCATGACCATCGTGTGCGGCGACAGCCACACCGCCACTCATGGCGCCTTCGGCGCGCTCGCCTTCGGCATCGGCACGAGCGAGGTGGAGCACGTGCTCGCCACCCAGACCCTTCCGCAGAGCCGACCGAGATGGATGAGCGTCACCGTCGACGGCGACCTCGCCGAAGGGGTCACGGCCAAAGATGTCGTGCTCGCGATCATCGGCGCGATCGGCACCGGAGGCGGCATCGGGCACGTCATCGAGTACCGCGGTTCGGCGATCCGTGGCCTGTCGATGGAAGGCCGGATGACCGTCTGCAACATGAGCATCGAGGCCGGCGCGAAGGCCGGGCTGATCGCTCCCGATGACACCACGTTCGAGTACTTGCACGGGCGAGCACACGCTCCGAGGGGTGCGGCGTGGGACGCGGCCATTGCCGACTGGCGCACCATCGGCACCGACGACGGTGCGGTGTTCGACAAGGAGGTGGTGATCGACGCGGCCACGATCACCCCACAGGTCACCTGGGGCACCAACCCCGCACAGGTCGCCGGCATCGATGCCCAGATCCCCGCCCCCGAGTCCTTCGCCGATCCCACGACCCGCGACACCGTGACGCGCGCGCTCGAGTACATGGGCCTCGCGGCGGGCACCCGCATCCGCGACATCCCGGTCGACACCGTGTTCATCGGCAGTTGCACCAACAGTCGCATCGAAGACCTCCGCGCCGCGGCCGCCGTTCTCGCCGGGCGCACCGTCACCGTGGCCCGCGTGATGGTGGTGCCCGGCAGCCACGCCGTGAAGGCGCAGGCCGAGGCCGAAGGCCTAGCCGATGTCTTCCGCGCCGCCGGGGCCGATTGGCGCGAGCCCGGATGCAGCATGTGCCTGGCGATGAACCCCGACAAGCTCGCCCCCGGCGAGCGGGCGGCCAGCACCAGCAACCGCAACTTCGAGGGGCGCCAAGGCCGGGGTGGCCGCACCCATCTGGTCAGCCCCGCAGTCGCCGCGGCCACAGCGGTCGCCGGCNNAGAATGAAATCCGTACGCATCGTCACGGGAACCGGTGTGCCGTTGAAGCGCAGCGACGTCGACACCGACCAGATCATCCCGGCCGAGTGGTTGAAGCGGGTCGAGCGCACCGGTTTCGAGAAGGGCCTGTTCTCGACCTGGCGCGACGACCGCAACTTCGTGCTCAACGACGAGCGCTACGCCGGCGCTTCGATACTCGTCGCCGGCCCCGCGTTCGGTGTCGGCTCGTCACGCGAGCATGCCGTGTGGGCGATCCAGCAAGGCGGCTTCGACGCGGTCATCGCGCCCAGCTTCAGCGACATCTTCCGCAACAACTGCACCAAGAACGGCCTGGTGCCGGTGGTCGTGCCGGAAGCGACGGTTCACGCGATCTGGGACGCGATCGATGCCGATCCGAACGTGGAGATCACCATCGACGTGGAGCGGCTCACGGTGGAGGTACCGTCCGCCGGCATCACCGCTTCGTTCCCGATGGAGCCGCAGAACCAGTACCGCTTCTTGAACGGCCTCGACGATGTGGGCATCACCCTCGGCCTCGCCGCGGCAATCGACGACTACGAGCTGCGCCGCCCCACCTGGCTCAGCTGACGCTGCGACAATCTGGAGTCTTGGGTTGCGCGTCAGTTTGTAGCGTGGAACTGGTGCAGGTCGCGCAGCATCGGGTTGTTGCTGAACACCTCGACCGGCGGCCCCAGATCGAGCCGCAAGGCGCGTTGCAAGATGCGCACCTGGGTGTGCTGGTTGTACTCGGCAAGGGTGACCGCCCACCCTTCGCGCCCGGCGCGGGCGGTACGCCCGCTGCGGTGCAGGTAGTCCTTGCCGTCACCGGCGGGTTCGTAGTGGATGACGGCGCCGATGTCGTCGACGTCGATGCCCCGCGCCGCCACGTCGGTAGCAACCAGCACGCTGAGCTGCCCGTCGGTGAACCGCTTGAGCGCCTTCTCGCGGGCCACCTGGGTGAGGTCGCCATGGATGGCCATCGCGTGCACCCCGAGCTCTTGCAGGTTGTGCTCGACCCGGTCGCAGGTGCGCTTTGTCTGGCAGAAGACGATGGTCTTGCTGACCCCCGAGGCGATCGATGCGACCACCTTGTCCTTGTCCATGTGGTGCACCGCGAGGAACAGGTGGTGCATCGTGCCGGGAGTTTCGTGGGGGGCATCGACGGCCACCTCGACGGGGTCTTTCATGTATCGCTGCACGAGGTGGCCGACGTCGCCGTCGAGGGTTGCCGAGAACAACATCGTCTGGCGTGGCGCGGTGCACTTGCGCAAGATCCACTCGACCTGCGGGGTGAAGCCGTCGTCGGCCATGCGGTCGGCCTCGTCGAGCACGACGATCTCGACCGCGCTGAGGTCGAGCTCGTTCTCCTTGAGCAGGTCGATCAGCCGCAGTGGCGTGGCGACAACAACCTCGACCCCCTCCTGGAGGTGCTCGATCTGCTGGTTGCGTGAGGCGCCGCCGTAGACGGGAAGCACGCGGCAATCGCAACGCCGGGCAACCGGGTCGAGCACCTCGGCCACCTGCAGGGCGAGCTCGCGGGTGGGCACGAGCACGAGACCCAGGGGTCGCCGCGGTTCGGCTCGGCCGCTGAGCCGGGCCAGCATCGGCACACCGAACGCGAGCGTCTTGCCGGACCCGGTGCGGGCCCGGCCACACACGTCGCGGCCCTCGAGGGCGACGGGAATGGCCTTGGTCTGGATCGCGAACGGCGCCGAGAAGCCGGCGGCGGCCAGCCCCCTGTCGACTCCCTCGGGCACCCCGAGGTCGGCAAACCCGGTGGGCACGTAGGCCACATCCGCGTCGATGGTCAGGAGTGGCGCCAGCGTGGAGGCTGCTCGCTGCTCGTTGCTCTTCGGTGGGCGGCGCTTCCGCCGCGGGGCCCCAGGTGGGCGTGTGTTCTCAGGCATGTCGGCGACCAGGGTACCCGCAGCCTCTCGCGGCGATCGGGATGACCTCGCTGCGCGGTCGCCGGACGGCGAACCCCCTGATCACGGGGTGCGAAATTGCTACGAATCACACAATCCCCTGACGATGCCTTTGGCGGTGCCTGCGTCAGATCTCCGTGGCATCGGAACGGGAACGGAACAACGTGAACCAACAACGCCAACTTCGACGCGAACCCCTACGCGGACGCGGACACTTGGTCCGGGCCGGCGTCGCCGCCAGCGTCGTGCTGACATCACTTGTCATCGCCGCACCCCGCCTCGTCCCCGGCCTGACATCGACCGCCTCGGCCGCTGATGGCGACGCCCAGCCGTTGCTCACCGACAAGACCACCCCCCAGGCCACCGCTCAACCTGGGCAGGTGATCCAGTACGCGATCAACTACACCTGCTCGAACGACAACCCCACCCCACCGATCGACGACTGCAACTCCGCGGCCTTCTCCGATCCGATCCCCAAGTTCACCAACATCTACGGCGAGCTCCAGCCACTCCAGTTCATCGACGTCAACGCGCCGGCCACCGAGTGGCCGACCGGCCTGAGCCTCGATGCGACCGACCCGGCGAACCCGCGCATCGTCGGCACGGCCGGCAACGGCGCCGACGGCGGCTCCTGGCCGGCAGGCGTCGCCGGAGCGATCTTCGTGAACGTCCGTGTGCCGATCGGTGTCGTGCCGGCCGCGCCGCAGGTCGTGTCGAACACGGCGACCGTCACCGATCCCGTCGCGCCTGTCGACGCGTCGACGACCGCGGTCACGACGATCTCCGCCACGGCACCCAGCTGGATCGTCGGCAAGGTCGGCCCGAGCAGCACGCGGATGAGCCGCGATGCCACCTGGACGGTGTCGGTCTGCGGTCCGGCCACGTCGGCGCTGTACCCGCTGTACACCGTCACCGACACCCTCGCGCCAGGCACCGCGTTCGTGTCCGGCACGCTGGGCGCCACTTACACCGACGACAACGTCGTCCCCGCGTTGCCCGACTCCATCTCCGACGGCAGCGGAGTGGTCACGTGGAACTTCAGTGCCGCCAACCGGCCCCCACTCACCAGCGACGGCTGCTTCCGCATGACCGTCACCGGGCAGTTCCCCGCCGGCTACGTGGACCCCAACCCGGTCAACCCGGCCAACGACGACAACGTCGGGTCGGCGGTCAAGACCGATGTGGCGGCCGCTGTCGGCCGTCAACTCCCCGGCGACCCCGGGATCGACCTCGGGACGGCGCCGTGGAGCACCACCCTCATCGGCGCCACGTTCGGGCTCGGGAACGGGGGCCACTCGAAGGCCTTCCGCGACCTGTCCGGTGGCGACAACTTCTACGCCGTGGTCGGCGACACGGTCGCGTTCAGCCTCGCCGCTTCGATCGACAGCGACCTACCGGCTGATCGGTTCACCGTCACCGACGGCGCCAACACCTACTTCTCGGGCAGCGGACCGAACCCCACCTCCACCGGCACCGGCTTCCCGGAGAGCTTCCGGCCGACGATCGTCGACCCGGGCACGTGGAACGCCGCGCTCACCGCAACCATCGAGGGGTCGAACGACGGGTTCGCATCGTCGGCGGTCGTCGCCGCCGGCGTTGCGTCGAACGCGGCAGACATCGTGCTCGCCACCCCGTATCGCTCGATCCGCTGGACGTGGGGCGGCACGACCGACAGCGTCCCCGGCACGTTCGCAGCGACCGGCATGCGCATCGTCGGAACCCTCGGCAGCGGTGCGCCGTCGAGCGCGCTCGGCCTGTACACGAACACTTCCACGATGGACGTGACGCGCGGGGCGAGCACCATCACCGTCACCGCCAGCGATCAGTACGTCCTCGAGGCGCCGCTCCCACACCCGGCGATCACCAAGACCGTCGCCAACGCCAACCGCCAGCCGGGGCAGACGAACAACTACACGTTGTCGATCGCCAACTCCGCCGACGCCACAGGACCACTGCTGAACCCGTTCGTGGAGGACTGCGTGCCGCAGTACTTCATCGTGCAGGGAACACCGACCACTGGCGCCGGGTGGGCCGCCGGCACGCCGCTGCCGACGTGTGCCCCCGGGCAGACCCCGCTCCGCTTCGACTACACCGGAACGCTCGCCCCGGGTCAGGCATCGACCACCATCGGTTACACCGTGCTCGTCGCGCCCAACACCCCGGGACCGATCGCACCACCAGGGGTCTACCCCAACACGGCGTTCGTGCGGCCGAACGGAGGCGGCTCGTTCGGCCACTGCGTGAACACGAGCCCATCGTGTGGCAGCAGCGCTGTCGTCACGGTGACACCGACCGTCACCCTCGCATCGCAGAAGTGCGTGTCGGGTGATCTCGACGGCGCGATCTTCCGCCCCAGCCCGAGCTGTCAGATCGACCCGGCCGGGGCCATCGTCGCCGCGCAGACACTGCCGGGTGGCGTGATGACATGGGAGCTGCGACTGCGCAACACCGGCAACACCGCGGCGACGAGCATCGACTTCATCGACATCTTCCCGAAGGTCGGCGACACCGCAGTCATCACCGAGACGGCCAACCCGTTCGACGGCACCACCCTCAACTCGCGCCTCAGCGAGTACGCGCCATACCTCGTTTCGCCGATCACGGCGCCCCTCGGCTGGACCGTCTCGTACTCGACCAGCGCCAACCCGTGCCGGCCAGAGGTCGGCCGCAACGTGTCGTGCGCCGCGCCGGGCTGGGTGACGAACCCGGCGAGCTCGCTGCTGCCGACGTTCCAGTCGGTGAAGTTCAGCTACTCCGGCACGCTCGCGATGGGGGCTACCGCCACCTTCGCGTGGACGACGCGCGCACCGGTGTTCGACACCTCGTTCGATCGCGGTGGCACGTCGTCGACCAACCCGTACGAGTTCCTCGAGGTCTGCCTGCCGCAGGCGGCGCCATCCAACACCCAGCACTGCCCTCGCGCCGTGAACAGCTTCGCCTACGGGGCCAACGCCACGAACCTGCCTCCTGGCGTGCCGGCACCGAGCCGGCTCTACGCCGAACCGCCGGCGGTCGAGGTTCGGGTGATCGCCCCGCCGAGGCCGAACGGCATCGGCAACCGGGTGTGGCTCGACCGCAACTTCGACGGCCTCCAGGGAACCGACACCACGCCGACCGGGGAGCCGGGCCTGGCGAACGTGTACGTCGAGCTGTACCAGGCCAACATCCTGGTGCCCGGCTCGTACGTTCTCGCCGGCTACACCTACACCGACGTCAACGGCAACTACCTGTTCTCCGGTGGAGCTGCCGGGTTGCCCGACGGCGCCTACAAGGTGCGGTTCTATCCACCGGCCGGTTACTACGTATCGCCTAGGGACGTAACGGGTCCGGCGACCGACATGGGGCCGCCCGATCCCGGAGTGGCCCCCGGAACGAACACCGACGACGACTCCGACGTCTCGCGCACCGCGGCTGGATCGAACGGCTTCGGCACGTACTACGAGACGACGAACGTGGTGCTCGGCGACAACGACAACACCAACGTCGGCACTCCGTCGCAGGGCGAGATCGACCGCACGTGGGACATGGGCCTGTGGTTCGCCCAACCGGCGATCGACGTCGTGAAGGTCACCAAGGACACGGCGTGGCCGGACACGGCCGCCGGCGACGGGGTCAGCATCATCCAAGGCCGCGCCCTGACCTGGATCTACACCGTCACGAACACCGGCAACACCCGGCTGCAGAACGTGACCCTCAGCGACAACGGTGGTCCGAACCCGACCTTTGCGGTGACGAACTGCACGATCACCGCGCCTGGCACCAACGCCGACGGCCTGCTGAGCTCGGCCACCGCACCGATCGCACTGAACCGCGGGGCGACGATGCGCTGCACCGCCACAGGAACCGCCGGCCGTGTGACCTACGCCAACATCGCGACGATCACGGGCACACCACGGCAGGACAACGGCGCGGCGATCGTGGCCGCCGGCGTGCCGGCGACCGTGACCGACACCGATCCGTCGAGCTACACCTCGGGCAAGTACGACTTGGCGCTCGCCAAGACCGTCGGCACCTTGAACCTCGCCACCGGCAACGTCACCTTCACGATCACCGTGCTCAACGAGGGCACCGTTGCCTCAGGCTCGTTCGGTGTGACCGACGTGCTGCCGGCCGGCGTGTCCATGGTCGGCAACGCCATCCCGGTCCAGACATCCTCCGTCGGCGGCACGATCGTGTGGGCCAACCAGCCGAGCCTCGCCGCCGGCGCGTCCCGAACGTTCACCGTCAACGCCCACGTCGACGACTACCTCGTCCGGCCCTACCGGAACTACGCCGAGATCACCGCTGATTCCTCCGCGCTCACGACGACCGGCGGCGTGTCGACCCCGACCACCGATTCCGATTCCACACCCGACGCGCTGATCGGCAACGACAACACCGGCAACGGCATCGCCGCCGGCAACGGGTACGGACCGGTCGGCACCCCCAACGCCACGGTCGACAACGCCAACATCACCCAGGCCGGCAGCCGCCTGTTCCCGAACCCCGGCGACGACGCCAACGACGGCGAGGACGACGCCGACATCGCCGACATCAACCCGACGATCACCTACGACCTCGCCCTCGCCAAGGTGCCGGGGAACTCTCCGGTCGGCCTGGCCACGAACCCGACCTTCCTGGTTCGCGTCTACAACCAGGGCAACGTCCCGAGCGGGACCGTCGTCGTGCACGACCGCATCCCGGCCGGGCTCACCTTCACCACGACGGGTTCGACCGCAGGATGCGTCGCCTCGCCGGGGAACCTCGTCGTCTGCACCCTCACCACCATCGCCCCGGCGGCCTCGCGGCTGATCACGCTGGCGACCACCGTCGATGGCACGCCGGACAACTTCTCGACCGCGCCATGGCGAAACTGGGCCGAGATCTACTCCGACCAGGCGCAACTGCTGTACGCCGTGAACGACAGCGATTCGACGCCGGAGATCACCCAGGCCAACGGCATCGGATCGAACAGCGCGCCGCCACCGGGCGAGAACTACGTGGGCGTCACGACCGCCGGTGCGGCATACGCGACACCAGCAGGCAGCGACGAGGACGACAACGACGACGGCATCGCCACGACCTCGGTTCGCTACGACCTCGCTCTCGCCAAGACGATCGGCACCATCGACCTCGACAGCGGCCTCATCACCTACACGCTCACCATCGCCAACCAGGGAACAGTCGCATCCGGCAGCTACAGCGTCGTCGACGTGCTGCCGATCGGTCTCGCCATCGACGGCACCCCGTCGCCGGCCCCCACCACCACGACCGGCTCGTCGATCACCGGCACCACGCTCACGTGGACGAACCTGCCGAGCCTCACC
>CXWL01122955.1_pt1 | contig 14549 bp, 14 predicted proteins | sample 590931 | NCBI WGS metagenome assembly CXWL01 (sample SAMEA3498368, study PRJEB10139) | groundwater metagenome | biome: water well; material: biofilm material | place: Germany | collected 2015-04-27 | reverse complement strand
ATCATCGCCTTCGTGGTGATGTGGGCCGCCGCGCTGGTGCCGCCGCAGACCCTGATGCGGCTCGCGGTGCCGCTCTATACGGTCGGCGTGGCGCTGTTGATCGCGGTGTTCATGTTTGGCGTGGTCAAGAAGGGCGCGCGGCGCTGGCTGTACATCGGCTTCGATATCCAGCCGTCCGAGCTGATGAAAATCGCCATGCCGATGATGCTGGCCTGGTATTTTCACCAGAAGGCCGGCCTGGCGCGCTGGCAGAATTTCGCAATCGCCTCGGTGCTGCTGGCGGTGCCGGTCGGCCTGATCCAGCTGCAGCCCGATCTGGGCACGTCGCTGCTGGTGCTCTCGTCCGGTTTTTACGTGATCTTCCTGGCCGGACTGTCGTGGAAGGCGCTGGGCGGCCTGTTTCTGGCCGGTGCAGCCAGCCTGCCGGTGGCCTGGTCGCTGATGCACGACTATCAGCGCGACCGCGTCATGACGCTGATTGACCCCACCAAGGACCCGCTGGGCAAGGGCTTTCACATTATCCAGTCGATCATCGCGATCGGTTCGGGCGGCTTTTCCGGCAAGGGTCTGCTGAAAGGCACCCAGTCGCACCTTGAATTCGTCCCCGAGCACACCACCGACTTCATTTTTTCACTGTACTCAGAAGAATTCGGCTTGCTTGGCATTCTCGGACTGATGCTCATTTACCTGCTGCTGATCGGACGCGGCCTGCTGATCGCGGCCAACGCGCCCAACTTGTTTACGCGCCTGCTGGCCGGGGCCATCACCATGATCTTCTTCACCTACGCGTTTGTAAACATGGGCATGGTCAGTGGCATTCTGCCCGTGGTTGGGGTGCCGCTGCCGTTCATGAGCTATGGCGGAACCGCGTTTGTTACACTGGGGCTGGGCGCAGGAATTCTGATGAGTATCCAGCGTCACCGAAAACTCATACAAACCTGATCCGGAGGCGCGATGGCCGTGTCGAAGTACCCACCACTATTCATCGCGGCAAGCCTTCTGCTGGCGCTGGGCGGCTGCGCCGAGATTCCCCTGATCGGGGGGCGCGGCCACATGCCGGCGCCAAGTCCGAAAGCGGCGGTCCATCCGCCGCTGCGCGCCGANNCGCCGCCGCCCAACCTCGACGACGTACCCGACGCCCAGGTGCGCGCCGAACCCTATTCGCGCTACGCCAACCGGCCGTACGTCGTATTCGGGAAGACCTATACGCCCATGCTCAACGAGCAGCCCTTTGCCCAGCGCGGCATGGGCAGCTGGTACGGCAAAAAATTCCACGGCCAGAAGACCTCGTCGGGCGAGATTTACGACATGTACAAGATGACCGCGGCCCATCCGACGCTGCCGATTCCGTCGTATGCGCGCATCACCAGCGTTGCCAGCGGCAAGCAGGTGGTAGTGCGCATCAACGACCGCGGTCCGTTCCATTCGTCGCGCATTGTCGATGTCTCGTACACGGCTGCCGTCAAATTGGGACTGCTGAAAAACGGCAGCCATATGGTGCACCTCGAGCGCCTGCTGCCGGACGCGGGCAACCGCCTGGCCACGGTGCGGCGCAACGCGCCCGAGCTTGAGGAGACGCGCCAGGGGGCGCTGCAGGACGCGGCCGAGGTGAACGCGCTGATTGTCGAAAACAAGGCCGAGATCAAGGCCTTGAAGGTGCATCCGGACGGCGAGGCGCTGGCCGAGACAGCGCCGGCCGGCAGCTTTTATGTGCAGATGGGTGCTTTCAGCCGCGCCGACAAAGCCGCAGAAATCCGCGCCCGCATCGCCGGCAACGGCTGGGCGCGGGCGCTTGATGTGGTCACCTTTGGCGCGCTGCACCGGGTGCTGAGCGGGCCATTCGGCAGCAAGGCCGAAGCGCAGGAGGCGGCGCGCGGCGTGCCATCGTCGCTGGGCCTGCGTCCGATCGTCATCAAGCGCTAGCCGCGTTACCCCCGGGGTCAGACCACTTTTNNAGGAAAAAGTGGTCTGACCCCGGGTTGTTTATTTGCAGCTGCGGGTGTCGGCCGTGAACCTGTCGGCCAGCGCGGCCAGCTTGCTGCGGGTCGCGGCGTCGATATTGCGGAAGCGGTACACCAGGCGCGTCGCCGCCGTCGAGCGGCCGACGATCTTGGCGCCGGATACGCCTTGTTTCTTGAGCGCGGCCATCAGGGTCTGGGCCGCCGATTCGGACTTGAATACGCCCAGCGAAATGGCCCACTTGGCCGGCGAGCTGTCATTCATGATGAAGTAATTGCTCACCCCCTGGGCCTTCAGTTCGGCCGCTTTCTTGTCGGCCGCGTCCTTGCTGCCCAACGGCGGAATCATCACCATGTGGCTGCTGATTTCCTGTGACGACACTTCATGCTGCGTCTGGCGCTGGCCCAGCTCCAGTTCCGCAGTCAGGCGCTCGAAACGGCGCCCTTCGGTGGCGCCGAAACTGCCAATCTCGGTGCAGGCGATCAGCGCCGGCGCCGGCGCCACGGCGGCAGGGGCGGCAGGCACCACAGTGGCAGCGGCGGCAGCCGGGGCGGGCGCTTCTTCCACCGGCGGCGGCGGCGGCGGCAGCACCGCGGCCAGGATCGGCGCCGGCCCCATTTGCAGCTGCAGCTTGTCGGTGTTGATCTGGTTCTTGATGCGCCCAGGTTCGCGCTCGCTGGCCTTGAAATTGCCAAGCAGGCCCTGGCCATAGGCGAACAGCACGGCGTTCAGGCCAAGCAGCGTCCAGAAGATAAATTTCAGCACAGGCTATCCCGTCATCGAGTCGGAGGCGGTGGCGGCCCGTTGCAGGCCGATCAAGACGATATTATCGACCATCCGGTGCGCCACTGTCAGCACCGGCGCAATATAACGCGCCGCGCCGCCGGAGACAATGCAGGCAGATGCCTGCAGCTGGGCGCAGGCGCGTTCGATTGCGCCCGCCTGCGCCGCCAGGCAGCCGGCCAGGATGGCATCGTCGGTGTTGTCGGCAAAGCCTGCCGAGAGCACGCGCCCCGCCGCGATCTGCGGCAGCTGCGCGGTGTTGCGCGCCAGTGCGCCTGCCATCAGGCCCAGGCCGGGCAGGATCATCCCGCCCAGAAAGCGGCCGTCGGCGCTGACCGCGTCGACCGTGGTGGCCGTGCCGCAGGTGGCCACCACCAGCGCCTTGCCCGGTTCCAGAGCACGCGCGCCCAGTGCGGCGGCAAAACGGTCGCAGCCCAGCTGGCCCGGATTGCGGTAGCCGTTGCGCATGCCGTCGAGCTGCGGCAGTGCGGCGAACCAGTCGATTGTGGTGGTGGGCAGCATCAGCTGCAGCTGGTCGCGCAGCTTGGGCCCGGCCACATTGGCCACCACCGCGCGCGTCACGGCGCGCCCTTGCCAGCAGGCCGGCAGGTAATTGAGTTCGGCGTGTGCCACTGCGCCAGCGTCGATCCAGTCGCCCAGCGGCGCGCCACTGTCGGCCAGGGCCCATTTGATGCGCGTGTTGCCAGCGTCGATCAGCAGCAGCATCGCTTACTCCCGCGCGCGCAGCGACACGTCGCCGGCATGAATGGCTACCCGGCCGCTGGCGCGGTCAAGCAGCAGGGCGCCGCTGTCGTCGACACCGGCGGCGATGCCTTCGTCGATCGTCACGCCGCGGTCGATGATGACAACCGGGCTGCCCTGGTACGCGTGCAGCGCGTTCCAGCGCGCGCAAAAGGGCGCAAAGCCGCGCGTCGCAAATTCGGAGAGCACCTGCGCCAGGCCGTTGAGCAAGGCGCCCATCAGCGCGTCGCGCGCCATCGCGGCCAGCCACGGCGCGCTGGCCGCAGGCCGGTCAATCTGCGCTTCGAGTTCGTCCGGCAGCTGCAAATTGATGCCGATCCCGATCACGGCCCATACCGCGCCGTGCGGCGCGGCCTGGGTCTCGATCAGCACGCCGGCCAGCTTGGCGCCGTCTTTGAGCAAGTCGTTAGGCCATTTCAGCTGGACCTTGACGTCCAGCGCGGCCAGCGTTTCGGCCAGCGCCACGCCAACCGCCAGCGGCAGGCCGGCCAGCGCGTGCAAGGGGCCGTCAAATTTCCAGGCCAGCGAAAACGTCAGCGAGCCTTCGCCCGAGAGCCAGCTGCGCCCGGCCCGTCCACGTCCGGCGCTCTGGCGTTCGGCAATCAACACCGTGTTGCGTTCCAGGGTGGCGGCGCGCGCCAGCAGGTCGGCGTTGGTGGAGCCGGTCAGCGCCACCACCTCGACCGCCAGCGCGCCGCCGCACAGGGCGGCAATGGCTGCGCCGTTCAATTCTGGCCCTTGCGCGCCTTGTGCGGCGCCTTGGCGAACGCGGCGTCGTAGAGCCAGTTGGGCAGCATGCGCAGCAGCTTGGCGACCACGCCCATCTGCCATGGGATCACGCGGTAGCTGACGCCGCCGCCGATGGCGCGCGCGGCCTTGGCGGCAAAGCGCTCGGCCGGCATCAGGAACGGCATCGGATAGGCGTTTTTCTGGGTCATCGGGGTGGCGATGTAGCCAGGCGCGATGGTCACCACGTCGATGCCGTACGGTTTCAGTTCCAGCCGCAGCGACTCGCAGTAGCACACCACGGCCGCCTTGGAGGCGCTGTAGGCGCCGGCCCCGGGCAGACCGCGCACGCCGGCCACGCTGGCAATGCCGACCAGGCGCCGCTCGCCGCTCTGGGCCTTCATGCTGTCGATGAAGGGGGAGAAGGTGGCAAAGGTGGCGCTCACGTTGGTGCTGAGGATGGCGTCGAACACTTGCTGGTCTTCCGGGTGTTCGGTCAGGGTGCCGTGCGAGACGCCGGCGTTGGCGATGACGATGTCGGCGCCGCCCGCATGCGCGATGAAGGCATGCGCCGCCGCGGTGAGCGCGGCGTGGTCGGTCACGTCCAGCGCGTAGATGGCGTGCCGTGCAGAGTTGGGCAGTTCGGCCACCAGCGCCGCCAGCACCTCACCGCGCCGCGCCACCAGTCCCAGCGTGGCGCCCTGGGCCGCATATTCGCGCGCCAGCGCCGCGCCGATGCCGCTCGAAGCGCCGGTAATGAACACGCGCTTCATGCAGCGCCTGCAGTCGGGATCACTTCTTCTCGGCCAGCGATTTGGCGACCAGGAAGTCCAGTACCTTGAACGCGCCGACCTGGCCTTCAGCTTCATTGAGCGGCGGGTTGACCGCCGAGCCGACCTGGTGCGGCGAGGTCAGGAACTTGCCGTCGACGGCGATCATCGGCCACTGGTTGATCATGTAGCTGGTCGCCATGCCCTTGGCGCGGTTGACGCGCGCCTGGGTGCCGAACGAGCGGTAGGCGTCGCTGAACTTGGCGCGGTCCAGGCCCGCGCTCTGGGCCCAGTCGAACACCGCTTCATCGGTATTGAGGCGGGTGCGCTTGACGTGGATTGCCTCGAACACCTTGGCGTGGTTTTGTTCGGTGATGCCCAGTGCTTCGAGCGTGCTGTAGAGGCGCTGCAGCGGCACGTCGCCGCCGCTGAAGGCCACGTGCACCCGCTTGAAAACGATCTTGCCCTGGTTTTTCGCGACCCAGGCGGCCAGCGCCGGCTCGAAGGCGTGGCAGTGCGGGCACGAGTAGGAGAAAAACTCGGTGACTTCGATCTTGGCGCCGGCGTCCGTGTTTTGGGTTTCCGGCAGCTGCAGGTATTCGCGGCCGTTGACAGGCTTGTCGGCCGAGGCCGAAGCGCCGGCCGCCGCTGCGGTCAGTGCGAGTGCGAAAAACAGGTGTTGAATCAGACGCATGGTGTGGCTCCGTGGTTTATTTCTGGTTTTTGACGATGGCGACATCGATACCGCTGTCGATCAGTTTGGCGCGTGCCTTGTTCATGGCTTCGACCTGCGGGAACGGTCCGACCCGCACCCGGTGCAGCACACCGCTGTCGTTGGCCTTTTCGCTGATCGACGCTTCAAAGCCGAGCAGGGCCAGCTTGGCGCGGGTGTTTTCGGCGTCATCCAGTTCGCGGAAGGCGCCGGCCTGCAGGAAGTAGGTCACTTTTTCTTCGGTGTCGGCAGCGACCGGGCGCGGCGCGACATTGGCGGCGGCGGCGGCGGTGGCTGCGGCGGCGTCGGCCGGCTTGGCGTCCGGCGCCTTGACCGCTGGCGCTGGCACGGCGGCAGCTGCCGGCGCCGGCGCCGCTTCCATTGCCTTGACCGCGTCGCCCAGCGGATCTTCCGGCTTCTGCCTGGCCGCCACTTCCTTGTTGGCCGCGCGCGCCGCGTCCTTGTTGCCGTACATCGGCTTGTTCGGGTCGGCGATCTGGTCGGCGCTCGGCTCGCCCATCTTGCCGGCCTTGCCGGATTTGTCGGTAAACGGCGTGGCGCCCTTGGTGATCAGAAGCGCCACCACCACGGCGATGGCCAGGCCGATGATCAGGCCGATGATCACGCCGGTCAGCGTGTTGCCGCGCTCACGCGCGGGGATGCGAAAGTTCAAGGTCATGGAAGTCTTTGCGAGTGAGACGATTACATCTGGTTCGGAGCGGACACGCCGATCAGCGCCAGGCCGTTGCGCAGTACCTGACGGGTAGCCACCATCAGCGCCAGGCGCGCCGTCTTGAGGGCTGCGTCGTCGACCAGCACGCGTTCGGCGAAATAGAAGCTGTGCAGATTGGCGGCCAGGTCGCGCAGGTAGAACGCGACCTGGTGCGGCCCCAGTTCGGCCTGCGCGCGCGCCAGCATTTCGGGATACGCGGCCAGCGTGGCCAGCAGCGTCAGTTCGGTAGGCGCGACCAGCGGCGACAGGTCGGCCGATGCCAGCGATGCTTCGTCGCCGCTGAACTGTTCGAGCATGCGGCAGATGCGCGCGTGGGCGTACTGCACGTAATACACGGGATTTTCATCCGATGTCTTGAGCGCGACGTCGACGTCGAACACGAACTCGGTGTCGGCCTTGCGTGAAATGAGGAAGAAGCGCACCGCATCGCGGCCTTTGGCGATGTCGCCGTCGCCCGACCATTCGATCAGGTCGCGCACGGTAACGTAGGAGCCGGCGCGCTTGGAGATCTTTACTTCGGCGCCGTCGCGCATGACGGTGACCATCTTGTGCAGCACGTAGTCGGGGTAGCCCTGGGCGATGCCCTGGCCAAGCGCCTGCAGGCCGGCGCGCACGCGCGCGATGGTGCCGTGGTGGTCGCTGCCCTGGATGTTGATGGCCTGGCCGTAGCCGCGCTGCCACTTGACCAGGTGGTAGGCCACATCCGGCACGAAATAGGTGAAGCCGCCTTCGGACTTGCGCATCACGCGGTCCTTGTCGTCGCCGAAGTCGGTGGTGCGCAGCCACAGCGCGCCATCCTGTTCGTACGTCTTGCCCGACTTGATCAGCGCGTCGACTGCCTGCTCGACCTTGCCGTCTTCGTACAGCGAAGACTCGAGGTAGTAGTTGTCGAACTTGACGCCAAAGGCGAGCAGGTCGATGTCCTGTTCATTGCGCAGATAGGTGACGGCGAACGGGCGGATCGAGTCGAGGTCGTCGGCGTTGCCGCTGCCGGTGACGGGCGCGCTGTCGGCGGCCGAGACGGTTTTGCCGGCCATGAAGTCGGCGGCGATCTCGGCAATGTAGTCGCCGTTGTAAGCCGACTCGGGCCATGCGGCGTCGCCCGGCTTGAAACCCTTGGCGCGCGCCTGCACGGACGACGCCAGCGTGGCGATTTGCACGCCGGCGTCGTTGTAATAGAACTCGCGCGTGACGTCATAGCCCTGGGCGTCGAACAGCGACGACAGGGCGTCGCCCAGCGCCGCCTGGCGCCCGTGGCCCACGTGCAGTGGTCCGGTCGGATTGGCCGAGACGAATTCGAGGATGACTTTTTTGCCGGCGCCGGCCTGGCTGCGGCCGAATGCAGCGCCCTGGTCGAGGATGGCCTTGACCACGGCCTGCTTGGCCGACGCTGCCACGCGCAGGTTGATGAAGCCGGGACCGGCGATGTCGGCGCTCTCGACCAGGCCGCGCCCGGCCGGGTTGGCCAGCAGCGCGGCGACGATCTGGGTGGCCAGTTCGCGCGGATTCATCTTGAGCTGCTTGGCCAGCTGCATGGCGATATTGCAGGCGATGTCGCCATGCGCGGCGTCGCGCGGGCGCTCGAGCACCACGTTGGGCGTGATGCCGCTGGCGGCCAGGATCGGGGTCAGGGCATCCTGGAACAGGGCGGCGATATCTTGTTTTTGCGAAGCGAGCATGTGCGTGTTGTATAGGCTGAGTTGATCCTAATTATACTGGTTTGGGCGCGCCCGGTAGCTGCGAAAGGGCGGGTGCCATGTGTTGTTTTATGCACCACACGGCCATGCTTAAGCCTGGCCCAAGTCTAACCCGGTACAATTGCGTCTTTATAAAGCATCAGAATAGCTCCCGCCATGACCAACAAGCGCCCGACGCTCTCCATCAAGCCCGCCGCGGCCAAGCCGGCCGCACCGCGCGTGCGTGCCAGTTATGAAGTCAAGCCGGTGCTGCAGCCGGGCTACCGTCCCAATCTGAAACCCGATTCGCTGGCGCTGGCGCTGCTGGGCGCGGCCAATGCCGTGGCCCAGGTACGCGGCGGCACCACGCTGCCGCAGGCGCTCACCACCGCCTTTGGCGTGACCAATGCGGCGCCCGGCACGCGCGGCGCGATCCAGGACATCGCTTACCGCACCATGCGCCAGCTGGGCCGCAGCGATGCGCTGCTGGGCCTGATGACGTCAAAGGCGCCCGAGCCGCCGATGCTGGCCAGTCTGCTGTGCTGCGCCATTTCGCTGATCGACACCGCCGACGGCGCTGCGGCTCCGTACGAAGCATTTACCGTGGTCGACCAGGCCGTCACGGTGGCCGCCTCGCACCCGGACATGGCCCATGCCAAGGGCATGGTCAACGCCGTGCTGCGCCGCTTCCTGCGCGAGCAGGACGCGCTGGTCAAGCAAGCATTGACCGGGCCGGTGGCCCAGTACAACTACCCGCAATGGTGGATTGACGCCGCCAAGGCCGCCTATCCGGCCAACTGGCAGGCGATTCTCGCGGCCGGCAACGCCCAGCCGCCGCTGACTCTGCGCGTCAATACGCGCAAGACCAGCGTGCCGCACTACCTGGCGCAGCTGGCCGAGGCCGGCATGGGCGCGACCCAGATCGGCCCGTCGGCGGTGCGCCTGGACAAGGCCATCGGCGTGGCCGCGATTCCCGGTTTCGAGCAGGGATACAGTTCGGTGCAGGACGCCGGTGCCCAGCTNNACCGGCTGGACCTGACGGCCACGCTCAAGGCCTTTGAAGCGCAAACGCGCGTGTGGTGGGACGGCCAGCCGTTCGACCGCATCCTGGCCGACGTGCCGTGCACGGCGTCGGGCATCGTGCGGCGCCACCCGGACATCCGCTGGCTGCGGCGCAAGGGCGATGCACTCCAACTTGCAACACTTTCAGCCAAAATTCTCGACAACCTTTGGCAGATGCTGCGGCCCGATGGTAAATTGTTGTTTGTGACATGCTCGATCTGGCCCCAGGAGTCCGAGGCGCAGGCCGCCGCTTTTGCGGTGCGCCACAATGCAATCCGCCTGGACGCGCCCGGCCAACTGCTTCCAGAGGGCAGCGCCAGTGCCGATCACGACGGTTTGTTCTACGCCCTGTTCCAAAAGAATGCGGCGTAACGGTTCTTCCGACAATGCGATCGACTTTTAAGGCTCTGGCTCACCTGTGATTTCCTTTTTCCGACTCCTCGCCTGCCAGCTGCTGCTGGTGTTTGCGTGCGCGCAGGCGCAGGCGGCGGACGGCGTCGAGATCACGCGCGCCGCGGTCGAGCTGTCCGAAGAGGGCTACCGGCTCTCGTCGGCGTATGCCTTCGAACTCAATCACGGCCTGGAAGACGCGATCTCCCACGGCGTGTCGCTGTATTTCACCACCGAAGTCGAACTGACGCGCCCGCGCTGGTACTGGTATGACGACCGCGCGGTCGACAAGCGCCAGACCACGCGTTTGCACTACGATATATTGACGCGCCAGTACCAGGTGTCGGTGGTGGGCAGCATGCACCAGAGCTTTCCCACGCTGGAGGACGCGATGGTGCTGATCCGCCGTCCGCCGCGCTGGCTGATCGCCCCGCGCGGCGCGCTCAGTTCGGGCGAAACCTATAACGTCACGCTGCGCATGTTCATGGACCGCGAGCGCCTGCCCAAGCCGATCCAGGTCAACGCCGCCAGCAATTCGCAGTGGCGCCTGGAGTCGCGCGATAAAAAATTCCAGTACCGGGCCGAGTAAGCTGTGAGCCAGGCCTTACGCTACGCATTCATCGTCGGCGGCGCCATTGTCAGCATCTTGCTGTTCCTGCTGGCCACCGCCTCGTCCAATTCGGGCTTTTTCGACCGCTATTATTCCTGGCTGCTGGGGCTGAACGCGGCGGTGGCCGGCGCGCTGCTGCTGTTCGTGGTGGTGGCGCTGGCGCGCCTGTATGGACGCTTCAAGAGCGGCAAATTCGGCTCGCGCCTGATGACGCGCCTGGTGCTGCTGTTTGCCGGCATTGGCATCTTGCCGGGGCTGGTGATCTTCCTGGTGTCGGTGCAGTTCGTGTCCCATTCGATCGATTCCTGGTTCAACGTCAAGATCGAGGCGGCGCTCGAATCGGGCGTCAACCTGGGCCTGGCCGCGCTCGACCAGTCGCTGGGCGAACTGGGCGCAAGTGCTGAAATCACGGCCACCACGCTGGCCGGACAAGACCGCCAGAGCACGCGCGATATCCTGACCCGCCTGATCGACGAGCGCGACGGCATGATCAGCGCCATGATCATCGCCGGCGACGGCAAGGTGCTGCAAAGCGCGTCCCCCAACCGGCGCCTCAATCCCGCGCTCGACACGCCGACCCCGCCGATGCTGCTGCAGGCGGTGATGCCGGGCGGGTATGCGCGCACCGAGGGCACCGAGCGCGATTTCAAGGACGACGCGCCGGCCCCCGCGGCCAGCCCCAGTCCGGCTGCCAGTCCCGGGAGCGGCTCGCTCGATGCGGCGGCCGGCCTGCGCCAGCGNNGCCAGCGCCTTTGTCATTGCCAGCAACCTGGCGCAGCCGCTGCTGGTGCTGGCCGAAGGCACGCGCGCGGTGGCCGAGGGCGACTTGTCGCCGCGCCCGATCGTGGCCACCTCGGACGAACTGGGCACGCTGACGCAGTCGTTCAACACCATGACCGGCCAGCTGTTCGAGGCGCGCAGCTCGGTCGAGCGCAACCGCGCCGCGCTGCAAAGCGCCAAGGCCCACCTGGAATCGGTGCTGGAAAATATGTCGGCCGGGGTGATCGTGCTGGACGCCGAATTTAACGTCGTCACCGCCAACGAGGCGGTCGCGCGTATCTTGCAGCACGACGTGGCCAGCCATATCGGGCGCGCGCTGTCGCGCATTGACGGCCTGGACGCGTTCGCGGCGGCGGTCACGCGCGCGTTCTCGGCGCAAAGCGCGTCTGCTGCCGGCGGCGCGCGCCAGGTCGGCCACTGGCAGCAGCAGCTGGAAATTCCGCGGCCGGCCGGCAGTCCCGAAGACCACGACCTGACCTTGCTGGCGCGCGGCTCGCGTCTGCCGGTGCGCGCCGGCAGCGGCTTCATTGTCGTGTTCGATGATATTTCGGACGTCATTTCGGCGCAGCGCTCGATCGCCTGGGGCGAAGTGGCGCGCCGCCTGGCGCACGAAATCAAGAACCCGCTGACGCCGATCCAGCTGTCGGCCGAACGCATGCAGATGAAGCTCGAGCACCGCCTCGAAGGCAGCGACCGCGACCTGCTGCAGCGCGGCACCACCACCATCGTCAACCAGGTTGACGCCATGAAGCGCATGGTCGACGACTTCCGCGACTACGCCAAGGCGCCGCCGGCGGTGCTGCAAAAGCTCGACCTGAACGCGCTGATCGAAGACATCTTGCACATGTACCTGGCCGGCGACGGCAGCGACATCATCCATCCGCAGCTGGCGCCGGACCTGCCATCAGTGATGGGCGACCCGACCCAGCTGCGCCAGGTGATTCACAACCTGCTGCAAAACGCCCAGGACGCGATGAACGACCGCGGTCCGGACGCGGCGCCGGCGCGGATTGATCTGACCACCGAGGCGATCCACTACCAGAGCGCGGACGGCACTGCCGGCACGGCGGTACGGCTGGCCATTGTCGATAACGGGCCCGGTTTCGCGCCCAAGATCCTGTCGCGCGCGTTCGAGCCCTACGTCACGTCCAAGGTGCGCGGCACCGGACTGGGGCTGCCGATGGTCAAGAAAATCATCGACGAACACGGCGGCAGGATCGAGATCGCCAACCGGGCCGACGGATCTGGCGCGTCGGTCCTGATTTTGCTGTTAAAGTTATGTACGGATAGTGTATTGGCTTAAGGCGGGATTCGCGCATAGAATACGGCTATTACCGGCACGCGCTGCATGGCACGCAAATCGGCCACACCAGGAAGGCACACATAGATGGCGAACATTCTCGTAGTTGATGATGAAATGGGCATCCGCGAGCTACTCTCGGAGATCCTGGGCGATGAAGGCCACGCGATCACGCTGGCCGAAAACGCGCAGCAGGCGCGCGAAGCGCGCGCCGCCGGCGCACCGGACCTGGTGCTGCTCGATATCTGGATGCCCGATACCGACGGCGTCACCCTGCTCAAGGAGTGGCAGCGCGACGGCCTGCTGACCATGCCGGTCATCATGATGTCGGGCCACGCGACGATTGACACCGCAGTCGAGGCGACCCGCATCGGGGCGCTCAATTTCCTGGAAAAGCCGATTGCGCTGCAAAAACTGTTGAAGGCGGTGCAGCAGGGCCTGACCCGGGCCCAGGAATCGGTCCGGGCGCCGGCCGTCGCGCCGCGTCCGATGATGACGCCGCAGCCCGAAGAAAGCGTGATGAGCAGTTCGGCCATGTNNGTTCGGCCATGTTTTCCGCCCAATCGCCCCAGTCCAGCATTCCGGTGCGCATAGGCGGCTTGCCGGCCGGCGAAGGCCATGGTTTTTCGCTCAGCTTTGATTTGCCGCTGCGCGAGGCGCGCGACGCCTTTGAGCGCATGTATTTTGAGCATCATCTGGGCCGCGAAGGGGGCAGCATGACCCGCGTTGCCGAAAAAACCGGGCTTGAGCGCACCCATCTTTACCGCAAGCTCAAGCAACTGGGCGTGGAGCCCGGCAAACTGGCCAAAAAAGGGGGGTGACCCCGGCCTTGCCCCTGGCCCGGGTCGCGGCCACGCTGGTCACCGGCGCCACCCCTGGCGCGCGCGAAGCGGCCATTGCGGCCAGCCTGCCTCCCGGGCAGCGCTGCGCGCTGATCCTCGAAGGCTTGCCCGACGGGCGCACCCTGTTGTCTCCTTCCGACCTCCTTGTTGTGCACAGAGTGGCGCCCGCTTGTCTTTGCTGCACCGGCAATCTCGTTTTGCGTGTAACATTAAACCGGATACTTCGTTTGCGCCCCGAAAGATTAATGATCGGAGTAGCAAGTGTTGACCACCTTGATCAGTTGCGATCGTGGCTGCAGGATGCGCCATACGATCAGCTGTTGGAACTGACCCCGGACCTGACGCACCCTTGAAACGGGTCCGGAAAGCCCCATGTGTGTGCTACAAGCCCATGGAAAGTCTGATCGAGCGAAGGAGCAAGCATGAACATGATTTACAACAGCGAGCAATACAGCGTGGTCGAGTTCGGCGTTGACCACACCCTCGAAGCGCTGCGCTTCGGCGGCTATGAAATCGTCGACAAATCCGGCCGCTGCGAAGCTTTCATTTGCGGCAAGCTGGCCCAGTCATTCCGGCGCGACGTCAATCAATTGATTGCCAGCGAACCGACGATGGAAGAAATTGACGAATTTCTCGGCTCCTATGATTCCCTGATGAGCCAACCGGTGCTGCTGCACTAAGCTCCTGCTGACGGCGCGAACGGGCTGACCCGTTCGCACCTTCGCGCGCATGGTATTCTTGCGCCATGTGCCAATTACTCGGAATGAACTGCAATGTCCCTACCGACATTGTTTTTAGCTTTACCGGCTTCGCCATGCGTGGCGGCCGCACCGACACCCACCACGATGGCTGGGGCATCGCCTTTTTCGAAGGCGCCGGCGTGCGCCATTTCGTCGACCACCAGGCCGCTGTGGCCTCGCCCGTCGCCGAGCTGATCAAGCGCTTTCCCATCAAGTCCAAAAACGTCATTGCCCATATCCGCAAGGCCACCCAGGGCCAGGTGGCGCTGGAAAACTGCCATCCCTTCGTGCGCGAACTGTGGGGCCGCTACTGGGTGTTTGCCCACAACGGCGACCTGAAAGCCTACGCGCCACGGCTTGATGGCCCGTTCCGCCCGGTTGGCAACACCGACAGCGAACAGGCGTTCTGCTACCTGCTGCAGCAACTGCGCGCCCGCTTCGGCGACACCGCGCCACCGCTGCCCGAGCTGCGCGCCGCGCTGGCCGAGCTGGTGCACGAGATCGCCAGCTACGGCACCTTCAACCTGATGCTGTCGGACGGCTCGGCCCTGTTCGTGCACTGCTCGACCAATCTGCACTACGTGGTGCGTCAATACCCGTTCGTGACCGCCAAGCTGTCCGACGAAGACGTGACGGTCGATTTTTCGCAAGTGACCACGCCCCAGGACCGGGTCGCCATCATCGTCACCGAGCCGCTGACAACC
>CXWL01007019.1_pt1 | contig 14553 bp, 16 predicted proteins | sample 590931 | NCBI WGS metagenome assembly CXWL01 (sample SAMEA3498368, study PRJEB10139) | groundwater metagenome | biome: water well; material: biofilm material | place: Germany | collected 2015-04-27 | reverse complement strand
CGGGTGGGGAACGGGGCCTACACGATCCCCTGGTATGACAATACGATTGCCTGCTACACGCAGGCGCGTGAAGATGGCACGCACATCGGACGGTCCAACGATCTCACGCCTACGGGGAGTGCCTAATGGCCGATGGCGATATAGCCCTTAGAGATAACGGGACACCAGACGGAGATATTAAGCTCTCCGCGAGCGGGCAGACGATTGCTGTGGGGCTGATTACTGAGATCTCCACGGTTCAAGCGCTTACCAAAGTCAAGATTCGCACAGTCGGTCTGATTACCGAGACCAGCATCGTTCAGGCGATCACCGTTCGCAAGATCCTTGCGGTCGGGCTCATCATCGAAGTCAGTACCGTGCAGGTGGTCGCTTGGGCGCCGAAGCATCGGCTCGTCAATCAAATCCTTGAAGTCAGCACGGTCCAGCCACTCACAAAACAAAAAATCAAGGCCGTCGCGCAGATCACGGAAATCAGTGTCGTTCAGAGTCTGACCGTGCTCAAGCAGAAGTCGCTCACGCAGATCACGGAAATTGAACTCATCCAGGCACTGACCGCACGCAAGATTAAAGCCCTTAGCCAAGTCACCGAACTAAGCGTGGTGCAGGCGCTCACGGCGATCAAGCGCGTGGCCATCGCGCAGATCGTAGAAACGTCGCTTGTGCAGGCCCTCACGGTACGGAAAATTCGAGCGGTCGGGCCCATCACGGAAATCAGCGTCGTCCATCAGATTTCGCAAGGTGCGACGATCGTACCCGTCGGGCAAGTGATCGAGACCAGCCTGGTGCAGGCGTTGACGATCAAAAAGATCAAGACACTGGGCGTGGTGCTTGAAACCAGTCTGGTCCACGCCCTGAATCGAACGAAGATCAAAACGGTCGATCAAGTCTTAGAACTCAGTCTTGTGCATGGGCTGGCCTGGGCACCGAAACATCGGCTGGTCAATCAAATTACGGAAACCGAGGTTGTTCACGCCATAACAAGAGGCGGAGTTGTTGTGGGGGTGGCGAGTCGGCATCAAGTTAGTATCGCGCTGGGGATCAGGATCGGCTAAATGTCATCAAAGATGTACGATAAGGACTATACGGCGGCGTCAGGATCAGCCGAAGCCGTCACGCCAAACGATGGCACCGATCTTCCGCGTGGGTGTCGAGCGCTCTATGTGGGAGGCGCGGGGACGATTGTGGTCATGCTTGATAAAGATAGCGCGTCGGTCACGTTGGTTGGAGTCGTCGCAGGATCAGTCCTTCCGATTCGGGCCAAGCGGGTCTTTGCAACGGGCACGACGGCCACCAGTCTTGTGGCCTTGTATTAACGGAGTCTGATTATGCCACCAGGCACCACCGCAAATTTCACGATCACACGCGATAAGCTGATCGAGATGGCGCACAAGATGATCGGCGTCCTTGAGCCAGGGCAAGGCCTCGATAGCGAGCAGCTCCAGGACGGCATTCAAGTGCTCGGCATGATCGTGCGAGAGACGGACGTGTCGGGCAAGTGGCTCTGGACGATTGATGCCTCCTCGCCGCTCACGCTCGCCGCCGCGACCCATCGCTATACGTCCACGAACGGACTGCCCTCGACCATCGCCGAACTAGTCACCGTCAAATATCGTAATGCGTTGGGGCAGGATGTGCCGGTGAAGATTCTCAAGGCCGAGCAGTATGAAGCGATTGCAGAAAAGATGCGGGTCGGCATTCCTGAATGTGCGTACCTCACGGAACATCGAGACCTGGCGAGCCGTGTGTTGTTTCTCTATCCCATGCTGGCGACCGTCGCGACGGGTTCGGTGGTCACGGGGACCGATGCGCTCGTCTACAAGTGCATCTATCCCCATGTGGCCGCTGCCGTCACACAGCCGATTACCGGCGCGAACTATCCGATGTCCTGGGCACTGGGCGGCAGTGGTCCATCGGCCTGGGCCTCTGGGACCAGCTATACCTGTACCGAGCAGATGCGTCTCACGTTCCGGCGTCCCTTGTTCGACTTCGATACCGCAGCCGATACGCCAGACTTCCCGCTCGAATGGCCGCGCACCATCGTCTACAAGCTGGCGTTCGATTTAGGCGATCTCTACGGGATTCCACTAGAGGAGCGTCGGCACATGATTCAGAAGGCGAAGGGAGCTTTTGACGATTTGTTCGTGAACGTGAAGGCGAAGAGTAAGGATATCCATAACAAGACCTTATTCTATTGAATTATGCGTGGAGATACATTTGGGAGCGAAATAGATGGCTGACTGGCACAACATTCCGCTGATCCAGCCTCCGAACGAGAGCGTGGAAGACATGGAAGTCGATCAATCAGCCGCGACGATTGTGGATGCCGTGCCGGTGGTGGTGGAAGGCACCTTGCATCTGATGAAGCGCCCTGGCCTCACGGACTATATCGACTTGAGCACGGCGCTCCCGCTCGACGGTCTGCACTGGGCTGACCGGCAGCATGTCGCGCTGTCAGTGAGTCAAGGGCGCGTGTGGAAGATCACCGATGCGACCGGCACAAAGACGGAACTGACCGGCTCAACAGCGCTCCTCCAAGGGGCACCCGTCACGTTTGCGGGGGACGCCACACGCATGGTCATGGCGAACGGCGGCAACATGGTCTACACCGATTATTCCACGCTGACCACGATGGCCGATGTGGATGCGCCGAATACGGTGTCGCATGTGGCGCAGGTCGATCAATATCTCTTAGCGAATGATGTGGGCACGGGGACGGTGCAGTTCTCGGCCATTAACGATCTCACGAACTGGACGGCGTTGGACTTCTTCTCGGCTGAATCAAATCCTGACGAGTGTGTCGCGATGAAAGTGGCGTTTCGAGAAATCATTGCGTTAGGCCGCGAATCGGTGGAATTCTGGGTGAATGATGGCGTCACGCCGTTTTCGAGGATTCCAGGATCGGCGCAGCCGTTCGGCACCTCTGCGCCCTACAGCTTGGCGCTTGCGGGCAAGCTCTGGATGTGGCTGGACCATAACCGGCGCTTTGCCACAATGAACGGGCGAGAAGTGGTGAACGTCTCGACCCCCTACGATCGTGTGATTCAGCGGTATGTGTCGGTCGATGATGCGGTGGGGTATTCGCTCTCGGTCGATGGCTTGCCGCTCTACATTCTGAACTTCCCGACCGCCCGTGAGACCTTGGCGTATAACTACGAAACGCAGCAATGGCATAAGTGGGGCTACTGGGATAGCGCGCGCGGGATTTATGAGCGGTATCGTGGGCTCTCCTACTGTTATGCCCGTGCCTGGAACAAGCATCTCGTCGGCGATTACGCCAACGGGAAAATCTACACGGCGAGTCGCACGGTGTTTACCGATAGCGGCAATCCCATTCGGAGCTTGCTCAGGACCGGCCACATTTCGCACGGGGTGGCGTTTACCAAACGCTCTGACATTGTGCGACTTCGAGCCAAGCGCGGGGCAGGCAATGCCGCCGTGGCTGATCCGCAAGTGATGCTGCGGCGGCGGATCAATAACAAAGCGACCTGGACCAATGAACGGTGGAAGAGCCTCGGACAAGTGGGACAGCATGAGCCGTTCATCGACTGGCGGAGGAACGGGATCTATAAAACGTGTCAATATGAATTTTGTCACACAGATGATTCAGATTTCGTCATCAGTGGGGCATCAGAACTGATCGAACCATTGGGGCGGTAAATGTCGAAAGCCGTACGACAACCTCCCGCAGTCAGTGAGCAAAAGGATTTTCGTGCGCTGGAATCGTTCCATCAGTCGATTGAGGCGCAGTTGAAAATGGTGGGCTCGACCACGGTGGATCTGGCATCGCTGGCCGCAGGGGCCACAGATACGGTGACAGTGACAGTCCAGGGGGCCAGGCCGAATGTGGGACAGACCGTGCAAGTGGGGGTCTCGACCACATTGAATACCGGCTTACTGCTGTGGGGGATTGTGACGGCCAATGACACGGTGACGGTTTATCGGTACAATCGCACCGGGAGTGCGATTGATTCAGGAAGCGAGGTGTACTCTGTCAGAGTCATGCCATAGCCTCACGCAAGAAGTAGACACGGCCACGGTGAGTCGTGTGCCGATTGCGCCGATGGTGCGAGACGATGAGGCGCGCGCGGCGATTGTTGGCCTGCAATTGATGCTACGGAACATGATACAGGATGGCCTTGCCTCTGAACCGACCTGTCCGCTGGCCCATTGTTTTGCGCCTGGAGCCTATGCACGGTCGATCCTGATTCCAAAGGGGACGTTACTGGTAGGGAAAATTCATCGGCATGCCCACTTGAATATGTTGATGCACGGGACGGTGTCACTGGCGACGGAAGAAGGGCCTGCGGTCTTGCAGTCTCCGAAAGTGATGGTCTCCAAGGCGGGTACGAAACGGGTCGTGTTTGCCCATACGGATGTGATTTGGACCACCGTGCATCTGACGGAGCAGACCGACTTGGCACGCATTGAGGACGAGATTATCGTGAAGACCTATGAGGATTTTGACGCCATACAGGATGCGGACGTGTTGCAATTACTGCCGCATCTCAGGCGTGAGGAGGGGTTATGACATGGATGGCTGCTGCAATTGGTGGGAGTGCGGCATTGGGTATGGGGGGATCCATCTTCAGTGGCATCATGGGGGCGTCTGGGGCGAAAAAGTCAGCGGAGGCCCAGCGATACTCTGCCGATCTCGCGAGGAAAACCGCCCTAGAGTTGGATGAGAAGGCACGGGCCGATATTCAGCCATTCCGTGATCTGGGCGTATCGGCTGGTAAAACGCTCGGCTCATTACTATCTGGCAATCGTGGCCTCGACGAGGTGCTCAAGGAAAGCTCGCTGTTTAAGTTTCAGTCTGAACTCGGCACACGCGGGATCAATCGTGAATTGTCAGCGCGTGGGCTCTATGGGTCTGGCGCGGGGCTCGAATCGCTCTCCCGATTCAATGCCCAACTGGTCGGCGAAGAAGGGTCACGGCTGTTTGACCGCCTCTTCAACGTCACCGGCTTAGGGGCGAATGCCGCTGCGCATCAAGCCACGAATACGTCGGCAACGGGACGTGCGGTGGCGCAGAATGAAATCGCGGCAGGGCAAGGGATCGGGCAGGCCTATCTGAATCAAGGGGCCGCGCTGGGCAGTATCGGGACGGGCGTGGCGAATGCAGCTCAGGGCGGGCTCGGTGATTATCTCGGCTACAAGCTCAATGCGCCGCTGATTCAAAATCTGATGACCTCACGCCCACAGACAATTCGTGATCCAGTCTTTGACAGTACCGATACCGGCGGATTTTCGTTGACGAGCAGAGGATAGGGCATGGCGAATAAAAGCCTGGGAGACATGTTCAGCGATACAGGGCGCTTGGCGCTCGGCATTCGCCATCTCGATGTGCAAGAGGAACAGAACCGGCTCTATCGAGAGCGAAGCCTTATCAATGAGAAGAACGATAAACTGAACGTGCTCATGAAACTGGCCGACGATCCCGCGATTCGGGCGAATCCTGACCAGCTCGATGGGGTGTTGACTGTGGCGGGACAACTGGCGGGTGTGCCATCCATCTCTCGTGAGAGCCTGCGGGTGTCACGCACAGGCATTCAAGACATGCTCGCAGGGCTGGCTTCAAACGATCTGGCGAAGTCGCACGAAGGGCTCGTCAAAGCCTTTGTGACCTTTAAGCCCGATGACGCCGATCGTGTGATTAAAGCCGTCGAGAACGCGCCGCTCATGCAGGAACGGCTCTTGTCAGTGCAGGCGATGCGGCAATTGAATGAGCAGAAGTTTGCGCGGGTGCATGAATTGACGGCACAGATCGAAGCCGGGGAACGGCCCTTGACGCAAGCCGTCACGGATTTTAGCACGATTCTGCACGGCACGGACACGCCTGATTTTCGCTCTGTGGTGAAGGCGGCGAAGGTGTTGCAACGGCCCGATGGCACCTCGCGGGCCGATATTAGCGCCCTGGCCCAATCGCCACGCACGAAACTGTTTCAGAGCCAGGCCTTTCAGCAAGATGCGCAGGTGGCGTCTCAAGCCGCTGAACGACTGAATACCATTGCAGGTGAGACCGAAGCCGCGCTGGACGCTCATCGTAACGGGGCTGCGCTTCCGAAAGAGACGACGAAACAAGACTTGAACGCCAGGCTGAACGTGGCGGTGGCGCTCGGCGATGCCTACACCACGCTGGGCCAATGGGCCAACGATCCGTTCAATGGGGAGAAGCTCAAGGCGGCGAAGTCCGCAGAGAAAACGATCGTGGCGAAGCGGGCCGAGATTGAAGAACTCAAGAAAACCGAAGCGCGGACGCGCACGGAGATTGCCCAGGATTCGCTGACATTTCGGCAGTCGGAGGCGGGACAGAAGCATGTACGGCAGCAAGCGGTGGATAAGGCGCAAAACGAATTTGCGCAACTGCCAGCGGGCCAGCAAACACCCCAGCAGGCCGGGGCGATTGCCGCGAAGTATAGTACGGATAGTGTGAGCGTTGGGGCATCGGACGTGTTGCTCGGTATCAAGAATCCGAACAAGGCCCTGGTAGAAATTTATCAAAACTCACCAGGCGAACGGAAGGAGATCGCGGAAAAGCGTTCACAAATAGAATTGCTCACCGATGTTGAAGCGACCTTTAAGCCTGGCTACGTCGGCCCACTGGATGCCAAGTTTGGCAGGCTCAAATCGTACACAGGGCTGATTAGCGACGAAGAGGCGGAGTTTCGGTCTAGTGCGAAATTGCTCAGGACAGAACTACGCAAGTTTTTCTTTGGGCTCGCGCAATCGGGCATTGAAATTAAAGGCTCGCTTGAAGCGATCCCAGACCCTGATACGATGTCTGACAATCAATTTCAGGCGTCATTGCGTGTAACGAAGAAGAACGTACAAGAAGGACTTAAGCAGCAGCTTGCGGTAATGGAACAGTCTGGCGTGAAATCTCCGAAGCCCAAGCCACTTGACGAACGGTATGGAGAATTAAAGAAAACGATGAAAGGGGCGACGGAACGGGATATTTTTAATGCGCTGCGTGACGAGGGGTATCGATAATGCCTACGGATCTCGAACGGCGCTTTGCTGAGTTCAATGACCAGGCTGCGCGAGAAGGAAAGGCGGCAGACGAACGCTCTGTCGAAGAGCGATTCCGTGCTCATCAGGTAGAACAAGGACGGGGCGGCGTGATTCGCCAAGGCGAGCCACAGCTAAATTTCCCTGTGGGGGCCACGGTGGGCGGCATAGTTGGAGCGGGAACTGGCTTGGCAGTGACAGGTGGGAACCCGGTTGGGGCGATGGTAGGCGGGGCGGCAGGTGTAGCATTAGGAGAAGTGGCCCAACAGGGCTATGAACTCCTTAAAGACCCAGGTGCCGCGCCGCGTACCATTGGGGAATCAGTGGCTCGCATTGCCGAGCAGGAAGCCTATCAGTTGGCGGCCGAAGGCCTTGGACGACTGGGTGGCAAGCTCTTAGCGGGACGACGACTCGCGCCTGGGATTCCTGAATCTGTGACAGCGAATGAACGTCAAGCCATGACCTACATGACGCAGCGGGGCTATTCGCCAGGCTATCTCCCCGCAGAAGTAACCGAATCTCGCGGCCTCGATATTCTCCAAAACATTGCTGAGTACTCGCTCTTTGGTGGCGGGGCCATCAAGAAGTTTCGGGAGAAGCGCGACGCCGAAGTCTTTACCGATGTGGCGCAGCAACTCATTGGCGATCTGGGGCCAAAGATGACGGCGGATGAAGTGGGGCGGTCAGTGACGCAAGCGGTGGGGCGTGGTCTCGAAATGGAGAAGATCCCGATCGCGATGGAATACAACATGATTGAGCGTATGGCCGCACCAGATTATGTGCATGTGCCCACACGCATGAAAGTGACTAGAGAGACGGCTCCCATTGAGAAAACAGCGATTGACAAAGTGACGGTCCAGAAACGCACGGGCAAAGATGCGAACAAGGATGAGCAGTTGCAAGGCATGAAAGTACGGGTGACAGAGCAAGTCCTCCAAGTCGGTGAACAGTTGCAGCGGCTCAAGGTGATGACGGATTCCAGCGAATTTCAGATCTCTGGTGCGCGAATCAATCTGACGCCACTCAAAGAAGAGTTATCTGGTGCGCTCAGAGTGGCCAAGGAGGCTGGAGGGCTGGAAGACAAGGCGATGGGCAGCACGATGCTGCGGTTTCTGTCAGAGAAACCTGATGTGGTGAGCTACCCCGTGGCGAAACAGATCCGCACGGAATTGCGCACATTACGCGATGGATTGGCGAACAATCCTGAAACCAAGAACGCGCCAGCGATTGGATTAGCCGATAAGGCCTATGCGTCGATGACGAATCGCATCGAAGCGGGGCTCCATGAGTATGATCCATTCATTGCAGCACGCTGGAAAGATGTGAATTTCAGGGAAGCTGCTCGACAAGGGACGTTTAACAATGATCTGGTGCGGGCTTTGGTCCAGCATGCTGACAGGGCTGGCAGCGGAAAGCCGGAGGCCATTGTCGATCAGGTCTTTCAGCATAACAATATCAGCACCATTCAGAACGTGAAGAATGCCGTCGATGTGCCGACGTGGGACAAGATGCTGTCGTGGCATTGGCGCGATGTCTACGAGAAAACCGAAGGGAATGCCGCCTCAATGCGTGAAGCGTTCTTCGGGGCCAAGAGTGGGCTAGGTGAGAAGGAAATGGTGCAAGCGTATGGCCCAGAGCGTGTACAGCAGTACAGGCAATTCCTGAACGCCATGGAAACGGCACAAAAGCATGCTGCAGATAAGACGGGCACCATTTTTATCCAGTTGAAACAGCCTGGAGCGGTCATGCAACTCTCTGGCGCGGCCCTGGCTGGTCTTGGTCTGATTCAAGACGAAGTGGATATGACGCAAACGACTGCAGGCCTGGCCATCGTGATGGCTCCCAAGGTGCTCTCGCATCTCATGACGAATCCCGCGACGGCCAAATGGATTATTGAAGGCATGAAAATTCCCGCTGGCACGAAAGAGGCTGTCGCGTTGGCCTCGCGGATTCTGCCGCTGGCCTATCCACGCCTAGCGTCCACCATTGCTGAACCAGAACGGCCCGTCTCGAAAACTGGATTGCCGCCAATGCAACTGCAACCGATGGGGAATCAGCCGTGAGTACGTTTGCTCAGAGAGTTCAACTCGGCCCCCTCTTCACCACTGGCGTCATTCAAGGCGCGGCGAAGCTCTACCATTACGAGGCAGGCACCTCGACGCTCAAGAATATCTGGTCAGACCGTGGCATGACCACGCCGTTGGCTCAACCATTCCTGTCTGACGCGGATGGGATATGGAACCTGTTTGCTGATGGATTGTACAAAATTGTCCTATCCGCGTCTGACGACACCGTGCTGTATACGCTTGACAATTGGCAGCTCATCGACCGCACCGACCCGACGTTTGGAGAAGGCACGGTGATTTCGTCTGCTTCGACGATTGCAGTAGGGCCTGAGATTTTTGCCCATATCAGCGGCTCGACGAACATCTCGACTATTACTGGCACGATTCCCTTCTTCTGGGCGGTCTTCGATGGCACGCTTACACTGGTCCATTCATCCAGCTTGCTGTGTCCTGGCAGTGTGAACATGACGGTCAAGACCGGCGATGTGCTGTTCTTCTTAAATGACGGAAGCGGTGTCTGGCGCGTGGGTGGACAACTCGCCTCCTCGCTCCTCGTGGGGTCAGAGACGGTCCAGGTGACGGTCACGGATACGCGGACCAATACGGTCGATGTCCCATTTACCGTCACGTCGCAAACGACCGGCACGCCAGCGGCAGGCATCGGGACGGGGATTCTTGTGCAAGCAGAGAGCGCCGATGAAGCGCCGAGCAATTTCGGACAGATCGAGTTCGTGGCGTCGGATGTCGGCAGCGGGACCGAGGATACCTACTTCCAAGTCTGGCTACGGGTGGCTGGGGCAGCCTTGTCCGCTGCCTATCGTTTCGTGGCCACAACCGCCTTCAACGCCATCTTCACCCATGCCAATACCGCTGACAGAACGTATACCTTACCAAACGAGTCCACAACATTGGTCGGGACAACTGACACCGCGACGCTCACCAATAAAACATTGCAAGCATCGGCGGGTGCCTCACTGGTATGGATTGAGACGCTCGATATGTCGTCGGATAACATCTTTAACAGTCTGGGCTCCGCCTACGATGAGCATATCTTTCAGCTCATCTCGGTGACACCGGGCACGAACGCGCAAGACCTCCAAGTGACCTTTTCGACGGATAACGGATCGTCCTTTCTCGCCACGGGCTACTCGCATCATTATGCTGGCGCGGTGGCGGACACGAATGGCGATACGGATATTCCGATCATCGTGGGCATTGCCAGCGACACCATGATTGGAGGCGTCTACGGACACGTCCATCTGTACGAACCGCATTCGGCACGGAACAAAAAGATCAACTGGGATGTGGTAGGCCCGTCAGGAGTCAACCTCGCCTTTCGCGTGGCTGGGGCCGGGATCAATACGGCAAACGGCACGGCGGTGGACGCGATTAAATTTGCGTATGCCTCAGGGACGATTGTGGGCACGATTCGCCATTACGGGGTGAAAAATGCGTAGGCCGCTGATGTTCGCTGGGCTCCTCATGGTTCCCCTCCTGTTCGGTTTTGCGTTTGCCTGGACCTCTATTACCTATTGGGGCTTCGACGGCGTGACGCGCGCGAAAGAATGGGTGTCACCGGATGGCCGGATGAGTCTGCAAGGACAACTGCCGAACATCGGCACGGCGGTGGATTATTGGCCAACCGCGAGCACCCTCAAGCCAACGGAGCATTCCATTGCGGAGATCACGTTGAATCGTTGCCTGTGGAGTGACCCCTGCGTGGAACGGCTGAGCCTCTCCGCGATGGTCGATCAGACGGACGGCGGGGCCTACCGTGTCAGTATCGAGAAGGGAGGCACGGGACAGCATCGCCCGCTGCTCGTGTGTTTCGATAACGCCATTCCAGGCGGTGCGGCGGTGTGTCCGCTCAAGATCGATCCCACAGGCGTCTATATATGGACCAACGGTGGCTATACCCGCATGGGAGGACCGTAGATGGCCTCGACCGCCCAATTCAAGTTTTTCGGCCCGTTCTTCCAAGCAGGTGTGCTGGCAGGCTCCATCAAGCTATACCACTATGCCGCAGGGACCACGACCCTGAAGGACGCCTGGACGGATCGGGCAAAATCGACGACGGCGGCACAGCCTGTGGTCGGTGATGCGAACGGCATCGTCTCGGCCTACTTCGATGGCCTCTACAAGCTGGTGGTCAAGGATAGTAGCGACGTGACGTTATACACCTGGGATAACGTGGACTTGGAGGAGGTGATTGAGGCCCTGCCCATCGTAGGCGGGAATCTGACAGGAGGACTCAATACCGCAAAATCCACGGTGGCCTCTGCGACTAACCCGGATATCTTTGCCGTGACCATCGGCAACACGATTGACTACACCGGTACGGCGACCTGTACCGGATTCGCGGCCTCCCCACAAGCGGGAGCGCAACGGACGTTGATCTGTTCTGGCGCGGCTGTTTTTACCGCGAGCGCCAATATGCTGATCGATGGCGTGGCCAGTGGCAGCAATTTCACGGCGGCGGCAGGGGCGAAGATATTAGTCGTCGCACTCACCACGACCGTATTTCATTTGGCATTGCTCTCCGTGCCGATGTATCAAGAGGGCACCTGGACCCCAAGTGTCGGAGGGACGGCAACCTATACCCTCCAAATAGGTTCATATGTGAAAATTGGCAATGTCGTCTATGTCCGATGCGTGATGACGGTGAACGTCTTAGGAACTGGCAGCACGACCACCATTTCTGGTCTGCCATTTATCGCCTACGAGGACACAGGCGTTATTGTGGGCCAAACGGTTGGGTTAGCCGTGTCTCCAGTCTCTGTGCATGGACTGGTCTTGGCTGTGACATCCACGATTAGTATGCGAGGGAGAACAGCCGCCGCAAATGCGGATTCTGTGCAAGCGGTGTTTGGTAATGGGGCATCAGTCATCATATCTGGCATGTACAGAATTTTGTCTTAGCCACATTTAAGAATTATATTCTTCTCTATGCTGACATGGTTACTCCTCACGATCCTGATTCTCACTGGCTGGACCGGCTTGATGGGCTGGAGTGTAGAGCATGTGGAGAATGTGTGCCTTGAACGAAACAATCTACTCTTGCAGGAAGAACGAGAGGGGCCGTTGCAGGTCTGTCGATAATGCTTTATAAGGAGAATCCATGATGAACCGATTGCATACATTCTGTACGATGCTCTTCCTAGTGCTCGCCATCAGTGCGAGTCCGGCCATTGCCACAGATATCACGCTCCAAAACACCGATGGTACGAAAACCACGCTCAAAGGCACCAGCGGCGCTGCGGCGGTGACGATGGACACCCTCCTCAACATCGAAATCCCCGCGCCGCCCGTGCGCTACATCAGCGTGGGTGGAGCCAGTGGCGAGGACAAGCACGCCGTCTGTACCGGCCCGTGCCGCATCGAATCCATCTTAGCAGGCAACGTGGCCGCGACCGTGGCCTTTCTCAAGTGTGAGAACGATACGGCAGCGAATACCGCGCCGGGTACCGATACGCCAGAGTTCAGTATGCCGATTCCAGGAGCCACGACGGGTGATGGCTTCATGGCGGCATTCCCTGTGGGCAAGTACTTCTCGAATGCCCTCACTTGCTGGATCGTCACTGGCAAGGCCGATAGCGATGTGGCTGAAGTGGGGGCCAACGACGTGCATCTCAACTACGACGCCAAGCTCTGCGCCGTGGGGGCGGTGTATCCACAATGCTAGGAGGTATGGTGAGACGCACATTCCTGGGGTGCCTACTCGCGCTGCTACTGTGGCCCGCGCAGGGGTGGGGGGCGTTTCCTCAAACCGCTGCGCCAACGGAAACCAGTGTCAACACCGGGTCCACGACCCATAACATCTCGATGCCCGCTACCGTCAATAGTGGGGATCTCTTAGTTGCACTCATTGGGATGAGTTCTGCTGGGGATAATAACGTAGACCCTGTGATTGCAACCCCGTCAGGATGGACTCGGTTGGACTATGACACAGATTTTCAGGGCAGCGCGAGCGATGGAGCGGGTGGAGTATATGTCAAGATCGCGGCAGGGACAGAGGGGGGGGCGACGGTGGATTGGGCCACCACGGCGACAACGAGGGGTGTAGGCCAGGTATATCGTGTGACGGCATGGCAAGGCACGTCGAGCGGGTGGTCTATTGCTAAGTTGTCTGGTTTTGTTACCACGACTCCGGACCCTGCATCCCTCACGCCATTGTTTGGTTCCTCCGATACGTTATGGCTTGTCATGGGGTTCTGGCTCCAAGAACTTGAACTAATCACAGTCGCGTCAACCAATTATACAAATCCTGTTGATACGATTACGTCCTTCACGGGTTCTAATGACATGACGATTGGTTCAGAGAGACGAGAATTAGCAGCGGCGTCAGAAGATCCTGGGACGTTCACCTTGGACGCCCTGGCGCACGGAACCGTGTGGACGGTTGGTATACAAGCTGCGGGTGCCGCTGGTGCAAGAAGAACGAAGTTGCTGTCATTTGGGGGATGAACATGGACATAAGCCGAGCGGTGTTTTCCATCTTATTCTTGCTGATCGCTGGATTGTTTAGTGTGCCGCTGAGTCATGCGGTCTGCGATCCCCATTGCCAGAATGTCAGTGTGATTGGACAGTTGACCGCGTTTGAAGATGTTTCGATCACAACCAGTGGGGGTAATCACATCCTGATCGTGGCCATTCGCAATGGGAATGGCACTGGCGCGATTACATCAACGATCACCAACACGTCGCTGACATGGGTGCTTGATATTCACCGAGGGAGCAATCAGGGCTGGGGGCACGATCTATACTGTGCGATTGTGCCGGGTGCTGGATTACAAAGTTTCAGGGTCAACACCAATAATGGGGCTGTGGGCATTCGTATCCTTACTGAAGAATACACGTCTGGGGTTACGTGTCCTGCCTCTCACGTTGCGGGAGCGACTGGTACTGGAACGACTATTGATAGCGGTGGCATTACCACGTCAGCCGCAGCTCTTATTATTGCTGCAGGAGCCACGGATGGAGATGCGAATGGCGACAACGCTGGATGGAGTGCTGGGTCTGGCTTCAGCATTCGTAACCCCGCTTGCAACACAGGTGTTGAACCTGACCAAAAGGTATGCGTGGAAGATAAAGGCATTCAAGCGAGTGGCACGTATAATGGTACGTTTGGGTTGGTATTTAGTGATTCGTGGGATGGTATTGTCGCGTCATATAATGTTGAAGTGGTGGCTCCCCCAGCCTACGCCCGCCCCGCCGCAGGGTACCGGCCACCCGCAGGCCAGCGCCCCGTACGGTAACAGGAGGCCCCATGTCCCTGTCCTTAGCACAGAAGATCGAGCAGCTCAAGGCGCGGTACCAAGGTGAGCACTATTTGCCGCCGCATGAGGCCTTGGCGATCGTAGACGCCTTACGGCTCATGCTAGAGATTGAGCAGTCGAGAATCACGGCCATTGCGGAGGCACAGATCCGGCTCGATGGGCGGATGCACCAGCTCGAGCGCGTGGTCGCGACGTACAATCTT
>CXWL01033333.1_pt1 | contig 14554 bp, 15 predicted proteins | sample 590931 | NCBI WGS metagenome assembly CXWL01 (sample SAMEA3498368, study PRJEB10139) | groundwater metagenome | biome: water well; material: biofilm material | place: Germany | collected 2015-04-27 | reverse complement strand
GACACCCATGCGATGAAAATCCTGAAGGAATGCCCAGACCTCTGCATCACCCGACACATCGATAATTAGATCGACGCGCTCCATCGCGAGGAGCTGCCGATAGTCGTGCGTGATCGGGATTCTGAACTGTCTCGCCAGTTCCAGCCCTGGGGCTTTCGGATCGAGCTCCGCGACACCGACAATCCGCACGAGGGGATCGTTTGCAAAGATCTCCATCAGCGCCGCCCCCCCGCGACCAGCGCCGATAATGGCGACGTTTGTCGCCCCGGAGGTTGGCGGGTTTCGTCGAGCACGCTGAGAGAGGGGCTTCTTCATCAATACGCCACTTCCCGCTCAAGAATTGTCGGAGTTCATACCAAACATGGTCGAATCGAGGAACATGAACGAGGCTGGGAGAGAGGGGCTGAGGGATCCAGACGTTACGTCTTAACTCTCAGGCCGGTGCTGAGCAAGCGTTTGTAACTCGTCCATAAATTGGTCGATGCCCTTGAACTCTCGATACACGGACGCAAACCGGACATAGGCGACCTGATCCAGCTGATGTAACTCCTTCATGACTTCCTCACCGACAACCCGACTTTGAATCTCCGTCTCGCCCATCTCCTGAATCCGTTTTTCTATCCGGTCGGTGACGGCCTCAATGGTGCCGATACTGATCGGCCGCTTTTCACAGGCCTTTTTCAGCCCAACGAGAATCTTGTTACGGTCAAACGACTCGCGGCGGCCGTCCTTCTTCACCACGACCGGAAGTATTTCTTCAACTCGCTCGTAGGTGGTATAGCGGCGTTTACACCCAAGGCACTCGCGGCGGCGGCGGATGACCTCGCCTTCCTTGGCCATACGGGAATCGACCACCTTGTCTTCGAGTTCATCGCAGAACGGACATTTCACCGGTGGCGACCCTGCCCTCTTGCTCGTGGCTGGTTAGTATTGATAGATGAAGGGAAACCGACTGTTCAACGCCTTCGCCTCAGCCCGTACTTCCTCCAGCACCGCTGGCTCTTGCCGATGTTGCAGCACGCGGTCGACCAACCCCACGATCTGCTTCATCTCAGGCTCGCGCATACCGCGTGTCGACACGATCGGCGCTCCAAGGCGAATTCCACTGGCCACGGCCGGTGGTTTCTCATCGTACGGCACAGCGTTCTTGTTGACGATAATCCCAGCGGCATCAAGCGCCGCATCAGCATCTTTCCCCGTAATACCTTTATTCGACAAGTTGAGGAGCATCAGATGTGTATCGGTCCCACCGGAGACGATCTTATACCCGCGCTCGACCAATCCCTGCGCTAAGGCTTTCGCATTGGCCAACACTTGTTGTTGATAGCGCTTGAACCCTGGAGAGAGGGCCTCTTGAAACGCAACAGCTTTTGCCGCAATCACATGCATGAGCGGTCCCCCTTGTAATCCAGGGAACACCAGCTTGTCGACCCCCTTGGCGTACTCGGCTTTGCACATCGTCACGCCGCCACGCGGGCCACGCAGAGTTTTATGAGTCGTCGTGGTCACGAAGTCCGCATAGGGCACCGGATTGGGATGGAGCCCAGCCGCAATGAGGCCGGCGATATGGGCCATATCGACCAAGAGATAGGCACCGACCGATTTGGCGATCTGCTGGAATCGAGGAAAATCGAGTATGCGGGCATACGCGCTGGCCCCCACCACAATCATGCGCGGGCGACATTCCTCAGCAACTTTTTGTACCGCATCATAGTCGATGGTTTCGGTCTGGCGATCAACGCCATAGGAGAAAACCCGAAAGAGAATGCCGGAGAAATTGACCTTGCTCCCATGCGTCAAATGGCCGCCCTGAGCCAGATCCATCCCAAGAATCGTATCGCCCGGTTTTAAGACCGACAGATACGCTGCCATGTTGGCCTGTGATCCGGAATGCGGCTGGACATTGACGTGTTCGGCACCGAAGATCTGCTTGCACCGCTGAATGGCCAAGTCTTCGACCGCATCAGCGTGCTGACAGCCGCCGTAATACCGCTTACCCGAGTAGCCTTCGGCATATTTATTGGTGAGCAACGACCCCTGGGCGGCAAGCACCGCCGAGCTGGCAAAATTCTCCGAGGCAATCAAGAGCAATTTTTCACGTTGCCGAACCGCTTCCGACTCAATCGCGGCATAGACATCGGGATCTACCGCTTTCAGTGCATCTAGTGAGCCGATCACGTCCTGCATCATGCTAGCATCACCTCTTGATTATGAAGCGGAAGGCTCTTCCGGCTCTTGTTTCTTCACCACATGAACCTTGACCGTCGCCACCACATCTCTGGGCATCTTGATGGGCACAGCCACGGTGCCAAGTTCCTTGATCGGGTGCTCCAATTGGATCTTTCGCCGATCCACCGTGACACCTTGTGCCGCCAATCCTTCCGCGATGTCTTTGGTCGTGACAGAACCGAACATCTTATCGTCTTTGCCGACCTGCGCTTCGATCGTCAGCTCAACAGCCGACACCTTCTTGGCGTAGGATTGAATTTCCAGCGTTTCCTTCTTGGCCTTATCGGCTGCCACTCGCTTGGCATGCTCGAAAGCCTTGATGCTCCGACCATCGGCCTCAACGGCCTTCCGACGCGGTAACAGATAGTTTCTCGCAAACCCATCGGCGACGTTAATAAGATCGCCGAGATGCCCCACCCCTTCCAGGGTCTCTTGAAGAATAACTTTCATACCTATACTCCTTCACTAGATAAAGTAGCCGAGGATACTGACCTGACTGTGAAATGTCAATTCTGAGGAGTCTAGAGGAGTCGAATGAAGGCTGGTTTATGGGATCACGCCAAGCGCCCGACCCACCTTCGCAAACGCCGCTACGGCTTGTTGCAACTGAATCCTTGTATGGGCTGCTGACATTTGAGTGCGGATTCTTGCCTGTCCTTGCGGCACCACCGGATAACTGAATCCGACGACATAGACCCCTTCTTTCAGTAAGGCCTCCGCCATGGAGGTCGCAAGAGAGGCGTCGCCCAACATCACCGGAATGATGGGATGTTCGCCCGGGGTAAGCCGGAAGCCCAGTCTGGTCAGCTCGGCCCGGAAAAACGTGGCATTGGCCCGAAGCTGCTCCCTGCGATGATCGCCCTGCCTCACGAGATCAAGTGAGCACAATGCACCGGCTACGATGGGAGGAGGAAGCGAGTTCGAGAATAGGTAGGGTCGTGACCGTTGACGCAGTAGTTCGATCACCTCGGCCTTGCCGGATGTAAACCCACCGGTGGCGCCACCGAGCGTTTTCCCCAATGTACTCGTGATGATCTCGATTCGATCAGCCACCCCGCAATGAGCCGGCGTCCCCCGGCCCTTCGGACCGAGCACCCCAGTCGCGTGGCTGTCATCGACCACCACCACCGCGTCGTATCGCTCCGCCAGCTCCACGATCCGATCCAGCGTAGCCAGATCGCCGTCCATCGAGAACACCCCATCGGTGACAATCAGCCGCACGCGGCACCCGGCGGCTTCCTGAAGCTGCGCTTCGAGGTCTGCCATGTCGGAATGGGCGTAGCGAAATCGTTTGGCCTTGCACAGTCTGATGCCGTCAATCAGGCTGGCATGGTTCAAGGCGTCGCTGATGACGGCATCGTTCTCACCCACCAACACGTCGAACAGTCCCCCATTCGCGTCGAAACAGGAACTGTAGAGAATAGTGTCCTCGGTACCGAGAAAGTCACTGACGGCCTCTTCCAGCTGCTTATGCAAATCCTGCGTGCCACAAATAAACCGGACGGAAGCCATACCATAGCCATGGGTTTTCAGCCCGTTTTGAGCCGCCTGCACGATGGCTGGGTGATTCGCAAGTCCGAGATAATTGTTTGCGCAGAGATTCAGAACGGTACCTTGTGACACCAGGAGGTCCGAGCCTTGCGGCCCCAGAATACGCCGTTCTGTTTTATAGAGGCCTTTGGCGCGGATCTCGGCGAGTTGGGTACTGAGAATCTGTTTGAGTGAATCGTAAGCCATGGTTAGAACAGGGCTGAGAAACGAGGACTGAGGGCCGAGGACTGAGTGAGGACAACCCTTCTGTTATCTCAGTCCTCAGTCCCCGTACCTCAGTCCTACTACGGAAACAAGACTACTTTGCCGCACTGACCCGACTGAATCAACTCAAACCCGGTCGCAAACTCTTTCAGCGGAAACGAGTGGGTCACGATCGGTCGAATATCGAGACCGGCTTTAAAGAGACCTGCCAGCCGGTACCACGTGCTGAATAGGCGCCGTCCGGTGATCCCATAGACGCGGATCCCCTTAAAAATCATTTCGTTCGGCAGGTCGAAGCTCACTGGACCGGTCGGGATGCCGAACAAGGTGACTCGGCCACCATTTTTCACCGCACGAAAGGCTTGATGTAACGCCGTAGGATCTCCCGACATCTCCAACGAGGCATCGACTCCTTCACCGGCAGTCATCTCGATGATGGCCGCTGCCACGCGCTCCGGTGACTCGGTCCTCACGTTGAGAACGTGATCCACTCCCACCTGCTTCGCCAAACCAAGCCGATAGTCGCTGACATCGGACGCGATAATGGTGGCCGCACCAGCTGTTCGCGCGACGGCCGCGGCAAATAAACCGGTCGGGCCACACCCCGTGATCAACACCGTATGGCCGGTGAGATCTTCAGCAAGCGCAGCATCGACGGCATTCCCAAGCGGCTCCTGCACACAGGCTAACTCCGGAGGAATGTCCGAAGCCGTGTGCCACAAGACCCCTTCAGGCAATGCAACATACTGGGCGTACGACCCGTCCCGATCGATCCCGAGAATCTTGTAATTCTTACACACATGCGCCTGTCCGGTGCGACACTGAAAACAGCGACCACACGTGATGTGTGATTCGGCTGCGACGTAATCACCAACCTTGACCAAAGACACCTCGCGACCAACCTCCACGACATGGCCACATAATTCATGTCCGATGATCCGTGGCGGATGAATCCGCTGTTGTGCCCATTCGTCCCAACGGTAGATATGGGCGTCGGTTCCACATAACGAGGTCGCGGCCACCTTCACCACCGCGTCATGTGGTCCCGGAGTTGGGTCCGCCCACTCGGTGAGGGTAAGTCCCGGTCCGGCAGTCGCTTTGATGAGTGCCTGCATGAACGTATTCTATACCAATTCAATTGGTTGACACCCCTGTTTCAATGAAAGAACAGGTTGCACGGACATCCCAGCGATAGGTAGGATGCCAACTCAACTCGTGAGATGGACCAAGAAGCATCGAATCGGTTGACACCGGCCAACAGGGAACAACCAAAAGGTGAAGAGATGAAAACCAGAACAAATTGGATACGGAAAATCGTCATGGTGGGACTTCTGTCGGGATTGCTCCCCCTCTCCGCCGAGGCCGAAACAGCTCGCTGGACCATCGATCCAGATCACTCGGTGATCGAGTTCCGCGTCGCCCATATGGTGGTGTCCAAAACATCGGGACGCTTTCTGGACTATCAGGGTTTTGTCGAGATGGACGCGGACGCGAAGACCTTCAAGACCATTGAGGCCACGATCAAGGCTGAATCGATTAACACGAATCAAGATAAGCGCGACGCGCATCTGCGCAATACCGACTTCTTGGATGTCAACCAGTTCCCGACGATCACATACAAAATGAAAAACTATCAGAAGCAGGGAGACAGCTACAGTGTGGTAGGGGAACTCACTCTGCATGGTCTCACCAAATCCATGACGCTGAACGTCACCTTCAACGGCGTGGCGAAAGACCCCTGGGGAAACACCAGGGCCGGCTTCAGCGCCGATGGGAAACTGAACCGCAAGGATTTTGGAATGGTGTGGAACAAGACCCTCGACACCGGAGGACTCGTCGTCGGAGACGAGATACAGATCCATCTCGATATCGAGTGCATCAAAGCTCAGAAAACCTCATAAGCGGTACGGTCCGATGAGAGCCATGGTGCTCGATCATACGGGCGATGTCTCCCACAGTCCCTTACATCTCCGAGATCGATCGGTTCCTGTTCCACAGGCAGGCCAGGTTCTCGTCAACATTCACGTCTGCGGGGTCTGTCGCACCGATCTCCATGTGGTGGAAGGAGAACTTCCCAACACGAGCTTCCCATTGATTCCAGGACATCAGGCAGTCGGCACGGTGACGCAAGCCGGCGGCGGAGTCACGGATATCCATGAAGGAGACCGGGTTGGGATCGCCTGGCTGCAAGGGACTTGCGGACAGTGTGACTTCTGCACAAGCGGCCGAGAGAACCTCTGTTTAGAAGCGACGTTCACCGGCTATCAGGTCGATGGGGGCTATGCTGAATATGCGGTCGTCCCGGCACGGTTTGCTTACCCAATCCCATCAATCTTTTCTGACGAGGAAGCCGCCCCTTTATTGTGTGCCGGTATTATCGGCTATCGGGCGTTGCGTCTCAGCGGCATCAAGCCAGGCCAACGCCTCGGTCTCTATGGATTCGGAGCCTCGGCGCACATCGCGATCCAGATCGCCCGCCATTGGGGTTGTCAGGTCTATGTCAGTTCGCTCAAGCAAGAGCATCAGGAATTGGCCAGACAACTGGGCGCCGTCTGGGTTGGTGGAGCGATGGATATGCCACCGGATAAGTTGCATGGATCAATCATTTTTGCGCCAGCTGGCGAGCTCGTTCCTCCAGCATTGAGAGCGCTCGACCGAGGCGGCACGTTAGCCTTGGCCGGCATCCATATGTCACCGATTCCCTCGCTAGACTACGATCGAGACATCTTCGGAGAGCGGGTCATCCGCAGCGTGACAGCCAACACGAGACAAGACGGGCTCGACCTGCTGCGCGAAGCGGCGGCGATTCCCATCAAGCCGCATACAGTTCGTTTTTCTCTTGAGGAGACAAACCGGGCGCTGCAGGAATTGAAGGCCGGGAGCTTTCAAGGGGCCGCGGTGCTGGTGGTGTAGTGATTTCCGGACACAACATACAGGCGTTGTTTGCTTTCTTGAGCAGTGGTAGCTACAATAGCCACTGAGGTGAATGATGAGCCAGGTCGGCGTCAAAGAACTTAAAAACCGCCTGACGCACTATCTTCGTCTGACGCAGAAGGGTGAAGAAATCATCGTCACCGACCGAGGACGGCCGATCGCNNTACTCCAACAGATCGAAGCTGGAAAGCCCGGCACACGCGAGGCGCGTTTGGCGCAACTCGCTGCGCTCGGCAAAATTGTTCCGCCGACAGGCGTGCCGAGCAAACGGCTCAAACCTCTCGCCTATCGAGGCCCGTCAGTTGGGCAGGCGGTCATCGACGACCGTGAAGAACGGTGACCATGTATTACTGGGACACCAGCGCACTCGTGAAACAATTCATCCAGGAAATTGGAACTGACGACGCGCTCGCGCTGCGAGTGGACGCGCCACCTCATGCGACCGCCACGATCGCCTACCCCGAAACCTTTTCGGCGTTTCGCAGGCGCGTCCGGGAAGCTGCGTTGAAAGAGCCCCAATACCACGAAGTCGTTCGTCGGTTTGTCCAGGAGTGGCCCACCTACGTCAGGGTCAACTTGGACGAAAGTATCCTTGAGCGATCCAGAACACTACTCGAACGATACCCGCTCCGCACCCTCGACGCCATTCATCTCGCGTCAGCCATGGAGCTGCAAGAGCAGCTGCACGAACCGTCGGTGATGATCTCAGCCGACGCACAACTCCTCAGAGCCGCGATGGCCGAACATCTCGAAACGAAGCATATCCCGTTGTGACCCCATCTCTAGAGGCAATTCCATCGTTCAGACGGACACCAGTGTAACCTTGCTCGCTGTCGACAGTACAGGCTGGCATCTACATGTCGCCGACTCCCTCCCTCGACTACGATCGAGACATCTTCGGAGAGCGGGTCATCCGCAGCGTGACAGCCAACACGAGACAAGACGGGCTCGACCTACTGCGCGAAGCGGCGGCGATTCCCATCAAACCACACACAGTCCGCTGCACGAGGCAAACCGTGCGCTGCAGGAACTTAAAGCCGAAAGCTTTCAAGGAGCGGCGGTGCTGACGATGTGAGTGTGGATGTGCGAAGCGGACTCATGCAACCCGCAGCACCAGCCGCTTGCCACAAGCCTTGACGTACTTCCGCAAGGTTGCGATTGATGGCGAATGTCTCCCACTGGCCAGGGCCCGCTCCAGACGAGCGACCGCCGGAGCCTGTGTACCCATGCGTGCCGCCACCTGGCTTTGAGTCAGCCCCGCCTCTTGCCGCGCCTTGAGTAAGGCATCGAGCAAGGCCGACTCCTCGCGTTCAATGCGCTCTACCTCTGTCCGAACTCCACGGCGGCGAAGGAGCTTATTGACGAGTTGATCATGTGTCCGCACGTTTCACCTCCTTCATGCGCGCCTCAGCAAGCTCACATTCTCGACGAGGCGTTTTTTTCCGACTTCTTGACAAAACTGTGCAGCATGACGATTCGTTGGCCCACTAACGCGCAGAAGAACACCCGAGCGTTCCCTCCGCTCCTTTCAACCGCAATTCAAACAGACCGTGGCCAAACGGTTTTGTATGCGGTGCCCCAAGGTTTGGGCCAAACACGATCATTCGCCGAGTAAGGACGATATACCGTGCAGCCAGCGTGTCAGGCAAATCGAGATGTCGTTCTGCACGGCTTCGCTGTAATACGTGATCGTGTAATCCATGCGAGAGAATAACAAATATGTTACCACCCCCGCAAGCTATAGCGATTGCTGGATGAGACAAGAAGCAAAACAGAACCCCCAAATATGTCCGCCGCTCTGCGCCAGAGGTAAATCAACTAGTCCGCTTTGGGGACAGGCGCATCGAGGATTGAATCGGCTCTTGCAACGCATAATACAAGATCAGACCCCACTGACTTATGAGTTGAATTCGCGCGCTCTGCGACAGAGAATCTCAGGCTGATTGAGGTTTAATGCGATCTTCGATAATGAGGTGTGCTGGCGGACTGTCAGTTGACTGTTCGTATTGTCGACGAAACTTCTCATCAAGATCCGAAAGGCCATCTTCGATCATCTGCAGGTAGGTGGCTCTCACGGCCGCATCGGCGGGTGAATCTGAATGAGCTATGCAGTACTCAGGACGGCACACGTACATGTAGATCGGACCACCTTCGACCCCCACGTCCACGTCTGCCCTTACATCCACTCTCTCGTAGATGGATTCGCGCTCGTCATACGCGGCGAGTTCCTCTTGATTCACGACGAAGATAATACCATTTATAGTGGTTGAGAGATCCCGCGTCACATTCAGGTAAAGAATAGCTCGTGGCGTGGTCCGGCCCTCTACCCCTTCGGCATAGAAGTTTTTATTAGGAACCGCTGCATCCCAGGTGCGCCGCCATCCTCGGACAGAGCACTGCAGATACGGTCCTGTGTAGGTCCCGCCGAGTGTACGCTCCAGACTCGATCGCAATAACAGCGACCCGTAACCAACCAGAGCGGTTTGGCCACTCATCAGTCGGAGGACAGACTCACGCTTATTCATGGCTGCTACCACACAGGTTAATTGTTCAATTCACTCCGAGCGCAAAGGCTTCCTGGGGTGGCATCCCACGGCCCTTCTCCCACTGTTCGTCGAATCCCCTCTCACCGAGAACGTTGCGTGCACATTCCATCTGACCATCACAAGCCTGCTGGGCCAGCGGAGACAGCGGCAAACGCAATTTCTTGCGGATTCCATCAGCAGCCGCATACAGAACAACTGCCTTCACGTGCAAACCCTGATGGCTGGCGAGTGACGCTAGCTGCTCCAGCAATTCCACTACCCCCCGTTCATCGTTAATCAGGAAAAAGATGTTGCCGCTTTTCGCCAGGAGGTCGAGAGCGGTGTCGAAATCTTGTTTGCGGATAAGAATGCTAGCCTTTGTGACCATTGCCCGAGCTACGCCGCCTCGGTCCCCAAGATTCTCGCGGATCTCCAGGCTACGATCTGCATAGCGGCTAGCGGCTTCGTACTGGTTCCGGTATTGTTCAATCAGACCTAACGAATTGAACGCGAATGCAGCCTCGCGCAGGTTTCCGGTTTTTTCAAAAATCTTCAGGCTTGCCTCAACATTTGCTTCGGCTTTGTCCAGTTTGCCCATATCCTTATACAGCCCACCAATATTGAAGAGACAAACAGCAACACCACGCTCGTCCTTCGTAGCTTGACTAATCTTCATCGATTTTGTGTAGAGGTCAAGCGCCTTGACATATTTCCCATAGCGAACAGCAACATTACCCAAATTGTTCAAGGCTGTTGCCAACTCATTACGGTTTATTCCGTGCCTCCGCTCCAAGGTAAGACTCTGCTCCGCAAAGCGTTTGGAGGTTTCCATATCCCCTTGGCGGTAGGCCAGAGTGCTAAGACCATTGAGCGCCTTCGACCGGAGCAGCGGAAACTTCTTAGCACCCGGAACTCCCATAGCCCTACGTAAGCGCAGCTCGCCATCCTGATAGAAGCCTTTGATCTCCATTACGCGCCACAGGGCACTGGCCACACGCAGCGCAATTTCGGTATCCTGTTGTTGAAGCGCCCAAGCAAATGCCGCACGAATATTGTCAGCCTCTGCGATTAGCACAGAAATCGCAACGGCTTGCTCGTTCGTGAGTAGCTTGGGCTGCCAGTGTTCGGCGAACTCCATTACCCATCTTGCATGGCGAACGGCCAATTCTATGTTTCGACCTTCCTTGCTCAATTCTGCGAGTGCGAATTCACGAATCGAGTCGAGATACCTGAAGCGGATTTCGCCGGCCACTTTCTTAGTCTTGATGAGTGATGTACGCAGTAGTAGCTGCATCAGTTTCTCAATGTCTTTGCTCGTCTCATTTGGTTCGCCGCAAACCCTGCGCGCTGCCTCGATCGTCCATCCACCGCTAAATGCCGATAGGCATCTGAATAGGTCCCTGAGCCTTTTTCCGCTCTGCTCGTGCCCGAGCAGGCCGTAGCTTCTGCGTATTGTGTTACGCAGCGTTGCCTCCTGCCGGTCGGCCTGCGCACCATCGTCGCGCGAGAAATCGAGCCATTCGGTACGCCTTTTGAGCACTGCATCGACGGTTAGGATATCCATCTGTGCAGCGATGAGCTCCACCGCCAGTGGGATGCCGTCGAGACCACAGCACAGCTCAGCCACCTCCTTTGCCGTGTCCTCTGTGAGCTGGAAATCAACGGCGCGAGCCTGTACACGTTCGAGGAGAAGCTCAACTGAATCGATATCGGCTAGCGCCTTCAGATCAGGGAGGTGATCCAGATCGGGCAGGTCGAGTGGCGGCACTACATAGACATGCTCGGCACCGATCTCGGCCTTGTCTCCCAAATCCCTGCGGCTGGTCAACACAAGGTGCAGTTCCCCGCATAAGGCAAGTAGTCTCTTCACAACTGCTGCACATTCGTGGAGCACGACTTCGCAGTTATCAAGAATGATCAACTGCCTGCCTCGTTTTAACGATTCGCCTATGAGATCAACGAGGTCTTTGCCTGGCTGATCCTTGATCCCTAACATGTTCGCGATCCGTAGTGGAATCGCGCTGAGATTTTGAAATTGAGCCAATGGCACAAACCAGATCGCATCGAACTCAGGCTCAAGCGATCGAGCCACCTGCATCATCAGCCGTGACTTTCCAATACCCGGTGCGCCGGTAACGGTTACCAACGAATACTTGAGTACCCTATTGCGAAGCTCCGTCTGCTCACGATCGCGCCCGATGAATCTGCTACTTGTGTGTGGGATAGTGTCGCGCCGCGTAATCTTAGACGGTTTCGCCGAGACAGAGCACATTGAGCTGGCAGTGGAGTCGGTTCGTGCGGGCTCAGCATGGCTCGTAGTCTTCTCGACTTCCAGTCGTTTACGCACAAAGGTTTCAATATGCATGTCGAGTAAGGTGCCGATTTCCGATGGTGACCCATATTCGTTGAACCCACCCTTTAGTGAGCCGTCTGGGTTCTTGAACTGGGCAAGCCAATCTTTAATCGCTTGGTACTGCCGGCGTTTTGTCTCGCACTCCTGATCATCGACGTCCATTTGTGGATTTTTGGTGCGTCGATATATCCAGACTGGTTTGCCAGCCTGCATCGCATCTTCATATTCCCAAACGGTTCCTGATTCATAACGGCTGCCGTCCACTCGGACTATGTCTGTGGGTAGCTGAGTACCGAGACGCCCCCACAGAATGACGATCGTCAGGTCACAGTCACCCGGTCGCCCCTTGAATCGATTGACGGACTCCTGCGGCGTCACTCCAGCTTCCATTGGCGTAGGAGCATTGGTGTCATCCCAGGCAACAACTTCGATGGTTACCCTCCCGCGAGCATGTGGCTTATCCTGGTACTGCTTAAGAACTTGTGCCGCGAGGTGTCGCTCCTTGGCTACATCACCTGGCGACGAGAGAAAAATTCGGAGATGGAGTGGGCTTTGTCGTTCCATCATTATCGTTGCACGTAGGGGATTCAGTTACTGGTTAGCAGGAGTCTATTTCCAAGCGGAAACACACGAGTCCCCTCGCAAGCTCCTCGATAAGCGCTCGAGGTCCAGACTCCATCGTTTCCGAAGCCCACGATGTCCGCGACGCCATCCCGGGTAAGATCCGTGACGAAGCGTGGTTGCTCGGGACCCCAATCCTGACCAGTCCAAGTCATGTCCCTATCCTCCTGGGCGAAGCCCTGTGTATGTGCGAACTGACAGCTGATCGTGGCCAACGCATCATTCTCTTCGACTAAGCAATACCGGTGCCTACGGACGGTCTTGCATCTTTCAAGAATCGTTGTTCAGCAAAAGATCAAGCAGCTCTTCCGAGTGTAAGAGAAACGGCAGTGCGAAGATGCCGCTTTAGCTAGTATCGAATCGGATACACTCTGTATCCGTACAGATACCATACGTAGGAGCGGTTAGGGAACCAGACTTGTTTGCATGTGGAGACTGCGTATATGTATTCAGCAACGTACCTGCGGTTTTTCACCGCTTTTGGTCGAGCATACTCGAAGCCTGCTCGGACACTTCTTTCACCAAAACTCCCATCTTAGAATGCGACGGCTCGAAATCGACCTGCCAGTGACATTGATCTACACGAGGGTTCAATTGACAATAAGAAGCTCATGTATTACAGTCTGTATGACATTTATCCTAAGGAGGGCTTTCGTGAGTCTCCGAACTGTTCGCTTGGACGACGAAGCTGAAAAAGTTCTAGAACAAGTGAGGAAGAAAACGGGCTGGTCCGTGTCCACAGCCCTCAAGCGAGGCGTATTGGTGTTACGAGATGAGGTAGGGCGTCGTTCCCAGCAGTCCGCATTCGACATTTACCGCCGCCTTGATCTCGGGCCAGGCGGCTATGCCATCGCGCCTTCAACCGACACCCGACGCGGCATGCAGCTCGCATTACGGCGAAAATCTCACCGATGATTCTCATCGACACTGGACCGTTCGTGGCTCTGTTTGATCCTCGAGATGCCGAGCATTCACGATGCAAAGACATCCTCCAGACCATACGTGAACCACTCTTCACAACCATCCCGGTCTTAACCGAAGCGTTTCATTTGCTGACACCAAACAGCATCGGCGCCGATCGACTTCGGGACTTCATCCTTGAAGGTGGCATATCCCTATGGTTTCTGGACCACACCTCAACAGCACGAGCATTCGAGTTGATGGAACAGTACGGAGATCACCCAATGGATCTGGCTGATGCGTCTGTCGTTGTCGCAGCGGAATCGCTGCGCACCACCAAAATCTTTACGCTCGATCTTGCCGACTTTCGTCGATACCGCATCCGACGTGGGCATCGCCATGTCAAAGTCGACATTCTGAGCTAAGGCGGCACAAGCCATTAGGGATGCGCGTACCACCTCCATTGCTCTCAACCTTTTGATTCTGTGAGTCGACTCGCCTGCTCAGACACTTCTTTCACCAGAATTCCCATCTTGGAATGTGATGGCTCAACATCAACTGGCCAGTCGTGGTGTCGCAACCGTTCGCTGGCAGTCGGGCCGATCGATGCCACAACCATCTTCTGAAGTGCTGCACGAAATACTGCTATCTTTCCATCTTGCTCCAACACCTGCATCACATGATCAACTTGAATGGCGTTGGTAATCAACACCACATGGACGCGACCGGCCACAATTTCTTCGAGTGCATGGCGAATTGGCGCAAGATCCTCTGGTAAAGCCCATTTGTAGATCGGAACCGGGAACACCTCCGCACCACGCTGCTCCAGCGCTTTCACAAGATCAGGGTTGGGCACTCCATATTCTTGAAGGGCGACTCGCAATCCCTTCACGGGACGATGTGCATCCAGGGTCCTCATCATGTCATGCCACGTATTCGGTTCTGGCACCGTCAGCGTGGCTTGAAGGCCAGCAGCCTTGAGAGCTGCGACCGGCTTGGGACCACGTGTAACGAGGACACACCGTTGAAGAGCCGTCAGAACCGTCGGCCAAGAATAGCTGGTCTTGAGCAAATCAAACAGCGTGGTTGCGCCTATACCGGTCAGGAGAATCAGCAGATCGATACGACCAGCCATGAGCCGGGCACCAAACTCATGCACGATTGAATTATCTCCCAGGGGAATTTCTCGCAACACCGGAGCCACCAACGGCCGTCCGCCGTACCGCTCGATCAGCCG
>CXWL01120238.1_pt1 | contig 14555 bp, 10 predicted proteins | sample 590931 | NCBI WGS metagenome assembly CXWL01 (sample SAMEA3498368, study PRJEB10139) | groundwater metagenome | biome: water well; material: biofilm material | place: Germany | collected 2015-04-27 | reverse complement strand
GTGCGTCATGAGCCAGAAGCCCGGAAAGGCCGACACCGCCGTGACGATCGACCCCCACATGTACACCTTGGGCCGGCCGATCCTGTCGGACAGCCGGCCGAAGAAGGGAATGAAGAAGATCATCACCACCGCCGCGGCCATCACGCCCAGCAGCGCGTCGGTGCGGCTGATCTTCAGCGTGCTGGTGAGGTAGTTGATCGAGAACACGCCGAAGATGTTGAAGAACACCCCGTCGATGTAGCGCGCGCCCATGCCCTTGAGCACATTGCCGGGGTAGCGCCGGATCATGTCCATGAACGGAATGCGCAGCTCGGCGTTGCGCGCCTTCACGGCCGCGAACTCCGGCGTTTCCTGCACGTGCAGGCGTATGTACATGCCCACCAGCACCATCACGCCGGAGATGAGAAAGGCGATGCGCCAGCCCCAGGCCATGAACTGCGCGTCGGTCAGCAGCGACGACAGCAGCGCCACCACGCCCGAGGCCAGGCACAGCCCGATGGCCAGCCCGATCTGCGGCAGCGAGGCGTAGAAGCCGCGCTTTTCCTTCGGTGCGTACTCGTACGCCATGAGCACCGCGCCGCCCCATTCGCCGCCCAGGCCAATGCCCTGTGCAATGCGAAGCAGCAGCAGCAGGATGGGGGCGGCGACGCCGATCTGCGCATAGGTGGGCACCAGCCCGATCAGGAAGGTGGCCACGCCCATGATCATCAGCGTGATGATGAGCATGCTCTTGCGGCCGATCTTGTCGCCGAAGTGGCCGAAGATCACGCCGCCCAATGGACGCGTGACGAAGCCCACCGCGAAGGTGGTGTAGGCCAGCAGGACCGACACCACCGGGTCGCTGCCCGGGAAGTACAGCTTGCTGAACACGATGCCGGCCACCACGCCGTACAGGAAGAAGTCGTACCACTCGATGGTGGCCCCCACCAGGGCCGAGATGACCACCCTGCGAATCGCTTTTTCGTCGGTTGCGCTCATGTGTTTGTCTCCAATGCGTTGTTGTCTGAACGGCCTCTTCGGGCCTTGGGGTGCTGCTATTGCCTGGCGTCCTCTCTGATCATGTCGACGGCCTTCTCGGCCATCATCACGGCGGGTGCGTTGGTGTTGCCCGACACCAGCGTGGGCATGGCCGAACAGTCGATCACGCGCAGGCCCGCGATGCCGTGCACGCGCAGGCGCGCGTCGACCACGGCGAGCGGGTCGCTGCCCATGCGGCAGGTGCCGGTGGGGTGGAAGATGGTGGCGCCGTTGTTGCGGCAGAACTCGAGCAGGTCTTCGTCGCTGGCCGCGGCGGAGCCGGGCTTGACCTCGCGCTTCACGTAGGGGCGCATCGCGGGCGCATCGGCAATGGCGCGTGCCGCTTTCACGCCGGCCACGGTGGTGGCGCGGTCTAGCTCGGTGGCCAGGTAGTTGGGCTGCATCTCGGGCGGCTCGGCCGCGTCGAGCGAGCGAATGCGCACGTGCCCGCGCGACTCCGGCCGCAGCTGGCACACCGACATGGTGAAGCCCGAGTAAGGATGCACCTTGCCGCCGGCCATGTCGGCCGACAGCGTGGCCACATGGAACTGGATGTCGGGCGTGGCGGCCACGGGGTTGCCGTCGGCGTCCTTCAGCGCGCGCATGAAGCAGCCGCCCTGGTTGATGCCCACGGCCAGCGGGCCGGTGCGGTGCAGCAGCCATTCCATGCCCATGCCGATCTGGCCGAACCAGGAGTTGAGCTGGTCGTTGGTGGTGATGGGCTTGGCGCACTCGTAGCCCAGGCGGATCTGCAGGTGGTCCTGCAGGTTCTCGCCCACCCCGGGCAGGTCGTGGCGCAGTGCAACGCCCACGCGCTCGAGCAGCGCGCGCGGCCCGATGCCCGAGAGCTGCAGCAGTTGCGGCGACTGGATCGAGCCGGCCGCGAGCAGCACCTCGGCGCGGCATCGCGCGGTCTTGAGTTCGCCGCCTTGGCGGTAGGTGATGCCGGCGGCGCGCTTGTCTTCGAACACCAGCTTGCCGGCCAGCGCCTCGGTCTCGATGCGCAGGTTGGGCCGGCGTTTCACCGCCGGCGTCAGGTAGGCCGTGGCCGTGCTGCAGCGCCAGCCCTTGTGCGTGGTCAGCTGGTAGTAGCCGGCGCCTTCCTGCGCGGCGCCGTTGAAGTCGCGGGTGCGGGGCACGCCGGTCTGTTCGGCGCCGCCGATGAAGGCCTCGATCAGCTCGTGCTTCGCGGCGATGTCGGACACCTTCAGCGGTCCGCTCCCGCCATGGAAGGCGTCGCCGCCGCGCTGGTTGCCCTCGGACTTGATGAAGTAGGGCAGCACGTCGTCGTAGCCCCAGCCGGCGTTGCCGAGCGCGGCCCAGTGGTCGTAGTCCTCGCGCTGGCCGCGGATGTAGATCAGCCCGTTGATGGCGCTCGAGCCGCCCAGCGTCTTGCCGCGCGGCCAGTAGATGCGCCGGCCGTTCATGTTCGGGTCGGGGTCGGTTTCGAAGCGCCAGTTGTAGGTGTGGCTCCACATCGTCTTGCCGTAGCCGATGGGCAGGTGGATCCACAGCGAGCGGTCGGCCGGGCCGGCTTCGAGCAGCAGCACGCGGGTGGCCGGGTCTTCGCTGAGCCGGGCGGCCAGCACGCAGCCGGCGGAGCCGGCGCCGACGACGATGTAGTCGAACTCTTGTTCAGGCATTCGGCGAGGTCCGGAGGGATCCTGTGGTGAGGGAGTGGAACAATCGCAGGGCTCGGCCGCATCCTAGGCCAATGATTTTCGGAACGCAATGTTCCACTTTTAAGGTTTACCCGCATGCCCCGTCCCGCGAGAGCCGCTGCCGCCGTGATGTCCCCCGTGGAGCCGGAGCCCGGTTCCGGTTCGTCCGCCGAGCGCAGCCTGCGCCTGCTGGCGCTGCTGGCCAACGAAGGCCGTGCCCTCACGCTGGCCGAACTGGCCGCGCAACTCGGCCTGCCCAAGGGCACCGCGCACCGCATCTGCACGCAGCTGCTGGCCACCGGCTTCCTGGCGCGCGACGTGGACGAGCGCTCCTTCAGCGTGGGCCCGGCGCTGCGCAAGCTGGCCTTCGACACGCTCAACCACGGCGTGGTGCGCGGCCTGCGGCACGAGGTGCTGTCGGAACTGGTGCGCGAGGTGGGAGAAACCTGCAACCTCACCACGCTCGACGGCGCGGGGGTGCTCTACCTCGACCGCGTCGAGGCGCAATGGCCGCTGCGCCTCACGCTGGACGTGGGCTCGCACGTGCCGTTGCACTGCACGGCCAGCGGCAAGCTGTTCCTGGCGCTGATGCCGAAGAAAGAGCGCGACGCGCTCGTCGACAGCCTGCCGCTGGAGCGCATGACCGCCAACACGCTGACGACGGCCGATGCGTTGCGCGCCGAATGCGAGGCCATCGCGAAGGCCAGCTACGCGTGCGACCGCGAAGAGTTCATTGCCGGGCTGGTGGCGGTGGCCGTTCCCGTGCGGGACGCCGAAGGCGCGGTGCGCGCCGCGCTGGCGGTGCATGCGCCGACGGCGCGCATGTCGATGGCCGATGCCTTGACGCGCATCGATGCGCTGAAGACCGCTGCGGGCAAGATGACAACGCTGCTCTGAGCCGCACTGTCCGCGTGCCCGCGAGGACCGCTACTTCACCAGGCGGCACTGCGTGAGCTTGGGCGAAGGCACCACGGCGGTGGCCAGGAAGCCTTCGTTGAGGCAGTCGAACACGATGCTCGACGATGGCTGGAACGGGGTCAGCTTCTGGTCCTTGAACTTCGGCTTCAGGGCCTCCTGGTCGCTCACCTCGAACTGCGTGTCGAAGTGCGCGCCGTCGTCGGCCACTGCGCCGAAATAGGTGGTGTCCGGGCTGCTGCCCATGCGCATCACGCGGCCGCTGAATGCCAGGCGCTTCTGCGTGTACTTTGCCGCCGCCTCCTTGGGGTTGGCCTTGTACGCCTCGACGAGCTTGCCGTAGCTCAGCACGGGCGCGGCGTTGTCGGCGTGCGCGTTGCCGTGCCAAAAGGAGGCCGCAACGATCAACGGGAGCGCGGGAAGAAAGGCAGCGAGCCTGCCGGTGTTTTTCTGCATGTGATTCACCCTGAATTTCTTGGATTCGGCGCTGCCGTCCGCCGCTTTTTTCGCTTGGCGGGCAGCGCCCTCGTGCCTTGGAGGCCGGGCGAATATACAGGGTGAATGCGGGGCGAAAAGACGTCGCTCGCCCCAGTAGAACCTTCTTTTTACGGCGCCGACGTCGGGTGACTTGCCACGGCCCTCAGGCCTTCGGAACGCCGAGGGCGAGCCGCGGGAGACATGGCCGGGCTAGCATGCGCGGACCGCGTCGCAGAAACAGGCTCGCAGGCTTGAACGGATGCGCCAAGGGCGCCCCACAGGCTGGCAAAACGAACGTCGGCTTCCTTGCGCAGCCGGGCGATCTGTTCGATGCGGTGGTCCGGCGGCGCGAAGCGCCCCCCTTGCGTTCGCTGGTGGAGCGCATGAATGGCGGTGTAGGCGGCCGTCTCTGCGGCGATCCAGGCGGCCAGATCGGTGTCACGTTCTTCGGGCATGGTTTGTTTGAGCGGCGTGGCGGTGAGGATGGAACAATCTAGGGCGTCCCTGCGCCGGAATTTGTAGGCTTGCGCCTTCAAGCCGGGCCGGACGGGCCGTACCCGGCGCCGTCGTGGCCCACAATCTCCCAGCCATGCACTGCGCGCCGTGCGCGTGCGACGCGCAAGGGAGCCCATGACGAAAGTCGTCGACGCCATCCGCAACTTCAACGCAGGCCGCGACCCCGAGCGCCTGGCGATGAAGTACGCCAACCTGCGCAGCAACGCCTTCGTGTTCCTGCGGGGCACCTGCCATCTGTTCTACGACCGCCTGCCGAACGATGCGCTCTTCGCCAAGTCGCCGGCGGGCTGGCTCTGCGGCGACGCGCATCTGGAGAACTTCGGCAGCTACAAGGGCGACAACCGGCTCGTGTACTTCGACCTCAACGATTTCGACGAGGCGGCGCTGGCGCCTGTCACCTGGGAGCTGGTGCGCTTCCTGTCGAGCATCCTGGTGGCGGGCGACAGCCTGTGCGCGTCCGGCGACGCCGATGCCTTGTGCAAGACCTTCCTCGATGCCTACGCGGCCGCGCTGGTGACCGGCAAGGCCCGCTGGGTGGAGCGCGACACCGCGGACGGGCTGATCGGGCAATTGCTGGACACCCTCAAGGCGCGCACGCGGCCGGCCTTTCTCGACCGGCGCACCGACAGGAAGGCGCGCGGCCGTGTCATTCGCTGCGACGGCAAGCACGCGCTGAGCGCGAGCGGCGACGCGCGCGCGAAGGTGACGGCGCTCATCGACACCTTCGCGGCCTCGCAGGACAAGCCCGGCTTCTTCAAGGTGCTCGACGTGGCGCGGCGCATCGCGGGCACCGGCAGCCTGGGGGTCGAGCGCTACATCGTGCTGGTGGAAGGCAAGGGCTCGCCCGACGGCAACTACCTGCTCGACCTGAAGCAGGCGCTGCCGTCTTCGCTCGCGCCGCACCTCGCGCTGAAGCAGCCCGCGTGGCCGTCGCAGGCACACCGCGTGGTGGGACTGCAGCAGCGCATGCAGGCGGCGTCGATGGCGTTCCTGCACCCCATCGTGGGGGCCAAGGCCACGTCTGCTTCCTATGTGCTGCGCGGCCTGCAGCCGAGCGAAGACCGGGTGAGCCTCGATGCCCGCCGCAACAGCCTCGCGCAGATTCGCGGCGTGATCGGCGAGATGGGGCAGCTCGTGGCGTGGGCGCAGCTGCGCAGCGCGGGCCGGCAGGGCTCGGCCGTTGCCGACGCGCTGGTCGATTTCGGGGGCTCGCCCAAGTCGTGGCGCAACGACCTGCTCGAGGCCGCCCACGAATGCGCCGCGCAGGTCGAGAAAGACTGGAAGACCTACAGCGCGGCTTTCGATGCGGGGGTGATGGCCCCGTGAGCGGACCGTTGCTCGGCTCGGGGCCCGCGCAGGGCTCAAGCCCACCCGCTGGCCAGCGCCCGCACCACGCTGACCGTCGCCAGCGCAATCAGCAGGTTCAGCACATGCCGCCTGAACTGCGCCGGCGACACCCCCTTGAACGAGCGCTGTCCGTACCAGATGCCCGCGAGCATTGCCGGTGCGAGCCACAGCGCCCACTTGAGCGTGTCCGGCCCGATGAGGTTGCCGGAGGCATGCGCCGGCGAGGGCATGAGCGCCGCGCAAACCAGCGACACCACGTCGCTGAACAGCAGCAGCGCAATGAGCGTGGCGCGCAAGGCGGCCGGCGCCATCTTCGCGGTGCTCAGCAGCACCGCGATCGCAATGCCGCCGATGGCCGCCACGCCGTTGATGAACCCCGACGCCAGGCCCGCGGCCAGCCGCACGCCGCGCGTGGGCACCAGCGTGAGGTGCGCGCCCGCGCGCAGCAGCAGCGCGGCCGCCATCAGCAGCACACCGATCAGCAGGCGCAGCGGCGTCTCGGGCAGCCAGGCGAGCAGCGCCACGCCCAGCGGAATGCAGACCAGGTTGCCCAGCATCAGCCAGCTCAGCCACGGCATGTCGATGTCGCGCGCAATGCCGCGCAGCTGGCTCAGGCTCGCAAGAATCTCCAGCATGAAGATCGCGGGCACCACCAGCGCGGGCGACACCACCAGTGACATGCCGGCCACCGTGATGGCCGAGAAGCCGAAGCCCGCGAAGCCGCGCACGATGCCGGCCGCGAACACCACGCACAGGCTGTAGGCCAGCGTGGCCGGGGGCAGCGGCGGCACCAGCAGTTCTGCCGCCGTCATGCCTCGAACAGCGGCAGCAGCTTCAGGCGCTGCACCTTTCCGGAAGGCCCGCGCGGCAGGTCGCGCACGAAGCGGTAGTGGCCGGGCGCCTTGTAACGGCCGAGCGCGGCGGCGCTGAACTCGCGCAGCTCTTCCTCGGTGCAGGTGCAGCCTTCGCGCAGCACGATGCACACGCCGATCTCCTGGCCGTAGTGGCGGTCGGGCACACCCACGGCGGCGGCTTCGCGCACGGCGGGGTGGCGCNNGTGGCGCAGCAGCGCCTCGTCGATCTCGCGCGGCGCGATGTTCTCGCCGCCCTTGATGATCAGTTCCTTGATGCGGCCGGTGACGAAGAAAAAACCGTCCGCGTCGCGGTGGCCCAGGTCGCCGGTGCGCAGCCAGCCGTCGGGCGTGAAGGCGGCGCGGGTGGCTGCCTCGTTCTTGTAGTAGCCCAGCATCACCTGGGGCCCGCGGATCACGAGTTCGCCGGTCACGCCGTCGGGCACGGCTGCCAGCTTCGCGTCGACCACGCCGGCCATGCAGCCCGAGGCGCGGCCTACCGAGCCGAGCTTGCGCGCGGCCGGGTCCATCGGGTTCGAGAACGAGGGCGCGGCCGTCTCGGTGAGCCCCATGGTCTCGACGATGCCGATGCCGAACATCTGCTCGAAGGCGCGGTGGTGCTCGGGCGGCAGCGCGGCCGAGGCCGAGCGGCAGAAACGAATGCCCAGCGTCTGCGCCAGCGGCGGCTTCGCACCTTCGAGCAGGTACGAGATCATGGTGGGCACCACGTTGATCCAGCTGCACTGCGCGTGCGTGGCCTGCGCCCAGAAGCGGCCGGCCGAGAACCGCGGCGGCATCGCCAGGCTGCCGCCGTGCGCCAGCGGCGCAAGCATGGTCACCGCAAAGGCGTTGATGTGATACAGCGGCAGCACCGCAAGCACGCGGTCCGACGGCTGCAGCGCGTGTTCGGCGCTGATGGCGTGCGCATTGGCCGCGAGGTTGCGCTGCGTGAGCAGCACGCCCTTTGGCATGCCGGTGGTGCCCGAGGTGTACATCAGCAACGCCACGGCGTCGGGCGAGGGCGGCGAGGCAGCCTGCGCCATCTCTTCTTCGTCCGGCAAGGCATCGCCTTCAGGGTCGGCCACGATCACCTTCACCGGCCGGTCGAAGGCATGCACGATCTCGCGCACGCGCGCTTCCCATTCAGGTGCGACGCAGACCACGCGGCAGTCGGAATGCGCGAGCACGTAGCGCATCTGCTCGGGCTGCGACAGCAGGTTGACCGGGTTCACGCAGAAGCCGCCGTGCATGGCACCCAGCAGCACCCGCAGGGTCTGCAGGCCGTTGGGCATGACGACCGAGACGGTGTCTCCCGCCTGCATGCCATGCCCCTCCAGCACCGCAGCAACGCGGCGGCACGTGCGCGCGAGCTCACCGTAGCTGAGATGCCGCTCGGACTCGGTGGCGCGCGCATACACCGCGTGCGGCTGGCGAAGCGCCTGCTGCTCGATCAGCGCATGAACGGTGAGGGCCGGCGCCGCCATGCTCAGTTCGCGCCGTGCGCGGCGAAGAACGCGCCGAAGATCTGCTCCTCGGTCGGCACCACCTCCGGAATCGGCCGCGACACGCGCGTGATGTTCAGGTAGTGGCGGTAGTTCATGTTGTCCGAGAAGTTGTTCTTGCCCCAGGTGCCGCAGCCCATCGACAGCGAGAACGGCAGGCCGTTGTCGAAGCTGCCGCCGGTGGCGATGCAGTGCGCCTGGTCGACGATCACGCGAGCCACCGGCAGCGTGAGCCCGAGCGTGAGCGCGCGTTCGGGCACCGCGCTGTGCAGGCCCACCGAGTGGCCGGCGCCTTCGTACGCGTAGATGCGCGCGACGGTGGCCATGGCGTGCGCGAAGTCGGGCGCGGCGTACACCGCAAGCACCGGGCTGAGTTTCTCGCCGGAGAACGGATGGTCGTGGCCCACGCCGTCTTCGGCCACCATGAGGATGCGCGGGTCGGCCTCGGCAATGGCCTGCCACGCCGCGCGGTTGGCCCCGTCCACCGCCGCCGCGCGTTCGGCGATGGCGCGCGCCGACTGGCCGATGACGGCGGGCGAGAGTTTTCCTTCCGGCCACATCAGCGCCTGCAGCGTGGCTTTCTGCGGGGCGGCGAGCATCACTGCGCCCCGGTCCTTCAGCGCGGCGAGCATCTGCGCGCGCACCGCATCGACGATGACCAGGCTGTTTTCCGACGAGCAGCTGGTCGCGTTGTCGAAGGTCTTGGAGCGCACGATGCGGTCTGCCGCGGCCACCACGTCGGCCGTCTCGTCCACGATGCCGGCCACATTGCCCGCGCCCACGCCGAAGGCCGGGGTGCCGCTCGCATAGGCCGCGCGCACGTTGGCCTGCGAGCCGGTGGCCACCACCAGGTCGCACAGCCGCATCAGCTCGGCGGTCGATTGCTTGTTGACGGGCGACGGCAGCAACTGCACCAGGTCGCGCGGTGCGCCGATGCGATCGAACTGGGCGTGGATGAACCCGATGAGCCGCGCCGCCGTCGACCAGCCCTTGGGCGAAGGCGCCACGATGACCGCGTTGCGCCCTTTGAGCGCGTTGATGATCTTGTTGGCCGGCGTGGCGCCGGGGTTGGTCGAGGGCGTGATGGCGCAGACCACGCCCACGGGCCGCGCGATCTCGACGATGCCGCGCGCCGGGTCTTCTGCAATCACGCCGACCGAGCGCGCCCCGTGCAGGTCGCGCAGCAGGCCGAAGGTCTTGCGATGGTTCTTGCGCACCTTGTCCTCGACGTTGCCCACGCCGGTGTCGGCCACGGCCAGCTCGGCCAGTTCGCGGTTGCGCGCCGGCTCGACGATGGCCCAGCCGGCCGCGACCACGGCAGTGTCGACCTGCGCCTGCGACCAGGTTTCGTAGATGCGCTGTGCGGCGCGCGCGCGCGCCACGAGTTCGGCAATGGGGGAAGAGGGCGGTGAATATTCGATGGTCATTTCGGCGGTCTCGTGCATTCAGTTGGGGAACACCGCGGAACCGGCTTTGCCGGGCCGCAGGTGTTGCCCCCGGTAGGGGGAGGGAGTAGCGACACGAAGTGCGCGAAGCCTGGGGGCGAGCTCAATCCACTTTGATGTTTGCCTCTTTGGCCAGCTTTTGCCAGCGCACGAGTTCGGTCGTGACGATCTTGCCCAGCTGTTCGGGCGTGCCGCCGACGCCTTCGCTGCCTTGGGCCAGCAGCTTGTCGCGGATCTCGGGTTCCTTCACCACGGTGTTGATCACGCGGTTGAGCTTGTCGATGGCGGGTTGCGGCGTCTTCGCGGGCACGAACACGGCGTACCAGGAGTCGACGTCGAAGTCGGCAATGCCGGCCTCCTGCATGGTGGGCACGTCGGGGAAGGCCGCGCTGCGCCGGGTGGTCGACACCGCGAGCGCCTTCAGTTTGCCGGCCTTCACGAACTGCGCCGCGGCGGGAATGGACACCCACAGCAGCGGCACCTGCCCGCCCATCACGTCGGTCACGGCGGGGCCGCCGCCGCGGTAGGGAATGTGCGTCATCTGCGTGCCGGTGCGCAGCTTCAGCAGCTCGCCGGCCAGATGCCCGGGCGAGCCGTTGCCGACCGAGGCGAAGGAAATGCTGTCGGGCTTGGCCTTGGCCATGGCGACCAGTTCGGCCACCGTGCTGGCCGGAAACTGCATGTTGGCCACCAGGATCTGCGGCAGCGAGGCGACCATGGCGACCGGTGCGAAGTCTTTCGCGGTGTCGAAGCCCAGCTTGTTGTAGATGGCCGGGTTGATGGTGTGCGACGACAGCGTGAACAGCACCGTGTAGCCGTCGGGCGCCGACTTGGCGACCAGCTCGGTGCCGATGGAGCCGGCCGCGCCGCCGCGGTTGTCGATAAGCACCGGCTGGCCCAGCAGCGTCTGGAAGCGCTCCTGCACCATGCGCGCGATGACGTCGGTGCCGCCACCGGGCGGGTAGGGCACCACCAGGCGGATCGGTTTGGTGGGGTAGTCGGCGCCGGTGTCGGCGTGTGAGGGCAGGGGCGCCAGCAGCGCCGGGATCGCGGCCGCCGCCCACAGCAGGGGGCGCAGGCGGGAGGTGAAGAACAGCGTCATTCGAGTCTCCTTTTCTTCGGGGTGTCAGCCACGGGGCCTGCCGCCGCACGCGCGCGGTAGCCCAGCGTGAGGCTGGCGTCGCGCGCGCAGGCCGTGAGGCGCCCGGCCAGCAGGCGCGCCTGCGTGCGTGCGAAGCGGATCGACGGCACGCTCATGCCCACGGCCGCGACCGCTTCGCCGCGTGCGTTGAACACCGGCGCGCCGAGGCCGCACACGCCCAGGCGCCATTCCTCGCGGTTCTCTGCATAGCCGCGTGTGCGTGTGCGCGCCAGTTCCAGAAGAAGGGCATCGATGTCGGTGATGCTGTTCCCGGTGTGTGCCACCAGCGCCCCGAGGCGTTGCCGCAGCGCGGCGGCATCGAGCGACGCGGCCGCCAGCAGCGCCTTGCCTGAGGCCACGCAGTACGCCGGGGCCCGGCCGCCGACGCGTGAGTACGCGGCCACGGGCAGGGGGCTGTCGAACTTGTCGAGGTAGACGATGTCGGCGCCGTCGAGCACGGCCAGGTGGATGGTCTCGCCCGTGGCCTGCGCCAGCGCGGCCAGGTGCGGTCGAAGCAGGGCCCCCACATCGGCGGCCTCGCCGACCAATGCGCCCAGTTCGAAGAGCTTGAGGCTGGGACGGTAGGCGCTGGTGCCGGGGTCTTGCACGGCCCAGCCGCATTCGACGAGTGTCTGCAATGTGCGGTGCGCGTTGCTGCGCGCCATGCCGAAGGCCTGGGCCAGGTCTATGACGCGGCAGTCGCGCTGCTGGCGCGCCATCCATTCGAGGGCGGCAAGGCCCTTGGCAAGCGTGGAGTCCATGGGTTTGTCTCCGGTGTTCCAAATGTTGGAACGGCGTTCTTGGATTTGAAACGCACTGTAGGAATGTCAGTGGCTCTTTGTCAACCACGGACCTGGATGCAGTGCCAGACGCTTCAGCGCCGGTGGCGTCCGGCCATGAGGTCGATCACTTCGCGAAAGATCGTGTTGCCGCTGGAGGCCGCGAGGTCGAGCACATGGCTGCGGCTGTAGTACGGGCTCAGGTCGAGGCCCACGCCGATGCCGGCAATGGCGATGTCGCCGCGCTGCTCCTGGCGCGCCACCACGTCGCGCAGGTGATGGTCGAGGTAGTGCGCGTCGTTGGCCAGGTGGGTGGCGCTGTCCATCGGCGAGCCGTCTGAAATGACCAGCAGCAGCTTGCGCGCCTCGCTGCGCGCGCGCAGCCGCGTGCAGGCCCAGTCGAGCGCCTCGCCGTCGATGCCTTCGCGGAACAGGTCGGGCTTGAGCAAGGCGGCCATGGCCGGGCGTGCGCGGCGCCAGGGCGTGGCCGCAGCCTTGAAGACGAGGTGGCTGCGTTCGTTCAGGCGCCCGGGGTGGGGCGGGCGGCCCGCGCGCACCCACTCGCGCTGCGGGCGTCCGCCGTTCCACGCGCCGGTGGTGAAGCCCAGCACCTCGCTGGTCACGCCGGCCTGTTCGAGGGCGCGTGCGAACACGTCGACCATCATCGCCACCGACTCGGCGTGCTCCTTCATCGAGCCCGAGCAGTCGATGAGAAAAGTGACCATGCAATCGGCCACCGGCTCCATGCGCTCCGTGCGGAACAGGCGGCGCTCGGTGGGCGAGGCGACGAGCTGTGCGAGCCGGCGGCCGTCGATCAGGCCTTCTTCCTGCCCGCCGCTCCACCCGTCGCGCTCGGGCTCGGCCAGCAGGGTGCGCAGCTCGCGTGCAAGGCGGGCGATGTTCACGCCCTGCGCGGCAATGCGGCGGTCGAGCTTGTCGCGGTGCTCTGCCAGCACGTCCTTGCGCGCGAGCGTGGCGGCGTCCTGCTCACGGTCGTAGGCGCTGGTGAACACGCGGTAGCTGCCGCCCGCCTCGTCGAGCACCGTGCTGCGGCCCGACTCCGCGGTCGTGAAGCGCTCGATGATCTCCCGGTCCATGTCCGTGACCAGACTGAACACGCTGCGCTTGTCGTCCACATGCGGGTCGCGCGCGGCTGCGCTTTCTTCGCCGGCCTCATGCAGCATCGCGGCGACGGTGCGTGCGATGGCCAGCGCGTGCACCGCGTAGGCGGCCTGGTCGGTGCGGTCACGGCGAAGGCCTGCCAGCGCATGGCCGATCAGCGGCGCAAGCGCGAAGCGGGTGGCTTCGAGCATGTCTTCGGTTTCCTCCACCACCTGCTGGCCGCTGACGCGGGCGCGGCAGATCTGTGCCACGGCGTAGAGCAACAGGCCGCGCGCGGTGTCGGTCAGCCCCGAGTGATGGAAGGCCAGCGACCACTGTTCATGCCGGTGGCGCAGGTTGCGGCGCATGCCGGCCATGACCTCGGGCGCCATCGCCTCGGCGCGGAACTGCTCGAGCATCTCGAACAGCATGCGCTCGACGGGCTCTTCGGGCCGCAGGCTGTCGTGCAGCGCCGCATTCGATTCGGTGAGCCGCAGCGCCAAGCCGTCGGCCACGCCGCGGAACGATGCGAAGTCGTCGGTGTCAGGCGACGGATGCAGGTGCGGCGCGAACCACGGGAGCGCCACGCGTCCGCGATGCAGCCGCCGACCGCGAAAGTGCAGGTCGCGCTCGCCGCTGAAGGCCCGCACCACGCCTGCGCACAGCTCGGCCACCAACTCTTCCTGGCGCACCTTGCGCTGCATCGCGCTGGCCGATGCAGGCGCTTCGCTCATTCGCGCGCGCCCGCCGACAGCTGGTGCGACTCCTGCAGTTCGCGGTCGAAGCAGCGCTGGAAATACTCGGCGACCAGGGGCCGCTCGGCGTCGTCGCACTTGTTGACGAAAGACAGGCGAAACGCCAGCGCCGGGTCCTTGAAGATCTCGAGGTTCTCGGCCCAGGTGATGACGGTGCGCGGCGACATCAGCGTCGACAGGTCGCCCGCGGCGAAGCCCTTGCGGGTGAGGTCGGCCACCGCGACCATCGAGGCGACCAGCCGGGTGCCGGCCTCGTCGGCCAGAGACGGCACGCGCGCCTGCACGATCGCGATCTCTTCGGCCGCCGGCAGGTAGTTGAGCGAGGCGACGATGTTCCAGCGGTCGATCTGCGCATGGTTCAGGCGCTGCGCGCCGTGGTAGAGCCCGTTGAGGTTGCCCAGGCCCACCGTGTTGGCCGTGGCGAACAGGCGAAAGAACGGGTGCGGGCGCAGCACCCGGTTCTGGTCCATCAGCGTGAACTTGCCGTCGCGCTCCAGGATGCGCTGGATGACGAACATCACGTCGGGCCGGCCCGCGTCGTACTCGTCGAAGATCAGCGCCACGGGCCGCTGCAGCGCCCAGGGCACGATGCCCTCCTGGAACTGCGTGACCTGCTGGCCGTCGCGCAGCACCACCGCGTCCTTGCCGACGAGATCGAGCCGGCTGATGTGGCCGTCGAGGTTCAGGCGCACGCAGGGCCAGTTCAGCCGCGCGGCCACCTGTTCGATGTGCGTCGACTTGCCGGTGCCGTGCAGCCCCTGCACCATCACGCGCCGGTCGCGCGTGAAGCCCGCGAGGATGGCGAGCGTCACGTCGGGGCTGAAGCGGTAGACCGCGTCGACCTCGGGCACGTGGTCTTCGAGGCCATCGAGTCCTTCGCGATGGCTGAAGGCGGGCACCTGCAGGTCGGTGTCGATGCCGAACACCTCGCGCACGCTGAGCATTCGGTCCGGTCGGAGGTCTGCGGTATCGGTCACGGGGGGCTTTCTGTGGATTCTGTGGAAGAGATCAGGCCTGCGCGCGGTCGGCGGGCGCATCGGTGCCGATG
>CXWL01111502.1_pt1 | contig 14559 bp, 10 predicted proteins | sample 590931 | NCBI WGS metagenome assembly CXWL01 (sample SAMEA3498368, study PRJEB10139) | groundwater metagenome | biome: water well; material: biofilm material | place: Germany | collected 2015-04-27 | reverse complement strand
GAAAAAGGCTACAAAGGCTTCTCGATCGCGCAAAAGCTCGACAAGCTCGGCATGCGCGGCTCGCACACTGGCGAGCTGGTGTTCGAAGACTGCGAAGTACCGGCAGAAAACGTGCTGGGCGGCTTGGGCAAGGGCGTCAACGTCCTGATGTCCGGCCTGGACTTCGAGCGCACGGTGCTCTCCGGCGGCCCGCTCGGCATCATGGCGGCCTGCATGGACGCGGTGCTTCCCTATGTGCACGACCGCAAGCAATTCGGCCAGCCGATCGGCGAATTCCAGCTCATGCAAGGCAAGCTCGCCGACATGTACTCGACGATGATGGCCTGCAAGGCCTATGTCTACGCGGTAGGCCAGGCCTGCGACCGCGCCACCACGCCGGAGCAGGTACGCAACCTGCGCAAGGACGCGGCCGGCGCGATTCTGTACAGCGCCGAGAAAGCGACCTGGATGGCAGGCGAGGCGATCCAGACCCTGGGTGGCAACGGCTACATCAACGAATACCCGGTCGGGCGCCTGTGGCGCGACGCCAAGCTATACGAAATCGGCGCCGGCACCAGCGAGATCCGCCGCATGCTGATCGGCCGCGAACTGTTCGCCGAAACCCGGTAATTTTTTCCAATTCCCACATCGGGGTCCGTCCCCGGGGACGGACCCCGAATGACGGCGGGGTAGGCTCGGGAGGCCGCCGGGTGCGGCGCTCGCTCGGGCAGATCCGGGTAGTTCGGACAAAATGCTGGAAAATCGGCACCGTTGACCTTCGGGGTCTGTCCCCGGGGTCCGTCCCCCGGGACGGACCCCGAATTTTGATTACCTAATAGAATAGCGGTTTGCCTTCCGGGTCGATTTCAACGATGAAACAAGCTGCGTTTCCCAAGCTGCTGTCTTCTCAGATCGCGTTCGATATCGCGCACACGATCCTCGATGGCTTCGATAAGCACTATCGCTTGTTTCGCCAGGCTAGCCAGGTCGCGCGCCGGCATTTTGAAACGGCCAACTGGGCCGTTTCCCAGCAGGCGGCGCGCGAGCGTATTGGGTTCTATGACAAGCGCGTGCTCGAGAGCGTCCAGCTGCTCGAGGATGAGTACGATGATAGCGAACTGACCGACAGCGTATGGCGCGAAACCAAGCTGCATTACATCGGCATGTTGTCCGGCCATAAGCAGCCGGAGCTGGCGGAAACCTTCTTCAATTCCGTGTGCTGCAATATCTTGCACCGGACGTATTTCCATAACGATTTCATCTTCGTGCGCCCGGTTATCTCGACCGAGTACATCGAAACCGAAGAGCTGCTGCCGACCTACCGCGTCTATTATCCCGCGACGGACGGCCTGCGCTTCTCCCTCAGGCGCATCGTCACCAACTTCCAGCTCAACTGCACCTTCGCCAACCTCGACCGCGATATCGCCCAGCTTGAAGCCTGCCTGATGCAGAAGCTGGGCGGCGAGGCGCCGGAGCCGAACTATCAGATCCAGGTGTTGTCCAATTTGTTCTTCCGGAACAAGGGGGCTTACGTCGTCGGCAAGGTCATCAACGGCAACCAGGAGTTCCCGTTCGTCGTGCCCATCCTGCACAACCGCCATTGCGAGCTGGTGCTCGATGCGGTGCTGCTCGACCACGCCCAGATCACCATCCTGTTCTCGTTCACGCGCGCCTACTTCATGGTCGACATGGAGGTGCCGTCCGCCTACGTCCAGTTCCTGCGCACGCTGCTGCCGCGCAAGCCGCGCAGCGAGATCTATACCATCCTCGGCTTGCAGAAGCAGGGCAAGACGCTGTTCTACCGCGATTACCTGCAGCACCTGAAGCACACCGCCGACCGTTTCGAGATCGCGCCCGGCATCCGCGGCCTGGTGATGCTGGTGTTCGCGCTGCCGTCGTTCCCGTACGTGTTCAAGGTGATCAAGGATTTCTTCCCGGCGCCGAAGGAAACCACGCGCGCGCAGATCAAGGAAAAGTACCTGCTGGTGAAGCACCACGACCGCGTCGGCCGCATGGCCGATACGCTTGAGTATTCGGACGTGGCGTTCCCGGTCGAGCGCTTCTCGGAAGCGCTGATCGCCGAGCTGTTGCATCACGCGCCGTCGCTGGTCGAGTTCGAAGGCGACCGCATCATCATCGGCCACCTGTACATCGAGCGCCGCATGGTGCCGTTGAATATTTTCCTCGGGAATGCTGCAGCGTCCGGCAACGATGCGCTGATCGAACACGGCGTCCTCGAATACGGCAACGCCATCCGGGAACTGGTCGCCGCCAACATCTTCCCTGGCGATATGCTATACAAGAACTTCGGCGTGACGCGCCAAGGCCGTGTGGTGTTCTACGACTACGACGAGATCGAGTACATCACCGACTGCAATTTCCGCGACATTCCGNNGACTTCTGGCAGTCCCGCAAGCAACGCATCATGGACGGTTTCATCGAAGACGTGTTCCCGTATCCTCAGCAAATTCGCTTCCGTAACCAGGCACCGGCGTCCGCGCCGGCCTACACCCCACCTCATTTGGAGAACCTTAACAATGAATGATCCAGTCGTAATCGTTGGCGCCGCGCGCACCCCGATGGGCGCCTTCCAGGGCGATTTCTCCTCCAAGACCGCCAGCGACCTGGGCGCTGTTGCGATCGCCGCGGCGGTCGAGCGTTCGGGTATCGATCCTAAACTGGTCGAGCACGTCTACTTCGGCAACTGCCTGATGGCCGGCCAGGGCCAGGCGCCAGCGCGCCAGGCGGCGCTCAAGGGCGGCCTGCCAATGTCGACCGCTGCCGTGACCTTGTCGAAGATGTGCGGTTCGGCGATGCAGTCGGCGATCTTCGCGCACGACACCCTGATGGCCGGCAGCGCCGACGTCGTCATCGCGGGCGGCATGGAGTCGATGACCAATGCGCCTTACCTGATCCCGAAGGCACGCGGCGGCTACCGCATCGGCCACGCCATGATGTTCGACCACATGATGTATGACGGCCTCGAAGACGCCTACTCGCGCAACGAGAAAACCGGCGAAGGCCGCTCGATGGGCACCTTCGCCGAAGAATGCGTGGCCACCTATTCGTTCACCCGCGAATCGCAGGACGCGTTCGCGATCGAGTCGGTCAAGCGTGCCCAGAACGCCACCAACGAAGGCCATTTCAAGTGGGAGATCGCGCCGGTTACCGTCACCACCCGCGCCGGCGATACCGTCATCGAAAAGGATGAAGGCCCGCTCAAGGCCAAGCTGGACAAGATTCCGACCCTGCGCGCCGCGTTCAAGAAGGACGGCACCATCACCGCCGCCTCGTCGTCGTCGATCAATGACGGCGCAGCCGCACTGGTGATGATGCGCGAATCGAAGGCACGTGAGCTGGGTCTGACCGTGATCGCCAGGATCGTCGGCCACGCAACCCACGCGCAGGAACCGAACCTGTTCAGCACCGCACCGATCGGCGCGATGCAGAAGCTGATGAAGAAGACCGGCTGGACCGCCAAGGATGTCGACCTGTTCGAGATTAACGAAGCGTTTGCCGCGGTGCCGATGGCGGCGATGCACGAGCTGGATATCCCGCACAGCAAGGTCAACATCCACGGCGGCGCTTGCGCGCTGGGCCACCCGATCGGCGCATCGGGCGCGCGCATCATCGTGACGCTGATTGGCGCGTTGAAGAAAACCGGCGGCAAGCGCGGCGTGGCGTCGCTGTGCATCGGCGGCGGCGAAGCCACCGCGATGGCGATCGAGTTGGCGTAACGTACGCTCAGCATGGGTTCCCGCTTTCGCGGGACGACGGTTAAGGCCAACCAGGTCAAGACCGTCGTTCCCGCGAAAGCGGGAACCCATACACACTTTGGCACCTCCCGGACATTTCCATGCCCACAGCACTCATCATCGGCGCCTCGCGCGGCATTGGCCGCGAACTGGTTCGCCAATACCTGGCCGACGGCTGGCGCGTGATCGCCACCGCCCGCAAGCCCGAAGACTGCGCATCGCTCGCCGCGATGGGCGCCGAGCCGCACCAGCTCGACGTCACCAGCGCCGACGCCATCGCGGCAATCGGCTGGAAGCTCGACGACGAGCGCATCGATGTGGCGGTCCTCGGCGCCGGCCTGTACGGCCCGCGCCAGGACGGCTTCCCGACCGAAGCCGACTTCGACGCCGTCATGCACACCAACGTCCTAGCCGCGATGCGCCTGCTTCCGATCATCGGCCCGCTGGTCGCCTCCACGCACGGCAAGCTGGCGGTGATCTCGTCGCGCATGGCCTCCATGGGCCTGCGCCACAGCTCCATCGGCACCCTGTACCGCGCCAGCAAGGCAGCGCTTAACTCGGTGCTGGCGGATGCCGCGCTTAACTTCGGCCCGGGCGCCACCTGCGTGGCCTTCCATCCGGGCTGGGTCAAGACCGATATGGGCGGCGACCAGGCCGACCTGACGGTCGAAGAAAGCGTCACCGGCATGCGCACGACGCTTGCCGGCCTTACCGCTGCCGACAACGGCAGATTCCTGAACTACGACGGCACGCCGCTTCCCTGGTAAGCCACCCAACCTCCTGCGACCATGATACTGAACGACGAACACCAGATGATCCGCGACGCCCTGCGCGCCTTTTCGCAAGAGCGCCTGGCGCCCAACGCCGCGCGCTGGGACAAGGAACACTACTTCCCGAAGGCCGAACTGAAGGAGCTCGCAGCACTGGGCGCGTTCGGCGTGGCAGTCCCCGAACACCTGGGCGGCGCGGGCCTCGACTATGTGTCGCTGGCGCTGGTGCTGGAGGAAATCGCGGCCGGCGACGGCGGCACGTCGACCATCATCTCGGTCAACAACTGCCCGGTATGCAGCATCGCGATGATGTATGCGAACGACGCGCAGAAGGAGCAGTGGCTGCGTCCTCTCGCGCAGGGCGAAATGCTGGGCGCGTTCGCGCTGACCGAGCCGCATACCGGCAGCGACGCGTCCGCGCTTCGCACCACGGCCACGCGCGATGGCGACCACTACGTCATCAACGGCACCAAGCAGTTCATCACGAGCGGCAAATACGGCGACGTGGCGATCGTCATGGCGGTCACTGACAAGGCGGCCGGCAAGAAGGGCATCAGCGCATTCTGGGTGCCGACCAGCACGCCGGGCTACATCGTCGCCGGTGTTGAACACAAGATGGGCCAGCACTCGTCCGACACCGCGCAGATCCTGTTCGAGAACTGCCGCATCCCTGCCGGGAACCTGATCGGCGAGGAAGGCCAGGGCTACAAGATCGCCCTGTCAGGCCTTGAGGGCGGCCGCATCGGCATCGCTTCGCAGTCGGTCGGCATGGCGCGCGCCGCCTTCGAAGCCGCGCTGGCGTATGCGAAGGACCGCGAGAGCTTCGGCAAACCGATCTTCGAACACCAGGCGGTTCAGTTCAAGCTGTCCGAGATGGCCACCAAGATCGAAGCGGCGCGCCAGCTGATCCTGCACGCGGCATCGATGAAGGACGCCGGCCTGCCATGCCTGAAAGAGGCGGCGATGGCCAAGCTGTTCGCATCCGAGATGGCCGAACGCGTTGTGTCCGACGCGATGCAGATCCACGGCGGCTACGGTTACGTCAGCGACTTCCCGGTCGAACGGATCTACCGCGACGTGCGCGTGTGCCAGATCTACGAAGGCACCAGCGATATCCAGAAGATCCTGNNGGCAAGGACGGCGCGCCGCTGTTCCAGCCGATGGCGCGCAGCGAATCGCGCCTGCCGCCCGAAAAGGAGGCAGGCTTCATTACGGGACTGGGAACCGCGGTCGGCGAGCCTGGCTGGCGCCGTGCATGGCTGGCGCTGGATGATACCGGCGCGATCGCCGGACATATCGACCTGCGTGCACGTCCCGAGCGCCCTGCTGCACATCGCGCGCTGCTCGGCATGGGCGTGCACCGCGACCACCGCAGGCAGGGCCTGGGCGTGCGCCTGATCGACGCCGCAATGGCGTGGGCGCGCGCGGAGGCGGGAATCGCGTGGGTGGACCTCGAGGTCCTGTCGATGAATCGCGCGGCCCGCGATCTCTATGAGCGCACCGGCTTTGCCATGGTGGGCGAAGTACCTGACATGTTCCGCATCGACGGCGCGCAGCACGCATACACCTTCATGACGCGCAGGCCGTAAGCCTCACTTGCGCTGCAGCGCTACCGAGTAGGGATGCAAGGTGGCGGTCATCACCCCGGCAAGCACGGCCGGATCGGAATCCATGAAGGCGCGCGCGGCCTTTTCGTTTTCCGCCTCGAACACCACCAGCCCGAAAGTCTTGTCCAGCTGCTCCGTCGTGCGGCCGGCCAGGATCACTTTCCCGTCCGCCGTCGCCTTCTTCAGCCGCTCGAAGTGGCGCGAGGTCGCGGCCTTGTCCTTGTCGCTCCATTTCGCTTCGTCGTGCAGGTGGGGCGCCACGCGCAGCATGTACAGGAACTGCTGCGGCCTGGCGGCCACCGGCGTCTCCGCCAGGGCGGCCGGCGCGATCAGGGATGCCGCCAGGGTGGCGGCCAGCAGCTGTCTCAACGGGTGCATAGCATTTTCCTTATTCAGTTGTGCGAATGTGGCGCATCTTGCCATAGTGCGGGCCGATTGTGGGTGCAGCATAAATGAAACAATCGGATAGATTTCATTCGACTAATAGTTGCACTTTTTGAACGAAGCGTTCTACACTTGATTCAAAGTTACCGGCATAAAAGCCAGGTGACATCGATAAAAAAGTGCACCCAGCGTACGCCGGAGACAACGCACTAAGCTGACGGGAAAAAACCATGAAGTCAAATTCGTACCTGGCATCCGCACTTTTTTCACCCTGCCCCTCTGGCCCTCGCCCACCCCGAGCGCGTCGATAACGCAAGCCCGGCAGGACGCTTGTCGTCCTGACGGCATCGCTACCGCATTCATCTTAATTCGAACCGCCGAAGGCCTTCCTGGGTTCATTCGCCGGGCCTCGCTTACCGAGCCAGTTGAGGAGGCGCCGCCACCGGCGGCCATGCATATGCTATCCATCGCGACCAAAGTAGAACAAATCGTCTCGGAATCGCCGTTCCTGACCGAGGGGATGGCGCTCGGGCTGATCAACCTGTCCGAGCTGGCGCGCCAGCTGCGCCCGCAGATCGAATCGGACCTGTGGAAACCGGTCGGCCAGGCCGCGGTGGTGATGGCGCTGCGCCGCGTATCGGAGCGCCTGCCGCCGCCGGACCAGGCGCATCCGATCATGATCGCGCCGCGTTCGGGCGAACTGACCTCGCGCGCAGAGCTCACCATCTCGACTTACAGGCTGTCGGAGAACAGCAATGAATGCCAGCGCCAGCTGCTGGCCCTCGCCGAGCCGTTCGCGGGGATGTTTGTCACGGTGACGCGCGGGGTGCATGAGGTGCTGGTGGTGAGCAGCGGCTCGCTGCTGCACATCGTCGAGGAGGCATTCGGCGGCGAGCGCCTGTTGGCGCGGGTGAATAACCTGACGGCGCTGACCTTGCGGCTGAATCCCGACACCCACAAAACGCCGGGCATCTATCATGCGGTGCTCAAGAAGCTCGCATGGGACAAGGTCAGCGTGACAAACATGATGTGCACGTTCTCGGAGCTGACCGTTTTGCTGGAACAGTCGCAGACCGCACCGGCGTTTTCGGTGCTGTCGAAAATCGTGTCCCACTGATTTCGCGCGGACTGGCACGAACAGCAGCAGAACGTTGATGGCGCCCTAGAGAACCGCGGGCTCCAGCAAGGTCAGCGTCTGCCGATCTGTATCGAGGCGCGCCATCACGCCGACCGGTATCGTGAACTGGTGCCGGATATGCCCGAACGAATAGCCGCTCACCGCCGGCACGATCAGGGGTTTCAGGTGCAGGTCGAGCGTCTCCTGCAGCGTCAGCGACAGCTCCGGGTCTTCTGGCACGCACTCGTCGCAAATCCCGATCATCACCGCGGCCGCGTTCTTGAAACCGACCGACAGGTCGAGTTGCGTCATCCAGCGGTCGATGCGGTAGGGCTCCTCGTTCACCTCTTCGAGGTACAGGATCGCATTCTTGAAATCGGCCGCATACGGCGTACCCGCCAGCGCGCTCACCAGGCTCAGGTTCCCGCCGAGCAGCGGCCCCGTGGCCTGCCCGTGCGTCGCGGTGCGCATCGCGAAATGCGGATCATCCAGCGCGCGCCGGCTGTTTTCCAGCGCCATCGGGATCGTGTAGGTCGGCTGCGGGTCCATCAGCACCGCCAGCAGATGCTCGCGCGCGTAGTCGGACTGGCCCGATATCGCCACCGGGCCGTGGAAGGTCACCAGCCCCGCCTGGCGGTAGAACGCCAGGTGCAGCGCCGTGATGTCGGAGTAGCCGAGCAAAACCTTTGGGTTCGCGCGCACCAGCTTGTAATCGAGCGACGACAGGATCGAGATGCAGCCGGAGCCGCCGCGGATGCACCACATCGCCTTCACTTCAGGGTCGGCGATCATCGCGTGCAGGTCGGCGACGCGCTGCTGCACCGAGCCGGCGTAGTTGCCATGCACCGCGCGCAGGTTGGCGCCGAGCTTGACCCTGAAGCCCAGCGCTTCGATATTGCGCACCGCCTTTTCAATCGAGGCGTCATTGGTGCGCCCGCCCGGTGCAATCAGGCCGACAAGGTCGCCCGGGTGCAGGCGCGGTGGTTTGATCAGTGCTTGTTTCATGGGTCGTGAAGGACGCTTGCCCCGTGCTGAAGCCGAAGCAGGCAGCGCGACGGCTGCCGCCATCAGGGCGCCGAAACTACGCCGGCTGATCTTGTCGCTTGGGGCCATCGCCATCCTAATTCAGTTTATCGACGCGCGCATCCGCCCTGCGTCTATAAAAAAAGCCCGTTGCGGGGAAGCTCACGCCTCCCCGCAACGGGCCGCTACGTCGTCGCTATCAGAGGAACTTGTAGTTCGCGGTGATGGTGAACGAACGGCCGCGTGGATCGGCTACACGTGGTTCCCACGAGCTGCCTGCACCGGTGTTGCTGTCGTAGGTGATCGCGAACGGTGGCTCTTCATCGAAGATGTTCTTGATACCCGCGGTCAGCGTCAGGTTCTTGATACCCGAGTACGACAGGCTGGCGTGGAAGATCGAGTAAGGATCGACCTTGGCGTCGTAGTTGCTCGGCGTGACCTTGCCGCTGGCGACACCCGGCAGCACCTGGTCGAGGTAGCCATGACGGTAGACGTTCTGGAACAGGCCGCTCCAGTCACCCTTCTTGTAGCTGACGTAAGCGGTGTGCTTCCATTTCAGGCCGAGGTCGCCGGTGAAGGTGAACAGGCCCACTTCGCTCTTGCCGAACGGTGCGTTTGCCAGGGCGCGGCTCTTCTTTTCCAGCAGGTAGGAACCGTCGATGCCGGCGGTCCAGTTGCCATCCCATGCCTTGCCGTTGGTGCGCGCGCCGGCTTCGATACCGCGGGTGATCGATTCACCCGCATTCACCCAGCGCTGGTCGATGAAGGCCAGGGTACCGCTCGCATCGCGCAGGAAGCGGTCGGTGAACAGGTTGTAGTTGGCCAGCATGTCGGTCAGGCCGACCGACTTGATGGTGTCGTAGCGGCGGATTTCCCAGATATCGAGATTGACCGAGAAGTTGCGCATCGGTTCAAACACGACGCCCAGCGATGCCTGCTTGGCGGTCTCCGGGCCCAGGTCTACCTTGCCGCCGGTCAGGGTGTTCGGGGTAACCGATTCGCAGCCCGGCCGTGCGCTATCGACCTTGCCGCTTGGGCACTTGGCCGGGTCGACCAGGTCCTTGCCGGTGTACGGCGACTCGGTGATGCCGTTGAACAGCTGGTTGAACGATGGTGCGCGGAAGCCTTCATTGTACGAACCGCGGAACAACAGCTGTTCGACCGGCTGGTAGCGGAACGACACCTTCGGGTTGACGGTGTTGCCGAAGCCGTCGTATTCATCGCGACGCACGGCGAGGTTGACCTCGAGCGCCTTGGTGACCGGGATGATGGCTTCTGCGTAGATCGCCTTGACGTCGCGGCTGACGTTATTGAGCGCGTTGGCCTCGTCGAAGGCTGCGTTCAGGATGGCTGGACGCTCGGCCGAGGCGCGGCGGTCGCCGTTGAACTCGTACTCTTCCTTGCGCAGGTCGGTGCCCAGCGCCATCAGCACAGGGCCGGCCGGCAGGCTGTAGACTTCGCCCGACAGCGATGCGTCGAACGAGGTCAGGGTGGTCTTGCCGCCGTACAGCACGACGCCGGCCGCCGAGGCGCCCTTGATCAGGTCGAGCGCTGCCTGCGACTGGGTTTCTCCAGCCTTCAGGAACGGGTTGATGATGCCGCTGCCGAGCGCGTCGCGCAGTGCCGCGGTGTATTGGTAGCCACTGCCCAGCGCCGACTCGGACTCGCTGAAGGCGCGCGACAGGCCAACCTTGTAGTCGAAGCCATAGCTGCCGATGGCCAGCGGGCCGTCAGCGCCCAGCTGCAGGCGCCCTGCCTTGGTTTCGGTAACGATCTCACGGTTGCCGCACTCCATGCAGCGCCAGCGGTAGGCGATCGGCAGGCCACGGTTCGCTTCGATCGACGGGAACACTTTGGCGATGCTGTTGAACACTTCGTTGTAGGCGGCGCCGGTGCTTGGATAGAAGGCGCGGGCGTCGAAGGTGCTGGCGCTCGGCGAAATCTGGTTCGGCGAGAAGCGCTTGGCCACTTCGGTCTGCGAGCCGACGGCTTCGGCGAACAGCTCGTGGTTGCCGGCGCGGAAGGTCGCGCGCGCAACGAAACTGTCGTTCTTGACTGGCTGCTGCAGCACTGCGGCGCGGCCGGTATCCCATGCACAGCCATAGCCGGCGCTGGCGGTATCCCACAGTTTTTCGTCGTACGCGCCCATGCCGTCGATCGAGTCGCAGCCCGCGCCGCCCGGCAGGTCGAGGATGCTGATGCCGCTGTAGGCCTGGGTGGTGCCTGGAAGGACCGGGCCGGTGTTGCTGCGGCGGCTCAGGATGGTGTCGCCCAGCGAGGTGGCGAACACGTTCGCGTGCGGTGCGCCGCGGGTGTCGACCGACAGGCCGCGGTCAGGCTGGAAAGTATTGATGAAGTCGCGCTGGTCGCCGCGCAGTGCCTTGTTCTCGCTGGTCGATGCGGCGATCAGCACGTTGTAGCCCTGCTCGGCCAGGTCGCCGAAGCCACCGGTCACCTGCAGGCGGCCGATTTCGGCGCCGCCGGCTTCGGTGACGTCGGTGAAGACCTGGGCTTCCAGGCCCTTGTAGTTCTTTTTGAGGATGAAGTTGATCACGCCGCCGATGGCGTCGGTACCGTAGATCGCCGAAGCGCCGTCCTTGAGTACTTCAACCCGGTCAACCGCAGCGAACGGGATCGAGTTCAGGTCGACTGCCGAGCCCTTCATGCCGTGGGTCGCGATGCGGCGGCCGTTCAGCAGGACCAGGGTGCTGTCGGCGCCCTGGCCGCGCAGGTTGGCCGAGGAGGCGCCGTTGTTGCCGCGCTGGGAACCGGAGGTGACGTCGGCGTTACTGGCGAGATTGTCGGAACCGTTGCCGTTGACGTTCAGCGAGGCAATCAGCTGCTCGGCGTTGACGATGCCTTGCTCTTCGAGCTGCTTGCGCGAGATGACTTCTACCGGCAGTGCGCCTTCCTTGGCAATGCGCTTGATGCTACTGCCCGTGATCTCGACACGCTGGATATACTGCTGGGGTACATCCTGCGCCAGCGCCGGGCTTACAACGCCGATCAGGGCGATCAATTGCGCGATTTTCTTCAACTTCACGGTTCTCTCCTCGTATGGGTCTCACACCTGAGGGGCAGGTGTGCGTATCGGGTAATGTGCTTGGCATTACGCTAATGGTCGTTTCAGAGTACGCGCAGCAATACATCGCGTGCCAATGAAAATTCCGGCGGCAACCATAACTTTCTGGAATGTATTGCCTTACAACATTAGCGGGCTATTCTACCGAGGCGGTCGCGTTGTGCAAGATCTAGCTGCAGATAGCGCCACGGAGTGAACTCGACGGGGTGGCGCTTGTAGTTTTTAAGCCACGGGTGGCGGATATCGGCCGAAATTGGATGGGTCAGCGGCACCCATGGGTTATATGCATGGATCAGCTGGTTCATCTCGCGGTACAGCTGCTGGCGTTGCGGGGAATCGGGCAGCTGGCGGGCCTTTTCGTAGCGTTCGTTGTAATCCGGCAGGTTGAAGCGCGCATAGTTGGCGCGACCGCTGTTGGGGCCGTATAGCAGCTGGTAGAAGTTGTCGCCATCGGGGAAGTCGGCAATCCAGTTGCTTTCGAACATCTGCACCTTGCCGAGGCGCGAAGCCTTGATGATCTCGGTCTTCTTATCGCTGCGGAACACCACGCGCAGGCCGACCGCCGTCAGGTTCTTGCGCCACAGCTCATCGCGCAGGCGTCCGCCGACGGTCGCTTCGCTATGCATCGTCAGGGCCAAGGGCGTGCCATCCGGGCTGCGGCGAAAGCCATCCGGGTCGCGCTTGTCGTAGCCGAAGCGATCGAGCAGGGCGTTGGCCAGCGCCGGGTTGTAGCCGACCGGGCTGCGGTAGGACGGGTCATACCCCAGCACATTGGGCGGCAGCGGCGACTCGGCGCGGATCGCGAAACCCTTCTTCAGCAGGGCAATGTCTTCCGGGCTGTTGTAGCTCAGCGAAATGGCGCGCCGCAGGGCCACCTTTTGTTTCGAATAGCCGCCGAGCACCGGATCGTCCGTGTTCATCCACATGTAGTAGGTCTGCAGCACCGGGAAACGGGTCAGCGCCATGCCGCGCTGCACCAGCGATTCCTTCAGCTTGCCGTTCTGGATCACCATGTCGGTCATCGATTCCGGCACCTGCTCGATGTAATCGTAGTCGCCGCTGAGGAAGCCCAGCATGCGGCCCTGGAACTCCTCGGCGATCTTCACTTCCACCCGGTCGAGCAGGGGCAGGCGCCGGCCATTCAGGGCCGCGGCGATGGCCTGGTCCTGCGGGTTGTCGCCGGGGGTACCCTGGAATACCGCCGTCGAATCCGGATTGGCCAGAAGCACGATGCGGTCGCTGCGCTTCCATTCGCCGATCATGAACGGGCCGGTGCCGACCGGATGGTTGCCGACCTGGCCCGGGTAGGCCTCCACGACCTCGCGCGCGACCACGCCCGAGGCCGGGGTCGTGAGATAAAGCAGGAAATTGTTATCCGGCGCGCTGAGGCGGATGCGCAGCGTATAGCGGTCGGGCGCCTGCAGCCCGGGAATGGCCGCGGCATGGCTGAAGCGCTGCTTCAGCGCGGCATCGCCTGCGATCTTGCCTTCGAACAGGAACAGCCAGGGCGACTTGAGCGCCGGGTCGTACAGGCGCGTGAACGTGTAAACATAGTCGGCCGCAGTCATCTCGCGCTTCTTGCCTTTGAAAGCAGGGTCAGGCGTGAAGTAGATGCCGGGGCGAATCTTGAACGTGTAGGTCAAGCCATCCGCCGATACGTCGGGCATCGCGGTCAGCGTGTTTGCGCGCAGCTTGAGCGGACGCGCCAGGTAGTCGTAGCGCAGCAGCGGATCGAACAGGTTTTCGAGCAGGCTGAGCGTGGCGATGTCGGAAGCCACCGCCGGGTCGAGGCCGGTCTCGCTGGTCGACAGGAAAGTATGCAGCACCTGCGGCCGCGCCGGGGAAGCGGCCGCCGCGGAAGCGGCCGCCGGGGAATCGGCCGCCGTCGCGGCAGGGCCGCCGAAACTGAAGGCTGCAAGCAGGACGGCGGCTACGATTTTGCTCAATTTCATCTGGATGGTCCGGATTGTACGATGCGTATCATATGCGAGCCAGCGTGCCAGCGAGCACCCGTGCCGATGAAATCGGCTATGCGCTGCATAACTTTTTTGCATACGCGTGCTGCATTCTTTCATCATTTCGCTGCGGCCTGCGCCTATACTCTCGCTGCACAATCTTCATATATCCCACGCGCAAGTAGAGTACACATGCTGAATTACATCTGGTCAGGATTTTTCCTTGTAGGTTTCCTCGCGGCGCTGGCGCAGTGGATTTTCATGGGCGACACCGAAATCTTCAAACGCGTCATCGACGGCACCTTCGATTCGGCCAAGAGCAGCGTGATGGATATTGCCTTGCCGCTGGCCGGCGTCATGACATTGTGGCTGGGCATCATGAACATCGGCGAGAAGGCTGGCGCGGTCGGCTTTATCGCCCGCATCATCGCCCCCTTCTTCTCGCGCATTTTCCCGGGCGTGCCGAAAGACCACCCGGCCACCGGCCATATGGTGATGAATTTCTCGGCAAACATGCTTGGCCTGGACAATGCGGCGACCCCGTTCGGCCTGAAGGCCATGGAAAGCCTGCAGGAGATCAACCCGCAAAAAGACGAGGCCAGCGACGCGCAGATCATGTTCCTCGTCATCCAGACGTCGGGCCTGACCGTGATCCCGCTGTCGATCATGGCCCAGCGCGCCATCCTGGGCGCCGCCGATCCCTCGGACATCTTCATTCCCTGCCTGATCGCGACCTATGTGGCCACGCTGGTCGGCATCATCACCGTGGGCATCCGCCAGCGCCTCAACCTGTTCCACCCGGTCGTGCTGGCATGGCTGGGCGGCGGTACCGCAGTCATCGGCAGCCTGGTGTGGTACATCGCCGAGTTCATGACCAAGTCCGAGAT
>CXWL01033979.1_pt2 | contig 14559 bp, 16 predicted proteins | sample 590931 | NCBI WGS metagenome assembly CXWL01 (sample SAMEA3498368, study PRJEB10139) | groundwater metagenome | biome: water well; material: biofilm material | place: Germany | collected 2015-04-27 | reverse complement strand
CGATTTGGAGGCAAGCTTGCGCGCCGCTATCGCTGAACGTGGCGGGCGCGCCTTCGGCGCGTGCCGCACCTGCCGCCATTTCCGCCACGACCAGCGGAGCGGGGCTTTCCCCCATCACTGCGCTTTGCTGGATGAGAGGCTAAGCGCTGTGGACGCCGTTGCGATCTGTTTGGAACACGCCACCTGAATGCGCACGACTGTCTTCGGCGCGTGAAGTGCTCGATCGCCGGTCGATCCTGAATGTCAGCTACCGGGAAGCGTTCAGTCCGTTGGTCCGGACGACCGCTTCTGGGATTGTGCCCCACTGCCGGGCGGGGCCGAGCGGAAGCCTGGGGTTGCCCGGCCGTCATTGTGGCGATCCGAGCCGGGTTTGCCTCCTTCGGTTCTTGGGTTCCAAGCGCCATTGGAAAATGTTGTGCTAACGTGAGTGCATGAACCCTGGAGAGACACTCGAACTCCTGGCGCGCGGCGGCGCGGTCGGCGCGTTCCTGGGCCTGGCCTTGTTGAGCGGGCGCGGCGGGCGCACGCCGGCGCGCCTGACCGGAGCGCTGTTTTGCCTCGGCGCGGCGGCGCATACGCTGACGCAGTTGCCGAGCGTCGAGTCGGCGCTTGGGTTCATGTGGTGGCCGGTGTGGACGTTTTCGGCCATGGGCGCGGGCCTGTTCTGGGCGTTCGCGCTCGAATTGTTTGAGGACGGCGGCAGACTTGATGTGCGCCGTTTCGCCCCGGCGCTCGCGCTCCTTGGCCTCGGCGCGAGCGCTGTTTCTACTTTGGAGGCCGGCCAGCGCGCACTTTCCCACAATATCCTGAGCGCCGGCCTCATCGCGCACGCACTCTTTTTGATTGCGCGCGGTTGGCGCGGTGACCTTGTGGAGACCCGCCGGCGTCTCCGGGGGCCGATCCTGGCCACGGTCTCGGTCTATGCGCTGGCGGTCATCGCGGTGCAGACGGGGGAGCTATTTGTTGGATCAGCGCAGGCCTTGTCGCCGATCGCCGCCGCTGCATTGCTGCTACTGGGGCTGCTTTCGTTGGCCGCGTTCGCGCGCATGGACCCGAGCCTGTTTGGCGCGCCGGCTGCCGCGCCGGCGCTCGCGACGCCTTAGATCATCGTTCCCCCGCCGGAGCGCGCAGACGCCGAAGCAATCGCAGCGCTTGATCGGCTGATGCACGAAGAGCGCGCTTATCGCGAAGAGGGCCTGACCATTGCGGCGCTGGCGCTGCGCCTCAGGCTCCCTGAACATCGCCTGCGCAAACTGATCAACCAGCACCTCGGTCACCGCAATTTCAGCGCCTACCTCAACCAATGGCGGATCGACGAGGCCAAGGCGGCTTTGACCGATCCCAGCCAACGCGAAGTGCCGATTTCGACCATCGCGCTCGACGCGGGCTTTGCCTCGCTCGGTCCGTTTAACCGCGCATTCAAGGCCGGCACGGGACTGACGCCGAGTGAGTTTCGAGCGCGCTCGCTCGCTGACCCCGCCAGCGACACCTCCGGCGCGCGGAAGCCGGCGGCTTAAATCGACGATTTCGAAATCGGCTCGCCCGTTGCGAGATAAGCTAGCCGATTTTCAGGCGCGGCGAGCGGTTCCTGCGCCGATGGGCGAGCTTCGGGCGTTCGGATCTGATCCGGACCCGTCGGACACGTCGGCGCGAACCTGGAGCCTCCCTCATGCATCGCCTCTTCAAGACAGTCTTCGTTGCTACTCTGCTGGCCAGCGCACCGTTCGCCTCAGCCGCGGCCGAACCGTTCACCGCCTCCGTTGCAGTGCGTGTGGCGGACCTCGATCTCGACCGCGAACAGGAGGTGCGCGTCCTCCTGCGCCGAATCGAGCGGGCCGCCGACATCGTCTGCGGCGAGACAGTGGCGCGGCGGTACCATTCGACATGGTCCATCTACGAGACCTGCCGCCGGGCCACGATCGCCAGCACGGTCGGCCAGATCGACTCGCGCCAGTTGCGTGAACTGCACGCGCGCCGCTTTGGCACCCTGAGTGTCGAAGCCGCCAATCACTGATCCCTGCGAACCGTTTCCCAGCGGCGAATTCGCCGCCGTCTTCCCAATCATCTTCAGCATCGAGGTAGGCCGCTATCTGATTACCTCCTGAGGCGAGCCATGGAACTCAAGAAACAGCGTGTCGCTCTCCGTATAGTCAGTCGAGAAGGCGCGATTGACCGCGTTGATGGCAGCCGCGTCGAGATACTCCGCGCGCGCTAAGGGGAGTCCACATTGCACGGCTTCAATCACCGTTCGCGTCGCGCCGCTCGATGACTCGAACGCACACACCGCGGCGCTCGTGGCTTCGGGCGCGGGATGCAGTCTCAAGGTGACGTCGGCGATCACGCCGAGAGTACCTTCGCTCCCCACAAAGAGGTGAGTCAGGTCATAGCCGGCTGCCGATTTGCGGGCGCGCCTGGCCGTCTTGATGACGCGGCCGTCGGCCGTAGCCGGTGCTGAATCGAGCGCCGCCACCAGATGCATTTCTGACGTGCCTGGATTGGCAAAGCAGGCGCGAATGCCTTCGCGCGACGCGAGCGCCAGGAGGCTTTGAGCGGCCTTCATGCTTTAGCTCCACGCAGGCTAGCTTCTACGCGGGCGCGCAAGAGGAGCGGCGCGTAGACCATAACAAACCACGCGAAGGCGCCGCTCCAAAGAAGTGCAGAAATGCCGAGAAGCAATATGTACATCTCGGGAGCCAGTGGAGAGATGACGCGCACAAGCGCTCCGAGGTTTACCAGCACATAGATCGCCGTAATGCGACGCGTCGCTGTCAGCGGTTGCCCGACATGGCCGAGGCTCGCGCGCGTCATAACAGCGAGTGTCATGACGCCAAAGGCGCCTGCCGTGAGTGCATGCAGCCCCGAGGCAGCGGGAACTACGCCAACAGAAATGATGGCGAGGCCCATCAAGGTGAGGCCGAACGCCAGCCATGCATAGCCAAGGTGAAGGATCAACACCAAGGGCTCGGCGCTCGTGCGCCAGCCTCGCCAGCGCGCCAGTCGGACCCAGTGGAGCGCGCCTGCCAAAGCGAACGCGAAGCCCGTCGCGAAAAAGTGGGGCGCCGCGGCCCAAAGCCCCAAAGCGAGCGCGCTTGTGGCCAAGACAACCGCGTCGAACCATCCTGCAGGCGCCGGTTCTGGTTTGAGCTTTTGCTTTGCCATCCAATTGCGCGTGAAGCTCGGCACTATCCGGCCGCCGATGAGTGAAACCAGCATCGCGACGACCGCCATGCCGATGCGTTCTCCGAGGAGCGCCAGTTCAGGCTCAAACGTATGGAGACGAGACAGGACGTTGGCACTCCCCAACACGGTCAATAGAATCAAGACAGGCAGGTTTTTTGCGTTGCGGCCGGCGATAATCTCGCGACCGACCACCATCGCGAAAACGAAGATGAACGCGCTGTCGATGAAGGGCGCTGCTGCAAAGGACGGGATGAGCATGGCCGCGCGCCCGGCGCACCAGAGCAACACGAGAGCGACAAGCGGGCCGCCCGTGACGGGCAGGCGACCTGTCCAGTTGGGCACGGCCGTCAGCAGAAAGCCAGCAATCGCGCCGCTCAGATAGCCGAACAGCATTTCGTGAGCATGCCAGTCGCGCGTGAAATGTTGCGCCTGCAGCCAGCCTGCGTTCGCGCCGATCCATATCGGAACGGCAAAGGCGGCCCAAAGAGCCGCAAGCAAAAAGAATGGGCGAAACCCCATACTAAAGAGCGGGTGGCCTCGATAGGCGCGATAGCGCTCCGCAGTCGTCGTTGTCATTCGTCCTCTGTGGTCAAAGGGCGCGAGAGTGCGCTGCGCTGGAAGGCGAGGAATAGGCGTCGAACGTCATGGCCACGAGACGAGAAAATTGGCGCATCGAGGGAGGGACTTTGAGGGAATTGTCACGCAGTTCGACGATGCCGTCTGCAGCCAGCTGCGCCAGCGCTGGGTAGGCGTCTGGAAACATGTCCCAACCACCCCATGGCGCCAGATCAATCTCAAGGTCGCACATGAGCGTCTGGATAATCGCCGCTCTGCGCCAATCTTCGGCCGATTGCACATGCCCGCGCGCTGTGGGCAGCGTGTTTGACTCAATTGCCCGGCGCCAGGCGCCGATGGTCGAGATGTTTTGTGCGTATCCGCAGCGCAGATGTGAGATTGCCGAGGGGCCGAAACCGATCAGCGCGTCGCTTTCACTTGCCACATAACCCTGGAAGTGGCGCCGCATCGATTTGGTGCGTGCGGCGATCACCAGTGGGTCATCGGAGCGCGCAAAATGATCGAGGCCAACGCTCTCATATCCGAGATCCGCCAGCATGCGCCGGGCGAGTTCAGCCTGTTCGTAGCGCTCGCTCTGTCCAGGCAGCGCATCAGCGTTGATCAATCTCTGCCGGCGTTTGAACCAAGGGACGTGTGCATATCCGAAAAGGGCGATGCGACTTGGCTCTAAATCTGCGGCCAACCTGATCGTTTTCGCGAGGTCGGCGCACGATTGCTGTGGGAGGCCGTACATGAGGTCAAAGCTAAGTTCGCGTAGCCCCGCGTCCCGCAATGTGTGGACGGCGTCGCGCACCTGCTGGAAAGGCTGAACACGGCCGATCGCCTCCTGGACGTGCGGGTTAAGGTCCTGGACGCCAAGTGATACGCGAGTGACGCCCGCAGCAGCATAGGTAGTGGCAAGCTCTGGCGTGACGTAACGCGGATCAAGTTCGACGGCGTGGCGCATCTGGGGCGATAGGTCGAACCAGAAATCGATGTGGTGCAAAAGGCGACGAAACTCTGCCGGTGAGAGGACGTTCGGTGTGCCGCCCCCCCAATGAATCTCATCCACATTTCGCGAGCCCAGCGTTGATGCGACGAGATCGATTTCCATCATGAGCGTGGTGACGAAGTCGGCGATGTCGCCCCCGCGCGTCATGAAGGTATTGCAGCCGCAATACCAGCAGAGCTGCCGGCAATAGGGGATATGCAAGTAGAGCGAGAGCGTCGATGTTCGTCCAAACGACCTTAGCCAACCTTCGTAGGTGTTCGCATCGACCGAAGTGTCGAAGTGGTTGGCGCTCGGATACGAGGTGTACCGGGGCGCTTGGCGTTCCGCGTATGGAAGTAGATGCGGATCCATGAGGCATCGTCCGCCCATGAGGCTCCGGCCCGATTGATGTGGATCAACCCAAGATGCGGCCCAAGCGCGCAGCGTCAGCGTGGGAGCACATCGACAATGGCGCCGGCAGGCGTCTCTGCTGCGTCCGGTGCGCGCACGATCAACGCCTGTGCGCCTGCGAAGACGGACAGTAGCGAGGAATCTTGTCGGGCCGGCGCTGACGCCCAAGTCTGACCGGTTTCATCGGTTTCGAGCACGGCGCGCATGTATGTCTCGCGCGCTCCGTTGGCGCTGAGCGGCGTGCGAACTCTGGCCTTCAGCGTGCGCATCGATGCGGCGGGATCGCGGCCGCACATCTGATCGAGCAGAGGGCGCAGGAAGAGCCGTGCGCACACGAATGCTGACGCGGGATTTCCTGGCAGCCCAAGAATGAGGCGTCCGCCGACACCCGCCAACCAGGTGGGTTTGCCGGGACGCATCGCCACTTTCTCGAAAAAAAGCTCGCCGCCGAGTTCGCGCACAGCGGGGCGGGTGTGACCATGGTCGCCAACCGAAGCGCCGCCGACGACAATGGTGAGATCGTGTTCTGGGATCGCGGCGGCGATGGCCTCGGCGATTTCTTGCGCGTCGTCGGCGAGGGGCCCGATGCGCGTTGCATTCGCCCCCCATTGCTCCGCGAGCGCTGCGATTCCGACACCCATCGAGTCGAAGATTTGATCATCGCCCGGCTGCTGCCCTGGCGCCACCAATTCGTTTCCGCCGCTCAAAATGGCGACGCGCGGCTTTCGCGAGACTTTCAGTGACGCCTTACCGGCAGCGGCGGCAAGCGCGATGGCGGGAGCATCTAGGGCGGCGCCGGCGCGGAGCAGGACTTCGTCGGCCGCAAAGTCCACGCCAGCACTGCGCACATGGCGGCCCAACTCGACGGCAGGCGATGTCACCAGCTCACCGTCGCGAACGGCGTCCTCCTGGATCAAAACAGAGTCCGCGCCCGCGGGGAGCGGCGCGCCGGTGAAGATCCGCGCGCACTCCCCCTCACGGAGCTGACGATTGAGCGCCCGGCCGGCCCCGGCTTCGCCGATCAACCGTAATACGCCAGGCGTGTCGCTGGCGCGCAGCGCGTATTCATCCATGGCCGAAGCGCGGAACGGCGGCTGGGCGCGGAGCGCGCGAACATGCTCGCCAAGCGTGCGACCCAAGGCCGCCGCTAGGTCGACGGTTTCGGATTCGCACGGCGCGACGTTGGCAAGGATGATAGCGCGAGCCTCGGAGACGCTGATCATGCTTCGGCCCGCGCGTATGAGCCGCTCGCGCCCCCATGTTTCTCTTCCACCGTGATCGCCTCGATGGTCATGCTGCGGTCGATCGCCTTCAGCATGTCATAGAGCGTCAGGCAGGCGACAGACACGGCGGTGAGCGCCTCCATCTCGACGCCAGTCTGTCCGGTCACGCGCGCACGGGCGGTAACGACAAAGCCGGGAAGGCTGTCATCCGCCGCCACGTCCACCCGCAGGCTGCTCAGCGCGAGTGGATGACATAGCGGAATCAGCTCCGACGTACGCTTGCCCGCCATGACGCCTGCAATTTCCGCGATCGCTCGCACGTCGCCCTTTGGCAGATCGCCGTTCTGCGCGCGCCGGAGCGTTTCGGGCTGCATGCGGATCTGACCGCTGGCGACGGCCTCGCGGGCCGTTACGCACTTGTCGCCGACATCCACCATGCGCGCGCGGCCGCTTTCGTCGAGATGCGTGAGGCGATTCTCCATACTCATCGCTCCGTCAGGCGCGGCATGATTTCCACCAGATTGCAGGGCATGTGGCGGCTATCGAGTTGCCAGCGGATGATCTTTTCCCAGCCGTCCTTGCAGGCGCCGTTCGAACCCGGCAGCGCGAAGATGAACTTGCCGCGTACGACGCCGGCACAGGCGCGTGACTGCAGCGTCGAGAGGCCAACGCTTTGATAGCTGAGCATGTGCCAGACGACGGCGAAGCCTTCGATCTCTTTCTCAAACAGCGGCCTCAGCGCTTCGGGCGTCACGTCGCGGCCCGTGACGCCGGTTCCGCCCGTACTGATGACGACATCGATTTGTGGATCGGCGATCCAATCGTTCACCAGCGCCCGAATGGCGCCGATGTCGTCGCGCACAAGCGCGCGAGCGGCGACGATGTGGCCGTCGCGGGCGGCGCCCTCGGCGAGCAGGGCCCCAGATGTGTCGGTTTCCTCATTCCGCGTATCGGATACAGTGAGGATAGCGATGCGCACCGGCTTGAACGGCAGCGTCTCGTCGATGCGGCAGTTTTGGGAGGTCTCAGTCATTTGGTATGCTCCTCGCGGCGCGCATGGTCCGCCGCAGTGGGTTCAATCCAGCGAGAGCCATCTGGACCCGTTTCGCGCTTCCAAAAGGGCGCATCGGTCTTGAGGTAATCCATCATCTCGACAATTGCGGCGAACGCTTCGGCGCGGTGGCGGCTCAGTGCAGCGACGAGCACAATCGGATCATTGGCCGGGATGACGCCGATCCTATGGATCACGAGCAGGTCGAGCAGGTCATGGCGCGCAGCGACGCTATGAGCGAGGCGGGAGACTTCCGTCTCGGTGAAGCCGGGATAGTGATCCAGTTCAAGTTGGTTCACGGCGCCGTTGGCGGATCGGCAGTAACCAACAAAGCTCGCCAGCGCGCCGGCTTCGCTGTCCCGCTCTGCCGAGAACGCCTGCATCTCTGTTTCCGGAGAAAACGGATCGGGGGTGATGAGTGTTCGGATCATGTCGCCAGCGCCGCAGCCGCGAGACCGAGTACAACACCGAGCACGCGCAAGACCCCGGTCTTGTCGAGCCCCTTGAGGCTCCACGTCGTTCCTATGACTGCGCCGATGCCGGCGGCGAGCACGAGCCAGGGAAGGTAGGTCGGCAACAGCGCCATCGAAGAGGCGCGCCCGGCAAGCCCAGCCACCGAGTTGACGACGATGAAGCAAGCGGCGATGCCGGTCGCGCGCTGAGGATCGCTCCAACCAGCGAAAACAAGGAGCGGTGAGAGGTAAACGCCGCCGCCTATGCCGGTTAGCCCCGCCAAACCGCCGAGCGCGACGCCAATAGGCAGTGCGATAAATTTGGAAGGCGCTGCGCTCGGCTTAATCGCGTCAATCTGCGGCCAGAGGAGATAGCGAAGTGCGGCCGCTGCAAGCGCCGCGGCAAGCAGCGGACGATACACCGCTTCCGGCACATCGATGCGTCCCGCGAGAAACGCGGCAGGAATTGCGGTCACAGCGAACGGCCAGAATACGTTCCAGTCGAAACGGCCGGCGCGCAGATAGCGATAGGCGCCAAGGCCGGCGACGACAATGTTGAGCACGAGTGCTGCCGGGCGCACTTCCTCAGGCCCCAGGCCCGCAAGCGCCATCAGCGCGATATAGCCTGAGGCGCCGCCGTGTCCGACGGAGGAATAAAGCGCCGCCGCGGCGGCAATCGCGAGCGCAAGGAGGAAGATCGTCTCGCTCATCTCAACCCCCGCTCAGCGGCGGCATGAAGGCGATTGCGGAGGCGCCACGAATGGAGGCGCCTTCATTGACGCAAATGCATTGGTCTGCGGCAACGCGAATATCTCTCGCTGCGAGTACAGCGCCTAGTGCAGGATCACGTGAAGCGATCCACGCTCGCAGATCCGCCACGCTTTCTATCGCCGCCGGGATTTCGCAGTCCATTTCGCCACAGCCTGCTGCATCGCGCGTGCGGCCGAAGAAAAGGATTCGGGTCATCCGCCAGTCACCGACATATGCCGCCGCGTAGCGGGTGTTGAGAGACGTTCGATTTGGAAATCATGCCCTTTGGGCCGCAGCGCGATGCCGGCATCTATTGCATCGTGAACTGTCTGGGCGTCTGCGCCCGCGCGCAGAGGTGTTCGCAGATCGACCGACGTTTCATGGCCGAGGCACAAGTAGAGTCGGCCGGTGCAGGTCAGCCGAACCCGCGAGCAGCCTTCGCAGAAATTGTGCGTCAGTGGTGTGATGAAGCCGAGGCGCCCGCCGGTTTCTTCGACGCGCACATAGCGGGCCGGACCGCCGGTGCGGTCCGGCAGATCAATTAGGCGCCAATAACTTTGCATGTCCTCGCGGACGCGGGTGATCGAAAGGAACTGGCTGGTGCGATCCTCGTCTACCTCGCCGAGCGGCATGGTTTCGATCAGGGTGATGTCGTGGCCGCGGCTATGCGCCCATTTGATAAGATCGGGGATCTCGTGGGCGTTGTCGTGTTTCAGCGCTACCGTATTGATCTTGACCCTAAGTCCGGCCGCGACAGCAGCCTCAATGCCGGCGAGCACCTGGGGCAAGCAATCGCGCCTCGCAATGCGGGCGAAGGTCTCCCTGTCGAGCGAATCGATCGACACGTTGACGCGACGCACACCGGCTTCGAAGAGCGCTTGTGCAAACCCTGCCAGCTGCACACCATTGGTCGTCAGCGTGATTTCATCGAGACCCTTGCCCAGGTGACGGCGGACCCCTCGCAGTAGATCGAGGAAGCCTTTGCGCACCAGCGGCTCGCCGCCGGTGAACCGCAACCGCCGCACGCCGCGCTCGATGAATGCCGTGCACAATCGATCCAGCTCTTCGAGGGTCAATAGCTCTGTGCGCGGCAAGAAGCGCATGCGCTCGCTCATGCAATAGATGCAGCGTAAGTCACAGCGATCGGTAACCGAAACACGCAGATACGTGATTGCACGACCGAAAGGATCTACGAGGGGGGTCATGCTCGTCGCTCTAGAGCCAACAGAGCGTCAACCGTGTTGGCGTTAGCGAATGCGCGTGCGTCGTCAAACCAAACGCGCTGCGCGTGCTGCTGTGCCAGAAACGATCTGACCGAGGGATGCACGCCGCTTCTCAATGAATGTTCAAGTGGGGTCTGAAGCGCAACCCGCCAGACCGCACAGAGAGGGTGGTCGCCTACCGACGTAACCGCGAACGCTGCAGCCGCGGGACCGATCGCATCCAGCAGGCGCTCGAACAAATCAGTCGGCAGGAGAGGTGCGTCACATGGGGCGGTCGCGAGGAAGTCAAGGTTGCGGGCGTGCGCCCACTTCAGACCTTCAAGTACGCCCGCAAGCGGCCCCGATGGCAGGGTTGGATCGTCATTCAGGATTGTCGCGTGAAAACGCGTGGCGCGCCCGGCGGCAGCAGAGCCGGGCTGCGCGCTAACTGCAAAGTCAGCAAGTTCAGCAAATCGTTCGGCAACCGCATCCATCATCAAGGTTTCGCCAAAGCGCGCCACCGCCTTCTCGGCGCCGAAGCGTCGAGATTGGCCGCCCGCCAGCAGCATTCCGCCCACGCGCGCTGTCGTCGGAGGCGATTCAGTCATTGCGCTTGCCTGCGCTGGCGGTGCGGGCGCCGGTCACACCCCCGGCGCGGTTCCACTCCGACGACCAGACTTCCGCATCTGCCTCGGCGACAATGTCGCCACCGCGTGGTGCATGGTTGTCGATCAGCGGGTCTGGCTTTGCCAAGGCCTCCAACGCCACGACATTGGATAGCGTGACCACAGCGCCCTGGACGTTTACCCCAACGGCTTGCAACGCAGAGAATGCGCGGGAGAGATTCTCCGGCGTCATGCCCAGCAACGAGGCAAGGATGCGCTTCTCATGATGGAGGCGTACGACGCCGCCTGAATTGTCCGCCGCGCGCAGAGCGAGAAGATAATTGGCCAAGCGCTCAACACTATTGCGGAGCTTGTGATTCTTGACCGTGCGAATGAGCCCCCGATAGCAACCCGCCAAGTCGCGTGACACGGCCATCGCAAACCTCGGATCGAGCCGCATGGCGGTGCGGATCGCGTCGCCGGGGATCATCAGAATCTCGCAACGCTCCAGCGTGCGCGCCGACATAAGAGCATCCGCGTCCAAGACGACGGCGGCGAGAATGAAGGTCGAGACGGGGCGTAGAATTGCCAGCACCGTTTCGTGATCGTTCCACGTGCCGTGCAGTTCGACTTGGCCGTCGAGCAAGACGTAGAGAAAGTCGACGGGATCACCCTCAAGCAACAGCATTGTCCCGGCGGGGAAGCGTTGCAGGTGAGCGCCGGCCGTGGCGACTCGAAAAGTGTCGGCCGCTACATCCGCAAAGAGCGGCAGGCCCTTGACCCGATCCATGTCACACGCACGCACGGCGCTCTCCTGGTGGCAGCGAGAGTGTTGTGGCGCTGTCCAGGCCCCAGTGAATTGATACAAGTCAATTGAAGAGAGAGGTGGATACAGAAAACACCCACCATTTGACATTCCGCAAGTCATGAGCCGGACAAAGATCAAGCGTGGCGGCGTGCGGATGTCGAACGCGCAATTTTTCTGGCGATTGCGCTGCTCGCTTGATCTGCATCAAACGCTCCGACGCCGACTTGCCGCTCTTAGGAGGCTGCGAGGCGGTCTCACTCTCGCGGGTGTTCGGGGCGGTCAATATGTCTCTACAGACGGGAACAGCTATGCGAGGCGGTGCTGATACGGCGCTTTGGTTAAGCACAATAGCCTTCACGGCGAGCTTTGCAGTTTGGACAATCTTCTCGATCATCGGCGTTCAGATCCAGCAGGACTTGGGCCTGTCGGAAACTCAATTCGGCCTGCTGATTGGCACGCCGATACTGACTGGCTCGCTGATCCGCCTCGTGCTTGGGATATGGACCGATCAGTACGGCGGGCGTCTCGTGTATCCCATCGTTATGCTGGCGGCCGCTCTGGCGACCTTCTTACTCTCCTATGCGCAGACCTACCCGCAATTCCTCATTGCCGCGCTCGGCGTCGGCATCGCCGGGGGTACGTTTGCGGTCGGGGTCACCTACGTCTCCAAATTCTTTGGTACGGAAAAGCAAGGGACCGCCCTCGGCATTTTCGGCGCAGGCAATGTGGGCGCAGCGGTCACAAAGTTCGCCGCGCCCTTCGTTCTCATCGCCATGGGCTGGCAGCCTGTAGCGCAGATTTGGGCGATCGGCCTTGTTGTGATCGCCGTGCTGTTCTTCCTGTTCACGAAGGACGATCCGGAACTCCTGGAGCGCCGCGCCAAAGGACTGAAGCCGCGGCCTATGCTTGAGCAATTTGCGCCGCTGAAGAACATCCAGGTCTGGCGTTTCTCGCTCTATTATTTCTTCGTCTTCGGGGCCTTCGTGGCACTTTCCTTGTGGCTGCCACGCTATCTTATCGGCGTCTACGGTCTCGATCTGAAGACAGCCGGCATGGTAGCCGCGGCGTTTTCGGTTCCGGCGTCGCTCTTCCGCGTCTATGGTGGACATCTCTCTGATCGCGTCGGTGCGCGTCAGGTGATGTATTGGACATTCCTTGTAAGTGTCGCCGCGGCGTTCATCCTGTCCTATCCACCGACGTCCTACGTCGTCGATGGGATCCATGGACCAATCGCTTTTCATCTTGAAACCGGGCTGGTCGCCTTCACGGTGATCTTGTTCGTGCTCGGTTTCTTCATGAGTCTGGGTAAGGCCGCCGTCTACAAGCACATCCCGGTCTATTATCCGAAAGATGTCGGCGCCGTCGGCGGGCTGGTTGGCATGATTGGCGGTCTTGGCGGATTCGTGATGCCGATCGCATTCGGCGTGCTCAACGACCTCACCGGCATTTGGACCAGCTGCTTCATGCTGTTGTTCGCGATCGCCGCTGGTGCGTTGCTTTGGATGCACTTCGCGATCCAGCGCATGGAGAGCCGAGCGGCGGAGGCTATCCTTGAGACGCTGCCGCAATTTCCGGAAATGGAGCCGATTCACGAGCCCGCGAAGCACGGCGCTCGTGGCGCTGGTCTTATCGCCGATTGGCGCCCGGAAGAGCCGGCATTTTGGAAAGAGACCGGAAAGAAGATCGCCTCACGAAATTTGTGGCTTTCGATCCCGTCCTTGTTCCTTTCGTTTGCCGTGTGGATGGTCTGGTCAGTCGTCGTGGCCAAGCTTCCGCTCATCGGCTTCAACTACACCACGGACCAACTCTTCTGGCTTGCGGCATTGCCCGGACTCTCCGGCGCGACGTTGCGCATATTCTATTCGTTCATGGTGCCGATCTTCGGCGGACGCTTTTGGACAACGTTGACGACGTGGTCGCTGCTGGCCCCAGCGCTTGGCATTGGCTTCGCGGTGCAGAGTCCAGAAACGCCATACTGGATCATGCTGGGGCTGGCGCTTCTGTGTGGTCTGGGCGGCGGCAACTTTGCGTCGTCGATGTCAAACATCGGCTTCTTTTACCCGCGCGCAGAGAAGGGCAACGCCCTCGCACTCAATGCGGGTCTCGGCAATCTCGGCGTCAGCGCGATGCAGTTCCTGGTCCCGCTCGCCATTACAGCCGCCGTCTTTGGATCGTTTGGCGGTGAAGGCCAGGCCACCACGACAGGCGACACGTTGTTCATGCAGAACGCCGGCTTCATCTGGGTGCCGTTCATTGTCGCCTCGGCGTTCATGGCGTGGTTTGGAATGAATGACCTATCGACGGCAAGGGCGTCTTTCACCGAACAATCCGTCATCTTCACGCGCACGCACAACTGGATCATGTGTTGGCTCTACACCGGCACGTTCGGTTCTTTCATTGGCTTCTCTGCCGCGTTCCCGCTGCTCACCAGCACGCAATTCCCAAATGTAAACGTGCTGCAAATCGCCTTCCTTGGCCCGCTGGTCGGAGCGCTGTCGCGCTCCCTGACGGGTTGGGTGTCGGATCGATTTGGCGGCGCGCGCGTGACCCTCGTGGTGTTCGTGGGCATGATGCTCGGCACGATCGGCGTTATCTATTTCCTCACTAACAAGGACGCGCCTGGCGCGTTCACCGGCTTCTTCGCTTGTTTCATTCTGCTCTTCTTTGCGAGCGGCGTCGGCAACGCATCAACCTTCCAAATGATACCGGCCATCATGCGGAAAGAGATTGCGCGGCTCTCGCCAAGCGCATCTCCCGCCGAGCAGTTGAAGCAGGCGGAGAAGGAATCCGCCGCCATCACGGGCTTTACCTCAGCGATTGCCGCTTACGGTGCATTCTTCATTCCGAAGAGCTTCGGCCTGTCGCTCGCGGCTTCCGGTAACGCCAACGCGGCGCTGATCGGCTTTCTCGCCTTCTATGTGTCGTGCCTCGCCATCACCTGGTCCGTTTATGCGCGACCCGGCGGGGTGTTGTTCGACGTCGAAACCAAGCGCGCGCCAGCTGTCGCCGCGGCCAAAGCAGCGGCGAATTGAGGGGCAATTGACATGAGTCACACACTCGATCGCCTCGCCTTCTTCACGCGCAAGACCGAGCTCTACTCGGAGGGGCACGGCGTCATGAACGACGAGGATCGTTCCTGGGAGGAAGCCTACCGGCGCAGGTGGCAGCACGACAAGATCGTTCGTTCAACGCATGGCGTGAACTGCACGGGCTCTTGTTCGTGGAAGATCTACGTCAAGGGCGGCATCGTCACCTGGGAGACCCAACAGACAGACTATCCGCGCACGCGGCCGGATCTGCCAAATCATGAGCCGCGCGGCTGCGCGCGCGG
>CXWL01001058.1_pt1 | contig 14562 bp, 9 predicted proteins | sample 590931 | NCBI WGS metagenome assembly CXWL01 (sample SAMEA3498368, study PRJEB10139) | groundwater metagenome | biome: water well; material: biofilm material | place: Germany | collected 2015-04-27 | reverse complement strand
GTTCGGCGCCTGGGACGATCGAGTCGGACTCGGGTATAAAACAAAATTCCTGGGACAATTGATCGCCGCTGCCGTCGTCGTCTGGGTCGGTGGGGTGCATCTGACTTCGTTGCCGTTTATGGGGGAGACGCCACTGCCGCTGTGGATTGCTGTGCCGGTGACTCTTTTCTTGCTCGTCGCTGTGACCAATGCCCTGAACCTTGCCGACGGGTTGGATGGATTGGCAGGCGGATTGTCTCTGCTGAGTTTCGGAGGGATGGCCTTCCTTGCCTATCTGGCCGGCGACTGGGTCGTGATGAGCATGATGGTTGCGGTCTTGGGCGGGCTTTTGGGGTTCCTCCGGTTCAATACGTACCCGGCGAGTATCTTCATGGGGGATGCGGGGAGTCAGTTCCTCGGGTTTTATCTAGGCCTTTGCGCCATCGTGCTCACCGATCCTGCGCGAGGCCCATACAGTCCTGCGCTTATCAGTTTCATCTGGGGGCTCCCGATCCTGGATACGGCCGGTGTGATGGTTCAGCGATTGCTGGAACGGCGGTCCCCGTTCGTGGCGGACAAGAACCATGTGCACCACAAACTGTTGGGGTTCGGATTGTCGCATCGTGAAGCGGTCATGGTGATTTATGGGCTTCAGGCCCTGCTCGTCAGTCTCGCGTTTCAATTGCGCTGGGAATCGGACATCGCGGTGATGGCGATCTACGCTTTCTTCGCCTGCGCCATTTTTTCTGTATTCGTCACGCGAGTCGATCAGCTTTTCCCACGACGGCGTCCCACGGATCAGCAGACGTTTACGGAGGCTGGAGCCCGCGCCTGGTCCGATCGGTTCAGGATGCTTCCCATTTACGCTCTCGCCGGCGCCGTCACAGTCTTTTTACTTGGCAGCGTGTTCCTGCCTTCCTATGTGCCGCTCGATATGGGTAACGCCGCGCTTCTGTTGTTCCTCCTCCTTCCGATAGGGATCAAGCTCTTTCCGTCTGCCGCACAGTGGTTCATCCGGGTCGGACTGTATGTGGGCGGCACGTTTGTCTTGTACTTGAGCGATCAAGGGCTGTCCGGCGCGCAAGGGATGTTCCATACGCCGTTGAATGTATTCTTCCTCTGTTTGACAATTCTCATCATGTTGACGATCCGGTTCGGATCAGAACACCGGTTTCAGACTACGCCGTTGGACTACCTGATCATCTTTCTCGCTTTTGTCATTCCTTTCCTTCCGGAGATACGGGTCGAGGAGATTAACATCAGTCTTTTGACCGCCAAGATGATCGTCATGTTTTTTGCGTTTGAATTGCTTCTGCACACATTCGCCGATCGGCTGAAGCCGTTCGGGTTCGTCTTGCTATGGGTGTTACTGGGTCTTGGGTTCCGTGCCTGGTGGTGAGACCCGCTATCGGGCCGAAAAGGAGAATGTCCATGCGAATTCATATTTCTAAAGCTGCCGTGGCCGTCTTGCTGTTGCTTGCCGTCGCCGGGTGCGGCAGCCCGGAAGCAAAAAAAGCCAAATATCTGTCTCAGGCCCAGGACTATATCCATGACGGGAATCTTCCGAAGGCCCGGGTGGCTCTCAGGAACGTGCTCAAAATCGACCCGAAAGATCCTGAAGCATATTTTGTCTTTGCTGAAGTTGAAGAAAAAGAGAAGAACTGGGGAACCGCTTTTGCTAACTATCAGCGAACGGTGGAACTGAAACCGGACCATGAGAAGGCTCTACTCAAGCTTGCCAAGTTCTACCTCGAAGGCCGCGCGGTCGACAAGGTGTTGGAGATGACGGAGAGAGTCTTGGCCAAGGCTCCAGGTCAGGTGGAAGCAGAGGCATTGAAGATTGCCGTACAGGCGGTGAAAGGGAATATGAGCGAGGCGACGCTCGCTGCAGAGGCGCTGGACTTGAAGCATCCGACCGATCCCGATGCCGCGACCATCCTGGCGACCCTGTATCTGGCTCAAGGCCGTGGAGATCGGGTTGAGCCGGTGATGCAACGTGCCGTGGATGCCAATCCTAATAATTTTACTCTGTTGGAATCCTTCGCCTCGGCCCTGCTCAGGCTGGACAAGTCGGAACAGGCCGAAGAAATCTTGAAGAAAATTGTGATAGCTGAACCGAAAGTGCTCGACCACCGGTTGCGCCTGGCAGGATTTTACGATGAGCGGCGCGAATACGATAAGGCTGAATCCATCCTCCGAGAAGTGATCAAGCTCGACCCGGACAACGAACAGCGACATTTGGGACTGGCCAGTTTTCAGGTGTCGCGACGCGGCGCCTCGCAGGGGGAAGCGGCGCTATTGGAGGCAACACGCGCCTTACCCCATTCGACGTCTATTCAGTTCGCGCTGGGTGAGTTGTACGAACTGAGCAAGCAGCCGGATAAGGCGAGAGCTCAGTACGTGCAGGTTCGGGACGACCAGCGCGCCAAGCCAGCCGCGCTGGAAGCGACGGTCAAACTGGCCGCCCTCGATTGGTCGGCCGGCAAACAAGACGCAGCTGAGAAACAGATCGCCGAGGTGCTGAAGGAAAATCCTCGATCCTTCGAAGCCATCTTTCTGCAAGGCAAGATCGCATTGCAGCGGGGGAATGGAAAGGATGCGATCCAGGCTTTCCGAACGGTCTTGAAGGATCGGCCGGAACTGGCGGAAGCCCATACGCTGCTCGGCCGCGCCTATCTGATGACATCCGATGTAGCGCTGGCACGGGAAAGTTTCGAGAGAGCGGTGCTCCTGAATCCAAAACTGACCGACGTCCATATGACGCTGGCTGCGCTCGATGGATCATCGGGTAAGTTCAAGGAGGCCCGGGCGCGTCTCGAGTCGCTGCTCAAACTCGACCCGAACAATCTGCAGACGCTGAGCGTAATGCTGAACCTTCAAGCAACTGAGAAGGATTGGACTGCCACAGATCAAACGTTGGCGCGGGCTCGTTCGGCTGGAGCGGACAGTTCAGTGGCGGATATGACGGAAGGGCGCCTCGCTGAGGCGAGACAGGAATGGGACCGGGCAAGGCATGCCTTCGACCGGGCCGTCACGGCTCATCCCGATGCGCCAGAACCGCTGTTCGCTCTGGTGCAACTCGATATCAAACAGAAGAAAACCGCCCAAGCCAAGGAGCGATTGGAACAGGTGCTCGCGCGCAATCCGGCTCACCCCTACGCCATCGGTCTTCTCGGGGAAATTTCACTCATTAATGGTGACCAGGCCGGTGCCGAGAACGGATTTAGGGAAGCGACCAGGATCAACCCGAACTGGCCGACGCCCTGGCTGCACTTGGCCACGCTCAAGCTGTCCCAGAAAAAGGCGGACGAGGCTCGGGAGCTGCTGGAGAGCGCAGTGAAAACCATTCCCAAGAGCGAAGAACTGCGCCTCTTGCTGGCCACGACATTGAATGAAGCGGGACAGGTCGACCGTGCTATCCAGGAGTATGAAGCGCTCTTACGGCAGAATCCGAAGGCTCTTGTCGCGGCGAATAACTTGGCGTCGCTGCTGGTCGACCAGAAGGGCGATCCGAAGAGTTTGGATCGCGCGCTGGCGCTCACCAAAGAGTTTGAAACATCCGCACCGAATCCGTATTTTCTCGATACCCTTGGATGGATCCATCTCAAGTTGGGTCATCAGGATGAGGCGCTACGCATTATTCATCTCGCGGCGGTCAAAGCGCCGGACCATCCAGTGCTGAGCTATCATCTGGGCATCGCGCACTTCAAGGCCGGTCATACGGCAGAAGCAAAAACCCATCTCCAGAAGGCTGTGGCTTCGCAGAAGACCTTCCAGGGTCTCGATGACGCCAAGTCTGTACTGGCACAGTTACAAGGATAAGTCATGAGCATGACCTGTTTCATACGCATGGTTGCTTACCGGCTCGGCGCATTGTTGTTGATGTGTTGGGCTTTAACGGGTGCACATGCCCTCGCTGCTGCCCTGCCAAGCGGGAGTGAGCCGTTACCGGTTGTCGTAGAAGGATCCTACCTTCTCGGTCCGGAGGATATCGTCAAGATTTCCGTGTGGAAGGATGAGCATCTGACGCAGGAGGTCGTCGTGCGACCTGACGGTATGATCTCGTTTCCGCTTGTCGGCGATGTCCCTGCCGCTGGAAGAACGATAGAGGACGTGCGGCTCGAGTTGGTCAAGCGCCTCAATAAGTTCGTGCCGAATCCGCATGTGTCGGTCCTGGCCACCAAAATTTTGAGCTACAAGATTTCCGTGATCGGACGGGTCAACAAGCCTGGCGAGTTCCTAGTCGGTCATTATACCGATGTCCTGCAGGCCCTGAGCCTGGCCGGCGGGCTGACTCCGTTCGCCGCCGAGAACGATATTCGTGTCATACGCCGGGCTAGGGGCGAACAGCAGGTGTTTCAGTTTCGGTATGGCGACATCCGCAAGGGAAAAGAATTGAGCCAAAACATCATTCTGGAACGAGGCGATGTGGTGGTGGTTCCATGATTGGCAGAAGGAAGGTCGCGACTCAGGGGTTCAGGCTGAAGGCTGAAGTTGATTTCTCCGACCTTACCCCCTGAATACCTTCAGCCTGAATCCCTAGTGGTGTATGACGAAACGACAAATACTGATCGCAGGAGTCATCGTGAGTAGTCTGTTGAGCATGACCGGTCGAGAAGCGCAGGCAGCCGAATGGTCGGCGGAGCCCTCGCTCGCCGTTAAGGGCGAGTACAACAGCAACTTGACTCTCTCCCGGATTCCCGGGGAAGTCTGGGGCCGCTGGGTGTCGCCGTCGGTGCGGTTTGCCGGATCGACGGAACGGCTGGAGGTGAGCGGCAAAGCTGCCGGAGATTTTGTCACGTACTATGGAGATCAGAATCGGTCTCTCACCAACGGTTTCTTCCCGGTTGTGGCTCGATATTCGACTGAACGCGACGTCTTCACTCTCGATGGCTCATTTACCAGAGACAATACCCTGAGGACTGAGTTGCAGCAGACCGGGGTGGTCTTGGGCTTTACTCAACGCAATCTTTGGTCCATGAGTCCATCCTGGACCAGAACGGTCACCGATAAATTGTCGTTCCAGCTCGGTTATCAGTTTCTGAACGCCACCTATGAGAATGGACGATCTCTAGGCCTGTTCGATTATGGCGTCAACGGCGGAAGCCTGGGCTTGTCGTACAAGGTGACGGAGCGCGACGACGTACAGCTGACCGGCTCTTATACAAAGCTGGATGTCACGGACGCAGGGTTGAAGAGCAACAATGCAGGAGGCTCTCTGTCGATTACGCACGCTTTTTCGGAGACCACGACGGTCAAGGCCTTCGGAGGACCGAGGTTTCTCGATCAGACACAAACAATCGGGGGTATCTCCCTGTCCTCCAATCAGCTTGTTTGGACGTTCGGCGGTTCACTTCGAACAAAATGGGAAGATGCCTGGGCCAGTCTTGACGGCGGTCAGGAGGTCAACGTCAGCGGGTTGGGAGTCCTGGTGAAGACCAATCGGCTGGGGGCAACGGTCAGCAAGGATCTTACGGAAACGCTGACGGTGTCATTTGCCGGACAAGTCTTTCAGATTCAAGCTTTGCCGGTTCAAGGCGGCGGCGTTCAGATTGCCGAAACGCAACTGATCTCCGCGACACCTGCCGTCACCTGGAAGTTGAACCAGTGGTGGGTGCTGGAAGCCTCCTACGCATATGTCGATCGGAGGGTCGATGTGACGAATGAATTTTTCCACGGCAATTCGGCTTTCCTGAAGCTGACATACAATATGCAGAAACTTTCGATAGCGCGATGAGGAAGCCCAAGGGGACTGGCTCCGTCGTCTGCGGCGGTGCCTGTCACGCTGTAGTGTAAATAAGTGGGATAGGGCGAAAAATGGGGAGGTCATAGGAACATGGAACAGCCGAAAAAAGACTTGAGAGATGTACTGGGAATTGTCCGGCGGCGCAAGTGGACGATGTCCCTCGTCGCCCTTGTCATTTCGTTGATCGGTGTGGCGCTGGCGTTCTTACTCCCTCCGTCCTATCGCTCCACCGCCACCATTTTGATCGAGGAGCAGGAGATCCCATCCGATATCGTCAGATCCGCAATCACCAGTTATGCCGATCAGCGGATCGAGACTATCAAGCAGCAGATCATGACGCGGTCGACCCTGTGGAGGATCATCGAGCAATATGGGCTCTATTCGAGCCTGCGCGAAAATAGCCCTACGGAAGAAGTGCTGGAGCGATTTACCAAGGACATTCGTGTAGATGTGATCAATGCCAAAGTTATCGACAAACGGACGCAAAGTCCCTCGCAGGCAACGATCGCGTTTACGTTGACCTACGAGGGAGAGAGTCCTGCCATTACGCAGAAGGTGGCCAATGAATTGACGAGCTTATTTCTGGGGGAGAACCTCAAAACGCGCGAGCGTCATGCAGAAGAAACCACTTCGTTTTTGAAAAGAGAATCTGAACAGCTCGCTCAAAAGATCTGGTTGCTGGAATCTCAACTTGCCGCAGTCAAGCAGAAGGCGGACGGAGCCCTGCCTGAACTGACGTCGCTCAATATGTCAATGCTCAATCAGGCCGAACGAGAGCTTCAGGATGCCGACCGCGACATTCGAACGTTGGAGGAGAAAAAAACGTACCTGGAAGGGGAGCTCGCGTCTCTCAAACCGCATACCCCCATCATTTCCGCAAACGGGGAGCGCATTCTCGATTCGGCTGAACGGCTCAAGGCAATTCGGGCTCAATATGCCAGCGCGATCGGGTATCTGTCGCCAGAACATCCGGACGTGCTCAAGCTGCAGCAGGAGATTGCCGCTCTGGAGCGAGAAACCGGCCGGCGCGCCACGCCCGAAGAATTGTACAAGAAGCAGAGCGGAGAACAGGCTCATCTGGCGAGTCTGCTCGATCGCTACGGCGATGAACATCCCGATGTGGTCCGGTCACGCCAGATCGTCGCGTCGCTCGAGCAGGAACTTCAGCGTGTCCTCGCGGCCGGGGTCCAGACTGCCACCGTCAAGCCTGAGAATCCCGCCTATATCAATATTGGCTCACAACTGTCCTCGGTCGGCTCCTCGCTCCGATCGATTCGGAAGTCGCGTGAGGGCATTAAACATCGTGTCGATACCTATGCAAGCCGGCTCGAACGGACGATTGAACTCGAACCTGCATACCTGGATCTCAACCGGAGTCGTGAAGAATCTGTCCGGAAGCACCAGGAGATCGTGTCCCGGCTCTTGGAAGCGGAAGTGTCGAAAGAATTGGAAGTTCAGCATAAAGGGGAACGATTTTCTCTCATCGATCCTCCCGACCTTCCGCAAAAGCCGGACAAACCCAATCGTCCGGTCATTATGTTCCTGGGTCTGATTCTCGCCATTGGGGGCGGGGTCGGCAGCGGCGCGCTCCTTGAACAGCTCGACCGTTCGATTCGCGGCGGCGAACACCTCGGCAGACTTGCAGGGCTTTCTCCGCTGGCCATCATTCCCTATGTCCCCAATCAAGACGACCTCACGCGATTGGCCCGCCAGCGAGTCCGGGTCGCTGTCGCCGGAGCCGGGATGGCGGTGGCGCTGGTCGTGTCCGTGCTGGCGATGGGGTATCCGTTGGATGTCGTCTGGTTTGCGGCGCTCAGAAAGTTCGGGCTGGGCTGAAGGTAGTTGATTAGGGGTTCAGGCTGAAGGCATATGTGCAGGTTGATAGGCTGAAGGTTGATTTGGTCTATCTGGTCTATCAGGTTGGTTTTATTCGACCAGACACACGAGACAGACCCAATAGACCAGACAGACGAGACAGGCCTTCAGCCTGAACCCGAGTGCTTAAGAAGAAAGAGAGATTCCGCCCATGAAAGATAAACTGCTGAACGCGATGGATCGGTTTAAAGAGCAACAGCACGCCACGCATGCGTCTCACAGGCCGAACGGGTCATCGCCCGCAGTTCCGCCGGCTGTGATCTATTCGCGGACCCGTTCTGTTGTCATTCCCGACGAGGTATTGCAGCGCCATCGCATTCAGACCGGTCGAGAATCGAACCAGATTTCGGATGCCTATAAAATTCTCAGAACCCAAGTGATCCATCGATTGCGTGAGAACAACTGGAACGTGCTGGGAGTTACCAGCCCCAAAGACGGAGAAGGCAAAACCCTCACGTCGATCAACCTGGCTATCGCTCTGGCGGCCGAGCCTACCCAGACAGTTCTCCTGGTCGACGCCGATCTTCGCGCTCCACATGTTCATGAGGAGTTCGGACTTGAATCCAACGAGGGGTTGACGGAGTTTCTGCTGGATGGCCGGCCGATCGAAGACATGCTGGTCTGTCCGGGGCTGGGCCGGCTGATTCTGTTGCCGGGAGGGAGGGGAACGGACCATTCCGCCGATGTTCTCACTACCCTGCGCATGAGCGCGCTCGGAAAAGAATTGAAACATCGTTACGCGTCTCGCGTCGTGATTTTCGATCTTCCGCCTGTGCTCGGCCAGGCGGATGTATTGGCCTTCACGCCTCAATTGGACGCTCTGTTGCTCGTTGTGGAAGAAGGCAAGACCACGGAGGGTGATCTCCAGCAGACCATGCAGATCCTGAAAGGCAGCGTTCCGATCCTGGGGACTGTGCTGAATAAAGCCGGCCGCGATCAACTCAACCTGTCTAAGCTGAAGCGGGCGAATGCAGGAAATGTGAAACAGAAAAGGTAGGCGAGCTATGTACGAGTCTTTCTATCAGTTCCGCACAAAACCGTTCTCTTTGTTGCCGGACCCGGAGTTCCTCTTTTTGAGCACGAGGCATAAGAAGGGATTGAACCTCCTGGAGTACGGACTCTACAACCGCGCGGTATTCACCGTGTTGACGGGAGAGCCGGGGACCGGCAAGACGACTCTATTGAACAAAATTCTCGACCAGAGCAGAGATCAGTACATCGTTGGAGTCATTGCAACGACCCATCCGGATGCCGGCAGCCTCCTGCCATGGGTGGCCGACGCGTTCAGGCTGGATTGCTCCGGCCAGGATACGGTCGGTCATTTTCGAGCGCTCACTGCGTTTTTCAGGCGCTCCTTTACCGCGGGGCAGCAAGTGCTCCTTGTCGTGGATGAGGCCCAAAACCTCAACCTCCAAATGCTGGAAGACCTCCGTCTCCTGTCCAACATCAATGATGGCGGGCAGAGAAGTATACAAATCATTTTGGCTGGGCAACCCAACCTTCGCACGTTGCTCACCAGAAGTGACATGCTGCAATTGGCCCAACGGGTGGCAGTGGATTATGCGCTCGAGCCGCTCAATGAGGATGAGGTGAGCAGCTATGTGCAGCATCGCCTCCGTGTGGTAGGGGGTGAGCCAGATCTCTTGACCGAGTACGCCTGTTCGCTGGTCCACCAGCTCAGCGGAGGCAATCCCCGTTTAATCAATCAATTGTGCGACCTGGCCCTTATGTATGGCTTTGGAGAAGGAGTAGACCGCATCACCGCTTCATTGATGTTGCAAGCTGCCACCGACCGGGCGCAGGGCGGCATCCTGCCGACTCATGTAGATCCTAGGACCGTTCTACTCGATCCGGCCAGGCTCAGCCAGGAATCTCAGAAGCTGGCGCCGACACCGACGCCGGTTACCGTGCCAGTGACCGTGCGACGCGATACTCCGGTGCCGGCTCCCGTGATTGTGCCACAGGATACTCCACCCCCGTCCGCTGCTTCAGCCAGGGAGAAGGATTCTGCGGAAATGTATAGGGAAGGACTCGGCTTGAAGGAGGCGGGATTGTACCGGGAGGCGCTGAAGAAATTCGAGGCGGCGGAAGGGAACCAAGCCTACCGTTTCAAGGCGTCCGCACAGAAGGGATTCTGTTTGCGGGCGATCGGAAAGCTGGATGACGCCGTCGTTTTATTTCGCCATACCCTTGCCGTCAACGGCGCGAAGGCTAGCGATATCCTGCATGTCCGCTACGTTCTGGGAGTGACTCTGGATACGCTGGGTCACTGCGATGAAGCACAGGCGCAGTATCGTGAAATTTATGAAGCCGACCCCAATTTCAAAGACGTCGCCGATCGAATCGACTCTGTCGACGACTCACCCCGGTTTCCAGTATCCTTCCTCAAGTCTCTGAGGCAGAACTGGCAGCAGTTCAGGGGAACGGCTGTGAAGCGTGAAGCCTGAATAGCGAGCCTGAACCCCTTCAGCCTGTTTCGCCCGCCCACGAGTTTACCTGTCCTGGACCCCTCCGTAACCCGGCTGTAACCATCCCTCTCTATCCTCCTCAAAGCTACCGGATCGTTACGTACAACACCCTTGGAGGATGCATGTGTCGCTGGTTTCTTAGAGCCATGAGAGGAACGGTACAGATCGCGCTCTTTGTCGCCCTGGTCTCCTTCTCCTGGTGGAGTGAGGGGTGGGGAGGTCCGACTGAGGATGTCCTCTTGGAAAATAAGCAGATCACCATCGACCAGTGGGTTAAGTTGAAAGCGGAAGAGGAAAAACGAGATGCGAAGGCGATGGAACAAAGCCGGGGGATCAGCGATGTGCCTGTCCGGGAACGGTGGTATGAAAAGATCAGCATTCGCGGCTATACCCAACTCCGCTACAATTTCACAGCGGGTAACGATCTCCTGACTTCTCCGGGGGATCGCGCGATCGTCAGGAATAACGAGTTATCGATGCGGCGCACCCGCCTCATTATAAGCGGGCAACCTCATGATCGTGTGTTCGTCTATCTGCAGGGTGAATTTGCAGGCCTCGTCAACAATCAGGAAGGCACGGGGGTGCTGAGGGATGCCTATGCCGATCTCTATCTGACGGAGAACAAAGCATGGCGAATCCGCGCCGGGTTGTCGAAGATACCGTTCGGATTCGATACCGTGCAGTCAAGCCAGAATCGGCTGGCGTTGGACCGCAATGATTCGACCTTTGCCGCAGTCCCGAATGAGCGTAGCCTGAGTGTCTTTCTCTACTATACGCCGCCCACGGTGCGCGAGCGGTTCCGCCGCTTGGTGGATAGCGGTCTCAAGGGGTCCGGCGACTACGGCATGTTCGGTATCGGGGTCTTCAACGGTCAGGGCATCGATCAGCGAGATGCGAACAAAAATAAGCACGTCGTATTCCATCTGGCCTATCCCCATGAGTTTTCCAACGGGCAAATCGTCCAGGTCGGGATGGACGCCTATACGGGACAAGTCGTCGTTTCGACTTCTCCCGTCGTGCCGGGCAATTCGACGGACGGAGTCGCGATCTCACCTCAAGTTACGAACGGCGGTAATTATCTCGACGAACGGGTCGCCTGGCACATGGTTGTCTTTCCTCAACCGTTCGGTCTTCAGGCGGAGTATAACATCGGAAGAGGGCCTCAACTGAATGAGGCCAGAACGGCGGTGGAACTCGGCTCTTTGCATGGCGGCTATGTCCAGCTCTTTTATAACTATAAATGCGACACCTATTGTCAGAATATTTTCCCCTATGTGCGAATGCAGGAATATTTCGGTGGGAGTAAGCTTCAGAGTAATGCACCGCAAAACTCGGTGAGGGAATCAGAGCTGGGAATCGAGTATCAGTTCAATCGCGCGCTCGAATTGACCGTTGCCTATACATGGACTCAACGAACTTCAAGTGATTCGGCTACTCTTCCTCTCAACAGTTTCTGTAGCGGTTCCAGCTCGCAGGTTGGATGTATCCAGACTCCCTACCAACTCCAATCGGGAAACTTGCTTCGGTTCCAACTTCAGTGGAGTTTTTAACCCACGGTTGAAACGGGTTTGTTTGGTTTGTCTTGTCTATTTGGTTGAACAAAACAAACCAGATGAACCAAATAAACCAAACAGACCAATTAGGGGTTTGGTTGGACCAGCGGGCGGGGCAGGAGCTGTTTGTACAGCACCGTTAGTTCGCGCTGGTCCTGTTGAAAGAGTTTTTCCAGCCCACCGCTCGGTTTTTCCCGCTTAGCCGAGAACGGCTCAAAGTTTACGCGGCCCCCTTGCGGGGCCAGCGATTGCATCGGCGTGAGCCGGTCGTCCTGTGTCTCGGCCACGCCCATATCGGCCATGTAGCGCGTTTGCGACCGGTAGTTCGCAAGAATCAGGTGCAGTTCGTCGCCTTGAATGAACAGGCCTCCAGATGTGACTTCTCGCGTATTGGCTGAGATCGATCGAGTGTGGTAGAAGGTCACGACTTCTTCCGATGTCGCTTTGCTGAGGGCCATGGCCAACAGCGGTGAAAAAAACGCGATGTCTTTTTCTGAAAAGGCCGGATGGATGGGCGGAACTGGATCCCGTTGGAGGATGTCACCCCGCACAAGAGCAAGAGGCTCTTCGACCCTCACCCCTGCCAGTACTGCAGCCATTTGTTCAGGCTTGAGCGAGACCGGATGCGAGTGTTCCGTTCCCTTCTTCACCGTCCGATCGAACTCTAATCGCACATAGGCATCGGGTTTATCGTAGATCGTGACAGTAGTGAATTGTCTTGGGCTACAGGCTCCGATCAGCCCGGCGTAGATGAGGGTAAGAATAACGAGACGAAACTGGTTCATTTGGTTTGTTTTGTTTATTTGGTCTCTTTGGTTTTCAGTTTAACGAAACTAACCAGATAAACCAAATCAACAAAACAAACCAAATGAACCAACCTAGTTGCTAACTTTAGCCGGTCCTTCAGCGGTAACGGTGCGAGGAGGAGTCGTCCACATCATGGTCAGTCGGTTGAGCTCCGTCGTCGGGAGGGGGTAATACCCTTGGTCTATGACAATTTTCTGTCCTCGCTGGCTCAGCGCGAATTTCACGTACTCCAGGATCGGCCCGGGCGGTGCAACCTTCGGGGGGCGGTTGATATAGAGATACAGATTGCGTCTCAACGGGTACGACCCGTCCATCGCTGTTTCAAATGTCGGCTCCACGTATCGTCCGCCTTTGACTGATGCCAATGGGACCGGGCGGACTTCGGATGTTCGATAACCGATGCTGCTGAATCCGATGCCGAATCGATCTCTCATCAGGTCAACGATAACCGCCGCCGAACCGACACCCGCCTCCATAGTCTTCTTCAAGTCAGCTCCGTTCAAGACGTGCTCTCTGAAAAATGAAGCAGTACCGGAATTGCCATTTCGCCCGTAAAGGTGAATCTGCGATTTCTCCCACTCTTCGTCGAACAACATGACGTCGCCCCAGACATTGACAGGATATTTTAGGCCGCGCCGCCGTTCTTTGGAGAAGACTGCATCGACTTCGGCGAGGGATAGCCCTTCGATCGGATTATCTTTATGGACGAAGACGGCCAGCGCATCCACGGCAACAGGAACCTCAGTCGGTTCATAGCCGAACTCCCGCTTGAATTCAACGACTTCTTCTTGCGTCATGCGCCGGGACATCGCGGCGATCTGGGCTTTCCCCTCCAGCAGCGCAGCGAGTCCGGTCTCGGATCCTTTGCTTTCCACTTTGATGGAGAGTCCCGGGTACAGTTGCCGGAGTTTTGCCGACCATGATTCTGTCAGCGGTTTCATGCTGTCCGATCCTGCGACGGTGAGTGAGCCGGTCACATCGTTCCCGCGCTGATAGGGCGGAATCTTGGGATCCAGTGAGGGCATTGTTTGAGCAGAGACTTGGGCGGCTACGGCAAAGAACAACACAAGGAAGGTATAGATGCCCAGCAAGGCCTGACGACGATACTCTGTCCTGCGCTGCCTGGTTATCTGGTTCATCTGGTTTGTTTCGTTTGTTTGGTTAATTGGGCTCATCTCGTCTCTCTGGTTTATCCAGTTAGTCTGGTTCAACTAAATAAACAAGACAAACCAAACAAACCAAATAGACCAGATCAACCTTCCCCTAAGAGAGTACGGGGGATTCGTTGCCACTAGATCAATGAATTGTTAAATCGGCGTTAACTCCGGTCTTAACCCTTTCAAGCAGGACGGGCGAGACGGGCGGGAAAAGCGCGACAATCACATCCAGGTTCGAGGTTCAGGGTTCGAAGTTACGGAAACCTCGAACTTCTGACCTCGAACCCTCGCCCGGTGGCCCCGTTCGATTTAACGGACAATTAATACCTCTGTAACGATTTGGTGTTGTTCCTGGTCTAATTTGATCATGCAATGTTGATCGATAAATCATCCATGCCAGATGCACGCGGCTCGGTGCTCATATTTTTGAAGTCCGAGTCCTTCTCGCAGTCAGTGAAGATGGCGTTAGAATCGAGCGGATATTCCGGCGTGACCGTGACCACGGAGTCACTAGCCCTTACAGAGGCGAAAGCGAAAGTGCCATCCTTGATTATTCTCGACCATGGCTCCGGCTCTATCGCCAACTTCCGTCGAATGAGTATGTTCAGCGCGACTCCGATCGTCGCCGTACAGGACGGAAGCATTTCTTGCGAGGATGAAGATTGTCTCAAAGAATACGATCAGGATGTAGACTTGGTCGTATGCGGCCAGAGTGTTCGTGAACTGGTTGCGCGGGTGCGCGCAATCCTTCGACGCCGAGATACGGGTATCAAGACGAACACCCAGTATCACGCAGGGAATCTTCGGATGGACCTCGATCGTCACGAAGTCCAGATCAACGGCCATGCCGTCGATCTCACCCCGAAGGAATTCCAAATTCTCAAGCAGTTCCTCGAATCGCCCCGCCGAGTGTTCTCGCGCCAGGAAATGCTCAATCGCGTCTGGGGAGAAGGCTATGCGCTCGAAGAGCATGCGCT
>CXWL01125014.1_pt1 | contig 14565 bp, 19 predicted proteins | sample 590931 | NCBI WGS metagenome assembly CXWL01 (sample SAMEA3498368, study PRJEB10139) | groundwater metagenome | biome: water well; material: biofilm material | place: Germany | collected 2015-04-27 | reverse complement strand
ATGCCGAGCTTGTCGAGCAATTGATGGGTGTTGAGGGCCAGTTGCTGGAAGCTGTACTGGTAGTGATCGGGCTTGCTGGAGGTGCAGAAGCCGATCTGATCCGGCGCGATCACACGGTAACCGGCGTCGCTCAGGGCCTTGATCGAGCCTTCCCAAGTGGCGCCGCAGAAATTCTTGCCATGCATCAGCACCACGCTGCGGCCGTTGGGCTTGCCTGTGGCCGCGACATCCATGTAGCCCATTTGCAGAGCTTTGCCCTGGGACTGGAAGTTGAAGTGTTGGAGCGGGTAGGGGTACTGGAAGCCTTGCAGCTCAGGGCCATAGGTGGCGGCGAAGGCCGGGGCGGCGCTGGCGGCCAGCAGGCCGGCGATGCAGAACGTACGAAGCGAGGGCATTGTCAGGTCTCCGAGAAGGGTGCCCGGATGCTGTTGCGAGGGGATTAAGCAGGGATTAACACCCATTGCAGGGTCAGCGCCGCCACCACGGCATAACGCAGGCCCTTGGCCAGGGTCACCAGCAGCAGAAACCGCCACAAGGGTTCACGCATCACCCCGGCCACCAGGGTCAGCGGGTCACCAATGATCGGCACCCAGCTGAGCAACAGCGTCCAATGGCCCCAGCGCTGGTAATGGTAACGGGCTGTGTCCAATTGCTTGTCGCTGACCGGAAACCAGCGCCGCTGCTTGAAACGCTCCACGCCACGGCCGAGCAGCCAGTTCACCACCGAACCCAGCACATTGCCCAGGGTCGCGATCCCCAGCAGCAGCCACAGGCTGTAATGCCCGCTGAGTAACAGGCCGACCAGCACGGCTTCCGATTGCAAAGGCAGCAAGGTCGCCGCGCCGAATGCGGCGAGAAACAGCCCCAGGTAACCCGCCAGCACCGGTCAGCGCGCCGGGTATTCGGCCACCACCACGTCTTTGCCGTCACGGGTCAGGCCGATGACCTGGTAGGCATCGCTCATGCCGTCCATCTCCATGCCCGGCGAGCCCATGGGCATACCGGGNNACAAACTTGCCGTCGATCACGGCGGTGTGGCACGAACCCAGGCGCGGGGCCACGCCGAGGCGTTGCTTGACGGTGCTCATGTCGGTTTCCACGTGGTCGTTGACCTTGAAGCCGTTGCTTTGCAGATGGCTGATCCACTTCTTGCAGCAACCGCAATTGGCGTCGCGGTGCACGTCGATGGGGATCAAGTCGGCCGCTTGGGCGAAGGTGGCGGCAAACAGGGTTGAAAGCAGGGCCAGTCGCAATGGGGTTTTCATTGGCGGTCTCAGTGAATGCGGGGCGATAAGCCGGGCATTCTCCCTGCTTTTTTCAACGCGGCGCGACGGTAATGTTTCCAAATTATACGAAGGGCGGGTTTTCCAGCCGGTGCTTGAGCTGGTCGAGGGCGGTGGCCGACAGCTCGATCATGCGCTCGTGCAAGGTGGCCAGTTGCAATTCGGTTTCATAGGTCAACACCCGCTTGAACAGCGTGCCGCCACGAAACGGTTGCAGGTAGTAATGAATCGAGCCATCGACGGCCAGGGAGGTGAACACGGTCTTGAACTCGCCGGGGCGCCGGGCGATCTGCACGCGGTAGCTCATGGGCACGCGTACACCCAGCAGGTCGATCATTTCGGTAAAGCGCGTACCGGCGGGGAGCGAGCCGGTGGTGCCGGTGTCGGCACTGAGGGATGTGGGGTGCCATTCGTGCCAGCGATCGGGCTGGGTCACATAGTCGTAAACGGCATCGATGGGGGCCTGGATAAAGCGTTCCTGACTGATCCGCTCCAAGCGGATCGACTGCTCGACAGCGCGCATGGCACACCTCCTGTGTGGCGGGGCTTAACACTTGGAACTGTCAGAATAGTCCCACTCCCGCGCATTGCACGGGAGTGTCTCAATCATTTATCAGCGCACCTTGAATCGACCCATTAACGCGATCACCCGGCCGTTGGCATCCAGCAGGCTTTGCGTATTGGTTTCGGTGGCGTGGCCGCTTTGCACCAGCTCGTCGACCATATGTCGGATCTGCACCATGCTGCGGTTGATCTCCTCGGTCACCGCGCTTTGCTGTTCGGCGGCCGTGGCGATCTGGGTGCTGAGGTTGTTGATATGGCTGACCGAGCCGGCCATTTCGTCCAGGCCGGTGTTGACCCGTGCCGTGGCATCCGCCGCCGATTGGCAGCTGGCCTGGGTGTTTTCCATGGCCGCCACTGACGAACTCACGCCAGTGGTCAGGCGCGCGAGCATCTCATTGATCTGCGAGGTGCTGGCCTGGGTGCGCGCGGCGAGGGCGCGGACTTCATCGGCAACCACCGCAAACCCGCGACCTTGCTCGCCGGCCCGCGCCGCTTCAATGGCGGCGTTGAGGGCCAGCAGGTTGGTCTGGCCGGCAATCGCGCCGATAACACCGAGGGTTTCGGTGATGCGCGCGGCGTCCTGGCGCATGTTTTCCACGGTGTGGGTGGCGCTGGCGACTTCGCCGATCAACGCGCTGACGCTGCTCGATGCTTCGCCCACCACCACGCGGGAACGGTCAGCGTGCTCGTTGGCGCGCTGGGTGAACGAGGCGGTTTCCGCCGCATTCTGCGCAACCGTGTCGGCGGTAGAGNNGCGCCCAATTCGTCTTCGGCGCGGATGGTGATGCGTCGCGTCAGGTCGGCGTCGCCGGCCGAGAGTGCGTCGATATTGGTTTTCAGCGACTTCATGCGCTGCACCAGTTGGCGAATCGCGTACACCGCCAGCAGTACCAGCAGCAACACCATGGGGATTTGCAGCAAGGCCAGGCTGCCGAGCACGTCGTCACGCTGGGCGGTGATCAACGAGGTGGGCAGGGCGGTGGCGAGGAACCACGGCGTGCCTTCGATCGGGCGCATGTAGAAGGTGCTGGCCACGCCCTGGTTGTCGAACTCGCTGCGCTGCAGGCCCTGGTCGCGGTGGGCGAGGGCTTTGCTGACCTGGGTGGCAAACGCCGAGGTGCCGGCCAGTTCGCTGATGTTCTTCAACACCACCGGGCTGCTCAAACGTGTGCTGTTGCTGATGATCTTGCCGTCGCCTTCGACGATCAGCATTTGCCCGCCGATGTCTTTTTCCTTGCTGGCCACCAGCTCGTTGAAGAAGCCCAGGGTCACGTCGATAGTGGCCACGCCGTAGGCGGCGCCGTCGCGCTGGATCGCCATGGCGCAGTTGGTGCGCGGCTCCTGGCTGGCATCGTCCTTGTAGGCCGCGGCCCAGGCGCATTGCCCGCGCGGCGAGGCAAGGCCGCCCTTGTACCAGCTCTGGTCGTAGTAGTTGGGCGCGGGGTCGCTGTTCCAGAANNTTATTGCGCCCCGGCGTGCGCTGGTTCGGCAGGGGCCAGATGCCGCCGCCAAAGACTTTCAGCTCGCCATACTGATCCACCAGGCCGGGCAAGACCTTGTCGATGGCATCGCTGTCGAGCAGGGGAATGGTTTGGGTAATGCTGCGTTGCTGGGCCTGAACCTTGTTCAATTCGCCCTGGATCCTTTCGGCCACTTCGGCGACGCGGTTGAGCACTACCTGTTCTTCGGTATGGCGCAACGTGGGCGCGACCATTTGGCCGATACCAACGACGGTCAACACCATCAGCACCAGGACGAACAGCACCAGAAACAGGGTATAGCGGGCTTGGATGGAGCGCAGTGGGGGCATGGGGTCGTCCTTACGAAGCGTTTATTATTCACGCGGCTTTGTTAGAGCTTCGTCGGGCTATCGGCTTGGTCTGTAGGAGCTTTAGGTACCATGGTGCAAGAAAATGGCGGCGCCGCTGAACGGCGCCCCCCCTTGTCAGATATCCAGCATCGCCATCACTTCCTTGGGGTAACGCAACCCGGCGGTGGCCTCGGCGGGAAAGATTGCTTCCAGTGCCGCCCGCTCGCTCGCGCTGAGGCTGACCGACAGCGCCGCGACGTTCTCTTCCAGGTACTTGCGCTGCTTGGTCCCGGGGATCGGGATGATGTAGTCGCCCTGGGCCAACACCCACGCCAGCGCCAGTTGGCCGGCGGTCACGCCCTTGTCGGCAGCGAGGCGCTGCACTTGCTCCACCAGTTGCAGGTTTTTCGCGAAGTTTTCGCCCTGGAAGCGTGGGCTGAAACGGCGGTAGTCATCGGCGCCGAAATCCTCAGGACTTTGCAGCGCACCGGTGAGGAAGCCGCGCCCCAACGGGCTGTAGGGCACAAACGCGATGCCCAGCCGTTGGCAGGTGGCGAGGCAGCCGTTGCTTTCCTGGTCGCGGCTCCACAGCGAATATTCGCTTTGCAGGGCGCTGATGGGATGCACCTTGTGCGCCCGTTCCAGGGTGGCGGCGGAGGCTTCGCTGAGGCCCAGGTAACGCACCTTGCCTTGCTTGACCAGCTCGGCCATGGCGCCGACGGTTTCTTCGATGGCCACGTTCGGGTCAATGCGGTGCTGGTAGTACAAATCCAGGGTGTCGATTCCAAGGCGCTGGAGGGTGCCGTCGATGGCGTTGCGAATGTACTCCGGGCGCCCGTTCACGCCGCGCAGGGCCGGGTTGGCGGGGTCGCGCACGATGCCGAATTTACTCGCCAGGAACACCTGGTCACGCTTGCCGGCGATGGCCTTGCCGATCAGTTGCTCATTGGTGTGGGGGCCGTACATGTCGGCAGTGTCGAGAAAGTTCACGCCCAACTCCAGGGCGCGGTGCAGGGTAGCCACGGCCTCGGTGGTGTCGGTGCCCGGGGTGTAGAAATCGGTCATGCCCATGCAGCCGAGGCCGATGGCGGAAACCTGCGGGCCNNCCTCGACAAAAGCGCGATAAACCGGCTAAAAGTGCTTTCACTATTCGTAATATCTAAATAATCCATGAGGAGCCGGCCCTTGGACCGTTTCAACGCCATGCGTGTGTTTACCCGGATCGTCGAGTTGGGCGGGTTTGCCAAGGCGGCCGACAGCCTGCAACTGCCACGCGCGTCGGTGACTGTAGTGATCAAACAACTGGAAGCACACCTGGGTGTGCAGTTGTTGCAGCGCACCACGCGCCAGGTCAGTCCTACCCTGGATGGCGCCGCGTACTACCAGCGCTGCGTGCAGTTGCTCACGGACCTGGAGGAAACCGAGGCAGTATTTTCGACCCAGCGCCAGAACCCGCGCGGCACGTTGAGCATTGATATGCCGGCGGGCATCGGGCGTTACCTGGTGATTCCAGCCTTGCCGGCGTTCACCGCGCGTTACCCGCACATCCAGCTGGAAATCGGCCTCAACGACCGCCCGGTCGACCTCATTCGCGAAGGTGTGGATTGCGTGCTGCGCGGCGGCCTGGCGCTCGACGAATCACTGGTGGCGCGGCCGCTGGTGATGATGGANNCTTGGCCAGCCACCAGATGGTCGAGTATGTGTCGAGCACCAGCGGTAAACGCTTCGGCCTGGAATTTGAACTGAGCAACGAGCTGCGCACGATCAACCTGCCCAAAGTGGTAGCGGTCAACAGTGCCGACGGCTACTTCTGTGCCTGCGAGGCCGGCTACGGGCTGATCCAGGCGCCGTACTACCACGCGATGGCCAGATTGGCTCAGGGCACGCTGGTGGAAGTGCTGCCCCAAATGGCCGTACCGAAAATGGCCCTGACCGCGCTGTATCCGCCGCATCGCCAGTTGTCGCAAAGGGTGCGGGTGTTTGTGGATTGGCTGGTCGAGCTGTGCGCCCAACCCGGCACCGGGCTGCAACGCTAGCCCTGCGCCTTGCGATACGCCCCCGGTTGCTGCCCGGTCACCTTGTGAAACGCGCGGGTAAACGCCGCCACCGATTGATAGCCCACCGCCAGCGCCACGTCCGCCACGGTTTGGTCTTCCTTGAACAACTGGCAGGCGTGGCGCATACGCATCATCAACAACACTTGCCCTGGCGACTGCCCGCACAGTTCATTGAAGCGCTTGAAAAACGCCGAGCGCGACAGCCCGGTGCAGGCCGCCATGCTTTCCAGGGTCCAGGCCTCGGCCGGGTGGGCGATCAATTGTTCCAGCAGATTGGCAAACGCCGGTTGCCGACCCAGCGCGGCCAGGCCGCCGAGCTCGGTGTTATCCAGCACCTGCTGGCGCAATACATACAGAAACAGCAGGTGGCACAGTCGTTCCAGCAGGGCCGAAGAGGGCGCCGGCGTGCGCTCGCATTCCTGCAGGATCAGCTCGAACAGNNAGGGTATCGACAATCATCGCCGACAGGCCGGACTGGAAGTGAAAGAACCCGCAGACCAGCCCCACGCCGTCATTGGCGCTGCTGTCGAGGGGCAGCATTGGACGACGCGGGCATTCCTGCGCGCCGGCTGCCGTGGCTGCGCCGGACAGGCGATATTCAAGGTCACGCAACAGGAATACCGCGTCGCCTTCATTCAGCTGCACGGGCGTCGGTTCGCCGTCGATATGCAGCCAGCACTGGCCTTGCACAATCAGGTGGAAACTTGCGCGGGCCAGGCCGTGGGTGCTGGCGTGCCAGTCACCGCAGTAGCGGCCGACATGAAACAGGCTGGTGTTGAGTTCGAGGCTGTCTAATAACCAATCGACAAGTGCACTGGACGAATTCATCTAATGGAAAGACTCAAGAGCAAGTAATCGCTACTTTAGACTATTGAGGGGTTTTTTTATAACCAACAGACTGAGTACACGAACTCATGAGGAAATCCTGACATGTCCCGTGTACCGCTGCTCACCCCCGAAACCGCGCCGGATGCCGCCAAACCCTTGCTGGAAAACGCGCTGAAAGCCTCGGGTTTCATCCCTAACCTACTCGCCGTGCTGGCCAATGCGCCTGCCGCGCTGGAAACCTACATCACCGTGTCCGGCCTGAATGCCAAGGCCGAGCTGAGCCTGGCCGACCGCGAAGTGGTACAGCTGATTGCCGCCACCACCCACGGTTGCGATTTCTGTGTCGCTGGCCACACCGCCGTGGCGCGTAACAAGGCCAAGTTGCCCGAAGACGTCATCGACGCACTGCGCCAGCGCGGCGAATTGCCCAACGCCCGCTATGAGACACTCGCCGCGTTCACCCGTGAAGTGATCGCCACTCGCGGTGATGTCAGCGACGCAGGCTACGACGCGTTCCGCGCCGCCGGTTACTCCGAAGGCCACGCGTTGGAAGTTATATTGGGCGTCAGCCTGGCCACCCTGTGTAACTTCGCTAACGTGTTTGCCCGTACTCCGCTGAACCCGGAACTGGCGCAATACCGTTGGGAAAAACCGGCAAGCTGAATCGGCGTTGGTCCCTCTGCTGTAACAAGGAGAAACATGAATGCTTGACCCACTCTTGAGCCGTTGGCTCGATGTTCAAGCGCAGGCCCTGGACGTGGGCAGTTGCGATCCACAGGAAGTGCTGCCACGGCTGGCAGAAGCCAATGTATTGCGTATCGGNNTCGTTTATCGAGTATTTGCTGCAAAGCCCGAATGAGCGGCTGCGCGAGCAACTGTTGCCGGACCTGCTCAGCGGCAAGCTGGCCGGGGCGACCGGGTTGTCGAATGCGATGAAGTTTTTGTCGGGCATCGAGACGCTGCAAATCAGCGCCGAGCCCAACGACCACGGCTGGACCCTCAACGGCAAGCTGCATTGGGTCACCAACCTGCGCAAGAACGGCTTTGTCGCCGCCGCGGCCATCGAGCATGCGGGCGGTGGCGCGCCGTTTATCCTGGCGATTCCGGATTCGGTGGCCGGCCTGCAACGTTCGCGGGACCTGGAGTTGCTGGGGCTGCAATCGAGCAACACCGCCGCGTTGGGCCTGGAAGGCGTGGAGTTGAGCCGCGACTGGTTGCTGCATGAGGATGCGCGCAAGTTTCTGCCGGCGGTACGCCCGGCGTTCCTGGGGTTGCAGTGCGGTATGTCGATTGGTTTGGCCCGTCGCTCGCTGGCGGAAGTCGCCCACCATTTGGGCGCCAGCCGCACCGTGTTGCGCGACGAATTGGAAGCGTTGCGCGTGACCCTCGATCATCTGGTCACCGAACTGAAGAACGGCCTGCTGGCCGGTCGTTTCGCTGCCGAGCCGGTGCCGTTGTTCAAACTGCGCATCGCCCTCGCGGAAACCGCCGCCAGCGCCGTGCAACTGGAGTTGCAGGCCAGTGGCGGCAAGGCTTATCTCACGGCCCACGGCAGCGGGTTTGCGCGCCGCTGGCGGGAGTCGGCGTTTGTGCCGATCGTGACCCCCAGCCTGGTGCAACTGCGCACCGAGTTACAGCGCCAGGCCAACCTATGACTCAGGCCGTATTAAGCGCCCAGGGGATTTGCCTGGGGTATGCGAGTGGCCCGGTGTTACAGGGTTTTGACCTGCAGTTGCAGCCCGGTGAAGTGGTGTCGATCCTCGGCCCCAGTGGCGTCGGCAAGTCCAGCCTGTTGCGTGTGCTCGCCGGGTTGCAGGCACCTCAGGGCGGCAGTGTGCAGGTATTGGGCGAACCGTTGAATGGCCCGCACCCACGGGTGGCCGTGGCGTTTCAAGACCCGAGCCTGTTGCCCTGGCTGAGCCTGGAAAAAAACGTTGCCTTCGGCCTGGATTTCGCCCGTCAGCCGCACTTGAGTGCCGATGAGCGCCGCCAGCGCGTCGACCACGCCATTGCTGCGGTTGGCCTGGAACATGCGCGTGTGCAGTTTCCGGCGCAGTTGTCTGGCGGCATGGCCCAGCGCACCGCGTTGGCCCGCTGCCTGGCGCGCCAGCCTCAGGTGTTGTTGCTGGATGAACCCTTTGGTGCGCTGGACGAAGTGACCCGCGCCGACATGCAGCACCTGTTGCTCAAGGTCAACCGCGAGCAGGGCTCGGCGGCGGTGTTGATCACCCATGACATCGACGAAGCGCTGCTGCTGTCCGATCGCATCCTGCTGTTGGGCAACCGCCCGGCGCGGACCTTGGGCGAATGGCACATCGACCTGCCGCAACCGCGCGACGAACAGGTGGAAGCCATCGGCGCGCTGCGCATCGAGATTCTTAAAACCTTACGGCAGGCGAGCCGCCCTCAACCCAACCCTTTAGACCTGCCGGAGCCCAGCCATGTGCATGGATGACCTGACCCACTCGCGCCGTGATTTTCTCAAACTGTCCGCCGTACTCAGCGCAGCCGGCGCCTTGCCGCTGCTGAGCAGCTTGCAGGCGCGGGCCGCCAGCGAACCGGACGCGCCGGTACGCATCGGCTACTTGCCGATCACCGACGCCACGCCGTTGCTGGTGGCGCATAACAATGGCCTGTTCGAAGCCGAAGGCATCAAGGCCGAACGCCCGGTGCTGCTGCGCAGCTGGGCCCAGGTAATCGAGGCGTTTATCTCGGGTCAGGTCAACGTGATTCACCTGCTGTCGCCGATGACGGTGTGGGCGCGTTATGGCAGCCAGGTGCCGGCCAAGGTGGTGGCGTGGAACCACGTCGGCGGCTCTGGCCTGACCGTGGCCCCGGGGATTACCGATGTGAAGCAACTGGGCGGCAAGTCGGTGGCGATTCCGTTCTGGTATTCGATCCATAACGTGGTGGTGCAGCAGCTGTTCCGCGACAACGGCCTGACGCCGGTGGCGCGTGCGGCGGGCAGTGCGATTGCGGCCAATGAGGTCAACCTGATCGTGTTGCCGCCCTCGGACATGCCGCCGGCCCTGGCCAGCCAGCGCATCGACGGCTATATCGTCGCCGAGCCGTTCAATGCCCTGGCGGAGAACCTCAAGGTCGGCCGTGTGCAGCGCTTTACCGGCGACGTGTGGCGCAACCATGCGTGCTGCGTGGTGTTCATGCATGAACACGACCTGACCAACCGCCCGGAGTGGTCGCAGAAGGTAGTGAACGCCATCGTCAAGGCCCAGGTCTGGACCCGCGACAACCGCGAAGAGGCGGTGAAGCTGCTGTCCAAGGACGGCCCCAACCGCTACACCCCGCATGCCGAACCGGTGTTGAGCAAAGTCCTCGCGCCAGCCGCGGGCGACCGCGCCGCCTACCTGGCCGATGGCGCGATCCAGCATGCCAATTGGGACGAGCACCGCATCGACTTCCAGCCGTACCCATTCCCCAGCTACACCGAGGAACTGGTGCGTCGCCTCAAAGACACGCTGATCGAGGGCGACAAGAAATTCCTCGCCGACCTCGACCCGGCCTTCGTGGCCAAGGACCTGGTGGACGACCGCTTTGTGCGCAACGCCATCGAGGCCGTGGGCGGGATGAAAACCTTCGGCTTGCCCGACGGCTTTGAGCGGACCGAGGAGATTGGCGTTTGAATAACCGCAGACTCCCGGGCTGGTTGCTTGGGTTGAGTGGCTTGGCCGGCTTGCTGTTGCTCTGGTGGCTGGGGGTGAAAGTGTTTGGCGTGGCGGGCGGTTTGTCGGCGCGGTTTTCGCTTGAGGCTACCTTCGCCAGCCTGTGGGAATTGCTTGGGCGCGGTGAGCTGTATGTGCATATCGCCGTGAGCCTCAAGCGCATCTTCGTCGGGCTGTTCCTGGCGTTGTTGGTGGGTGTGCCGCTGGGGCTGCTGGTGGGCAGTTCGCGCAACCTGGAGGCGGCGACCACGCCGGCGTTCCAGTTTTTGCGGATGATCTCGCCGCTGTCCTGGATGCCCATCGTGGTGATGCTGATGGGGGTAGGGGACCAGCCGATCTACTTCCTGCTGGCGTTTGCGGCGGTGTGGCCGATCATGCTCAACACCGCGGCCGGCGTGCGTCAGCTCGACCCGCGCTGGCTGCAGTTGAGTCAGAGCCTGAGTGCTACGCGCTGGGAGACGTTGCGGCGGGTGATCATCCCCGGGGTGGTCGGCCACGTGTTGACCGGCGTGCGCCTGGCCATCGGCATTTTGTGGATCGTGCTGGTGCCGTGCGAGATGCTCGGGGTCAGCGCCGGGCTTGGGTATTACATCCTCGACACCCGTGACCGGCTGGCCTATTCGGAGCTGATGGCGATGGTGGTGCTGATCGGCTTGCTGGGCTTTGCCCTGGATGCGTTTGCGCGCTGGTTGCATCAGCGCTGGGTGCATGCCGGCTGATTGACCTGCCAAAGTGGGCCGGCGCCTGTAATATGTGCGCCTGTCGACCACGCAGTGGCTACATTTTTCAGCTTCAGGAACCCGTCATGACCCAAAAGCAACGTTTGAAATACTCGATTCTGATCGCCCTGGCCGTTCTGGCGACGATGTTTGGCCTGTCCTACCTGCAGAACATCGGGGCTATCAGTGAGAAGACGTTCCAGACCATCGCCATTGCCGTCGCAGTGGTTGTGGTGGTGATCAACGGCATCATGCGTCGCAAGGTCAAGCTCTAAGCTCAGGCCTTGCCTTCGAGTACCTTCGCAGCCTCTTCATGGAGGCTGTAGCTTTTATCCGCGTTGAGGGTGATGACGCCCTCGCTGCACAGGCGCTTGAGCACCTCGCGCACACTCAGGAACGACAGCGGTATGCCCAGCTCGAGCAAATGGCTGTGCACGCCGCGAACCCCGAGGGTGCGCTGGTTGTCGGCGGCCGTGAGCAGGGCGTCGATGACCTTCAGCCGAATCAGGCTGGTGCGCAAGCCAAAACACTTGAGCAAATGCCGAATACGCTGGTTGCCTTGCTGTTCCGGCGCTTTGCCGAACGTTTGTGCGCCGCTGCCGAAACTGGCATCGGCGGCCGGTGAATGTCCATCCGTGGGCACTTGCGGGTTGTACATGCAAAAAACTCCTTATCAGAGCCTGATCAGGAAAATGAGCGCTCTTAGTTAATAAGACGAACGAGCGAGCAAAATCATGAAGTTTTCGATGTAGAAATTTCGTCAGTATCGGTTTTGTCACATCTGTGCTGCCCTGAATAAACATTTACCCAGGCTAAATTTTTTCCGGTTTTTTGCGTCTTTACGGTGGGGTAGCTGCCCCAGGTGAGGGTGTTCAATTTGACTGTGGAGTCTGCGTGATTATTTCCAACGGGTTGTCCAGGGTATGCGTGGCGGGATTGTTGCTGGGGTTGAGCCTGGCCGCTTCGGCGCGGGAGCAGGTGACGCAGGCGTCGGCGGATATCCGTCGGACCAGTTTCGGCGTGCCGCATATTCGCGCCAATGATGAGCGCGGCCTGGGTTTGGGCATCGGTTACGCGTACGCCCAGGACAACCTGTGCCTGCTGGCCAATGAAGTGGTGACGGTGAATGGCGAACGCGCCAGATTTTTCGGCCCCGACCAGTCGACGTTGGAAGAACGCAATAACCTGGCCAGTGACATTTTCTTCACCTGGCTGAATACCCCCGACGCCGTGGCCGCATTCTGGAAAACCCAAAGCCCCGAGATCCAGCAGCGCATCGAAGGCTATGTGGCCGGCTACAACCGCTACCTGAAAGAGCAGGGCGCTCCGGCCCAGTGCCAGGCCACCTGGGTAAGGCCGCTGGTGAAAGAAGACCTGGTCAAACTCACCCGCAGGCTGTTGGTGGAGGGCGGTGTCGGCCAGTTCGCCGAAGCCCTGGTGGGTGCAACGCCGCCACAGGCCACCGCGAGTGTGCAGCCCAACGCCCGGGCCTTTGCCCTGGCCGCCGCCAACCAACAGCGCTTCAGCCTCGATCGTGGCAGCAACGCGGTGGCGGTGGGGCGTGATCGCTCGTTCAACGGGCGTGGCATGCTGTTGGCCAACCCGCATTTCCCGTGGGTGGGCGGCATGCGTTTTTATGAGATGCACCTGACCATCCCCGGCCAGCTGGACGTGATGGGCGCCGCGTTACCGGGCCTGCCGGTGGTCAATATCGGCTTCAACCAGCATGTGGCCTGGACCCATACGGTCGACACGTCCAAGCACTTCACCCTGTACCGCCTGACGCTGGACCCCAAGGATTCCACGCGCTACATGCTCGACGGCAAGTCCATTGCCATGGATAAAACCTCGGTGACCGTGCAGGTCAAGCAAGCTGACGGCAGCACCCAGCCCGTGACCCATCCGGTGTACAGCTCGCAATTCGGCCCCGTGGTGCAATGGCCCGGCAAGCTGGATTGGGACAGTCACTACGCCTTCAGCCTGCGCGACGCCAACCTCGGCAACGACCGCGTGTTGCAACAATGGTATGCAATGAACCGCGCCGGCAGCCTCAAGGAGCTGCAAACCTCGGTGCACACCCTGCAAGGCATCCCGTGGGTCAACACCCTGGCCGCCGACGACCAGGGCCAGAGCCTGTACATGAACCTGTCGGTGGTGCCCAACGTGAGCGCGGCCAAACTGGCGCAATGCAGCGACCCGCGCGCCGGCCTGCAAATGATCATGCTCGACGGCGCCCACAGCGCCTGCGCCTGGGACATCGACCCGCGTGCGGCCCAGCCCGGCATCTTCGCGGCCGACCAGTTGCCGCAACTGCAGCGCAGCGACTACGTGCAGCACTCCAACGACTCGGCCTGGCTGGCCAACCCCAAGGCGCCGCTGGTGGGCTTCTCGCCAGTGATCAGCCAGGACCACATCGGCCTCGGCCCCCGCGCGCGCTTCGCCGTGCAGCGCCTGCAATCCCTGGAAAAACAACCGATCAGCGTCGCCGACCTGCAAAACATGGTGATGGACAACGAGGTGTACCTCGCCGGCCTGGTCATGCCCGACCTGCTGGACTTCTGCGCCAACCACCTCGGCACCGACGCCAGCGCCCTGCAGCCGCTGTGCACCAGCCTGAAAAACTGGGACCGGCACGCCAACCTGAACAGCGGTGTGGGCCTGGTGCACTTCATCAACCTGGTCGAACACCTGCAGCAAATCCCCGACGCCTGGCGCGTCGCCTTCGACCCGACCCAGCCGCTGACCACGCCACGCGGNNGACAGCCAATGGGGCGCCGTTCAAGTCTCCGGCCAAACCCCGATCCACGGCGGCCCGCAGGCACTGGGGATCTACAACGCCATGCAAACCGTGCCCCGCGCCGACGGCAAGCGCGAAGTGGTCAGCGGCACCAGCTACCTGCAAATCGTCAGCTTCGACGACAAGGGCCCCCAGGCCCTGGGCGTGCTCGCGTTCTCCGAGTCCAGCAACCCCACCTCCCCATACGCCAAGGACCAAACCCAAGCCTTCTCCGAGAAAAAACTGCGCCCACTGCCGTTTACCGAAGCCCAGATCAAGGCTGACCCGCACTACCAGCAACAGCGCATCAAGGAGTAGGGCACGCACGCAACCCCTTGATGCCAATGCGAAATATTTTTGAAATCAAGGGGTTGCAGGTAAAAGCAAATGAGTACATAATGGCGCCCATCGAACGCAACGAAGCATTAAAAACTTCAATGTATTCAATGAGTTAGAGTAGAGGCAGGGTTCTATAGCCCACTCAAGTTTTTATGCGGTGAGTGTCAGCAGTTTAGACATTGATCGTTTGAGGCCGAGTAGCAAAATGGTTATGCAGCGGATTGCAAATCCGCCTACGCCGGTTCGATTCCGACCTCGGCCTCCACTCTTGAAAACCCCGTAGATTAACGTCTACGGGGTTTTTTATTGGCTGCTGTTTATGAACTGCAGGGCTGAGCTACGTCCGAGTGGCTAAACATGCCTCTGCTATTTGTCTCAGCGCTCTGAACTGTCGGTTTCCCGACTGTTTTCGTTTTTAAGACTCTTCGCAGCGATTTCTACACCGCTTCATGCCGGATGATGCGTTGCTGCTTTACTTCGTCGGAGTACGCCTCAAGCTTCTGTTGCTG
>CXWL01014759.1_pt1 | contig 14568 bp, 12 predicted proteins | sample 590931 | NCBI WGS metagenome assembly CXWL01 (sample SAMEA3498368, study PRJEB10139) | groundwater metagenome | biome: water well; material: biofilm material | place: Germany | collected 2015-04-27 | reverse complement strand
GAGGCCTTTCACGCGGATACGCGACTCACTTCACCCGTAGCCCATCGGTGGATCGAGGCTAAGAGCTCGTCCGCGATCGCCTCGTTGCGACGCTCGAGACGATCCACCTCGCGATCGAGTGCGTCGCGTTCGTCGACGAGCTCAGTCAGGTTTGCGCTCAGCTGCCCGACCTGCTGCTCGGTGCTTTCGTAGGCTGCTGCCAGCTCGCCCGAGGTCTCGGCGGCACGGTCGAGTGCGCTGTCGCGATCCCCCGAGATAGCTGCGAGCTCGCCGTTTGCGTCGTCGAGCGCAGTCGCTGCCTGCAGGAGATCGAGACGGAGTTGGTCGCGTTCGTCGGAGAGGTTCGAGATCCGGGTTCCGAAGGCGAGCAACAAGCCCGCCAAGCTGATGGCAGCCAGAGTTGATCCGGTCGCCAACCATGTCGATGTCCCGCGCTGCTGTGCCACCGTCGTACCTATCCTCGTGTCCGCCCGTGAGTCGATCCGCGTTGGTCGACCGAGCGATCGTGGCGAACGCTCGGCGGGGTTCGACAGACCGTGGCGGACATGTCGCCAACGACATGCCCGGAACGATCTTGGAGGTTCGCCGTGTCATTGGGAACATGTATGGGCCGGCCCGTTTGGGCGCCTTCGACAGTGTGAGCCACCGCTACCATCGCCCGAACGGGGTGCGATGGGAGACAGGCTGCGAGGCCGAGACGACGGGAGCCGGACGACCATGAGCGACACTCCGCAAGGCCCAGGCTGGTGGCAGCCATCAGACGGAAAGTTCTACGCGCCGGAGCGGCAAACCCGGCGCCCGTTCCCCCTGCGCCGATCCCCGCTCCACCGACCTGTCCTGTGCCATCCGGCGGTCCTCACGCTGGTGGCCGTGGTCGCCCTGTCGAGCGCTCTGGCCGGGGGTGCGGCCCAAGGCGGGAAAGTAGTCGTCCTTCTTGTCGCCATCCCGGTTGTGTACATCGTGTGCCTGACTCTCGCCAGGATGTACTCCGAGCTCGTCGCGGCGCTGTTCCGGATCGCCGACGACCTTCGGGCAATCCGGCGCGGCAAGGGGTACTGACCCCGAGCGAGGCGTCGATCGCTCGGCGGGCAGAGCGCAATGCGGCCCGCCTCCGGCCGAGAAGTACAGTTCGCGAGTCGAAGGAGGTGGGGTGGATGTCGGTGTTGCCGGTGGTGTCGGGTTACCGGGTGATCGAGGTGCTCGGCCGTGGTGGGTTCGCGGTGGTGTATCGGGCTGAGCAGTTGAGCCTTCACCGGGAGGTGGCGTTGAAGGTGTTGTCGGTGCTCGATCTTGGTGAGGACGAGATCGTCAGGTTCGAGCGCGAGTGCGAGGCGCTGGCGAAGCTGGATTGGCATCCGAACGTGTTGCGGATCCTTGATGCGGGTTTGGATGATGAGCGTCGACCGTATCTGTCGATGGAGTTGATGGAGCATGGTTCGGTCGAGTCGCAGTTTGCTGGCCGTCCGATGCCCCACGACGAGGTGATTCGCCTGGGCACGGAGATATCGAGCGCCCTTGCGGTTGCTCACGAGATCGGCATTCTGCATCGGGACGTGAAGCCGGCGAACATTCTTATCGATCGGTCGGTCCGGTTCCGTCTGGCAGATTTCGGGATCGCGTCGATCGTGGGTGCGACTCGTAGCAGTGGTGTCGGGGGGATGGCGGGAACGATTGGGTTCATGGCGCCGGAGATCATTCTCGGGCAGAAGGCTGTGCCGGCGTCTGATGTCTATTCTCTTGCGGCCACCATGCATTCGCTCGTCACTGGTAGAGCGCCGTTTTCGAAGGTGACCGATGAGTCGGTGGCGGCTTCGATCGCTCGCATTCTCCATGAGCCGCACCCGAACCTTCGCGATCGTGGTGTGCCGGATTCGTTGGCTGCCGTGATCGATCGGGCGATGGCGAAGGATCCTGCGGACAGGTATGCGAACGCCGACGAGCTCAGTCGGGCGCTTGCCGCGACAACGGTCGACGACGATCGCACGGTCAGGCGGGGTGCGCTGATCGTGCCGCCCACGTCCGGGGACAACCACGACGAGACGATTCGACGAGACAGGGTCGCCTCGACTCCGCCGATCACCGCCGTGCCCGCGGCGGCTGCGTTTGGGGCGACCATCGAGATGGCCGAGTTCGACGATCATGCGACGATCATTCGGGCTGCCGTCGGCCTCGTCGTCGTTCCGGAAGGCCCTCGTGATCGCACGCCGATGGTGCTCGTCGCCGCCGCGTTGGTCGTGTTGCTCCTCGGTGTGACAGGGGTGGCCGTCGCGCTGCGGTCATCGGGTTCGGACAAGGCGGTCACAGCAGCAGCCCCATCCACGGCCGCGGCTCTCGACGCGACCGTTCCGCCAGCCGCTGATCAATCTGTTGATGTGGCGTCAACGACGCCCGGCACCGCTGTCGAGGCTTCGACCGCCACTCCTTCTGGCACCGGCGAGGTGGCACCGACGACCATCGTCGAAACCGGAGTGACCACGACCGTTGGGGTGATTCAACCGGTGGTTCCGACGACAATGTCTCCGAGTAGGCCTCAGGCTCCAACGACGACGCTCATCGTGGCCTCTCAACCGGCCCCGCCGAGCGGCGGCGCACCCCCGGTGGTCACTGCGCCCCCGGTGACGACGGCACCCGCCGCTGTCACCACGGCACCCGCTCCGGTGACCACGCCGGCACCGACAACGACGACACCGCCCCCGGTGACCACCGCACCCCCGGTCACGACCTCACCTCCGGCGGCGGCGCCGACGATCAATGGGTTCTCACAGTCTGCGTCGCCAACGCCGGGCCAATATCAAATCCACATGTCGGTGTCGCCGAACACCTGCGTGACGGTGACATGGTCGATCCCGTCTCTCGGCAGGTCGCTCACCAATTCGGCACCCCCCGGCTGCTGGCCGAGCATGTACTTCGACACGGGGTGGAATTCGAACGAGCTCAATCTGCCGCCGAGTGGTAGCTACTCAGGCTCGGTCACCATCGTCAGCCAGGCCACGGGCCTGCGGGCATCCGGCAACTTCACGCTGGTCGTGCCGTGATCGTGCCATGGTCGGCGCGATCCCGCTCCGATGCAACCGGCCGATGATCGGTTCGGCACCCGCTTGGGTCGGGGTCAACGCCTGGGGTGACGGGACTCTCAAGCCCTGGCACGGTTGGCTCCCGGCGCTGTGATGCCCGGTCGCCAACGGATCGTGTGGTGGATGGTGCAGGCCGTGGTCTACGTCGCGTCGCTACAAGTGGCTGGCAAGGGGGTGTTTTGGCTGTTCCGTGTGACCGGCCACTGGGACGACGAGGGAGCCGACATCGCGATCTACCCCGGTCTGATCTCGATCGTCGTCGGTTGTGCGCTCGGATGGTCCGTGAACCGAGGTTTGCGGCGCCTCGTAGTCGCACGCCTCAAATCGGATGCGGGGGCGGATCGTCCCGCCGATTGAAGAAGTGGAGTGGAGTTCCCCTCGGATCGTGGGGGGTTCGGTTCCAGGGTTGCAGGGGTCACGTCGTTGTTGTCGATCTCGACCCTCACGCCGACATGGAGGTCGCCGGAGCAGCCTGCGCGATCGCCCGTCGCCTGCTGGTCGGGCCGAGGCCCAAGGTTGGGCGCGCAGTTGGTCCAAGCCACTGGCGTCAGCGTCACCGGGAGATCGGGGGGTGCTCGGCTAGGCTCGGCGGGCCGTGTTCCTGAAGTCGCTCACCCTCAAAGGATTCAAGTCGTTCGCCGATGCGACGACGATGCAGCTCGAGCCGGGCGTGACCGTGGTGGTCGGTCCCAACGGTTCCGGCAAGTCGAACGTGGTCGACGCGATCGCCTGGGTGCTCGGCGCCCAGGCGCCGAGTTCGGTCCGCAGCCAGAAGATGGACGACGTCATCTTCGCAGGCACCGCCAAACGGCCGGCGCTCGGCCGCGCCGAGGTCATCCTCGCCCTCGACAACTCGTCTGGCATCTTGCCGATCGAGTTCACCGAGGTCGCCATCTCGCGCACGTTGTTCCGCACCGGCGAGAGCGAATACGCCATCAACGGGGCGAGCTGTCGGCTGCTCGACGTGCAGGAGCTGCTGAGCGACGCCGGTGTCGGCCGCCAGCAGCACGTGATCGTCAGCCAGGGTCAGATCGATGCGGTACTCAACGCCCGACCCGAAGACCGCCGGGCGATCATCGAAGAAGCCGCCGGGGTGCTCAAGTACCGGCGCCGCAAGGAGAAGTCGGAGCGTCGCCTCGACGCCACCGAGGCGAGCTTGCTGCGCGTGCAGGACCTGCTCCGTGAAGTGCGCCGGCAGCTGCGCCCGCTCGAACGTCAAGCCGAGGCGGCGCGCCGGCACGGCGATCTGGTGGCCGAGCTATCGGCGCTCAAGCTCTTCCTCTCCGGACGCGAGATCGCGTCGCTGCGGGCTCGACTGACCGCGCTCGCCGTCGACAAGGCGCAGATCGATGTAGCCGAGAAGGCCCTCCGCAGCGAGCTCGCCCAACTCGACACCGCCGTGCTTGCTGCCGAAGCCGAGCTCACCGCTCGTGGCGACACCGACCTTGGCGACGAGATGGTGCGCGTCGAGCACCTTCGTGAGCGCGCCCGTGGTCTTCACGCAGTCATGGTCGAGAGGCGTCGCTCGCTCGAACGTGACCATGGCCAGCTCATGGACGGTGGTGTGGTGGCCAACCTCGAGGCCGACGCGGCGCGGGTGCGCGACGAGCTCGACCAGGTTGCGGTCGACCTCGGTTCGATCGGTCCCGACGCTGAGGCGCTCGCCGCCGAGCAGGAGGTGTTCGCCGACGAACGGCGATCGGCCATGGCCGCGATCGACGAGATCGGATCGTCGAGCTCTGCTGCGAGTGCTGCCGCCGAGTCACGCGGCGAGCTGCGCTCGGTTCAGAACGGCCTCGGGCGGGCCGAGGCCGAAGCCCGTCGCATCCAGAGCCGCGTCGACGCGCTCCGCGACAAGGTCGCCCGGGTCGACGGCGAGATCGATCGTCTGAAGGCGCTCGTCGAGCAGGCAAACCACTCGGAGGCCCCGCTCGTGGCCGACGTCGAGGCAGCCGAGGCACGTCGGCTCGCGGTCGAGGTCGACGCCGAGGTGGGTGCCCTCCGTCGCCAAGAAGCCGCCGAGGAGCTGTCGCGGTGGCGGGCTCGTGGCGACGCGTTGCGAATGGCGCTCGAGGCCACACGGGCCAAGGCCGGCACCGAACATCTTGCCGGCGTCGAGGGCGCGCTCGGCACCCTGCTCGACCTCGTCGAGATCGATGCCGGCTGGGAATCCACGGTCGAGGCTGCCCTCGGCGACGCGTTGCTCGCGGTGGTGGTCGACGATCCGACGGCCGGTCGCCGGGCGCTGCAATCGTTGCGCACCGCCAACGTCCACGGCGCCGTCCTTGCGCTCGGCCTCGCCGCGGCGGCGCCTGTGACCGCACCGGCCGGTGGCGATGCGGTGCGACCGCACGTGCGCAGCACGTCGGCCGAGGTCAGCCGATTGCTCGACGCCATCGTCGGCTCCGCCGTTCGCGCTCCGTCGTTCGTCGACGCGATCGATCTTGCCATGGCCAACCCGATGGCGGTGGTGGTAACGGCCGAAGGGGACCGCTTCGGGCCGTCCGGTTGGCGGCACGGTTCGGCAGGTGGCGGTGCGACGGCAGCCGCTCTCGACGAAGCCGTTGCCAACCAGACCGCGGCCGAGCACGAGCTCGCTCGAGGCGAGCAGGCCCTCCAGGCCGCTCGCGACGCGTTACAAGAGGCGCGCCGACACGAGAACGACCTCACCCGGCGGCTCGATCAGCACGACGCGAGCTTCACCGCCGGGTCCGAGGCGCTGGCCCGGGCCCAGGCCGAACGGCGCGAATCGAGCGTCGAGCTGGAATCGCTCGATCGCTTGGTGGCCGAAGCCGACGAACGGATGACCCGCGAGCGTGCCCGGGTCGCCGAGCTGGAACGACTCGTTTCGGCGCTCGAGGCCGACGAGGCCGTAGAGGTCGAGGCGGCACGTGCCCGTGGCGAGCTGCGGGCGCGGCTCGACGCCCGGGCGGCGTCGCTCGCGTCGCGTCGTCACGAGCTCGAGGTGCGCAACGCCGGGCTCAACGAGCGACAGGCGTTCCTCGAGCGGAGGCTCGACGAGACCGAGCGTCGACTTGCCGCCGATGCCCAGGCTCGCACCGAGGCAGCCGAACGGCGCACTGCTGTCGAGCGTTCCTTGATCGCGCTCGGCAGGCTGCACGAGCTCGTGTCCGGCCACCGTCATGCGATCGAGGGCCGCCACAACGAACTGCTCGAGATCCGCCGCCGGCAGAGCGACGAGGTTCGCGGAATCGCGGCGCGCCTCGACGAATGCCGCCGCCGCCGGGCCACTGCCGAGCGCGAGCTCGACGAAGCGCGCGAGCGATCACGGCGGGTCGAGCTCGACGACGCGGAAGCGCGGCTGCGCCTCGAAGGCGCGGTCGAAGCGGTCCGACGAGATCACGACGTGGAACCTGCAGTCGCCGAGGCGAGCGAACTGCCGGCCCTGCCCGAAGGCATCACACCAGCCGCTCGGGTGCGCGATCTCGAACGAGAGCTCCGGCTGCTCGGTCCGATCAACCCGCTGGCGCTCGAAGAGTTCAACGAGCTCCAGGAGCGGCACACCTTCCTCGATGCCCAGCTCGACGACGTCCGCGACACCCGCCGCGAGTTGCTGCGGGTCATCAAGGCCGTCGACCTCGAGATCCAGACCGTCTTCGCATCCGCCTTCGCCGACGTCAGCGCCCACTTCACGCAGCTCTTCGACAACCTGTTCCCTGGCGGTTCGGGCAAGCTCGTGCTCACCGCGCCCGACGACCTGCTCAACACCGGCATCGAGGTCGAGGCCAAGCCGAGCGGCAAGAACGTGAAGAAGCTGTCGTTGCTGTCGGGTGGCGAGCGCAGCCTCACCGCGTTGGCGTACCTGTTCGCCGTGTTCCGCAGCCGGCCGTCGCCGTTCTACGTGATGGACGAAGTGGAAGCTGCGCTCGACGACGTGAACCTGCACCGCTTCCTCGGTCTCGTGGCCGAGTTCCGACAGGAGGCACAACTGCTGATCGTGAGCCACCAGAAGCGCACGATGGAGGCAGGCGACTCGTTGCTCGGCGTGACGATGCAGCCGGGCGGTTCGTCGAAGGTGGTCACCGAGCGGGTTTCGGCCAGCGCCTGAGTGTGAGGAGTGCCGTCAGCCTGCAGCCACGGCCAGCGTCCAGCCGAGCTGCACCCCCACCTCCGTCACGCACTGCCATTCGCCGTGCTCGTTTGCATCGATGCCACGCAGCCGGTCACCTGTTGCCCAACGCGGATCGTTCGACGAGATCACGCGATGCTCACGATTCAGGAGAACGGCCGGCGCTCCCAGATGCCGGAGCGGGGGCAGGATCGATGATTCGAAGCGGGCCAGGCCGACATCGGCGGCGGCGACGCCGAGCAGCACCGACCCGGCACTCATCGGAAGCGAGAACGTCATGATGTACACATCGGCGCACGGCAGGTCGATGAGCGGGCCGGAAACGAATCGGTGGCCGCGGTGCACGGCGGCTACGAACCACTCCATCGAGTAGTAGTCGTAGCAGTCTGCGGCACCTGGTTCGACGTCGAGGATGAGCGGCTGATACGTGCGGTTCGTGCCGCGTTGCCACCACTCGAGGTGCCGTTGCCGGTCGGTGAGGGCGTCGCTGGTTAGCACGAAGCCGGCGCTCTCGAAAGCCGATTGCCGGTCGAGCTGGGTGAAGATCGCCGGCTGCAGCGAGGCGACTTGATCGGAGCTGAACCCCCCGTCGGCCAGGGTCCATGCCTCGACGAAATCGGTGGCGAGCAGGGCGAGCGCCGCGAACATCGCTTCGGCCGCCTCGGCGAGCGACTCCACGCATCGCTGAACCTCGGATCGAGCGATCGCCGATGAAGTCGGTGCGGCGACGCATGGGCCGACGAGCTCGGTCATTGGTCGGCCAGTTCGAGGTGGGCGGCGATCAGCCAGCGGGTGTCGCGTTGGATGCGCTGCTCGGTGAGCTGTCGCGCCGCGCCTTGGTCTTCGCGGCCTACAGCGTCGGCGATCTCGTGCAGATCGTGGGCGATGGCTGCCGGATCGAGCGGGCTCGAAGTGGGGATCCACAGCAGGTCGCCGGCCTCGGCCTCGAGCCTCAGCTGAGCTCGTGTGAGCCGTTCGCTCTGCGATGCCAGGGCGAGCTCGACGCTGAAGCGGGAGTGCGCCCTGCTGCGGTCGCCGACCGTCTTGGCCGTGCTGAGCCCGGTGGCGAGCTGATGCAGCCGTGTGATCTGGTCGTTGGATGCCCTGGTGGCCGCCAGCCGCGCTGCCGCGCCACCGACCGCACTCCATTCGTCGCCGAGATCGCGCAGCTCCACAACGCTCGTGTCGCGAAGGCGGGCGCGGAGCCGGGCCAGCGAAGCCGAGACCGGGCCGCAGATGAACGTGCCGCCGTGGCGACCGCGCCGTGTCTCTACCAGACCCTGGGCCCGAAGCATGGCCAGCGCCTCGCGCAGGGTGACCGTGGAGACGCCGAGTTGGGTGGCGAGCGCCGCCTCGCTCGGAAGTTGCTCGCCCCTGTCGAACAGCCCGAGGTGGATCGCGTCGGCGAGCTGCTGGCCGACCACCTCGGGCAGCCCACTGCCGGGTTGCGGTGAGATGAGCAGGGCGACGGCCTCGACGGGGCTCAGTGATGACATCGGGCTGCTCCCTCGTTCCTGTAGATCGTTCGGGCTCGGCGGCGCGCCGGAGAGCCACACCGTATCCGGTCGGCAGTTGCCGCCCGTCGGTCCTTGTGGCGGGCCTGCCGGCGTTGTCTGCTACGTTGCCCAAATCATCTAGAACCAGAGGGTTGCAGGAAGCACGGCAGTTCGCGAGGCGACCGGGCAGCTCGACCAGAACGGGGACCAGCCGAGAGTGGAGCAAGCGCACGAGACGTCGACCGCCGTCCGACTCGTCGGGTTGGTGAAGCGATTCGGCGACGTGGTCGCGGTCGACGGAGTCGACCTGACGATCGGAGACGGCGAGTTCTTCTCGCTGCTCGGTCCTTCGGGATCTGGCAAGACCACGGTGCTACGCATGATCGCCGGCTTCGAGCTGCCGTCGAAGGGCGCGATCCTGCTGCACGGAGTCGATGTCACCAACCTCGCCCCCTATGACCGCGACGTCAACACCGTGTTCCAGGACTACGCCCTCTTCCCGCACATGACCGTGCTCGACAACGTCGAATACGGCCTCAAGGTGAAGGGCGTGAAGAAGGCCGAGCGACGCCGGCGAGCCGGAGATGCGCTCGACTCGGTGCGCCTAGGCCAGTTCGCATCGCGACGCCCGCACCAGATGTCGGGGGGCCAGCGTCAACGCGTCGCCTTGGCCAGGGCGCTGGTGAACCGACCGAAGGTCTTGCTGCTCGACGAACCGCTCGGCGCGCTCGACCTCAAGCTCCGCGAGGAGATGCAGGTCGAGCTGAAGAGCATTCAACGTGACGTTGGCATCACCTTCGTGTTCGTCACCCACGACCAGGGCGAAGCGCTGTCGATGAGCGATCGCGTGGCTGTGTTCAACAACGGGTGCATCGAACAGGTCGGTACGCCACGCGAGATCTACGACCAGCCCGCGACCGCGTTCGTGGCCGGGTTCGTCGGATCGTCGAACTTGCTCTCGCCCGACGAGTCCGAGCGGATCCTCGGTGTTCGTGCCACACACACGATCCGCCCCGAACGGGTGCGCGTCGTGGTCGACGCAGACGTCTCGGTCGGCGAGGTCGTGGTGTCGGGCACGGTGGCCGACATCCAGTACACGGGTGCTGACTCCCGCATCCGGATCCAGATCGAAGGGGAGTCGGCCAACGGTCGGCACCTCCTCGCCAGCGTGCCGAGCGACGGGCTCGCTGGAGTTGCCATCGGTGGAGCCATCCGCCTGGCATGGCCGCGAACAGCGGCCTTCATAGTCGCCGACAACGAAACAGCAGACAACGAAACAACAGGGGGAGACGAATCATGATCACACGATCTAACAGGGTGCGGGGCAAGGCCGCGGGTGCGGCGATCTTCGTATCGCTGGCACTGCTCGCCGCAGCATGCGGTGACGACGCCGAGGAGAGCACCGCCACCGACGCACCGGTCGCGACCGAGGCGCCGCCGGCGACCGACGCGCCGGAGGCAACGGATGCGCCAGAACCAACCGATGCCCCGGCAACCACGGTTTCCGCCGAGCCGATGGATTATCAGTGGACGCCGAACGCCGACTTGCTCGCCGGCGCCGAAGGCCAGGTCAACCTGGTGGCCTGGGCGGGCTACGTGGAGGACGGGTCAACCGATCCGGCCTACAACTGGGTCACCCCGTTCCAAGACCTCACCGGCTGCACGGTGAACACCAAGCTGGGCAACTCCAGCGACGAGATGGTGCAGCTGATGCAGAGCGGTGAGTACGACGGTGTCTCGGCATCGGGCGACGCCACGCAGCGACTGATCAGCGGCGGGGAGGTGGCCGAGATCGATCCGGCCGAGTTCTCCAGCTACGGCGACATCTTCGAGGGCTTGAAGCTCCAGCCGTGGAACTCCGTCGACGGCACGCCGATGGGTGTGCCCCACGGCCGCGGCGCCAACCTGCTGGTCTACAACACCGAGGCCTTCGCCGACGGTGCGCCCGATTCGTGGAGCGTGATGTTCGAGGGCGGCAGCGCCGCCGAGGGTGCGGCGTCGGTGTACGACAGCCCGATCTACATCGCCGACGCTGCCGTGTACCTGATGGCCACACAGCCCGATCTCGGGATTGAAAACCCGTATGCACTCGACCAGACGCAGTTCGACGCAGCGATGGCCCTGCTCGAGCAGCAGGCCGGCCTCACCAGCCAGTACTGGGCGCTCTACACCGACCAGCAAGCCGCCCTCGAGGACGGCTCGGTGCTGGCCGGTACCACGTGGCAGGTCATAGTCAACCTGGCTCAGGGCAACGGCGCCAAGATCGACGCGGTGAAGCCGACAGAAGGTGCCACCGGCTGGTCAGACACGTGGATGCTCTCCTCGCAGGCTGCCAACCCGAACTGCATGAAGCTGTGGATGGACTGGATCGCATCGCCCGTGGCGAACTCGCAGGTTGCGGTGTGGTTCGGCGAGGCACCGAGCAACGCCAAGTCGTGCGAGCTCGAGGGCATGGCCGAGCACTGCGAGATCTTCCACGCCTCCGACGACGCGTATTGGGAAGATGTCTGGTACTGGACCACCGCCACGGAGGAGTGCCTCGACGGGCGCACCGACGCAACGTGCGTGCCCTACACCAAGTGGGTGGACGCTTGGACGACGCTGCGGTCGTGACGGCCGCTTCGGTCCAAGAGACCGCGTCGACGGGTGGGGGGGCCTCCGGGCCCTCCCACCCGTTGCGGACCGTCAACCGCTTGTTCCACGGACGGCGGCGGCTCGGCATCGGGTCGCTGCTCGGAGTGCCGCTGCTGTGGATGCTGGTCGTGTACGTAGGGTCGTTGGTGCTGCTGGTGATCAGCGCGCTCTATCGCCTCGACCCCAAGACCCAGAAACCCACCGACGAGCTCACCGGCGAGAACCTGCGGGCGGCGTTCACGGTTTGGGACAACATCTGGGTCGTCATCCGCACCGCCGGCGTTGCGTTGCTGGTCACGATCCTCGCCGTGGCGATCTCGCTTCCCGTGGCGTTCTTCGTCTCGAAGGTGGCATGGCGATGGGCGCGCCGCGGGTTGGTCGTCGCCCTGCTCCTGCCGCTGTGGGCCGGGTACCTGGTGAAGGGCTACGCCTGGCGGGCCATGCTCTCGCCGGCCGGCGGCAAGTTCGCGGCAGAGGGCAAAGGTGGCGGTGGCTTCCTCGAGAGCACCTTCGGATGGACCCCCGGATACGGGCGCGTCGCCATCGTGATCTCGCTGCTCTACCTGTGGCTGCCGTACATGATCCTGCCGATCTATGCCGGCCTCGACCGCCTTGCGCCCTCGCTGCTCGACGCCGCCGGCGACCTTGGCGCGCGACCGTTGCGCACCTTCCGATCGGTGATCCTGCCGTTGCTGCTGCCATCGATCGCGGCCGGCTCGATCTTCACCTTCTCGCTGTCGCTCGGCGACTACATCGTCCCGCAGATCGTCAATCAGGGCGAGGAGCGGTTCATGTTCGGATCGATCATCAACGCCACCCTCGGGGCGCCGAACCAGCCCCTCGCCGCCGCCTACACGGTTTGGCCGCTGCTCATAATCGTGTTGTACCTGCTCGCCATGAAGCGCCTCGGCGCGTTCGAGAACCTGTGATCGCATGAAGCTCTCCCTTCCCGCACGGCTCACGCTCGGTCTGGCCACGGCCGCGACCCTGGTGTTCCTCTATCTCCCGCTTGCCGTGGTGGCCCGCCTCTCGTTCAATCCGGCGAAATCGGTGGCGTGGCCCGGGTGGAGCGGCTTCACGCTCGACTGGTGGCGCAAGGCGTGGTCCGCCGACGGTCCGCGCGACGCGCTGCTCAACTCGTGCAAGGTCGCCCTTGCTGCCACCGTGGTCGCCCTGTTCTTGGGCACTCTCGCCGCGCTCGCCATGGCGCGGTTCGTGTTCTTCGGACGCAACGCGGTGTCGTTCCTGATGGTGCTGCCCATCGCCTTGCCGGGCATCGTCACCGGCATCGCCCTGCAGAACACCTTTTCGCGGACGATCGATCTCGGGCTGTTCTCGTTCAAGATCGGCTTCGGCTTCCACTCGCTCGTGATCGCCCACGCCACCTTCTGCGTGGTCGTGGCCTACAACAACGTGATCGCGCGGCTCCGCCGCTCGTCTCCGAACCTGATCGAGGCGTCGGCCGATCTCGGCGCCCACGGATCACAGACGTTCCGCTACATCACCTTCCCGTTGATGAGGTCGGCGTTGCTGGCGGGCGGCATCCTCGCGTTCGCGCTGAGCTTCGACGAGATCGTCGTCACCACCTTCACCGCCGGCTCCGGCTTCCTCACCCTGCCGCAGTGGATCCTCGCCAACTTCAGTCGCCCGCAGAACGTGCCACTCGTGAACGTGATGGCCACCTTCGTGATGCTCGTGTCGATCCCGCTGGCGTGGTTCGCGCAGCGGCTCAGCGACGACGGTGGCGGCGAGCGCTGAGTGCACCCAGGCCGGCGCTCGTTCGCCGGTAGCGTTGGCCCACCATGCAGTGGATCTACCTAGTACTAGTCGCAGCCGTGCTCGTGTTCGGGGTCGGTGTCGTGCTGCTCGGTCGGCGTCGCGGGGTCGGCGAGCAGCCGCGCCGTGAGGTGCCGCTCAGCGACCGCACCTCCGAGATCGTGCGGCCGCCGCGTGCCGCGGGCGCGAGACCGGTCGATGCCCCAGCACCGTCGGCCGGGTTGCCCGGGTCGGCCACCGCGGCCGATCCTGGTATCGAGCGACCGTCGATCCGGTCGCGGATGGGACAGGCTCGTAGCGCTCTCACCGGCGCCTTTCTGGGCATCCGCAACCGCGGCGGCATCACCGATGCCACGTGGGACGAGCTCGAGGAGGCACTGCTGCGCGCCGATGTCGGGGTGAAGGTCACCGACGATCTGCTCGGAGGCCTCCGGGGCCGGGTGAAGACCAAGGAGATCGGCGACGCCGACGCTCTGCTCGATGCGCTGCGCGCCGACATGACCGCTCGGCTGGATGGCGCCGACCGTTCGTTGCGCTTCGTGCCGGGCGAGCCGGGTTCGCCGAACGTGTGGCTGTTCGTCGGTGTCAACGGGGTCGGCAAGACCACGACCATCGGCAAGGTGGGGGCGCTGCAGCGAGCCGAGGGGCGCACCGTGCTGATGGCCGCCGGCGACACCTTTCGTGCTGCCGCAGCCGAGCAGCTGCACACCTGGGCCGAGCGCAGCGGCGCCGAGTTCGTCCGTGGCAGCGAAGGGGGCGACCCCAGCTCGGTCATCTACGACGGCGTCGAGAGCGCTGCGGCGCGCAACATCGATCTGGTGCTGGCCGACACCGCTGGGCGGCTGCACACCAAGTCGAACCTGATGGACGAGCTCCGCAAGGTGCGCCGTGTGGCCGGCAAGGGCGCCGGTCGGGTCACCGAAGCCCTGCTCGTGATCGATGCCACCACCGGCCAGAACGGGCTCACCCAGGCCCGCGAGTTCGGGGATGCGCTGCTTCACGACGACGTCGGCGTCACCGGCGTCGTGCTCACCAAGCTCGACGGCAGCGCCAAGGGTGGCATCGTGTTCGCGATCGAGACCGAGCTCGGCATCCCGGTGAAGCTCGTTGGCCTCGGAGAGACGATCGGCGACCTCATCGCCTTCGAACCGGCGGCCTTCATCGACGCCCTCTTCGCGGAGAGCTGAGGTTTCTTTGCTCGACTCGGGAACCGGGCGCCATCTTCGGGGCGTCGAAACGAGCATGACACGACTTCCTCGATCTCGTCGGCTCGCCTTCGTCGGTGCCGTTCTGCTCGTCGGTCTCTCCGCCTGTGGCTCGAACGAGCAACCGGTCGGACCCGCGGCCGCTCCGGCCGTCATCCACATCGACGGTTCCACGGGCGGTGTTGCTGCCAGTGCGTCCTTCGATGAGGCCCCGGCTTCCGCCGAGTCCACGAGGATGATGGCAGCATTCATCGAGTACCTGTACTCCGGCGACATCCCCGATCTCACCGCTC